>JAEEGK010000763.1_pt1 | contig 80262 bp, 62 predicted proteins | sample 8958771 | NCBI WGS metagenome assembly JAEEGK01 (sample SAMN16246547, study PRJNA631951) | gut metagenome | biome: gut microbiome; feature: rumen; material: SC-attached | host: Bos | place: Iran: Karaj | collected 2018-10
TGTGAGCCTACATCCGGCACGAATGCCAACCAGTTTGCACCAAACTTCTCGTCAGTAAGCCGCAATGAGATGATACGTATCCAGAACTACCAGAAAACCCAAGGAATAGAGCTCTCGGATCCCGATTTGGATGCCTATACTATTCTCAGTCACCTGGTGACCAATGGTTTCCTTACGCTGTATAAGCCCAAACTTACTGCTACGCTGATGACCGGTGAGGAGCTGCGATACGTTGTATTCCCTATCGTCGGCACCGGTTCGGATGCTATGCACAATGCGAATGTAGATGTTTGTCCGAATCCTGTACTGATTAATATCGCGCCTACGGCGGGAGGAATTATTCCGATGTCACTTGGAGGTATTTATCGCGATGCTACGCAGAAGTCACAGCCGATGGGAATACTCGCCAACGAATTGGCTGCCAACCAGCAAGTAGCCGTACGTATTGACTCCCTTGCCCAACCGCAAATTACCGGAGATATAGAAACTTCTGCCGGTGTAGCTATTCATTCCATTGAACTGCGTGAGACGGATGATCCTGAGTATCTCGAAGCCCTGCATACCCTCCGATTGCTGCCTGATCGGGAGTGGGTAATGGGAGGTTCAAACACTGGCTACTACGTAAGCGGTGATACCCTGTACATGCGCCCTGCAGAGGACAATAATTATACTATGCGTGCAGGTTACAGCTACACCTTCAACATCAATCTGATGAATCGTTCTAACGGTAGTTTGACAGTTGATCCTGCTGATGCGAGCAGTTGCCGTATAGGTGTGATACCGTTCACTCTGTCGGTAGTGCCGGATTACATCCGATGGGATCCGAAGAGTAGTGAGAGCAACGCATGGAATAACCCTGATAACTGGATAGGAATCAACGCTCGGAACGAGAAGATTCACGACGATGCGCACTTCGTGCCTCTGGCAAGTTCGAATGTTATTATACCCGCTATGTCGGATGGACTACCCTATCCGGTATTGCCCGACCTTAGCGCGAAGGCAACGTACGACTCAATCAAACAAATCGGCTTTGAGTACAACAAGTGTAATGTTATACGCTTTATGCCGGGGGCTGCGATGGGACAACAACAGCGGATGAATTACAACAAGGCGGTGATTGATTTGAGTACACCTCAAGAAAAGTGGGCATTGCGCTCGACACCAGTCAAGGGTATGCTAAGCGGTGATATCTTCCGGGCGAATGCCGACATCAGCAATCAAACCTCGCCATGGGAAGTAGGATCCTTCGATGACAACGGACGTAACAAGAATACCGGCAATGCATCGTTCTGGATATCGCTCTATAGTCGTGAGTCGATACATCGGGCAGATGGCAATAACAGTAAGAGCGATACCGTTGCCGCCGATACCGAATGGGCAAAGATTACCAATGTCATGTCACTGCCGCTGCCATCGGCAAGTGGCTGGGCAGTCTTTACCCGAACCGCATCCGGAAGGGAACCCAATGCCGTGATACGTCTTCCGAAGAACGATGACATCTACTATTATTACGACCAAAACGGTCAAATATGGTACGATTTCTATGAGCAGAACCTGCAAACCAAGCGTGAAGCGCAGGCGGTATTAGAGGGTGGTCATGCCGGCGAGTTGGCATTCGACCCCGCTGGAACGTCGCAAAGCTACACCCTCACCAATGGCGCAGAATCCAGCAAGTTCGTATTCGGTAACCCGACGATGGGATATATCGACATCTGGGGATTCATATCGGATAACACCGGACTTTCGAATGAGTTCGATTACATTGACGCAAGTGGTGCATATGTAACAAAAAACAAAGCAACGGCAGACGCTACAAAAGACACGATAACGGAGCCTCTGCGGTATCTGCCGCCTATGCACGCGATAGTGCTCAAGGCTGCATCTGCGGCTACATCAAAGGTAGTGACGCTGAATGCCAGCCGTGTAGTAACCGTTTCTGCAAGTGATCGCGGTGCGTCAGCGCCAAGCCGTATGAGTGCTACAGGACGGAGACAAGGTATCATGAAAGTGACTGCTATCAATCCGCTTACGGAGGAAAGCAGATCGACTCTGCTGATCGGTCAAGGCTACCACAATGCGTTACGTGACGGCGAGGATGCTATGCTAACTACAATAAACATCAACGAGTACAACTCATCCGCACCGACGACACTATTCAATATCTATGCCTCCGAGGGTGCCTACGGACTGTGTATTGATTTGTTGGACGAGGTAGTGAACGTGCCGGTATCGTTCTATATGATGAAAGATGTGCCGTTTGAGCCGGTAACAGAATTGTGGTTCTCAGGTGTAAACAATATCGACGGAGAGTTGGTATTCTACGATGCACTGACCGGCAGTGAGCGGACAATCGCCGATGGTATATGCATCAAGATTCCTACGCCGGAGCAGAGTCACGAGACGCGGTACTATATCCGTCGCCGCGGCTTTGACCCCAACGATCCGGGTACTGCGATAGCAACAGATATTGACGGAACAAGCCACTTTGAGATGGACGGCGCTACAGCAGTAAAGGTAATCCACAACGGACATGTGCTCATCCTACGTGACGGGCATGTATATACGATGTTCGGACAAAAACTGAGATGATCATGAAGGGAAGATTGACTACATATAAATGGTTGACAATGGCTTTGCTGCTGAGTTGCAGCACCTTGTCGTATGCGTTCACTTACGAGCAGCCTACAGAACCGGCATCGTGGGATAGAACGACTACATTCAGTGATGACGTTCAGCCGTCATACAACTTCCGTTCGACTTCGTCGTACTCGCCTATAGTGGGTACAACCTCATATATGTCTGACGGCAGTGGACCGATCAGTTCGCCGCGCAGAGCCAGAACGAGTTGGGGTAAGCCGAGCGATGATGATGATCCGATGGGTACTATCAAAAATACGCCCATCGGCGAACCGCTTGTGCTGCTGTTGCTGGCGTTGGGTTATGTGGTTTGCATACGCCTGCGTATGCGAAAAGCCAAGTGAAGCGAATAGTAGCATATTGCTTGATAGGATGGATGGTTGCCGTGCTGGCAGCCATCCATGCTCGTGATATACAGACCGATATTCCGGTTGTGGAATTGGATTATGATACGCTGAGTACCGACACGTTCTTTGTGGCACAGATGCGGCTCATTACGCCCTGCGACACGATGATCCGCATCGATACGATCATTCATCCCGATTCTATTATCCAAATACTCGATACGATCTTTCAACCCGACTCCATTATCCGCGTTGATACAATTATCCAAATGGACACAACGATTATTGAGCCGGATACGTTGATTCACGTGGATACACTGGTGGTACAAGATACGCTGATTCACATAGATACCCTGGTAGTGCAAGACACACTGATTCACGTGGACACACTGATGGTGACCGACACGATTCCGGTGATAGATACTACGTTCGTGACGGATACGTTGAGATACTTGGATACGTTGGTTGTGGTGGATACCATCACCCACGACACGCTGCGGCTGCATGCGCTAATCCGGCATAGGGGATCGTCGTCGCTCAAGTACAGGAAGCAGTCGTACGCCATTAAACTACTCGACAGCGTGGGGGCGAAGTTAGATACCTCGCTCTTAGGTTTGCGCAAGGACAACTACTGGATCTTGGATGCCATGGCATCCGACAAGGCGCGTATGCGTAACCGCGTGGCATACGACCTGTGGCTGGACTTTTCCACCAAGCCCCACTACTATGACAAAGAGCCGGAACTCATCAACGGCAGCAACGGGCAGTTTGTAGAGGTGAACGCCAACGGCAACTACCGAGGACTGTACTGCCTGATGGAGCGTGTGGATCGCAAGCAACTCAAGCTCAAGAAGATGAAAGACGGCGAGGTGCGCGGCATTCTGTACAAATCCGTCAATTGGAAGAACGGATTCTTCTCGGCTGCATTGGATCCGTATGATTTGCAGTCCGAGACGTGGGGCTGTTACGAGATTCAGTTCCCCGACACAGCCGGATATGTACCGTGGCAACCGCTATACGACGCCATGGAGTTCGCCGGCAAGAGTGACGACGAGTTATACATGCAGCAAGTAGCGTTACGCTACGACCTGCCGGTATTTATGGATCTGTACCTGTTTTATGCCGTGCTGTCTGCACGCGACTGCATGGGTAAGAATACATTCCTGAGTTACTACAACATCCGGAAAGACTCGATGCTTGTACCTACGCCGTGGGATATGGATCACTCGTTCGGCCGGATGTACAACGGCAACGAGGAGGATTCACGGAAAGCGTTCACCGGCTGGGCACCCAAACTGTACACGCGACTTGAGCGATTAGATCCGACATACACAGCTACGCTCAACGCCCGCTATGCTGCCTTGCGCCACGAGGAGTTTGATACGCGCAGGCTGAAAGAGCGGTTTGCACAGTACTTTGATTTGTTCCGGCAGACAGGCGCTGACATGCGTGAAGAGAAGCGCTGGAGTGGAGTAAACAGTATTGACTTGGATTTTGAGGCTGAGGAGCTATATATCTATGAATGGATAGACCAACGGATAGCGTATTGCGATAGTATTTTCAACTACGTTTCGGAGGTTACAACGGCTCTGACAGAAGAGGTTGAGCCGTCCACCACTATGAATACAGAACCTACGGCTGTTACCAAACAACTTATCAACGGACATCTATACCTGCGCAAGGGTGATGAGCTCTACGACCTGCAAGGTAGGAGAGTGAAGTAATCCGACATAAAAAAGCAGCCACCGAAGTGACTGCTTTCTTTTTGTCGAATCAGATGACTGATTAACGAACTTGTGCACCGTGAACGTTGTAGAGCTTGTTGTCACGTACGATATACATGATACCGTCAACAACAATCTTCTTAGCGTTCTCAGACAGAACTACGTCCTCGATGCCTGTAGCAACACCAAGGTGGCTCTCGATCTTAGCACCTGCGCAGTTAACAACTTCTACGTCGATCGAACCGTCCTCATTAACGATTACTGAACCGTCAACGAAGAACCAGAACGGAATATTGATATAACCTTCATCATCCCTGCTGCCTGCGAACGAACCATAGAGGTTATTGCCGCTTAATTCACCGGCTGTAACAGTTTGCGGAACCTGTTCTTCTGCAGATACAGGATACTCACCTGCTACAAGTTCCGTAGCGCCTTCCGGCAACCAGAGCTCGATGCTGATGAATTCGTTATTATCGTTCTCAGCTGAGATGAATAGTACGCCGTATTGCTCCAGATATTGGTCGTCGATTTGGTAATCAGCGAAGTTAACCTTGAAGTCGTTGCCTTCCTCTGCATCGTACTCGGTGCAACCTTCCGGTATATCGCTCTCGAACTCAAACTCAAACGATGCAGCGTCGGTGCTTACATTGTTCTTACCTGCACCCCAAACAACGAGGTAGTAGGTTCCGCTTGATTTCAGATAGTTTCCAAGATCGTCTTCGAACGTAAGGAGTTGCTCGCCTGTAACAGCATAGTTGTCACCGTAGTTATTGTAGATAGCTTTAGCGATATAGTCTGCACCGTAGTTGTCAAATACGTCCTTGCTTGCTACGTACCAATCCCATTTATCCTCGTCATTCGACGGAGTAACGGTGATGCCCTCTTCGCTCTTAGCGAATTCGAAGGTCATATCCGATTTGTCCGGAGTCGGGATCTTACCGGAGAGGGTAACACTGATCTCAGGAATATCCGTTCTGTTGTTGGTATTTCTACCTACATACGTACCGGTGATAACCATGGTGCTGTCAGCCTCATTGTAGGTTACATTGAGGTCAGCATCAACCAGCTTGAAGTAGTTATAGGTATCGAATTCACCCTTTTCGTTATACGTGATATCCGTAACGATGTAGGTATATTCCGGATCCAGATCTTCGCCCTTGTAGTTGCCGGCAAATTGAGTTGCCTGAAGCGGAGAAACGGTAACCATAACCGTGCTGTCAGCATTGTAACCAAAGAGTTGCCACCAAGGAGTTTCAGCTTCGAAGTCAAAGCTCAATTCCATACCCTCAACACTCAGTTCAGCCTGACGGGTCGGTTCGGGTTTAACATACGAGAGATTGAGGTTGTACTCAACATTGTTAGCAGCCAATACCTTACCGGTAACAACATAACCGGCATCACCCTTTGCAACGGTGAATGTTCCGCTGAAGAGGTCGAATTCACCCTCAGCAGTTGTGATAGAACCCGAAGCTTTTGCGCTTTCATCGCTTCCGATGAGGTAGTCACCCGAGAGATCGTCGGCAGATTCCGGATAGATGGTCAATGAGAGCTTTGCATCAGCATTGGATGCGTCGAGCCAAACGAGACCAAAGGAACCAAACCAACTTGCGTCAACTTCCAAGTCAGTTGCTACGAAATCAGCCTCCTCCTGTGCTGTCGGAGCAGCCACAAATGCGGTAGCTTTGTAGCGAACACCGTTCTCGCAGAGGAAGTCGATAGCAATCAGGATAGAGTCGTTGCTCTCTGCAATAGTAGCAGTAGCTTCAACAGCCTTGTAAACATTCTCGTTCTCACCCGTTTCGTCGAATACGGAGAAGGTGGTGTAGTCGATATCGAAATCGCCATCTGCACTATTGTACTCACCTACAGGCGACTCGCTGCCTTCCTCCTTCTCGTTGAGGTCCATACGGAAAGCATACTTGCTATCCGAAGCTTTTATGCTCCACTGACCATAAGACGAGAGATAGCTGATGGTAGCGATGTTCTTGAACTCGTGCTCAACCACTTCACCGGTCGGAACGAATTCCTTCTCGTCGTAATGGAAAGTCCATTCACCGTCTTCGCTGTCAACTACAGAACCTACGAAATGTACGAGGTCCTTGTCATCAATCGTCTTGGTAAGCGACAGCGTTTTGATTCCATAATACCATTCGCCATCATGGAAGATACCGGCATTCTGCTCACCGGTTGATTCACTAACATAGACGTCGTCAACCGTGTACTCCTTACCCAAGACCAGGTCTTCAGCATCACCACCATAAATGAGGTCAAAATAGAAAGCTACTTTGTTGTCATCAGCATAGAAATAGAACTCGCCGTCAGTGCCCCAATCTTCTTTTTCCCAAGAAGCGATGGTTACGTCGGTAGCCTCTTTCTTAGCCTTGGCAACTTTAGCTTTAGTGAAAGTACCATTCTCAACCACAAGGAACTTGGGCTGATTAGCAGCTTGCGGCTTAACGGCTTTAGCCGGAGCCTTTTGAGCAGCAGGGGTAACCGTTACAGCCTTCTCAGCTTTGATAGCCTTCTGTGCCTTTACCTCCTTAGCCTGCTCCATAGCGAATTTCATCGCGTGAGCCTTTCTTGCAGGTGCTGCATTTACGCTCAATACCATAGCAAGAGCGCAAAACAAAGAAAAGAATTTCTTCATACCTTAAAGATTTTAGTTAATAATTTGGTTATATTTTGTCGTTAAACGAACAAAATGCACGCGAAACGGCGCAAATTTACAACATTTTTTTCAAAATTACAAACATTTCATAACAAAAAGCCCGAAAAACTCGGGCTTAAATGACACTTTGCTGTGTTGATGTGGCAATTGGTGGCTATTGTCTGTTGGCTATTAGCTTTTAGCTAACGGTCAATGGCTAATGTGTTATCTTAGATAATAAGATACGGTTGTCACGACGCGCACATGTTTGATCCACGGCTGGTTGTTGTCGCTCTCGATAGTGAACTGTCCCTGGTTAGCCTGTTGGATGCTACCCAAGCGGCATTGGGCATCCTCGGCGAACTTCTGCGCCACGGCGCGCGCGTTTTGCGTAGCCTCTTGCACCATCTCAGGCTTGAGCGATGGCAGTCCGTTGTACTGAAAATCCGTATTCCAGTCGTAGGATTGCAGAATCACGCCTTTCTTCAGCAGTTCGCTCTGGCAGCCCTGGTTGGCAATCACGCGTTCGACATCCGCTGTAGAGATAATCAGTGAGGTGCGCAAGGTGTAGTGGAACTCCGGCTTGCGGTCGTAGTAACTCGCCCAGTTGTCGTCGATCGAGATGTTACCGCGGGTCATCTCGCTCTCTTGGAATCCGCGCTCCATAAAGAATGCACGGGCAGTCTGCTCAATACGCGCCAGATCGCTATAGAGCGAACTGATGTCGTTACCGCGCACGCAGAAGTCCAGCGGCCAAACGACGTAGTCAGCCTGCACGTCACGGGTAGAGAGACCTTTCACCAGCACGGCGCGGTCCTTAAATGCCATTTTCTCAATACCGCTATTGACAAACCATCCTGCCACAGCTATACCGACAGCAAGGATCAATGCGGGTAGAACAAACCTGTCTTTTGCCTCAAGGGCATTTTTCTTTTCGTTGATCATATTTTTACGTTTTTAGCAGTTGATTTATAGAACTTTCACGCCTATCACGTTGTAGCGCGTGCCGTCGGGCTGCACGAGGTACAGATGCCCGTTGTCGATAAGTTTGCGCACAGCCGGCTGCAGAGCAGCGTTGTCAAGGGCAGAAGGTGTATCGTTGCAGGTGACGGAAATGTTCAGATTCTTGATCTCCCACGTCGGATTGTTGGTGGCATTAGCCGGTACGTCGTACTTGAAGGCGAACACAGTGTTTGCTCCGAGTGCGGTGAGCGGCACGTCAACCGAAGCGTTGACAAAGTTCCAGTTTGTGCCTGTCGGATAGGTCGGGATTGTCAGTTGTGTCCACTCGGAGTCCTCAATCGTGCTAAAGTCAGGTGTCACCCACAAGGTCTGCTGGGTAGCCATATCGTTGGCTTTGTTGATAGTGTGGTCGAATGCCAAGGTCACCTTGTCTGCTAGCGACAGGTCATAGACGGGTGTCAACAACCAGTCTTCACCACCACGATCCTGACAGGTTGCACCGTAACTGCTCTGATACCGCCAGAACCACTGCCCGCTGACGCTGACAGCACTCATTGCGCCCAAACCGTCGGCACCGGTAGGCAGATAGCTGACCTGCATGGGCTCGCACTCGGTGGGATGCGTCGAGGCGAGATTGATGGCTACCATATACGGGTCATGATCCGAGTAACGGTGACCGTAGTTGTACGTGGCAGCCGCACCGCAGCCGGTAGATATATGGAACAATCCAGCGCCGGTTATCTGCTCTGCCATCGTTGCGTTGGCATATACATGATCAATCAACTCGCCGCCACCGTAGCAATGGGAATAGATATTGTTGCCGTTATACTTGAGTAGCTGCTCAACAAATCCTGCTTCCTCAAGGATATCCAGCGGCTCTTCGCCCACTTCGCAGTTGAGGTCACCCATGATCAGAATATCCGGATCGAGCGGATAATCCTGCAAGCCCTGAATGAGTTCGTTGGCATTCGTCACACGCTTGGCGTTGGCTTGATCTGCCGAACTGTCTTTCGCCTTGAAGTGGTTCATCGACAGCATGAACCGCTCATGGGACTCCAACTCCTCGAACACTTGGATACGCAGTTGTTTTTTGTAGTACGCCGACGAGGTTGCCGGATGGTTTGCACCGATGGGTTTGACTTTGTCCTTGCGGTAGATGAATCCGGACTTGAGGTTGTTGTTGTATTGCTCATCCCAGTCCTCGTCTATCTCATCTGCAATGGCTACGTAGGGCTTGTCGCTGGTGCGAATGTTCATCGAGTCAGCCAGTTGCTGCAAGATAATCGGCTTGGCTTCCAGCTCGCAGAAAGCGAAGATGTCGGCATCCAACCAAAGCATGGCATCCACGATCTTATGCGTCTTGTCGGCAAACTCTTGGGGCGTGTAATCACCACGACCTGTATTGTAGTTGAAGTAGTAGTTCTGCAGGTTCTGTGCGCAGACTTTAAGCCGTCCGTCACCCAGTTCCGGCAGGGCTACCGGCGGAGTGCCGGCATTTTCTGCGGCTTGCAGGGTGTAGCAAACGCAGGTACACGCTAAAAGACAAACAAGAATTATTCTGTTTTTCATGATTCTATATAAATTTGCTATTCTATATTTACACCATCCGGCGTATGGCTGCGAGGTGATGCGTATATGCGCGTTGCTCGGCACCGAATATGCCGCGTTCGTCGATGTGCTCGATCTTCACTCTGCCTGAGCAATGGATAACGCGTTCGGCATCTAACAGAATGCCTACGTGCGTAATGCGTGTATCGCCTTTGCAGTTGTTAGGCTCAGTATTTGCGCAGTTGGTATCCGCGTGGTCGAAGAACACCAGATCTCCGGCTCTGCCATCTTTCAGGTGTTTGACCTCATCGCCGCACTTCACCTGCTGCGATGCATTACGCGGCAATTGTGCACCGAACAGGCTCATCACCGTTTGCGTCAAGCCGGAGCAGTCCAGCCCGAGCGCATTCTTGCCGCCCCAGAGGTAGGGTGTGTTCAGCAGGAATCGCGTTGCCTGCATCAAGGTGTTGGGATTCATGGGCAAGGCTTGCTGAGCTACAGCTGCCGGGTCGATGCGAAACGATACACCTAATACTTCAAACTGCCCGTTACAATAGTTCGGCAGTAGCGTTCCCAAGGTGAGCGGCAGTGTTTGCTGATTGTTCTCGCTTACGGCGTAGGTCATCGGCAGCATGACGCGCGCTGTGGCAGAAGTGACAGCCTTGGCGTACGTTGCGTACTCGTCATCCGACATAGGGGTGATCATTTTGTAGTCCACATACCCCTCTTCACCGTCTGCCTCGTTGCGTATCTTGTACCAACGCGGCAGTGACTCTGTTATGCGGCATAGTTCGCCGAACAGCAGTTGTGTGCTCTGCTCAGCGCCCTCACGCGGCTCGCTGCGAACTGGTACAATACTATGTAATACAACGGCGTACATTACCACACTTCGTTGGTGTTGCTGTTTGGATTATGAGGATAGTCGATCGTGTAGTGCAGTCCGCGGCTCTCCTTGCGCTCCAGTGCGTGACGGGTGATAAGGTAACCTACGTTGATCATGTTACGGAGTTCGCAGATGTCTTTCGTCGGCTTGACGCGCTTGAACAGATCTTCTGTCTCTTCGTACAGCAGATCGAGTCGTTCCCACGCACGGCGCAGTCGAAGATCGGAGCGAACGATACCCACGTAGGTGGACATGATCTGTCCTACCTCCTTCATATCCTGCGATATAAGCACCTGCTCCTCGTTCGACATTGTGCCTTCGTCGTTCCATTCGGGTACCTTGTCGTTGAACTCGTACTGCTCAATCATGCTCAGGCTGTGCTTGGCAGCTGCATCGGCATATACGACCGCCTCGATGAGCGAGTTGCTCGCCAGACGGTTGCCGCCATGCAGACCTGTGCAACTGCACTCGCCGACAGCATATAGCCTGCGGATGGTTGACTGACCATCCAGATCGACCTTGATACCTCCGCACATATAGTGTGCACAGGGGGCAACGGGTATATACTCCTTGGTGATGTCTATACCGATGCTCAGGCACTTGGCGTAGATGTTCGGGAAGTGGTGCTTGGTCTCTTCGGGGTCTTTGTGCGTGACATCGAGGCAAACATGATCCAGACCGTGGATCTTCATTTCGTTGTCGATGGCGCGCGCCACTATATCACGTGGTGCGAGCGACAGACGTTTGTCGTACTTTTGCATAAACTCCTCGCCGTTTGGCAAACGCAGGATGCCGCCATAACCGCGCATGGCTTCGGTGATCAGATATGCAGGATGCGTCTCTCCCGGGTTGTAGAGGGCTGTGGGGTGGAATTGTACGAACTCCATATCCTTGATCAGTCCTTTGGCGCGATGAACCATAGCTATACCGTCGCCGGTAGCGATGTTCGGGTTGGTCGTTGTGGCATATACAGCACCTGTACCGCCGGTAGCCATTAGCGTGACGCGACTCAGGTAAGTATCAATCTTGCCGGTCTTGGGGTCGATGATATATGCGCCGTAGCACTCCTTGTCCGGTGTGCGGTGAGTGACGCGTACTCCCAGATGGTGCTGGGTGATGATCTCCACAGCAAAGTGATTCTCCAGTACGTCAATCATCGGATTACTGCGCACCGCTTCCATCAGTCCGCGCTGAATCTCCTCGCCGGTATTGTCGGCGTGGTGCAGGATACGGAACTCCGAGTGCCCGCCTTCGCGGTGCAGGTCGTATTGTCCTTCGGCATTCTTGTCGAAGTTCACACCCCACTGCACTAGTTCCTTGATTTGCTCCGGAGCATTGCGCACTACTTGCTCAACGGCTGCAGGATCGCTGATCCAGTCACCCGCAACCATGGTATCATGAATATGTTTGTCAAAATCATCGACCAGCAGGTTCGTTACTGAGGCGATACCTCCCTGCGCTTTGGCTGTGTTCGCCTCGTCAAGGGTCGTCTTGCAGCACAGGGCAATCTTGTATTTGCCGGCACGTGCCACCTTCAAAGCAAAACTCATACCGGCAACGCCGCCGCCGATTATCAGAAAGTCGTATTTGTGTGTCATAGGCTAAAAAAAGGTAAGCCATGTATGGCTTACCCTTTGTTATACATGTTGATATTAATGCAGGCTTGCCTCATAGGCTGAGGCGTCCATCAGGTTGTTGAGTTCGCTCGGGTCACTGAGGCGGATGCGTACCATCCATCCTGCACCGTACGGGTCTTCGTTCACCAACTCAGGATGCGCCTCAAGTTCCTCGTTGAACTCTAACACCTCACCCGTGGCAGGCATGTTCAGGTCGCTGACGGTCTTCACTGCCTCTACCGAGCCGAACACCTCGCCTTGTGCTACTGTTTCACCTATCGTGGGAACGTCCACGAACACTATCTCGCCCAACTCCGACTGAGCATAATCGGTGATGCCTACAAATGCCTCGTCACCCTCCACACGAATCCACTCGTGCTCCGAGGTGTAACGGATTGTATCAGGAAAATTCATATTGTTGATTGTTTTGTTGTTTATTCCTTAAATATATCGTGTGCGCATGTACGCGTACGTGCGCGAAATGCTTATTGCTTAGCACCGCGGTTCGGTCCGGACGGGATTTGGTCACCCAGCGTGGACATTGCGCAACGGAAACCGAGAGTGCTCTTGCTCTTGTTACCCTCGAGATAACGACGTGAGGACGGGTGCAACCAATAGATGCGGTCGTTCCACGAACCACCTTTATATACGTGAGTCGTCTTGGTGATCTTCGGAGCATAGACGTCGGTCGGGTCGATCTTCTTCTCTGCAGCAGGATTAGCATCGCCACCGCCGGTTTCATCCTCTTCTCCCTCTTCTTCTTCACCGCCTTCTTCGCCCTCTTCTTCGGATTCTTCCTCTTCTTCTTCACCTTCCTCATCGCCTTGGTTGGCTTCGCTGTTCGAAGCCAGACCTTTCAGGAACAAAGCACCCAGCGTATCCAGCGGATAATCCGTCTGGATGAGCGAAGCAAAGTCACCGTCGAGGTAATCGCGCTTATCGTCTTTTTCGCTATCCCACTCAACGTCAATACCACCGAGAGGGTTGATGACATATTCGCCTTTGGAATCTTTCTTGGCGCGGCTATAGATATTACCACGAAACGAGTTGTACTCGGTAGCGTCTTGGAAAGTGCTCTCACGATATACGTCCATTACCCACTCGTTGACATTACCTGCCATGTTGTACAGACCGAAGTCGTTCGGAGCAAATGCGTCAACCGGGTTGGTGATTACATAACCGTCGTTCAACATACCGGATACACCCATCATATCGCCCTTACCACGTATGAAGTTGGCTTGCATCATACCCATGTTCTTCTTACTCAAGTCACGAGGGTGATATCCTGACCACGGATATACCTTACCCTCTATGGTCAGACCATCGGTACCTGCTACAGGCGCAAACGCGGCGAACTCCCACTCGGCTTCCGTCGGCAGACGATAGCCTACTACCAATATACCGTCGGTGCGGTCTACTTTTCGGGGATTATCCCACGCGTCGTGGAACTTCTTGCTGCGACGCTTCGGATCAGGATTAACCGGATTGTAATCTCTGCGAACGAGGTACTTCTCGGTATTGAATACAAACTTATCACGAATCCATGCGTAGGGTACGCGGTACTCCATCTCTACTTCCTCGCCGAACGCATTAACAACAGGCACCTCTATAGGCCTGTACATCGTATCCGGATACAGATTGATGAAATCTTCCACTTCTGTACTTGGCAGTGGACGCAGATAATTATAGTTAGGGAACTCAATGGCACCTGCCTGCACCAGCGCCAACTCGTTTACACGGTCGGTACGCCACTGGCAATACTGCATTGCCTGATCCCAACTGATACCTACTACGGGGTAGAAACTGAAGGCCGGGTGACGGAAATAGTTCTCAACATACGGCTCGTTGTATGCCAACTCGTCACGCCAAACCAGCGTATCGGGCAGCACTGCCTGCACCAGTTTCGGGGCAGCGTAGCCAAACACCATGTCCATCCAGTGAAGATACTCACGCCAGTTCAGGTTCGAGATCTCATACTTGTCCATGTAGAACGAGCTGACGGTCACCGAACGGCGCGAATTGTCACGGGGTGCAAACACGAACTCGTCGGTCTGACCAATGGCAAATGTTCCACCCTGTATCGACACCATGCCGATGGGATCCACATTGCCAACACCCTCCTTCGCTTCAAAGTTGGTGGTCTTCGCATTGTTATAGTTCCATCCTGTCGTGTTAGAGAACTGAGTGTTCAACTCACGGGACTTACAACCGCTCATGGCGAGTAAAATCACCGCTACGACCATTACAGATTGCACTACTTTTTTCATGTCGTTTTTGGGATATAATTATACCTGTTTTACGTAAATTTCTTCGTTTGGTGTGGATGCCCCACACAATTAAGCCTACAAAGATACAAAAAAAATATAAATTCCACAAATTTTTTTGTAAAAAAAAACAAAAAATGTACATTTTCTTGGCAAAATGCTATTTTTTATGCATATTTTTGGCAAAATTATAGCAAAAAACAAGATTTTTTTGTATCTTTGTACGCTTTTTACGATTTGCATGGATAACGCTTGCTCACATATTCGGTTAGGTGACTACCTCTTCGACCTGCGTCAGCCGGTGGTGATGGCTATTGTCAATGCCACGCCGGATAGTTTTTTTGCCGCAAGTCGTGCTCAGACGCAGCAGGAGTTACGCACAACTTTCATCCGTGCGGTGGATGAAGGGGCAGACATCATCGACATCGGTGCTTGTTCTACCCGTCCGGCTGTGCAGTCGGGTGACGGGATAGTGAGCGAACATGAGGAGTGGCAACGATTGCACGTGGCTCTGACCATCGTGCGACAATTGAATCTGCGCGTGCCGGTGTCTGTAGATACGTTTCGCCCCGCTATTGCAAAGCGCGCTATCGAAGAGTTCGGTGTGGAACTGATTAATGATATTTCCGGAAAAGTGTTCAACTTTATCGGGGTATTATCGGGGTTTCATGCAGGTTATGTCCTTACTTACAACCGTGCGAACGATGAACACAAGACTGCCAACCTGCTGTCCGACGCACTGGCATTCTTTGGCCGCAATGTTGATCAGCTGCATCGTGCCGGCATCAGCGACGTGATCATCGACCCGGGATTCGGTTTTGGGCAGACGGTCGAAGAGAGTCTCAGCCTGCTTGATAACCTGAGCGCACTCAGGCACATAGGCTGCCCGATACTCGCCGGTATTTCGCGCAAGCGCATGGCGTACCAGCTCGCAGGACTGACTCCTGACACCTGTCTGGATGAAACGTTGCGTCTTGAACGCATAGCCCTCGCCCAAGGCGTACGAATCCTGCGCGTACACGACGTAGCCGCCACAAAACAAATGATTACTCAAATAGCAAATGAGTAAATGAAAAAATGAGTAAATGACTTAATAGTAAATGCCTTTATGTTTTTCGGATTCAAAGATCTTGTTGATATCCTGCTGGTAGCCTTGCTGCTATTTGAGGCGTTCCGCATCTTGCGCACCTCGGGAGCCGTTAACCTGTTCTGGGGTATCTTGGCGTACATAGGATTATGGTTCCTCGTATCGTTCGTGCTCAGGCTCGAACTGACCGGTGCAGTCTTCAACTTCATCGGTAGTGCCGGCGCTGTAGCCTTGGTAGTGATCTTTCAGGAGGAAATACGCGGTATGTTCAGCCGTATCGGTTCGCGCATGAGCAGTGCGCAGATCGTGCGTTTCCGTCAGGAAGAAAAGAAAGGTTGGCTCACTGACGAACAGATTCATCAACTTATAATGGCCTGTGAGCACATGTCTGACACCAAGGTCGGCGCACTCATCGTTATTGCCGGGGAGCAGGAACTCGAAGAATACGAGCAAACAGGCGAGACGGTCAATGCCGACATCTCCGCGCGTATGATTGAGAACATCTTCTTCAAGAACACTCCGCTCCACGACGGCGCACTCATTGTGCGCAACGGACGATTACAATCTGCCGCCTGCATCCTGCCGGTGTCGAAGAACCAGCGCATCCCCAAGCACTACGGCCTGCGTCACCGTGCAGCCCTCGGCTTGGCAGAGAAATCCGACGCACTCTGCATCGTCGTGAGTGAGGAAACAGGCAAGATAAGCATCGCTGAGGACAGCAAGATTGCCACAGTCAAACTCGCCGCTCTCGCCGAAAAACTTCAACACAAAAACTGATAACTGATTGCTGATAACTGAATACTAAAAAAATATGAATTACAACCGTACATTAATCACAGCGGCGTTGCCGTACGCCAACGGACCGGTACATATCGGTCACCTTGCCGGCGTATATGTGCCTGCTGACATCTACGCCCGCTACTTGCGCCTGAAAGGGCAAAACGTCCTCTTCGTCTGCGGTAGTGACGAACACGGCGTACCCGTAACTATCCGCGCACGCAAAGAAGGTATAACCACCCAACAGGTTGTGGACCGTTACCACGAACTCATCAAACGCTCGTTTGCCGACTTTGGTATATCGTTTGACATCTACTCGCGTACTACCTCCGACATCCATCACAAGTTTGCTTCGGATTATTTCCGCAAACTCTATGACGAAGGCAAGTTCGTTGAGCAGGTCACCGAGCAGTTCTACGACCCTGAGACCGGTCACTTCCTCACCGACCGTAACATCCGCGGCGAATGCCCGCATTGCCATAGCCTTGGAGCTTACGGTGACCAGTGCGAGAAGTGCGGCTCAACGCTCTCACCCGAGGAACTCATCAATCCCTACAACGCCGAAACGGGCAATCCGCTCGTCAAGCGTCCAACCTCCCACTGGTACTTGCCGCTTGATCAGTACCAGCAGTGGCTCGAGCAGTGGATCCTCGAACAGCACAAAGAGTGGCGACCGAACGTATATGGTCAGTGTAAGTCCTGGCTCGACGGTGGTCTGCGTCCGCGTGCAGTAACGCGCGATTTGGAGTGGGGTATACCCGTGCCCGTAGAGGGCGCGGAAGGCAAGGTGCTCTACGTCTGGTTTGACGCACCTATCGGCTATATCTCCAACACAAAAGAACTCTGCGATGCCCAGCCCGAGAAGTATGGTAAGTGGGAAACATGGTGGAAAGATCCGTCAACTCGCCTCATCCACTTCATCGGCAAGGATAACATTGTCTTCCACTGCATTGTCTTCCCGGCTATGCTCAAGGCTGACGGCTCGTACATCCTGCCGGACAATGTGCCCTCCAATGAGTTCCTGAACCTCGAGGGCGACAAGATCTCCACTTCCCGCAACTGGGCAGTGTGGCTCAACGAATACCTCGACGATTTCCCCGGCAAACAGGACGTACTGCGCTACGTGCTCACCGCCAATGCACCGGAGACCAAGGACAATGACTTCACATGGTCGGATTTCCAGGCGCGCAATAACAACGAACTTGTTGCTATCTATGGCAACTTCATCAACCGCGCGTTGGTGCTCACCGGCAAGTACTTTGGCGGCAAAGTGCCTGCACAAGGCGCGCTCAATGACTACGACCGTCAGACTATCGAGGAGTTCTGCAATGTCAAATCCGAACTGGAGCGCCTCTTGAACGACTTTCGCTTCCGCGATGCACAAAAAGAGGCGATGAACCTCGCCCGCATCGGTAACAAGTATCTGGCGGATACCGAGCCGTGGAAACTCGCAAAGACCGACCTCGACCGTACGGCTACGATCCTCAACCTCTCGCTGCAGATTGCGGCGAACCTCGCCATCGCCTTTGAGCCGTTCTTGCCGTTCTCGTCCGCCAAACTGCGTGAGATGTTAGCCCTCGACACCTTCAATTGGGAAGAACTCGGTCGCACAGACCTTCTGCCCGAAGGTCACCAACTCGGTCAGGTGAGTCTGCTCTTTGAGAAGATAGAGGACGCACCTATTCAGGCTCAACTCGATCGCCTGGCGCGCATCAAAGCCGAGAACGAAGCCGTAGCGCAAGCTGAGGCTCTCAAGAACTGGCAACCTGTGCCCGTCAAGAATGCTACCACCATCGACGAGTTCGACAAGACGGATATCCGCGTGGCTACCGTGCTGGAGTGTACGAACGTCAAGAAATCCGACCGCCTGCTGCAATTCCGGCTGGATGACGGTTTTGGCGAGCGTACGATCCTCAGCGGTATAGCGCAGTCGTACCCCGACCCGTCCGTACTCGTAGGCAAACAGGTTCTCTACATCGCGAACTTCCCGCCGCGTAAGATGATGGGTATAGAGTCGCAGGGAATGATCCTCTCGGCTGTCAATGCCGATGGCAAACTGGTGGTAACAACTGTCACAGCACCTGTACGCAATGGCGCACAGGTCGGCTAAATCCTCTCATCTCTAAACACTAAACTCTAAACACTCAACTAAAGACGTTGGAGTATCTGCCGTAGCTGATCTGCTACGGCAGATGTGTAATGTGCCTGCATGTACCGGCTGTAGCGGTTCATATCCACCGGTTCACGTCGCGCTCTGTCCAGCGCCTTGCAGAACTGCTCATACGTAGCAAGGTGCTCACTCAATGACGGCAACTCGTAGAAATCCGTGTCGGCGTTCTTAGGATAACGCAGCAGCGGATGGCATCCGGCTGCTATAATCTCTAAAAAGTGCGGAGTGACCTGACTGAACCCGTTCGTCCGGCGCGAACCGTCGATTCCGGGCGTGGAGTACATGCACGCACGCGCACTGCGCATCATACTAATGTATATATCCCGCGAATCCGTCGGACTGATGCACGCGCCTGTATGATCCACATACACTGCCTTTCCGTCCACAAAGTCCCTGCGAACAAATGTCGTATCCGGATGCTCGCTCAAGTATCGCGTCAGGAAGTCTTTGAGTACAGGATTCTGCCGTCCGGCTATCAGCAGGTCGTACTTCTTCTCGAACCGTGTATCCGGCGTTATCTTGTATCGGTCGGACAGCGACAACGGCAGGTGATGAATCTTATCCGAATGCAGGATGCTCTGTATGTATTCATATACCTCGCGGCTCGAAACACAGATAGCCGGATTGCGCCAATATTGCGCGTACCAGAGTTTGACCTGCCAGGGCTTGCGGATGTAGAAGTCGATGATACACGGCACAACGTTCCGCTTGTTGTTGCCGTTATGCCGGTACGTACACATCTCATAGGTGAACGCCGGCTCACTCGTCTGCAGCCAGTTCAGCAGCAACGGGATGTACTTCGAGTAACGCTCGTTCTTAATCGCTTGATTGTAGTATAGCGGCGCACCGAAGTATTCACGCAGGTCATCCTCCCATTCATACACCAAGTCATTTGCATGGTGAGGGTCAATCTTTCGGTTCGTTATGATTCGGGACAGTTGCATAGTTTTCTATTTTATAGAATTTGGATGCAAAGATACGAAAAAAATCCCGTATTTGCAAATAAATGAAAAAGATTTGCCGTATTTGGAAATTTTTTCTCGCAAAAATTTGCAAAAGCGGTATTTTTTTTGTAACTTTGTATGCTTTTTACGGGGCTAAACATTCTCCCCGCATAACAAACTGCCAAAACTAACTAAAAATTATACTAGTATGATGACGATTGACAATTTCAAGTTCGCCGGAAAGAAGGCGATTGTACGCGTGGACTTCAATGTACCACTGGACGAGAACGGTAAGATCACTGACGACACCCGTATCCGCGGTGCCGTACCTACCCTCAAGCATATCCTTGACGAGGGCGGTGCACTGATCATCATGAGCCACATGGGTAAGCCCAAAGGCAAAGTACAGGCTAAGTATAGCCTCGGTCAGATTAAGGACGCTGTTGCTAAGGCTCTCGGCGTAGCTGAGGTTAAGTTCGCTCCGGATTGCGCTAAGGCTCAGGCTGACGCTGCTGCTCTCAAACCGGGTGAGGTGCTCCTGCTCGAGAACCTGCGCTTCTATCCCGAAGAGGAAGGCAAGCCTGTAGGTATTGACAAAGAGGATCCCGCTTATGACGCAGCCAAGAAGGAGATGAAAGCCCGTCAGAAGGATTTCGCAAAGACCCTGGCTTCCTACGCTGACTGCTATGTAATGGATGCCTTCGGTACCGCTCACCGCAAGCACGCTTCGACGGCTGTTATCGCTGACTACTTTGATGCAGACAACAAGATGCTCGGCTACCTCATGGAGAAAGAGGTAAAGGCTGTTGACAACGTTCTGTCCGATATCAAGCGTCCGTTCATCGCTATCATGGGTGGCTCGAAGGTTAGCTCGAAGATCGGTATCATCGAGAACCTGCTCGGCAAAGTGGACAACCTCATTCTCTGCGGCGGTATGAGTTATCCTTTCGCGAAGGCTCAAGGCGGCGAGATAGGCGGCTCTATCGTTGAGCTCGACAAACTCGATGTAGCTCTCGGTGTTGAGGAATTGGCAAAGAAGAACGGCGTTGAGCTTGTGCTCGCTCCGGATGCTATCTGCGCCGACAGTTTCAGCAACGACGCTAACCAGAAGATCTTCCCGTCGGAGGCTATTCCCGAGGGTTGGGAAGGTCTGGACGCAGGTCCTGAGGCTCAGAAGAAGTTCGCTGCTGCTATCAAGGGCTGCAAGACGATCCTCTGGAACGGCCCTGCCGGTGTATTCGAGTTCGACAACTTCTGCGGTGGCAGCCGTGCTATCGGCGAGGCTATCGCTGAGGCTACAGCTGAGGGCGCGTTCTCGCTCATCGGCGGCGGCGACTCAGTAGCTTGCGTTAATAAGTTCGGTCTGGCTGACAAGGTTTCGTATATCTCTACCGGTGGCGGCGCTCTGCTCGAGGCTATCGAGGGCAAAGTTCTTCCGGGTGTAGCTGCAATCAAAGGCGAATAATCTCTAAACACTCAACTCTAAACACTAAACAGTATAATGGATATTTCAGGTAAGATTATTCAGAAACTCCCGTTGCAGTCGGGAGAGTCGAAGACTACAGGCAAGCCTTGGCAGATTCAGTCCTACGTCCTCGAGACGCAGGAGCAGTTCCCGCGTAAGGTGTGCTTCGAGATCTTCGGCGAACAGCGCATCAAGGATAACCCCTGCGAGATTGATGATATCGTAACCGTTTCGTTCGATATCGAGAGCCGCGAGTTCAACGGTCGCTGGTACACCTCTATCCGTGCATGGAAAGTGCAACAGGGTATAGTGGATGCTAACGCCCAACCCGCTGCAGCACCGCAGGCGGCTGCCGCACCTGCTGCACAACCGATGCCGCAACCCGCTGCCGCTGCTAACGTCGAGGCCTTCGATCCCGCTCCTTCCGGCGAATCGACCGACGATCTGCCGTTCTAATTGGCAATAGCATGAGCAAGCGAACCATTATATGGCTTCTGTTAGCCGTAATCATTCTGACGGCGGGCACCATTCTGTGTGCTCGCCGTTGGGATGTATGGTTCGTTACGCCGGCTGAACCCGAATGGCGCAGCGATACACTCAGTACCCGCTTCGTGACGTTCAACGACCACACTACCTATTCCTGCCAATATACAGACACCTTGACCATGGTTGTGCTCGGCGATGTACACAACACGCTCACTCATTCCGACTATCTGCGCATAGCTCAGTTGTGTCCGGATATGCAGTGCTATGCACAACTTGGCGACTTCGTTGAACGAGAACAACTCTACTACAAGCAACTGCTCAAGTATCACTTGCGCGGTACGCCGTTCGACTCACTGCCCGTCATGGTTTGCCCGGGTAATCATGAATATACCAAGGGGGTCAAGCGCCAACTGCCTGACTCATGGTATGAGTCGTTCCCTATGCCTCGGAACGGACCGAATGATGCGCTGGGTACAACCTACTATGTGGACTTCCGCGACCTTCGGTTCATTGCTATTGACACAGAAAGCCCACATATTCTGTCCGACTATACGCGCCTCAATGCATGGGTGAAAGGTGCTATATCCTCGGCTTGTCAGCCGTGGGTGGTTGTGATGATGCACCGACCTGTGTTCGCCTCACGCAAAGGCAGAGTCAATCCTTCCGTATGGCTCTCAATGGTCAATGCCTTGTCAGGAGCGGATGTGATTTTCTCCGGTCATGACCACACCTACGCTCGTCGCGGCAATGCCCTGCAGACCGAACATGAGACGCATACACCCGTGTGGATCGGTGTCAGTTCAACTACACACGCACGTACCCCAAAAGACCGCAGCAACATGGATACAATCGTCGCCGGTGGTCCGTTCTACGAGCGCTTGCAAGTCACACGCCACGCACTCACCGTTCACAGTTGCGAACTCGACGGCAACTGCATCGACAGCATTAGTCTCTACAAAAAATAATCATTTTGCATTTTTAATTTTTAATTTTGCATTTTTAATTATGAAATTAATCGCTCCCTCCGTTCTTTCCGCTAACTTCGCCGACCTGCGCACTGACCTTGAGATGATCAACCGTTCGGATGCCGACTATCTGCATGTCGATGTTATGGACGGTGTGTTTGTGCCGAATATCTCGTTCGGTTTTCCGCTCATGGTTCCGATGCACAAGTATTGCACCAAACCCTTGGATGTACACTTGATGATCGTGCATCCTGAGAAGTATGTTGAGCGGTTCTGCGACGCCGGAGCATGGAGTGTGGGATTTCACTTGGAAGCTGTTGATGACCCCCTACCTATCCTTGACCTGATCAAAGCCAAAGGTGTACGCACCTGCCTCACGATCAATCCGGATATTGATGTCAAGCGTCTTGTGCCGTATCTGGATAAAGTTGATATGATACTGCTTATGTCTGTGTTTGCAGGCTTTGGCGGACAGAAGTTCATCCCCGAAACAATGGATAAGATCCGTTTCATCCGTCAGGAAATTGATCGCCGTGGATTGCCGACCCTCATCGAGATTGATGGCGGAGTAGGCACACAGAATGCGCACGAGCTGTTCGCTGCCGGAGCTGATGTGCTCGTAGCCGGTACGGCCGTGTTCGGTGCGCCCGATCCCGAAGAAGCCATCCGCCAAATGAAGAGCTGATAGCTGACTGCTGATTACTGACCGCTCAAATGGCGCGCCGTTACCCGTTCGTTTTTGTTTTCCTCGTTAACGCACTACTGATCAGCAGTGCGTATTACCTGCATTTCCCTTATAACCTGCGTGCTGACACCGAGGCGGATTATTTGGATTCGCTACGCACCTTCCGCGCGCACGTACAGGAGCCGCCTGTGCATAAGCCACATGGCTGGTTGCTGTCCGTTTCGCTGCCTGCATACCGCCAGCAGGCATTGTTGTACCTCAAAGCCGATTCCTCGGATAGCCCTGTTCCCGTTATGGGAGATATCCTCCTCGTGCGTACGCGTATCACACGCCCGCCCGCATTATTCAAAGGTGACTTTGATTACGGCAACTATCTCCGCCTGCAACACAAGGTTGGTATAGGTTACGTGCAACCGCAGCAGTGGCAGGTCATAGGTCATAGTCCTGTTCGAACGCTACGCGCGTACGCTGCATCCGTTCAACAGCGTTTGGTGCAACGTTTGGCATATGCCGGTTTGCACGATCAACCCTTGGCCTTCATCTCGGCTATCATCGTAGGTGAACGCGATGCGCTGGACTCCAACCTCCGGCAATCATTCGCAGCAGCCGGTGCAGCACATATTCTTGCTGTCAGCGGTTTGCATACCGGTATCATCTATCTGGTTATAATATCTCTTCTTACCTGTTTCGGCTACGTTCGTCCGCTGTATGAGCAACGCCTGCGACGTATATTGCTCTCGCTGATTATTATTCTGACGATGTGGGTGTACGCGTTTGTTACTGGTCTGTCGCCATCCGTCATGCGCGCAGTGGTTATGCTCACGATCATTCAAGTGGGCTGGATGTGTCGCAGGCAGGCTGTATCTGTCAATACGCTTGCTGCGGCTGCCTGTATCTGCCTGTGGGTTGACCCGCTCAGCCTGTTCAGTGTGAGTTTTCAACTCTCGTTTGCCGCCGTACTCGGTATTCTGCTATTCGTGCCCTACTTCAACGGTTTATTGAAGGTAGTTAATCCCTGTTTACGCTTCTTGCGCGATCTTTTTACGGTTTCCCTCGCTGCTACTATCGGCACTTTGCCTGTTTCACTCTATTACTTCCATCAAGTATCTCGCTATTTCCTGCTCACGAACCTTGTTGTCCTTCCTGCCGCATATATAGTAGTTATGTTAGGTGCACTCACGCTATTGTTGGCGCATACCGCTCTTGGCGCATGGCTGGCTATGGTGCTGCAACATTTGAGCGGTTGGCTCTGCGATTTCGTCGGGTGGATCGAACACCTGCCGCACGCTACCTTGCAATTGTCTGTCACGCCGTGGATGGTTGTCAGCCTTATAGCGGCTATCGCTTTCTGTTACCTGCGTATCCGTCAGCAACGTCTCGCGTGGTACGCTCCGGCGGCTGCGGCTGTAGCATTGCTGTGTGTATTGCATATCTCTGATCTCCGCCAAAACCTCAACAATCAGGCGCTTGCCGTTCGTGGCAACACTTTGTCCTATCGTCACGGCGAAACGACCGACTCTTACAAATTAGACAGCCGCTATACCTTCTTCCGGTATAACGGCTGCGACTATGTCTATGCTCCGCATCCCTCTGATCGACAAAAGCAAGCCTTAACCCGCTATTGCTGCGAGCACTATATCACCCTTTATAGTGACAATAGCCAATAATCCGTTCACGCGTAAAGCAATGAGTTGTTACATGGGGTCAACATCAGGCTGTATGACGGTTCCCTTGCAATTCGGTAGGGTCTGCACGTAACGTACATGTTGCATCAGTATCGCCTTAGCCTGTGCAAACGAGGCATTTGCTTCTATGCGCAGACGGATGGTTCGCAGGTGCATGTTCTGCACACGGGCTATAGGTGGAATAATCACATCGGAGCAACGGTTGCCGAATACCTTACGGAGTCGCTCGCTGAGTTCGCGGGCTGCGGTGTCGAGCCGCGTATAGTCGCGGTGCTTGAGGGTGAGGACAACAAGGCGGTAAAACGGTGGGAAACGGAAGGTCTTACGCTCCCCCAGTTGCGCGGTATAGAAAGATTTGTAATCATGCTTCTGTAAGTATGCATACAACGGATTGTCCGGCTGGAAGGTCTGGATGATCACCTCGCCCTGACTGCCCGTTCGTCCGGCGCGACCTGCCACCTGCTCCAACATCTGAAACGCGCGCTCCGAGCTGCGGAAATCCGGCGACTGCATCATGCTGTCGGCATTGAGGACTGCTACAAGCGATACGTCGTTGAAGTGCAGACCTTTGGTCACCATCTGTGTACCGATGAGTATATCTACCTCATGCCGTGCAAACGCATTGATGATGCGCTGATGGCTGTTCTTGTTGCGCGTGGTATCGAGATCCATACGTGCCACACGTGCCTCGGGGAAAAGTCCGGTGACTTCGTCTTCAATCTTCTCGGTACCAACGCCAAAATCTCTCCATTCGCCCTGACAATTCGGGCAACTCTGCGGCGCACTGACCGTATAGCCGCAATAGTGGCAGACTAATGTATTCGTGCGCTTATGATAGGTCAGACTTACGTCGCAGTTGCAACACTTAGGCACATAGCCGCAACGCTTGCAACCTATATACGGCGCATAACCCCGGCGATTCTGGAAGATAATGATCTGCTTGCCCTCTGCCAACTGCTTGTTGATGCGTTCCACGAGCGGGTCGGCAAAGTGCTCGAACATCTCCTTGCGGTGGTACTGCCGCTTGAGATCCACCAAGCCGATACGCGGCAGACTGAGTCCGGCGTAGCGCTCGCTCATTTCCACCAAACGGTACTTTCCGGTCTGCGCATTGTAATACGACTCAATAGCCGGTGTTGCGGTGCCTAACAGCACGGAAGCGTTTGCCGCTTTAGCCATTACCACTGCCACGGAACGCGCATGGTAACGCGGTGCAGGATCTTGCTGCTTAAACGAACTGTCGTGCTCTTCATCCACGATCACCAGCCCCAGATTCCGGAACGGCAGGAACACTCCCGATCGGGCACTCAGTATCACTTTCGGTTCGGTAGAGTTGAGCAGGTCTTTGTATATCTCCACACGCTCCATATCGCTGAATCGCGAGTGATAGACACCCAGTTGCTTACTAAACACTTTTTTTAACCGGTCGGTGAGTTGGGTGGTCAGGGCTATCTCCGGCACCAGGTACAACACCTGCTTGCCTTGCGCTAACATCTCACGAATCAAATGGATATATACCTCCGTCTTGCCGCTGGATGTCACGCCGTGCAGCAGACAAACCTTCTGCTCGGCAAAACCTGCACGAATTTCATCGACCGCCTGCTGTTGCTGGTCGGTGAGCGGATGAGCAGGCTCTATATCTGCGTCGTAGGAAGGAATACGGCTGACTACCTCGTGGCTGGCTACAAGGATCTGTTTCTCAATAAGCGTACGTAGCACAGCCGTCGATTCACCGGAGTGTTCAATAAGTTGGCGCTGCTCTACAATATGCGGCGCGCCATCGAAGGCATCGGATAATTCGAGGAAGTATTCGAGCAGTCGTTGTTGCTTAGGGGCACGCTTTAGGCTGTCGAACACCGGATGCAACTGTTCCACATCCGTGAAGCGCGGATGCAGGGATATATACACCTCGGTGCGCGCCGTATAATCGTTGTCAATCAGTCGTGCAGGCAACGCCGCAGCCATTACTTCGCCTATCGTGCAAAGGTAGTAATCCGCCAACCAGCGCCATAGACTGAGTTGGCTCGGCAGCACTATAGGCTGCTCATCCAACACCTCTATTATGTCGCGCAGGCGGATGTCGGGATTGACGGACTCATCGGGATTTTCACAGTGAATACGATACACTATACCCGTAATTGTTTTCTTGCCAAGTGGCACTAAAACACGCGTGCCTACTTCGAGGCACGCTATGCTATCAGGAATACTGTACGTATAGGTATCCGCAATGGCAAGAGGCAATATAATGTCAGCTTTTTTCAAGACCGCTGCGCTCAAAGACAAAAGATCGGCTGCGCCTCAAAGACAAAAGATTATTCAGTGGCGGCAATGGCTTGCTCGTAGCAGTGGCGGCAGAGGGGTTCGTAGCTGTCGGTCTCGCCGAGCAGCACGCGTTTCTCGTTGGCAACCAAACGGTGGCTGACATACGCCAGATCGCCGCAACGCACGCAGATAGCGTGGGTCTTATACACATCCTCAGCTATCGCCATCAGGGCTGGCATCGGACCGAAAGGTACACCCTTGAAGTCCATATCCAGACCGGCGCAGATCACGCGGATGCCGCGTTTGGCAAGTTCGGAGCAAACCTCCACGATGCCCATGTCGAAGAACTGCGCCTCATCGATACCCACCACGTCGATATCGTTCGCCAGCAGCAGAATAGTCTGACTCGACTCCACCGGTGTGGACTGAATGACATTGTGATCGTGCGAAACGACGTCTTGCTCGCTGTAGCGCACATCAATAGCAGGCTTGAAGATCTCTACACGCTGCTTGGCAAATTGTGCACGTTTCATCCTACGGATGAGTTCCTCGGTCTTACCGGAAAACATACTGCCGCATACGACCTCTATACTGCCGCGACGCAGTGCGGGTCCCTTAGTGTCTCGTTCGTTGAACATATCAGTGTTATTCTTGTTTGTCGGTTGGTAAAATATCTTCCACTTTCATCTGCAATGAAGTGACGCCGTTGTAGGTGTTCTGCTCCAGACTGTAGCATACATCCACGGCATTGCCGTTCTGTATGAACGTTGCCAAATCGCCTTTGCCGAACGCTATGCCTGTGATAGCTACGCTGCGGTCAGTAAGGTCGAGTTTGAGGTGCTCGCCGAGTTTGCCGACGCGCTTGGTGTAGCGGTTGTTGATCAGCCCTCGCGTGACGAACCGAGGATGCGGATTGTCCGGACCGAAAGGCTCAAGGTGCCGGAGCACGTTGTAGAACTGTCGGTCGATGTCTTGCAGTTGCAGTTCGTCCTCCACGCGCAGGACGGGCACTTGCTGCTCGTCGGTTATATGTGCCGCCACGTACTGCTCAAACCGCCGCTTGAACTCCGGCAGGTTCTGCGGTAGCATACTCAGTCCGGCAGCAAACATGTGTCCGCCGAAGTTCGTGAGCAGATCACGGCAGGAGTCGATAGCCGAGTAGATATCAAATCCTCCTACACTGCGTGCCGAACCTGCGATGAGTCCGTCATCGGTATCGGCGAGCACAATGGTCGGGCGGTAGTAATTCTCCGTCAGGCGCGAGGCAACGATGCCTAACACGCCGCGATGCCACGTAGCGCCATACGCTACGTTCGTGTGCTTGGTCGGATGTTCGGGATCGGCTTCCAACTGTTGCAAAGCCTCTTGAGTAATGCTCTCGTCTTTCTCCTTGCGCTCGCTGTTGAATGCCTCGATGGTCTGCGCAATCTCCGTTGCCACCGTAGCATCATCGCTGATAAGCAGTTCGACGGCAGCTCTGCCGGACTTGATGCGTCCGCAGGCATTCAGTCGCGGGCCGATGCGATACACGAGGTCGGAGATATTGACCGTTTTGCCTTCGAGGTCATTCATCCTCATCAGTCCCTGCAGACCTACCGACGGATGAAGATTGATCTGCTCTATGCCGAAGTACGCCAGCACACGGTTCTCGCCGGTGAGTGGTACTATATCCGAAGCAATAGACATTGCCAGCAGTTCGAGCAGCGGACTGAGCGCCTGCTCAAACGGCATATTGTGCGTCTGTGCGTACGCTTGCGCCAATTTGAATCCCACACCACAACCCGACAAATGTTTGAAAGGATAGGGGTCATCCGCCTGCTTGCTGTCCATCACGGCTACAGCTTTCGGAACCTCTTCGCCGGGGGTATGGTGGTCGCAGATGATGAAGTCAATCCCGCGCAGACGAGCATACTCAACCTTGTCAACGGATTTGATACCGCAGTCGAGGGCAATAATGAGCGTACAGCCATTTTCTTGCGCATAATCGACCCCACGGAACGATATGCCATAACCCTCGGTATAGCGGTCGGGGATATAGTAGTCAATGTTCGTGTAGAACGCACTCAGGAATCGGTACATCAATGCTACGGCAGTGGTGCCGTCGACATCATAATCGCCGTAGATAAGGATCTTTTCGCCCGTCTCAATGGCACGTGACAGACGCTGCTCTGCCTCACGCATACCGAGCATGAGCATCGGATCATGCAGCTGACTGAGCGACGGATGCACAAACGCCGAAGCTTCTGCGCGCGTGGCTATACCGCGACGCACCAACAGCGCAGCCGCCACAGGACTGATCTGCAGTTCTGCGGCAAGACTGTCACGAAGCGCTTGTTGCTCGTCAGTCAGAGTCTGTATTTGCCATGAGTACTTCATCCTTTCACCATCAACCATTCACCTTTCACCATTACTGCTCAAACGGTCGAATCATTGTTCTATCCGTGTCACGCCACAAGGGCAACGCCTCGCGGTAGTGCTTGAGCACAGGCATCGGCAGGTCGGCTATACGTGTGCCGGACTCGTTGTCGGCAAAACCGAGCAGCTCGTTCATGCGCGTGTCGTACGCTACGGAGTGACCGTTGTAGTGCCAGCCTGCGCCGTCATCGCCCACGAGGTTAGCCGCTGCTATATAACACTGGTTCTCTACGGCACGCGAGGCTACCAATATATCCCACATCTTTACGCGTGCCTCCGGCCAGTTCGCACTGACCAGTATCAGATCGTAGTCGTCACCCCACACGTTTCGCGCCCAGACGGGGAAACGAACATCGTAGCAGATAAGCATCAGGATCTTCACACCTTGGTAGGTAAAGATCTTCCGCTTGGCTCCCGGAGTAAAGAACCGGTCTTCACCGCCTGTGGCGTACAGATGCCGTTTGTCGGTGAACTGCGGCAGATCGTGCGGCGTGAGCAGGAATCCGCGGTTGAACAGTTTGTTGCCGTCGCGGCAGATGAATGTTCCGGCAATAGCAACACCGCTCTTGTCAGCTACCTGCTGCATCGTGGTGATTGTATAACCGTCCACCGGTTCAGCGAGGTCGGGACGATCCACACAGAAGCCCGTTGAGAACATCTCCGGCAGCAGGGCTATGTCTGTTTTTCCCGCCAAAGCACTGATGCGTTCCACTGCGAGGGAGACGTTCTGACGAACATCTCCCCACACAATAGGATATTGTAATACTGCTACTTTCACTCTTTTGTCTTTTGTCTTTGAGCGCAGCGGTCTATTGTCTATTTGGATTTCGGTTTGCTGATGGTCTCACGCATAGCGGTATCCGCTTGGATGTTTTGCATGCGGTAGTAGTCCATGATGCCGAGGTTACCGTTCTTGAACGCCTCTGCCATAGCCTGCGGCACGAGGGCTTCCGCCTCGATTACTTTGGCACGTGCCTCTTGTGCTTTGGCTTTCATCTCCTGCTCGTTGGCAATCGCCATAGCGCGACGTTCCTCGGCTTTGGCTTGGGCGATGTTCTTGTCGGCTTCCGCCTGATCCATCTGCAGCTGGGCACCGATGTTCTTGCCTACGTCGATATCGGCTATATCGATACTCAATATCTCGAACGCTGTACCGTCATCCAGACCTTTGGAGAGTACAAGTTTGCTGATGCTGTCGGGGTTCTCGAGCACTTGCTTGTGGCTCTCGGCACTACCGATGGAGCTGACTATACCTTCGCCTACACGGGCAAGGATTGTGTCCTCACCGGCGCCGCCCACGAGCTGCTTGATGTTCGCGCGAACGGTCACACGGGCTTTGGCTATCAACTGAATACCGTCCTTGGCTACAGCAGCTACCGGCGGGGTGTCGATCACCTTGGGGTTAACCGACATCTGCACGGCTTCAAACACGTCACGACCGGCGAGATCGATAGCCGTAGCCATGCCGAAAGGCAACTGAATACCGGCTTTGCTGGCACTAACCAACGCATGAACCACACGCTCTATATGTCCGCCTGCGAGGTAGTGAGCCTCCAGACCGTCACGTTTCACATCTTCCAATCCGGCTTTGTGCGCCTCGATCATGCAGTTCACAATCTTTGTAGGTGGCACACGACGTATACGCATCAGGAACAACTGAATGAGCGATATACGTACACCGCTCACCTGCGCATTGATCCACAACATGAATGGCACATAGTAGAAGAATACGATTACTGCAATGCAGAGTAATACAACCAGAATAACTTGTAATGCTTCCATAATCTGTAGTATTAATAGGTTTAACGATTATTTTTAGGCTCTTGGCTCTTGGCTCTCGGCTTTTGGCTTTTGACTTTCGATTCCTGGCTCTCGAGTTTCTCGGCTTGCTCCTGCAGGCGGGCAATCTTCTTGCCCGGGTCAGCGAGTTCAACCTTGTCGTCAATCTTCGTGTCCAAACCCATCTTTTCGATTGCTTTGCTCTTGTAGAACAGATAGATGGCAATCGCAGTAGCCGCCAGCACGACAAAGAATGTGATATGACCAGCCGTCGCACCGATAGCCATATATGCATACACCACGGCACCTACCAGACAGCCGCCACCGGCTATACCGGCTATGCCTATGCCGGGAATAAGGAACAACTCCAACACCAGCAGCAACACGCCTGCCAACGATAATAGAATGAGAATCAGAATATTCATAGATTACACTATATTGGGTTTCACAATTCGCACACAAAGATACAAAAATTTTTTGATATTTGCAAATTTTTCTGCATATCGTTTGCAAAAATGCACTTTTGCTTACCATTCTTGCAAACCGGTCAGCCAACCTCAATTACCATTGCGCCGGGCGAGAAACAGGGGTATCTGTTCGGGGTGTGACTCAAAGTGATTGCCTATCACTACGAGGTCGGCTCCGGCGACGAAAGCATCGGACATTTGCTCAGGCTCGCGGATGCCTCCGCCTACTATCAGCGGCAGGTTAATAGCCTCACGCACAGCGCGGATAATGTGCTGTGGTACAGGCTGATTAGCTCCGCTTCCTGCCTCGAGGTAGATTAGCCGTTTGCCAAGCAACTGAGCGGTGCGGGCAAGTCGGACGGACTCATCGGCGTTTTGTGCGGATACAGGCTGTGCACCTGTCAGGCGTTGCGTAGTGCTCTCGCGACCGCCTTCCACAAGGATATATCCCATTGGGATTGACTCTATGCCTGATGTGGCAATGGCATCAGCCGACAGAATATGACAGTCGATCAGGAATCGCGGATCGCGGCTGTTCATCAGCGTCAGGAACAGCAGCGCATCCGCTTCGGGAGTATACTGCGAGGGACTGCCCGGGAAGAGGATGACGGGTGTCGAACAAGCCGCATGGATGGCTCGAACGACTGACGCACAGTCCGTAGCCGTCGAGCCGCCGACGAAGTAAAAGTCGAAGCCGTCACAGATGGTCGATGCATCGAACTTGTCGGGGTCAATCAGTCGCACGAGCATCTTTTCGCCTGCCTTTGCGCGCTGCAATATGGAATCCAGAATGTTCATTTGCTTAGTCAAAAGTTTTTACAACTTGAAATTTACAGGTACCGTATATTTGACGCGTACCGGTTTGCCTTGCTGCTTACCGGGTTTCCATTTGGGCATTAAGTGCAGCACGCGCACAGCTTCCTTGTCTAACGATGCGTCTCCGCCGGATCTCACGACCTGAATATCGGTGATGGTGCCGTCCTTTTCCACCACAAACTGGCATAGTACCCGACCTTCGATGTTGTTTTCCTTCGCTATCTGCGGATATGTGACATTATCTTGCAGGAACTTGATCAAAGCTTCAGTCCCGCCGGGAAACTCCGGCATGTGTTCTACAACGATGAACACCACATCTTCGCGCGACTCCTGCGGTGTATCACTACTTGCCGGCTTAACATAGCTTTGCGCCGGAGCAGTCACGCTTACCGGCGGAGTCGGGTCGGGCTTGGAGGTAAACTTGGGCGTAAAATTATGCTCTATTTTTATAGTGGCGGTGGAAGCAACAGGCTTGCCGTTTACCTTCGCCGGAGTACACTGTAGCGCCTGATCCACCAGCGTCTGCCAGAACTCTCTAAAGTACGGATTATACTTCGCCTCAATCACACGATTAATCTGTGCTGACGTGATGAGTCCCTTCTTGTAGTTGTATGACCACGTCGCCGTCGGACTGCTTGTGGTAATCCGGATGGCACCGCTCTCGTCTATCGAACAAGGGATATTGAGTTTCAATACGAAATAATTGATCGCTGTATTCTTATAACTGATAGCGGGCGCATTGAAGTGCTTCTTGAAATAACTGTTGACCGTTTTTTCTGCATTCTTTGCCGGCAAATATTTGGCTTTGCTCCCGTCTTCGTTGAAGGCGGTTATGCTGACATCGTCCTTGTCGTATTCGGCACGTAACATAACGCTGCCCGAGGGATAAAACACTTCCTTTGTCTTGAGTTTCGGATACCACGTTTTATACTGAAACTCATACCGGGCTTCCACTTTTTTCTCGCTGTTATACGTCTCAGCCGACACAAGCTTGTTGTCGTCCCAAACCTGCTTGATACGAAGACTCTTGCCATCTTCGCCCACATACATCTGGTTACCCGACTTCGTTACAAGCTCAGCACTTTGGATATGATAATTCACCACATTTACCAACTTCCCCGTCTCGCTGTCGTGGATCAGGAGCATAACGTTGTTCTTATTCCGCCTCACTAACGCGTAATACGGGGTGTTGCGACGATTGCGAATAAAGAATTGGTAAAAGGTGCCCGCCTCTTCACCATTCGACAAAAATTCGTTTTCCAAGTCGCCCGTACAGAACAATGTGTCGCCCGACTGAGCACACAGGATAGGAGAATAATAGACTTGAGTAACCAACGGCAGACTATCTACGAGTTCAAAATCCTCTACCGTTTGCTGCAATACATCCCCGTTTGCCGTGAACCATTCCCGAACGGCACGCAACAGGTCGACGTTGATATTCATCGCAGAGGTGCCGGAAAAATCGGGATGCATCACACTCCCTGACGTGCGCTTGGTTACGCTTGAGGTAATCTTGCTATCGCGAACGCGAACTGTCTTGTCTGCATAAACAGTGTAGTACACTTCAAAACTGAATGTATTCATTATATACGCATCAGGCAGCACAAACTGCTTGCTGAAGGTTTCCGATACCTTATCCGCACTCGCATTCCTGCTGGAGTCTGCAGGTTCATTCTGCGCAGTTGCCACCGAACTGCACATCATGAATACCAAACACATAAGAATTGTCTGTCGTTTCATAGCCTTATAGATTTTTTAGTGATTTAAAGTCTTCTGTTCCCAAATTCTTTTGCGCCTGCAAAAATACTAAAAAAAATCGACATTTGCAAATATTTGTACAAAAAAATTGAGGCGTGAACGAGGGTTTTTCAGTGCCCTCTTCATCGCTTTAATCATTTTATTGGTTAGAATGTTATGCCTGTACGGAGGACAGCCTGCCACGTATGGCGGGATGTGTTGGTATAATAGAGATAGTCGGCGAGGGGTTCGACGAACCACGACAGGCGTTTGGTGATGGGGAACTCGTAACGGACAACGGCGCCGGTGGTGAGTACATCCTCGGTGAGCAGGTCGTAGAGCGCTTGCCAACGCGGTTCGGGTTCGGGGCAAGAGGTGTTGGAGGTATTGTAATCCATTAAGGCTCCGACCGTCAGTTCGCCGAACGGAAGAGCCCATGTGTAGTTGCCTTCGGCACCTATATGCCAGCCGTTCTCGGAGTAGTTATTGGCGGTGGTGAGCAGGGTGTAGGTGTTGTTGACTGCCTCGCCGTAGATATACTGCTGTCCGCGACGGAGTTGTGCACCGGCTTGCAGCACAGCCTGCCACGCTTCGGCAGTATAGCCGACCGTGGCGTCAATGGTGTGGGTGCGGATGCGACCGATGGGGATGAAGGTGTTGTCGTGGAGCTCTTTGGTGACGCTGAGATGACGGTAGGTCGCCATAGCGAGCCAGCCGCCGCGTAGTGGCAGCATAGCGATGCCTGCACCGGCGGTAAAGCCATGGTAGTAACTCTCCTTCTTGCTGCCCGAGAACCGTGTGTAGGCACTACCCGGAGCGATGAGGTGGTAGATCTGGCTCTCGCCGAGTTCGCTGTAGAACTTGATCTCGTTGTTCTGCTTGTACCGTCCGCCTTCGGCGAATGCCATCCACGTAAATCGTTTGCCCACGTACCCTATACCGGCATCGACGCGCAGGTCAGCGACCTTGTTCTTCGGTCGCGGGTCAACGGCGCGGTAACTCTGCAAGGCGCGGAACTGCAGCGCTGCGTACCAAGCTATATGGTTCTTGCGCATGCGGTAGCCGCCGCGGAAGAAGTAGGTCTCAGAGCGCAGACCTCCGCCTACGGTATCCACTGTGAGGTAGGGGTAGAGCAGGTCGTAGTCGGCGTTCTTGACAAAGCGGTTGCCATGGCTCTGCTGCCACGAGTACGACGCCACACCGAACACGCGGCTGACCGAGTCGATGTCGTGCACCGATGCCGCCTGCACACTGAATCCTCCGGCGCGGTCACCCTCGATGGCGTAGGTCGATTGACCGTAATGACCCATCAAGCCGACCTCCGTTTTGGAGGAGTCGGCGAACAGCGTGGAGATTATGAGCAGAATTGCGAACATTTCTTATTTTTTCCAAAAGTGCGGATCGGCGGTTTGTGACATGAGGAAGTCATCGGAGGAGTTGTTGGTGTCGATGAGTTTGCCGTCATCGCCTTGTTTGCGGCGTACGGATTTTCCGAAGCGCGTTTTGTCGCTGCCGGTCTCGCCGACGTAAGCAAAGCCTGCATCCAGACTCTCATGCACGCTCAACCACTGGTAATCACTATGCGGGCACATGTTCACCGCATCGATGATCCACGCATTGGGGAAACGGTAGGCACTGGCACTCATCTCGAACGTGCCGGCTTGGGTGACGTTGATGTAATCGTAGTCGTAACGGTAGTCTTGCAGGTACTTGTCCACCGTCAGATCTTTCGGCATACGCCCGATGGCGAAGGTGGTATTGCCTTGGTTGTTAGGCACCCAGATAGTCAGGGTGTAGCAATAGATCTTTTCCATATTCGGCACGTCAGGATTATCGATGTCAGTGACGGTGGCGCTGGTGCTCACGTCGTACCACTCGACATTGGCGTCGCTCAGGTCGAAGGAGTTCTCATTGACCGTGCGGTGATCCATGGCATTGTCGGCAATCAGGAACGTTCCGCCGGGCTTGACGGGGAAATCGGTGCCGTCACCCGGTACGCGGTAGATAGCGTCCGCCGCCATCGCCGAGGACATGATATCCGGTGTGACGATGAACTTCTTGGTGTTCTTGAACTTCGACTCGACGAGCACAATACCATCGGCAAAAAGCAGGCTGTCGGAGTTGTTGACGAGCACGAAGTATTTGTCACCGATATAGTTCTTGCCTTGCGGCGTTTGCGTGCCGGCAAAGAATACTTCGGCTATCACAAAATCGTTGCTCTTGGGCAGCACGAATGCCTGCATGGTGAGGTTGGTGGTGTCTTTGACGGTTACATTCTGATTGTACGCACGCAGCGCGTAACTGTAATCCTCGCTGACTTGCACGGTGGCATTGAACGTCAGGTCGTAGAACCCGACGGGCAGCGAGGAGTAATATGCCAGGCAGGTATCTCCCACGCTCACGCCGCCGCTGATGCGGTAAGTCTTACCCATGTTACGATCCTCAATCGTGATACTTTCGTAACTCAACTTGCAGAAGTCCGGCAGGTTGACCAACACATGCAATACACAGGTGTTTTCCCGCGGCTCGTTGGTTTTGCAACTTGCCAACAACAATGGCAACACGCAGAATGCTAAGAATAATCTTTCTACTTTCATTTTATATTGTTACATTAATTTCCATGCCGAAATACGGGCTGGCACTACGGTGAATACGGATGCCGTCCACCTCGTAGTCGGGCAAATAATCCAATAATTTATTCACGTACAACGCCACCGTGGCGAACTTGGTTACGGTCTTTTGTACGCGCAGGTTGAGGTATCCCGCGAAGGGTACAACCTTGCGCCGGAACACATCCTCGTTATACTTGAACGTCAGCCACTGGAGCACAGGATCGCTCTTGGCGGCATCGTCGTAGGGGTGCAGCAGACCGTCGTCGGCACTCATATAGGCTGTCGGCACGCCGTTCTTGTAGAGCGTCTGCGTGGCTGTGAACCAACTGAGCTCGAAGGTTGCGCTGACGGTCAGACCGATCTTCTTGAGATAGACATCGGCGATGATGTTCGTATTCATATTCTCGCGGATCGTGCCGTCGTTCCATTCGTACAGACCGATATATTTGTCCTTAACCGCCAGATCGCCGATGGTTTGCGTGAGCTTGTCGGTGGAGTACATAGCAAGACTGTTGCTGTACTCGGTGCGCAGCCATGCGCCGTTGATGGTGAATCGCGTGCAGATCGCCTTGATGCGCGGACTCTGATACTGCCACTCAACGCCCTGTTTCTTGATACTACTACCGTTGGTGGTGACGGGGTAAAGCAGGAGTTTGGTGTATTCGCTGCTCGTGCCGTCCGCGCTGTAAATAGGATAAGTATATGCCACACACTCACGCCATGTGCGAAATCCGTCACGCATGCGCTCCTCGAAGTACGTGACGCTGAACTTATGCTTGCTAATATCGCCACCGAAGCGCACTTCCCACTTGTGGTTGCGCGCGGGAGTAAGAGCGGTGTTCGTCGGGTCGATGAGGTGGGTGTGGATATTGATGCTCGTTGCTCCGACGATGAGGGCTTGGTCGGGGGCTTTGAGATCCTCGTAGAGCATGTTCGGGTAGAGCTGGAGCAGGGTAGGCATCTTCGTTTGGATACCGTACGCGCCGGTGAGATTGAGTTCGCCACCTTTGACGGGCAACTTAAAGCACACGTTCACACGCGGGTCGAGGTAACACTTGCCGTGCATAGTGTAACTCTTATCTAACCCCAGCAGCGACGTGCCGCGCAGACCGATGCCGAGGTCGAAAGACGGGGCTTTCTGCTTTCCACCCAAAGGAATATGTATGTCATCCTGGATGTACCACGCGAGTTGGTTGGTGGCGGGTATATCGTAGTAGGCACGGGGACGCAGGTTCGTGCTATAGTTGAGCGGGCGCTTGAGGTCATAGACCTGTCCGCGACCGAAGTTCTTGTCGTACTTCCACTCGATACCGGCATCCGCCTTGTGGCTGATCATCCATGTGTTGAAGGTGAACGAGGCTTTAGGTCGGATATAGACGTTGAGCGGTCGGCCTTCGACGCGGTGGTTGGCTACGTACTGCGGCGGTAGGAGTTCGGCATCGGTGTTGCCTTCGGTCATATTGTCCAGAATAGGCTGCACGGGCGTGGTGAGTTGGATGAACCGCGTCTGACTGATCGTACTGATCTCGCCGGAGATGTTCGCCAGCAGCGATGCCGCCCACCACTCCTGATGTTTATTGCTCCAGTTCAGGGTGTTGTTCAGACCTATCTTGTGCAGCTCACTGCGGTAAGAGTCTTCCTTGTTGAGGTGGATATCGGGATCGTTTTTGTCCGTGTCGATATTGCCGGAGTAGTCGGCGTTGGATTGCAGACGGATATTATGCTCGCCCACCGACCAGCGTTGTTGCAATCGCAGCGAGGCGTTGATGCGTCGGTAGTTCTCCAGCGTGTTCGTCGGATCGTTCTTCGCGCTGAGGTAGTCGATGCCGGCGTAGAGGATGGTGGTGTTGTCGTTCCAGCCTACGCCTTTGCCCACGTACGCCAGTTTGCTGAATCCGTCGGCTTTGAAGCGCGCTTTCCACGGTGTGGGTTTGATACTACGCTCGATCTTCACCACGCCCGATGTGACGTCGCCGTACTCGGCATTGGCTATGCCTCGGATGATCTCGACTTTCTCGATATCATCGGTGGAGATGGTACGCATATCTACACCTTTGTTTACCGTCTGACGGGCTGCATCCTGCGTGCTTCCGCCTTGTACGTACTGCATGTTGGCATCGGTGGAGACAGGCGCGCCGTCGATGACGAAGCTTGTGCCGAGTGAGCCGGTAGCGTAGTTGTCGTCGCTACTGCCGTCGCCGGCTTCACGCAGGTGGATGGTGTTGCTGTTGGTGAGTTTGGGGTCTTTGATAGACGCACCCGGGAGCAGGTTGGTCAGATCGGTGAACGTCGAGGGCTGCAAGTGCTGCATAGCCTCTTTGTTGATAACGCTGGCACTACTGCGCCCGGTGGCTTCCTCGGCAGTGACTACCACCTCCTGAATGGTAAACATCCGGTCGATGCTGTCGAGCAAGGCTTGCTGGGCACTATCCAACGCCAACGAATCAGGTCGCACGGCGTGCGCCTGAAAACTGAAAACTGACAGCTGAATGCTGAGAACTATGAGCCCCGTTACTCGTTTCACGCTGCAAAGATACTGCTTTTTTTTGACATTTGCAATACCTATTTGTGGTTATTTTGCATTTTTCTCTTGCAAATATGCTTTTTTTTTTGTAATTTTGCAGTCAGTTTGCTAAATTTGCAAAAAATAGCAAATGAGAAAATGACTAAATGTGAAAATGAGAAAATGAATACATCTAAAAATGACGTGATGATTGAGTACGATCATGTGACGCACTATTACGGCAAGCGGCTGATATACGAAGACTTGTCGTTCACGGTGCCACGCGGTCGGATCTTAGGTTTGCTGGGCAAGAACGGCACGGGCAAAACCACGACGATCAATATCCTCTCGGGCTTCATCCAGCCGCACGCGGGCAGTTGCCGGTTGCTCGGCTACGACACCCGCACGATGCCGGCTCGTGAACGGGCTCGCATAGGTCTGCTGTTAGAGGGGCACGTACAGTATCCGTTTATGACCATCGCGCAGATCGAGCGGTTCTATGCGCCGTTCTTCCCGAAGTGGAACAAAGACGTCTATTACGAATTGATGCGTCTGCTGAAGGTCAAGGACTACCAACTGCTCAGCCAGATGTCCAACGGTCAGCGCAGTCAGGTGGCATTGGGACTGCTGATGGCGCAAGATCCTGAACTGCTTATCTTGGATGATTTCTCCTTGGGTCTTGATCCGGGCTACAGGCGGCTGTTTGTGGAGTACCTGCGTGACTTCTGCAAGCAGGGCGAAAAGACCGTGTTCCTTACTTCGCATATCATTCAAGACCTCGAGCGGCTCGTGGATGACTGCATCATTATGGATTACGGCAAGATCCTCAAGCAATGTCCCGTAGGCGAACTTATCACGCCGGAGAAGACACTGGAAGACACATTTATTGACTTAACCGGAAAGTATTAATATGATTAAATCAATCTTTTATAAAGAATGGCTCAAGCTGCGGCTGTTTTGGTGCTTGGCAGTGGTTGTGCATATAGGACTGATTGCGTATCTGCTCCTCTCACTTCGCTCCACGCTGTTGGCATCGGGCGTAGTGGAAACATGGGCAACGATGATCGGTAGAGATGTGCTGATGGTCAATCAATTGATGTACCTGCCGCTGGTTACGGGCGTGGTGTTGGCGCTCTGCCAATGGCTGCCGGAGATGCAGATCAAACGTATTCGTCTGACGCTGCACCTGCCGATTGATTACACTGCAAGTATCGGTACAATGCTGTTGTGCTGTATATGTGGACTGACTCTGCTGTTTGCCGTGGATGCCGCGGTGCTCGCCATCGTTGAACAAATGTGGCTACCCCGTGAACTCGTTTGGCGGACATTCTTGACTTGTCTTCCTTGGTTTATCGGGGGTGTAGTAGGATTTACTTGCACCAGTTGGTGTCTGCTTGAGCCGCAATGGAAGATCCGTTGTGTGGATATATTGATCGGCGCGCCGATGGTGGCATTGTGCTTTCTCACCGCTCAACCGGCTTGCTATGTGAAGATGTTCCCGTGGCTGCTGCTGGTGCTTGTAGCCACCGCCTGTCTGCCATTCTATTCAGTCTATCGCTTTAAACTCGGAAAACAATGAGAAATCTAAAATATGTAATCATCGCCCTTGCGGTAATTGTGGCGGCCTGGCTGCTGCCGGCGTTGTACGATCTCGTGTTCCCGCGTACCGACCGAATGCCGTTTGTGGTCTATTCGTGTTTGGACAGCACATTCATCCGCTTTGAGAGCACGGGTAAGCAGGTGCGTTATGTCGATTTCCGCGGACAGGAGTTCACCAAGGCGGAAGCCGACAGTTTGCTGCCGTTGTTTGCGTTCCGGCAGTTGGTAGCCGAAGGCAGGTTGCCGGACAGCCTGTTCGGCGTCGAACTCACCCCGAAGAAGATTCAGCAGAATGCCTTCCACTTCAAGACCTCACCCAAGCAGCTCAACAAACCCGCCGTGGGCTTATATACCATGCTGGAGTCGGCATCCGGAAGAGTCGATCTGCAACTGCCACCCGATGTGTTTCGGCTGACGAAAGACGGGTTGGAGTTCATTGATTGCGAGACGAATACGGTCAGCAAAGCCAAATCCCTGAGTTTCTCGCGCGAACTCGCCAAGCATGGCTTTGCGTTCCCGGTTCAACTCATCTGGGGCAACGGCTCTACGCGCAAAGATTATGATAACGGATTCCTGCTCACCGATTCGGGTAACCGGCTCTTCCAACTCAAGATGGTGAAAGGTGCACCGTGGGTGAGAGAAATAAAGATGAACGGTGAAGGGTTAACGGTGAACGGCAAATGGATTCAGTTGTTTACGATCGAACCGGCGAATCGTGCGCTGGTGGGGTTGGTGGTTGACGATGCACATCAATTGTACGCCGTGCGTTCCAATGGCAAACTCGCCCATATAGGGATTGATGAATATGATCCGCAAACCATGCAAATCACGATAGTCGGCGACCTGATGCATTGGACAATAACCCTTTACACCGAGAACGACTCCCGCTACTATGCAGTCGACGCACAGACCTTTGAGCAGGTAGCCTGTGAGATCGTACCCGATCCGGAACTGCCTACAAGTCAGCGTGTTCGCAAGTGGCTGCTGCCTGTACGATTGCACTTTACCTCATGGCAGACGCAGCTGATTCGTCCGAACATCAACAACGACTAAAATAGTGCAATCGGGTTGCCAAAATAGGTAGCCTGTGAGAAGTATGCAATTTTTTTTTGCAAAAAAATTTGTTTGTTCGAAAAATTTTTTGTAACTTTGCGCCCGAGTTGATTGATACGTAATGGCAAAGATTCAAGAAAGAAACAAATTATACGCTTTTCTCCGCCCCTACGTGGACTGGATGTTTCGTCGTTCGTACCGTGAAATACATTACATAGGTCGCGAGAACATCCCTACGGATGGAGCTGTTATTTTTGCGCCTAATCATACAAACGCTTTGTGTGATGCGATGGCGATATTGGGCATCGACCGCAGGCAGAAGGTGTTTGTTGCCCGTGCGGATATCTTCCGTGATCCCAAGCAGGCCAGGCTGCTGCGTTGGCTGAAAATTATGCCGATGCGCCGTATGCGCGACGGTGCAAGCGAAGTGTTGCATAACGACGACACGGAGAACAAAGCCATTGATACATTGCATGACGGCATTCCGTTCTGCATCCTGCCGGAGGGAAGGCATCGACCGATGCATTCCCTCTTACCATTGGGCAAAGGAATCTTCCGTATAGCATTGCGTGCGAATGACGAATTCGGTAAAGAGAAACCTATCTATATCGTTCCTGTCGGGCTGGAGTATGGTGATTACTACCACCTGTGGAATAGCTTGACCGTGAACATCGGTAAGCCGATCAATGTCACGGAGTTCGTCAAGGAGTACAAGCAGCAGCACACTAAAGACGGTGAAGAGGTTAACCGTCCGCAACTCATCCTTGCTCTGCGCGAAGAGTTGACGCAGCGAATGCGTGAACAGATTATGTGGGTGCCCGATGACGAGCACTACGAAGAGAATTTCGCCAAACTGCAGGCTAATCCTCCTGCACCGTTCAACAGGTTCCCGCAACACAGGATTCCGCACTGGCTGCTGTTTATCATCCTTGTACTGCTCTCGCCGCTATTCCTCGTCAGCGCAATTGTTACGATCCCGCTGTGGGCTATGTGGCTGCTCATCCGCTGGAAAGTGAAAGATCCCGCTTTCCACAACTCTGTGCAGTATGTATGGCAGGTGCTGATCATGCCGCTGAACCTGTTCATTACGATGCCGTTCTGGATCTTCCTGCAGGAATACGTCTATCAGGTTCGTCAACTGCGGAAAAATAAATAACCAAATTATGATACGTGTTTATCTGATTATCGCCCTTTATGTGCTTGTGCCGATACTGATTATCGAGTGTTTCAAACGCTGGACTTGGATGCAGAAGATCGGTACCGTTGTGGCTGCTTATGCCGTAGGTATCATCTTTGCCCTGACGGGTTTTGTACATTTTGAGCCGGGGACAGCCGCTGCATTGAGTTTTGGCAAGTTGCAATCCACTATTATGTCGGTGACGGTGCCTTTGGCTATTCCGCTTATGTTGTTCAACTGCGACTTCAAGCTCTGGACGAAAGCGTTGCCGAAAACCATCTGGTCGCTGGTCGGCGGTATAGGTGCCGTGCTGGTGGCTGTGATCAGCGGTTACTTTATCTTCCACACACCCGACGTGCCGGAGTTCAACAAGGTTGCCGCCATGATGACGGGTATCTACACCGGCGGTACGATGAACTTCAACGCACTGGGTGCATCGCTTGGCGTGGATAAGACGGTCATGGCTATTGTGCTGGCGTTTGAGATGGTACTGACCACACCGTATATCTTCTTTATCATCGGCGGCGGCTACAAGGTGTTCCGCAAGATCCTGCCTTACGACGACGTGACGCGCAAAGGGCGCACCGACGATAACGTAGAAACAAAGGATGTTGAGAACTATCGCGGGATGTTCGACAAGAAGAACGTTGGCGGCATGTTCGCCGGTCTGGGACTGAGTGTGCTGTTCCTCGCTATTGGCGCAGGGTTAGCGCTGCTCATCACCGGCACGCTCAACGAACTGGTAGTCATCCTGACGATCACCACGCTTTCAATCATCGCGTCGTTCTTCAAGAAAGTGCGTGAACTGCCCAAGACCTTTGAGTTGGGAATGTTCTTTATTCTGATATTCTCCGTCATTGTTGCTTCGTTGTTCGACATCCACAGCGTAAACGGCGGATCGCTGATGATCGGTCTGTTCGTAGCGTGGGTAATGATTGTGGCTGCGGGACTGCACTTGCTGCTATGCCGGATCATGAAGGTCAGTGGTGACCTGTTCTGCGTGAGCCAGATAGCACTACTCTGCTCGCCTCCGTTCGTGCCGCCGGTAGTAGGCGCTATGAAGAACAAGAAAGTGCTTATCTCGGGTATCGTCATCGGTCTCGTAGGCTATGCCATCGGCACATACCTCGGCGTAACTATAGCGTTCTTGTTGCCGTAATCATTGAAACTTCGAAATATCGACATATCGATTTATCGAAATATCGAAAAAATGAAATCAATCACAACAATGAAAAAATATCTACTACTTTGTTTAGTGGCACTAATGCCGCTTACCCTGCTCGCCAAGCGTCAACCCAAACCGCAAGAAGTTGACTCCCTCGGAAGAAAGATCAAGACAGGTTGGAACTTCGGTATCTTGCCGTCCGTTGCATACGACGCTGACTACGGTTTTCAAGGCGGTGTGCTGTCGAACATCTATTACTACGGCGACGGCTCGCAGTATCCCGAGTACATCCACTCGCTGTATATAGAAGCCGCTTATACGACTAAACACCACGGTATCTTCCGCTTCAACTACGACTCTAAGTACCTCATCCCGGGATATCGTCTGACGCTTGATGCCACCTACCTGCCTGACGCCATGTGCGACTTCTATGGCTTCAACGGCTATCAGTCCAAGTATAACAGCACCTGGCACTCGTGGAATAAGAACAAGGATAAAATGGATACCTTGGACTATCGTACACGTGTGTTCTACAAGTACAAACGTGATCTGATCCGCGTGGCAGGTGATATAGAAGGTACGATATACAAGGACCTCAAGTGGAACGCCGGTTTGGGTGTGTTGGGTTACTTGATTGACGATTGCGACATCAAGATGCTCAATGGCAAAAACGAATACGATCCCGCCAAGCAAAACTGGGAGCAGAAGGCCCTCAAACCTAACGAAGAACTTCTGTACGACAAGTACAAGCAGTGGGGACTAATCAGTGCCGACGAAATGAAAGGCGGCTGGCATCCTTACTTGCGCGGAGGTATAACTTTCGACACCCGCGACAAACGCCAAGGTCCGAACAAAGGTATTTACACCGACTTGTTCTTTACGTATTCCGCCGCGTTCAATTCCACAGCCTACGGACAGCAAGCCGCGGCAGGTTACAACCACTTGCAGCTGAACTTCACCTTCCGCCACTATGTGCCCTGCTTCAAGGACAAGAACGGCATTGACCGAATCACGTTTGCCTACCGCCTTGGCATACAGAACCTCATCGCCGGCCGTTCGCCGTTCTACATGAACAACTATATGAACACATTGTTCATCCAGCGCGTGTATTACGAGGGATTAGGCGGTGGTAACTCCGTGCGCGGAATGATGGCTAACCGTATTCTTGCCAACGGCTTTGCGTTCGCCAATATCGAGTTCCGTTTCCGTATCGTGAACTTCGACATCGGTCGCCAGCACTTCTTCGTAGGTCTGAACCCGTTCTTCGACCTCGGCATCATTACCCAGCCCTACAATCTCGATGATCTCGTAGCACGTCACACCAACGGTACCTACACCACGCTGCAAGAGAGTGTGACAGCCTGTGGCGACAACTACTCCGACTACTTCACTACCGACCCGAAGGATGTCTATCGTCCGCACATGACTGCCGGTATAGGATTGAAGATCGGTATGAACGAGAACTTCGTGCTCTCAGCTGACTACGGAGTGCCTATCGACAGGCAGGATAACAACAGTTACGCAAACTTCTACGTGAAGATGGGTTACCTGTTCTAACCCAACTCTCAACACATAACGCTCAACTCAATATGTACTACATCCAAAAGACTCTGACGATCTCAGCCGCACACAACCTGAATCTCAGTTACGAGAGCAAGTGCGAGCAGCTGCACGGACATAACTGGGTCATCACCGTTTATTGCAAAGCAAAGGAGCTCAATAGCGACGGAATGGTGACGGACTTCACGCACATCAAACGTGTAGTGAAAGACACCTTCGACCACAAGTACATCAACGATGTACTCGACGTCAATCCTTCCGCGGAGAACATAGCCCGCTGGATCTGCGACCATGTGGAGAACTGCTACAAGGTCAGCGCACAGGAAAGCGAAGGGAATATTGCTATCTATGAGCGCGATGAGTTGGAATAGTTTGAAATAGTTTGAGATGGTTTGAATTTGTTTGAAATGGTTCAAACGCGCAGCATCAAACAACATCAAACAACATCAAACAAAAATAACCATGTATCGCGTCAACGAAATATTCTACTCCCTGCAAGGCGAGGGGTTCAACACGGGGCGGGCGGCAGTATTTGTGCGTTTTGCCGGATGTAACTTGCGCTGTCCGTTCTGCGATACAGATTTTACCCATGGCGAACCGATGAGTGCCGAGCAGATAGCCGAGCGTGTGTTTGCGTATAGCACGAATCCCGATACTTTGATTGTTCTTACCGGCGGCGAGCCCTCGCTGCAAGTGGACGAACCGCTCATCCGTCTGCTACACGGCCACGGACAGAGCGTTGCCATCGAATCCAACGGCACACACTCTATACCCGATACCATCAATTGGGTAACCGTTTCGCCCAAAGCCGGCAGCACGATTGTACTGACCAAGGCTGACGAGGTCAAAATCGTTCTTACACCGGAAACTCAGAGTCTGTTGGATACATGGCGGCAAACGATTGAAGCCAAGCATTACTACCTGCAACCTTGCTCGTGCGCGAATACCGATGAGGTCGTAGCGTACATCCTCAAGCACCCCGAGTGGCGGTTGTCGCTACAGACGCACAAATACCTCCACATTCAATAACAAGATAGCAGCCAAGCTTGGCTGCTATCTTAGCACTATGTAGCAGCCATGTATGGCTGCCAGCTCGGCTACTTGTTGTACTCCGCGAACTTCCGCTGCGCTGACAGATAGGTGATGCGCGCGTCGGTGTACGCATTCTCGGCTTGCAGGAGCAACGCCTCCGATTCCATCAGTTCGGTCATTGTACCCACACCTGCCTCGTAGTTCATCAACGAAATGCGGTGATTGTCCTGCGCCAACACACAACTGGAGCGATGTTGTTCCATCAGTTTGATGGATTCGATGAGTTGGTCGTAGATCTGACGGTTCTGCAATGCCATCTTTTCGCTCAGATCCTGTTGCATCAGTTCGGCTTGCTGTATCCGCAGGTCATGTTGCTTGAGCCGGTGTGCCGTTTCGCCCCAACCTGTGAGAGGTATAGACAGGTTAACAAAAGCGATGGCATTCCACTTGTGTTGGTCGAAGAAGTTGCTGTAACCGCCTGTAATTCCTATTCCGAGATGCGGTAAGGTCTCGCCGAGCGTGAGTCGTCGGCTGAGTTGGTTGTACTTGATGTTCATCTCCAGCAGTTGCATCTCCGGGCGTTGGCTGACGCGAATCTCATCGGGTTGCTCTGCCAATGCAGTTACCGCCTGATCAGGCAGCGGCTCGAGCACCAGTTCGTGATCGTACGGTTGCCCAATGATATGACAAAGTAGCCGTGAGGCGAGTTGTATGCCATTCTCGAGTTGCAGCGACTTGGTCTGCATCTCATTCTGCTTGAGTTGCACACGGAGCAGGTCATTGCTGGTTACCAGACCGTTATTGTACGCTACTTCGGCTACGCTCTGGATGGTGTCGAGCAGACTAACCACTTTCTCTACCGTCTGCCGCTTGGTCATCAGTCCTGCAATCAGCCAGTAGGTGTCAGCCACCTCTTGCAGTATGTCACGTTCGCTGACCTCCTGTTTGAGGCGCGAGGCATCGATGCCGAGTTTGGCGAGTTGGTTAGCCGTAACGATCTGTCCGCCCCAATATACAGGTTGCACTGCCTGCGCCTGGGCTGATGCACCCCAACGAACCATTTTGATGTTCGTGTCAATGGAATCGTCAAAGTTGCTGGTGATAGCTTTGGATATATCCGAGAGGAACGTGCCTACGCCACCGCCCATTGAGGTTTGCGATACATCTATATCAATGATAGGTTTGATAGCGCCGAAAGCAATGCCTTGCAACGATACCTGCGGGAAATATTTCCACAACATCTGCTTCTTCAACTCCTGCGAAACAGCTACCTCCAAAGCCGCAGAACGGATGGTGCAGTTATGCTGACGTGCACTGCTCAGACAGGAGTCAAGCGTCAGAACTTGTGCCCGAAGAGGCAGTAGAATTATCGTGAAGAGAGCAAGGATCAACCATTGCTTTCGACTTTCGACTATTGACTTTTGACTATTTTTCATATTTGCGGGTAGATTTTTCAAATAGTTTCCAATAAGCAACAGGCAGTATCGTTACCACCATCGGCATCGTGATGATTGCGCCGAAGCAGATCACTACACCCATCGGCATCCACAGGTCGGTAGCCGCAAGGATCATTGGCACTACGCCGAGTGCGGTGGTAGCTGTGGTAAGGAAGATCGGACGCATACGACGTTGACCGGCGAGATAAGCCGCATCGCGTGCCGTGATGTGTTCGGTCGTAACAAGGAAGTCGGCGTACTCGTACATGATAATCGCGTTGCGCACGATGATACCGATCAGCGAGATTACGCCAAGGATAGCGGTGATCGAGAAATCCTGGTCAAACATCCATAGTCCGAATGCTGCACCGAACAAGCACAGCAGACTCGAACTGAGTGAGAGGAACGCAATGTTCAGCTTCTTGAAGTGATATACGAGCAGCACAAGCAGCACGAGCAACGCAGCCAGCACGGACATCACTAATCCCGGTACCGTCTCCATTGTGTGTTCCAAAGCTCCGCCGTAAGTGATACGTACACCCTCGGGCAGGTTTTTCTCCAGTTCGCGTACATAACGGATGACCGGTTTCATCGCACCGATAGCAGCAATCTTTCCGCGCGTATCAGCCGCCACGGTAATCGTACGGATACTGTTACGTCGCTTGATCTGTGCGTGGTGGAAATCCGGCTCAATCTCCGCTACTTGACGAAGCGGAACCCACAAGCCGGGTATCAATGTGGGAATCATTGTATTACCGATATCCGAATAGTTGAGCGAGTCGGCACCCTCCGTATAGAGTACAACAGGTACCTTGTAGCCGTCTTGCCAGATAGCTGTCATCCTGCGTCCGCGCAGAACACCGTTCAGGTATAACGAAAGCGAGGCTTGGGTTACACCCAAGCGGCTTGCTTCGTCATCCTTCAGACGCAGACGGATGGTCTGAACCGTTTCGTCGTAATCGGAGTGTACCCATGATAGATCCGGCAGACCTGCCATGAATGCTTTCAGTGAATCGGCTACCACCTCCAGTTTGCCGAAGTCAGAGCCTTGCACGTTGATTTCGATAGCGTTGGGCACCGACTGATAATCCAAGCGCTTGAATCGGCAGAACGCGTTCGGGAACGCATCCTCGTACAGCGGCTGATACTCCTCTACAAGTTCGACAGTGGCATCCGAGGATACGGTGTTCACGATGAACTGTGCATAGTTCTCACCGCCGATCTGCGGAGCGTACGTCGCGTGGAAGCGCGGGCTGGATGACCCCACAAAAGCTGTCACACTTTCCACACGTTTGTCGGCAGTGAATACTTTACCCAGACTATCGACAACAGCCTGTGTCTGATCCAGTGATGAGCCTTCCGTCAAGTGAATCTCGACGGCAAAACTGTCACGATTCGCCTTAGGCATCAGCTGGATGTTGAGGTTGATGACTATAAATCCGCCTACAACTACCGAAGCCAACCCGACAACAATGGTTGCCCACGGGTGGCGGAAGCACAGATCGAGCAACTTCTGGTAGCCGTTCTGTAGAGCGGCAAAGAACTTGTTCTGTATACGTTCAATCACGGTCGGCTTTGCACCCGCCGGCTTCGGACGGATGAAGCTTGCCGCCATGTACGGGATGATCCATACGGCATACAATATACTGCACGACAAGGCGATGAATATTGCCCACGGGAAGAGTTTGATGAAGTCTGCCAGCGTGCCGGTCATCAGTCCGAGCATCGGGAAGAACATACCCGAGATGGAGGTCGTGGCAATCAGCATCGGTACGAACAGATCACGTGTCGATACTGCAGCCGAGTACCAACGTGAATGACCTTTCTCCAGTAGTTCGCTGTAGCCGTCAATCACGATCACCGAGTCATCCACCACCATACCCAGCACCACAATCAACGCCGCCAGCGTCACCGTATTCAGTTCTATACCGGCAAGGTACATGATACCTAATGTGATGGCGATACAGATCGGCAGACCTGTAGAACTGACCAGTGCAGTACGAATAGGGAAGAGTACAAGCATCACGGCGATCACTATCAGCACCGAGATAACCAGATCCTTCAAGAATGACTTGACGCTCTCATCTACCACGCGAGGCTGGTCGGTCACTTTGTGAAGCTTCACATCCGGAGGCAGAGTGGCAGCCATTTCGCATAGCGCCTCATCCACCTTCTCGCCAAAGGCGACGATATTGTTGTCAGGTTGCATCGTGATGTTCAGCAGCAGACAACGTCCCTTACCCTTCTCATCGTAACGCTCGATGTATTGCTTCGGCTCCTCAAACCGGCGCTCTATAGTGGCTATATCCTTCAAGCGTATAGTTTGGTTGGTTAGCGGGTCGGACAGGATGATCTGCTCGCCTACCTCATATTCCGTTTGATACGGCACATCAACATGAATCAGTGCTGCACCGGCATCGTTGGCAATCTCGCCGGTCATCGTACGGAACCCCTGCGTAGCAAGGCGGGCAAGAATAATGTTCTGGTCGATGCCGTATTTCGATATGCGCTCTACGTCCAGCGTAATAGCGATTTCCTCATGTTGCATACCGAGCAGTTTGATACTGCCCATTTCACCTATCTCACGCAGACGGTCAGCCACCATCTTGGCGTAATCTTCCATCTCGTGCGGCGAACGCTCATCGCTCTCCAGCGCCAGCAGGATACTGCTCGTGTTGCCGAAATCGTCAATCACGACAACCGCCAACAGTCCCGTAGGCAGTTGCACCTGCTTCATGATACTCATTCCGCCGCGGATCTTCGACCACGCCTCGTTGGCGTTCATCACCTTCGGAGTAAGGGCGGCAAATACATAGCACATGCCGTCCTTGCTCAGGCTGTACGTCTTGCGCTTGTCTATCTCGGGGAAAGTAAACAGGTATTGCTCAATAGGTTTAGCCACCTGCTCTTCCACCTCTTGCGCCGTGGCACCCGGATAGACACCCACAACCAAACCCAGACGGATGGTCACCTGCGGGAATTCATCCTTGTTCATCCTGCCCAAGGCAAAGATGCCAAACACCACCAGCACCGCAACCACCGCATAGATGATACGGCTGCTGCGCATGGCGGATTCTATATGATTTCGTTCTCTCATACAATCTTCAAATTTTCAAATCATTAGAACACCACTGTCGCTCCTTTGTACATCTTCTGGTAGCCTTTGGATATCACGGTATCGCCCAGGTGGATGCCCTCGGTTATGAGTACACCGTTCTCAACGAATGCCTCGATCTTCACCATTTGCCGCTCTGCGTGCCCCTCACGCAACACCCAAACGCTGTGACCGCGTTGCTGCGTCTGAATACATCCGGCACTGATGATAAATCCGTTATGCTCACGCTGGGTAATGATAGCGCGGCAAATCATGCCAGGCAATAGATCCTGTGCGGCATTGGGCGATGTGATCTCCGCTTTGACGCGATACGTATGTGCCACGTGCGTGGAACGTAGCGCCTTTTCGGATATCTTCGCATCATATTGACTGCTCAATGCGGGCAGACTGACTGTTATCTGCTGACCGACTTTCAGCGCTCCGATCTCACTCTCGGGGACGGTAAACTCCACGCTGTATGCCGACAAATCCATCAGCTTTCCGATGGGCTGACCTATGGCGACCTGCTGACCTACATTCACGTCATTCATGGTCACTACACCATCTTGAGTAGCACATATCGAGCAATCCTCAAAACGCCTGCGCGATGAGATCAACAGAGAGTGGGCTTTCTCCAGATTCGTTTCCATCTCAATCCATTTGACATCACTGATACCACCTTTCTTATGAAGCGGTTCAAGACGTTTATAGCCGTCTTGTGCCTGAGCATACATTGCTTCGGCTGTTTCCAGCAACGCTTTCGCCTGCGTGCTATCGACTGTGGCTATAAGTTGACCGGCTTTAATGCGGTCACCGCTCTTGACATATACACCCGAGATCTGACCTCCCCAAGGGAACACCAGCGAGATGTCTGTCAGCGGACTGATTACGCCTACGTAGGTATCTTCCACCATGCGGCTGCTCTCGCCTACTACCTCAATCTCTACAGGAAGAGGTTTGTCGGTCAGATAACTGTACTTGGATTGTTTCTTGCAAGCTGACATGACTACCAAGCATGCCATCATAATCAAAAAGATAGATCGTTTCATTATATCGAAAACTAAATTATATTTACAAAATTGCCTGCAAATATACGATTTTTTTTGTAATAATCCAAATAATCGTAAAAAATAATGCTATTTTTTCAACAATTTGCTATATTTTTTGCAAATATGGATTATTTTTTGTACCTTTGTATGCTTACTTTTATTTATCCTCACATGAGAGACCCTATACATCACCATCCGCTCACTGTTTGCCGTGCGTCAGCCGGTACAGGCAAGACGTTCACGCTGGCTGCGTACTACATTGCGCTGCTGCTAAGCGGCGAGAGTTACCGCAATATCCTTGCCGTAACGTTCACCAACGCTGCTACGGCGGAGATGAAGGAGCGCATACTCACCTACCTGCTCGGTATAGCCGGAGGCGGTGAACGGGAATTTCTCGCCAAGGTGCGCGAGTTCATGTTGCGTGACGGTGACAAACCTGACGAGGAGTTACAATCGCGCGCCGATGACTATCTGCACGCTATCCTCCAGGACTACGACAACTTTAGCGTAACCACTATCGATTCCTTCTTGCAGCAACTCATTCGCGGCTTGGCGCAAGCCATCAACCGCACGGCGGATTTTGCGATCAGTCTGGATGCCGAGCAGGTCATCACCACTGCCGTCGATATCATGCTCACCACCGAGCTTGACGCCGCCAGCAAGCGTACCGTATATGAGTATGTTGAAGAGTGTATCGGCGACGGCAAGAGTTGGGACATCCGTCAGAACCTCATCCGCATAGGTCTGCAACTCTACATGGAGAGCGTACAAGCCAACAACACTTCTCTCAACCTCGACGAGAAACGTATAGCCGCGTACCGCAGTGCGCTGATAGCCAAGCGGAAAGCCGCCATGAGCCGTTTCCGTCCGCTGGCTATGCAAGCCAAGAGCGATCTGGATGCCGGCGTAGCCTACACCAAAGGGAAAAATGCCAAGACTGCTATCGAGAACATCTACAAGTCGGTCATCAATCCCGATGCCATGGAGAGCAAAGACTTACTGCGCGGTGCGACGGACAAAGGTTTGGATGAGGTGATGTCTGTACCCGAACTGCGTATGCTGCAGCAGGAGTGCGACAAGATGCGCCACACGTGGTGGCTGGTCAAGTGCTCACTCACGTACCTGAACGACATGCGGCTGATGCAGGCGCTGTCTGACAGTATCCAACGCTCACTGTTGCGGACGAACACCTCCCTGCTTGCCGAAACGGCTATCACCCTTGCCGAAGCACTCAAACCCGGTGACGCTGATTTCGTACTCGAGAAAGCCGGCATACGCTACCGGCATATCATGATCGACGAGTTCCAGGACACAAGTCTGCTGCAGTGGAATGTGTTCCTGCATCTGATACGCGAGATCGTTTCCGTTCCCGGACAGACGGTACTTATCGTGGGCGACAGCAAGCAGAGCATCTACCGTTTCCGCAACGGCAACTGGCAGATTATGGAGTCCCTGGGCAAAACAGAACTGGTTGATGCCTTCAATCCCGACGCCAAACCGCTCATCCGTAACCAGCGCAGCCGCGAGAATGTCGTCCGCTTCAATCTCGGCGTGATGCAACACGTCGCCGCACAGGACAATCTGCAATACGCTGTTTCCGACAACGACAAACGACCTGTAGGCACAACCCTCTACGACGAACAGCAAGCCGCCAAACCGCTCACCGACTACTACCGCACAGACAAGCATCAGGGCGGATTTGTACGCTGCCGGTTCTATCCATACTATAGTAAGACATCCGCTGCCAAACTTGGCAACGGCAACCTGCTCAAGCCGTTGCAGCAAGAGGCTTTGTGGGACGATGTGTGCTCCACGATCGAGCAACTGCTTGCTTTGGGCGAACAACCCCAAGACATACTCGTTCTGGCGCAAAAGAACAACCAGATACAGGAGTGGGTGACCTGGTGCCGTGAGCAGGGCGCACGCTTCCCCTTACTCAACAGCACGCAGATGGTGTCACGCGACTCGTTCAAACTCGAGTCATCCACCACAGTGCTGATGCTCATCGAAGCCATGCGCTACATCCATACGGGCAGCGAATCCGCTGCGGCTTTCTTACGGTTGCATCGGAAAAATGATTGCATAGAGCGCATCGAAGCCATCGACAAATCCGCGCCGCTCTACGACCAGCTGCAGCACCTCATTCAGATCATCGCGTGCGAGCAGGGAGTATATCAGGGCAACGACATTGCGTATGTAAACTGTTTTCTGGATCAGGTGCAGTCGTTCATTGCCGCCAACGGCAGCGATACAGCCGCCTTGCTGCAATACTGGGACGACAAGATGCACGATTCCGCTATCGCCGGTGACAGCAACAGTGATGCAATACGGCTGATGACTGTGCACAGCTCCAAAGGTCTGGAAGGTAAAACGGTCATCCTGCTCGATGCAGCGTGGAGTACCGAGCATGACCGAAACGATGATGTGCTCTGGACGGAAGCGGTGCAGGTGGAGGATAATGACCTGTCGCTTATACCTGTCAAACAGAGCAGTGACTTGCAGCGCACAGGCGAGCAGTCGCGCTATTACCGCGCCTACCGGCAGGAGCATGAAGCCCAGCGTATCGACAACTACAACCTGCTCTATGTCGCACTCACCCGTGCTGCCGACAACCTCTACGTCTATGCGCTGACGGATGCCAATTCCCACAAGAAAGGCTACCCGACAGTGGCTGCATCACTGCTTGACTATTGCGAGCTGAGGGAGGCAATGGCCACAATTGCCGACAGCGATGATACTTATCTGCAATTCTGTGTCGGCGATGAGCCGTTTATCAACCGCGACGAGCGCAAAACCTCGATGAGTCCGTTCGACTACGCCTCGGCATCAAAGATACCTTCAATGCTCTACAGCGACGGTACGCAAGTCACGTTCCGGCAGTCGCAGGAATCGACTGAGTACACCCTCGACCCCGAAAATGCCGATACTGCTACCGCACAGGCGGATTTTGGCATACTCTGCCACGATATATTCGCTCATATAGCACACCGGGATGATACCCGCCAAGTGCTCGAACTCTATCGCCAGCAAGGATTGATCGACAGCGATGAACAACTGCGGCAGATAGCTGCGCTTATTGATCAGGCGTTTACCAACCCGCAGATGCAGCAGTGGTTCGACGGCTCGTGGCAACTCATGCGCGAGGTGGCTATACTCACGCCCAACACCAACATCCGTCCCGACCGCGTGATGATCCGAGGTGACCAAGCCGTGGTGCTCGACTACAAGTTCACCGCGCAGCAACACCCACGTCACATCCGGCAGGTGCGCGACTATATGGCTGCATTACGGGATATTGGCTACACCCGTGTCGAAGGCTGGCTCTGGTACGCCTTCCCCAACCAACTCGTGCAAGTCAATTTTTAAGAAATCAGAAGTCAGAAATCAGAATTCAGATATGAAACCCTTTCTGCAAGAAGTTGTTGATGACCTTCTCCGCCGATTCGGCTGGGAGGGATTGAAAGACGTGACACTCGTCTTTCCGATGCACCGTGCGGGTGTAGTTATGCGCAGTGAACTGCAACGCCGCATGGCTGCCGAGCACCCAAAAGCTTTGTGGGCACCCGAGATGCTCGCACTCGGCGATCTGTTTGACAGCCTCTGCCCCTTAGGCAAAGAGGATGAACTGTTCACCGTCTGCCGCCTGCATAGCATATATAGCAGTCAGTTATCAGCAGTCAATGGTCAGCAGCCGATGGACATTGACCGCTTCTACGGATGGGGACGTCAACTGCTGTCAGACTTCACGAACATCGACCAAAGTATCTGCCCGTCAGAGATCGACGCGTTCTTCCGCAACGCGCTCTCCTTGTCGGATCTGGATACCTACCATCTTGACGAGGACGTCCGTCGCCGACTTGAAGACCTGCTCTACAAAGGCGAGGCGCGCCGGCAATCACTCATAGCCGAGTCCGTGCAGGCGCACTTCACTGCCCTTTGGCACGCTATGCCGGATATATACCACAACCTGTGCCATGAGTTGGAGCAAGCGGGCAAAGGCTATGAGGGGCAACGTATGCGTTATGTCATCACCCATTGGGACGAACTCCGTTCGCGTGCTACAAGCAAGACATACTGCTTCATCGGATTCAACTACCTGCTGCCCGTTGAGCGGCAACTGATGCAGTGTTTGCAGGATGAAGGCAGAGCACTGTTCTTCTGGGATTATGTCGAGGATTTCCGTGCGAACACCAAGGCGTTCGCCTTCATCCGTCAGAACATGCTCACGCTGCCGAACGCTCTGCCCGCAGGCAAGTGGGGCGGCAAGCGCAAGATCCAAACCATCAGCGTTACTTCTCCGCACGCCGAAGCCGGTTTTGCCGGACAGTGGATGCAGCAGTCATATAAACAGAAAGGTGAATCCACCGCTATCGTCATATGTGACGAAGCCCAACTTGAACCGGTAATCTACAGCCTGCCTGTCATACGCCTTGAGGGCAACGAAAAGCCGGAAGACGTCAATATCACTAAGGGGTATCCGCTGCGGCATACGCCGGTGTTTGCTCAGGTCATCAAGCGGCTTGACATTGCTTTCCGCAAGCATGCAGATGCCCCTGTCGAGGCACTCAAAAATGCCGTTGCGTTCGTGGACGGTCTATCCGAACAATCGATAACTTGTAAAGTTAACAGTTGGCAGTGGAATCTCGGACGTGAGGCACTCTATCAGACGCGCCGCACACTCATTCAGTTCATTACCATCGTCAACGATGGCTTGGTAAGCGAACTGACTACACATCCTGACCTGTTGCAACGCCTCATACGCCGGCACTTGGAGCAACTGACCCTGCCTTTCCACGGCGAGCCGGTCACCGACCTGCAGATCATGGGTGTGCTCGAGACCCGTACACTTGACTTCCGTCACCTGCTGCTGCTCAATGTCGAGGAAGGCGTTATACCTGCCCACCAACCCGACAAGTCGTTCTTGCCGTACTATCTGCGCAAGGCGTACGGGTTGCCGACCCACGATGAGCGGGCATCGGTGTATGCGTATAACTTCTTCCGTCTGCTCAACCGCGCCGAGGATGTGACGATCCTGTTCAGTCAGTCGCAAACGGCTATGGTTAAGAAGAGCATGTCGCGCTTCGTGATGCAGATGCTCGTTTGTCCCGAGGAGTTTGAGGTCGAGAAGTTCACGCTCACCGAGAGCAACACCCTTGAGCCCGCCCGTACCATTGAAGTTTCTGAAGGTGCCAGTTGGGTGGACACCAGACATCAAACATCAGACATCAAACATCAAACATTATACCTTTCACCCTCGGCGATTAATACGTTCTATGGCTGCAAGCGGAAGTTCTACTTGCAGTATATGCTTGGTTTGCACGATGATGACGAGCAGGAAACGATATTCAGCAACCGCACACTCGGTTTGTTCGTTCACGAGGCAATACGCTTCCTCTACGAGAAGCATTGCGGATGCGACAACCATGATCCGGTAATCATCCACCCGAATCAAGTCGAGCAGATGAACACTCCGGCTAACCGCAGCGAGGCACTACAAGCCGCCTACCAACGCTTGAACGCTACGTATATGCGCGAGCATGTGGGCGAACCGCCGATATATGACATGGAGAAGCATGCGTTGGAGAACCGTGTAATCGACACATATATCGAGCATGTGCTCTTGCGTGACCGCTATGATGCAGAGCATCGCGGTCTGACGATTCTGTTGCTGGAGAGTGCGAAATATACGACAGTGCATGTACCCCTGCAAAATGCCGATGAAACCGTTGACGTATCTATAGGCGGACGGCTCGACCGTATGGATCAGGTAGGCGGCTTGAACGGCACGCCTAAGGTGACGCGTATCCTCGATTATAAGTGTGGCAAGTATAATGCGAAGAAGATGTCCGCCAAGTTGGATGATCTGCTCACTCCCCAAACCCCAGATGCTGACTACGTACGCCAGACTCTGCTTTATAGCCATGTCGCGTACATGCAAAAAAATCAGATATCCGACATCAAACATCAAACATCAATTATAGAGCCTCATCTCTACTTCACCTCGCAGAATCTGACCGGCGACCGCACGGTGACGCGCGTGAGCATCGACAAGTCGCCCATCGCCTACGACGACAGCACGCATGAGCAGTTCTCGGCTCTTGTGCAAAAGATGGTTGAGAATATAGTCCGTGAGCGTGAATTCGCCCAGTGCGAGACCTGTTCGCCGCACTGTCCTTTCCTGCGTCTCTGTGGTCGCAAAGCGCCGAAGTTTTAGCGAATCAAAGGGTATAGACGAAGCTGACGTGCCACTGCCACTCCGACATGCGGTCCTTGGAGTAGGCAGAGTTGCGAATCAGGTTGTTCAATCCGAAGTCATAACCCGCCTCCAGACGGTAGCGATCCCATGTAAAGCCACCACCGAGTCCGTACATAATGTTGGTGCGCCAACGCTCCTTTGACAGGTACATGTCGTGGGTGTCGAGGTTCTTGCCTTGCGCGATGAGCCATGCGCGGGTAGCGTCACTGACATTAGCTTTGACGTAATCGGTCTGTGCTAATCCGATCATGAGCTGTGGACCTGTGTAGAAGTGCATGGAGAGTTGCTTCCATAGCGGTATAGTATATTGTACGCGCACGGGTATAGTGAGCGCGTGCTCGACGATGTGGTTATTCACCACCTCCACCTGTACGTCATCGGGGTCAACCGAATGGTAATGCTGGCGGCTGATGCCGTACAGAACGGTATATAGCGCGCCTACATTGACTGAGAAGTGCATCGGCAGGAACATCTCAAACTGCGCACCCACACGTGCACCGTGCAGATACAGGGCACTGATGGTATCGCTGGTCATACGCTGATGATCCTGCGCATAACCTGCCTCAATGTGATAGGCGATGCCGAACGAATACTTTTCTTCCACTTTCTCCTTACGCGTAGGGTCGAAGAAGTCGTGTTGCTCAAGACCTGCTGTTTTGATGGGTTTATCATCTGCGAGTGCATTTCCGACAAATCCGAACAGGCATACAAGCAGTATGTTGAGAACGAGAATTTTGTGTTTCATTCCGATTTTGTACTTTATTTTGACATGCAAAGATACTAAAAACAAATGAAAAGTGCAAATAATTGGGCAAAAAAGTGATTTTTTTTCGCGAAAATTTGCATAATTCAAAATAAAGTTGTACCTTTGCATCCGCTTTTCGTCGGAAGAGGCTCGCCACGCAGCATCAGATGCGACAGTGTTGCCGAACGCGAGGTCCATTCGTCTATCGGTTAGGACGAGAGATTTTCATTCTCTAAAGAGCAGTTCGACTCTGCTATGGACTACAAAAAAATTTATACGTTTAACCATAAAAAAACTAAGAGGGTTGGATACCCTCATTGAAAACAGATGGCAAATCACAAATCATCTTTGAAGCGCATCCGCCAGACAGCAGCCCGTAAGGCTCGCAACCACTATTATGCTAAGACAGCCCGCAACGCCGTTCGCGACCTGCGTGCTACAACCGACAAAGCCGCCGCAGCTGCATTGCTGCCGAAGGTAAGCTCGATGCTTGACAAACTGGCAAAGCGTAACATCATCCACGATAACAAGGCAGCTAACCTCAAATCGAAGTTGGCTATCTACATCAACAAGCTCGCTTAAACGATGATGCCTTGAAGGAAATAGGGGCTACCAAGGTTTGGTGGCCTCTTTTGTCGTAAAATCTAAAAGTCGAAAGTATTATGAACGATTTCTTGAAATATGCTACCGCACAGGGCATGAATAGCATGCATGTGGAGCAAGTGATGAAAAGCAGTCAGCAATCAGCCATCAGCCATCAGGTTTCGGCGAACTATATCAGCCCGTCGATCCTTGAGGAGCGCCAACTCAATGTGACGCAAATGGATGTGTTCTCGCGCTTGATGATGGATCGCATCATCTTCCTCGGCACGGAGATCAACGACTATACAGCCAATGTCATTCAGGCGCAACTGCTGTACCTCAACTCCAGCGATCCCGACCGTGATATCCACCTGTATCTGAACACCCCAGGCGGGTCGGTTTATGCCGGTCTAGGTATATACGACACTATGCAGTTTGTTTCGTCGAAGGTAAGTACGATGTGTACAGGCATGGCGGCATCGATGGGTGCAGTGCTGCTCGTGGCAGGCGAAACGGGTATGCGTAGCGCATTGCCGCACTCACGCGTGATGATCCATCAGCCGATGGGTGGCATACAGGGTCAGGCCAGTGATATAGAGATTACCGCGCGCGAGATCCTTAAGTTAAAGGACGAGCTTTATCAGATTATCGCCGACCACTCCCACCAAGCAGTCGAGAAGATTCGTCAGGATGCCGATCGCGATTACTGGATGACCGCTAAGGAGGCACTCGACTACGGCATGATCGACCGCGTTTACACCAAAGCAGAGAGATAATATTTTGGTTTCGATCGACATCGAAACGTTAAAAAGTTAAAAGGTTAAAATGGTTTCGATTGTATCGAAACGTTAATAAGATTAGAGTCTAACTGCTAACGTTTTCTCATTAAAGAAAACCATTTTAACTACTTAACGTTTTTCGTCAGAAAAACCTATTTAACATTCACGTAGTGAACCAACTTTAACACGAAGTTTATGAGTAAGAAAAACATGGGACGTTGTGCGTTCTGCGGAAAAGATGTTCCGTACGAGCAGTTGTTTCAGGGCACGGATGGCAAGTTCATCTGCTTTGAGTGTATTGAGAACGCACACGCTATCCTCGAGCAGCAGTACGAATACATAGAGGATGTGGACGACGGGAGCGCTGAAAAGCGTAAGCAGCGTCAGGCTAAGGATCGTGCCGAAGCAGCCCAGAGCGGTATCATCAATACCGGCAAGTTGGACATGAAAACCCTGCCGCGCCCGACGCAGATCAAGGCGTTTCTCGATCAGTATGTCATCGGTCAGGACGAGGCGAAGAAACACCTCGCTGTAGCGGTATATAACCACTACAAACGTCTGCTGCAGCAGGACACCAACGACGGTGTGGAGATAGAGAAGTCCAACATCATCCTCGTGGGTTCAACCGGTACGGGCAAGACCCTTATGGCTCGCACCATAGCCAAGATGCTCGCTGTACCGTTCACTATTGTCGATGCCACGGTGCTGACCGAGGCAGGTTATGTGGGCGAGGATGTGGAGTCGCTGCTCGTCCGTCTGTTACAGGAGGCAGACTACGACCTCGAGCAGACTGAACGCGGCATCGTTTTCATCGACGAGATCGACAAGATCGCCCGCAAGAGCGACAACCCGTCTATCACACGCGACGTGTCAGGCGAGGGTGTACAGCAAGCCCTATTGAAACTCCTCGAAGGCGCTATCGTAAACGTACCGCCCAAGGGAGGACGCAAGCATCCGGAACAGGAGTTCATCCACGTCAATACGCAGAATATCCTGTTCATCTGCGGAGGCGCGTTTGACGGCATTGAGAAGAAGATCGCCCAGCGCCTGAACACTCAGGTAGTAGGCTTTGAGTCGCAGCACAAGACTAAACGCATCGACAAGGACAACATGCTCCAGTACATCGCTCCGCAGGACTTGAAGGCGTTCGGACTCATACCCGAAATTATCGGCCGACTGCCTATCATCACCTACCTCGAGCCGTTGGATCGTCCTGCACTCAAGCGCATCCTGACCGAACCGAAGAATGCCATCACCAAGCAGTACGAGAAACTGATGCAGATGGACGGCGTACAGCTCTCGTTCGATGACAGCGCGCTAGACTATATAGTTGACAAAGCCATCGAGTTCAAGTTGGGCGCACGCGGACTCAGAAGCCTGACGGAAACGATCATGATGGACACGATGTTCGATATCCCCAGCGGCAACTTCGAGGTGACACGCGCGCTGGCGGAAGAGAAGCTTGCAAAGATTGATGCCAACCGTTTAGCGGGCTAATTGCAAAGCGCAAATAGCAAAGGATTCGTATTTGTGGATGTTTTTCGCTGTTTGAGGGGCGAAAATTTGCAAAGTTCAGAAATTTGTTGTACTTTTGCATCCGCTTTTGGGTTTTCGCCCGAGCAAAGGTCTAAAACATGGTTTTATAGAATGCGGCAATAGCTCAGTTGGTAGAGCACGACCTTGCCAAGGTCGGGGTCGCGAGTTCGAGTCTCGTTTGCCGCTCTCCTAAAGAAATGAGCAGAACAGATGTTCTGCTTACTTTTTCTAAAGGAACAAAGTTCATTGAAAGTTCATTGAAAGTGTTCTTTGTAACCCCTCGAAAATGCATTGTGCGAACAATGTTTTTTCGAAGAGCGGAGGCAATCGTGCGCTTTATGTTGCGCAGCAACATCCGATAGCACGATTTGCCGAACGCGAGCCCAGGTGGCGGAATTGGTAGACGCGTACGTTTCAGGTGCGTATGTCGCGAGGCGTGCAGGTTCGAGTCCTGTTCTGGGCACAGCAAAGTGATCTTTGTAACACTCGAAAAAACTTTTCAATTCTCTGAAAGTATTTTTTGTAATACTCGAAAAAGAACTTGAAAAGTTGTTTTTCGAAGAGCGGAGGCAATCGTGCGCTTTATGTCGCGCAGCGACATCCGATAGCACGATTTGCTGAACGCTCCGCGCAGGTGGTGAAATTGGTATACACGCTACTTTGAGGGGGTAGTGGTCGCAAGATCGTGTGAGTTCGAGTCTCATCCTGCGCACTCGTAGACATCTTCTTCGGAAGGTGTCTCTTTTTTATGTCTGTAACGTGCTGATATATCGTCAATTACGTTGTACGCGACACTTTTTTGTGCATTTTTTTTTGCAACAAATAGCAAAATTTTCGAAATCCGCAACAAAGATACGTTAAACATTTTGTGTGTTCCAAATCTTTTTGCACAATTTTGCAGTTTTTGTCACTTTTTTGCTCTTTGGTTTGCATCATGGCATAGGTATTTTGTATTGTCAAAGTAGCATAATGAAATTAAAATCGCCAAAAACGCGGAAAATTAAGGATACCTATTAACTTCTCTTTTTTAGATTTAAACACTTTTCATATATTTGCGGCGCAATTTGAAATTTTTGTGTAATGTTAAAATAGGAGGTTAGTATGAAGAAAAATTTTAGTGAGTGGACGGACGAAGAGGTAAAAGCAACCCGTACATCCAAGAGAAAGATTATCGGGAAAACGAAGGAGGAATACCTTGGCTCCAAGTGTATTCTTGAACTGATGGAGCGTATCGCCGGTGCGGCAAGTAGAGAAGGTGCACCGGGGCAAGCATTACTGCATCCGGAAGTGTCATTATTTGCCGACGAACTTGCCGGTCGGCTGGCAATCACACCTTTGCAGGCTGTGCTCCTGTCACTGTTTGTTAACCACTATCCTGATTCAGAGATTCAAACCAAGGATATAGCCCGTCACCTCGGATGTACCAACCTTGCTGTTATGGCATGCTTCGATGATATCAAAGTGCTCAAGGAGCGGAAGTACATCGGTGAAGCTAAATCACGGGATAGCATTATATATTTCATTCCGATGAGTACGATCACGGCTTTCCGCGAAAACCATGATGTGATACCGATGGATTATAGCAATATGAGCGGCGATGACCTGTTCAGTGAGATAGGTAATACCTTCCGCGCGCATCACGAATGCCAGATCGATTACGATGAATTACTGGAAACACTCACAGCGATGGTTAACTGTAACCAACAACTGATGTTCTGCCGCCAGATCAACGAATACAACCTCTGTAAAGACGATTGGCTGCTCCTTATGTTCGCATGTCATCTGTTTTATGTCAGTCGTAACAACACCATCGACCTTGACGGTCTTCGCGGGATTTTCCCTATGCGGATAGCTATGAAGATTATGCGTCAGTTCCGTCAGAACAAACACCCGCTTCTGATGCAAGAACTGCTGGAACCGGCAGGTGGAGAACTCGCTTCCGATCAGGAGTGGTGTCTGTCGTATCGTGCAGCCAAAGACCTGATGAGTGAATTGTGCTCGAACCTGTCTGGGGGAACTATGCGCGACGTCATCTGTGCCGATACGATTGGTAAGAAAGCACTATTCTACCCCACTAAGACCTCTTGCCAAATCAGCGAGTTGGAAGATTTGCTTACTCCAAAGAAGTTCAACCGCGTACAGGATAGTCTTGCGGCGCATGGTATGCGCAAAGGTTTTGCATGTCTGTTCTACGGTGCTCCCGGCACCGGCAAAACCGAAACGGTGCTCCAATTAGCCCGTAAGACCGGTCGCGACATCATGCAGGTGGATATGTCGCAGATGCGTGATAAGTTCGTAGGTGAAAGCGAGAAGAATGTGAAACAGATCTTCACACGTTACCGCCGTTTTTGTCGGGAATCCGACATCACTCCTATTCTGCTTCTTAACGAGGCAGATGCGTTGCTCAGTGTGCGTTTGGAGCAGATGAGAACCTCCGTCGATCAGATGGCGAATACGATGCAAAATATCATCCTCCAGGAGATGGAGAACTTGGAAGGTATCCTCATCGCTACAACTAACCTAACCAATAATTTGGATGGAGCTTTCGACCGACGGTTCTTGTATAAGGTGGAATTCCAAAAGCCGACCGCAGAGGAAAGTCGTCATATTTGGCAGGCGATGTTGCCTGCATTGGATGATGAAAATGCCCGTTCACTAGCTTCGAAATACGATTTTAGCGGTGGACAGATTGAGAATATCGCCCGTAAACAGGTGGTAAGCAATCTCTTGCACGATACCGAAGAACTCGACATGTCGCTCATCAAGACCGCTTGTGATCAAGAACGCCTTAATCGCCCGAACGGCGAGCGTATCCGCATCACAGGTTTCTGTTGATTTGGAAAGGCTGTATTTTTTTGACAAAAAATTACAGTTTATTTGCATAATTGATTTTTTTTTATTATCTTTGCGGCCGCAAAGGTCGGAGCATGCCAAAAATCCGGTAAAAGTGTAGGCGAAAAACAAAAGGGAATTCGAAATTTATCAAATTGGAGAAGAGTATGAGAAACGCAGAACTACAAAACAAACTTCAAGAGTGGAATAACGCTTTTAGTAGCCTTATGGATAAAGTTCCGGAACTTATTAAAGAATATATTCTGGAGCTGTCAAAAGGTCAAGCCGCTCCTTTTATTGACTTGCGGGAGGCGGGTGAGCCTATTTATGGATATATTAACACCGGAGACGGTGTTATGGAGTCGATAATCGGAGCCTTGGCAGTTATTGACGATAGTCCTTATATCTTGATGGCCAATTCTCCATGGGATTCTTTGGATGATATCGATACGGATACCTTGGAGGACAGTGTGCTGAATTCAACGGATGATCAATGTAATGGTTTTATTCCAATTGAAAACGCCTCATGGTACAACTTAGATAGAGATTATATGGTTACGAGCGATACGCTTGCGAATATCATATGGAATCTCAAAGTTGGAGTAATGTGATGAATGGAACACGACGAAAATCCATAAATGAGTAGGCAAAACTTTTAAACTATAATAGCATGGAAACAAAACTGAATCCGAACAAATTCGAAGAAATGGTAACACCCCTTTATGCGCAGATAAAGGAGATTGAATCTCAAATTAATGCAATTGGCTTGCAAGCATTAGCCGAGTGTTACGAAATCCTGAGTAAGAACCCCAAAGGGAACTGCATCTTGATTAATCCGGATAGTGAAGACTCCGATGCCTTAGTTCGGAAATAAGTAATCTAAAATTTCAAATATAGTAGAATTATGAAAAAGATTAATCGTAAGGAACTCATTGAGTTAATAGAATCCATTCCCAGTCGTTCAACAGAAGACAAACCGATTCTTATTTATCAAGCTTATCACTCTGGACCTCAGTTGTTTACCGAGATAGCATGGCCTCGCCAGTACACGCAGTATAATTTCCCGACAAACGCAATCGCAGATATGGAGTGGTATCAATCTGACGAATGCAAGTTTTTCCAAGGCTATATGATTAGTTTTGATAAGAATGAGGCTGAACTTTGTATTCAATGGCAGAAGAAATACCAAAAGCCGGCCGTTATATTATTGGAGAAATATGTGAATTGGTTTGATGAGGATGGTTGTCTTTCGATGCCCGGTTTTGGTGAACTAAAAACGCTGACATTATTGGAGGAAGTCGGAATAGAAGCCTATGGGTTTATAACAGCTCGTTTTGATGTGTTTATATACAGCGAGGACGAGGAACTCGAGTGGCATCCTGCTGCAGGCAAATTTTCTTGCATAGATGCCGAACAAAGAAAAGAGTTGGCAGCAAGATATTCTATTAAAATCCATGAATAGAAAAAACGGAGTAAGCCCAAAATCGTATAAATTGTAGGCGAAATTTTAAATGTTTAATATTATCATAATAGATCTAGATAGCCCATTAGGAAAAGAATTGGGAATAACATCTGATAGTTTCAGTGAGCACTATATGTGCCCCAAGTGCGGAACAAAATCTCAAACAGAGACATGCCCAAAATCCGATAAAGAGTAGGTAGGAACTTTTAAATTTAATACGTTATGGATCCTCATGAGTTTTCAATATTTGTTCGTCGTTTAGGACTCGATTGCTGTTGGGACGACCTTCCTATGATACTCCCCGATAATAGAGAAATATTGAATTCCAATGAGTACGCAGAGTATATGCTTTCGGCAGAGGGGGTGCTCAGTCGTGGTGAGTTACGTGTGGCAAGTCCAATAGCTCAGGAGATAGACCCAGGTGCTTTTCGACCTGAGAATATTAATAAAGCATGGCTTAATTGGCGAAGAGAAACAGGGCATGATTTAGTCGGTTTAGACAATGGTGGCGGTAGCCGCCATATAGAAACCCTGCGTACGATATTCCCGGATATATCAAAACAAGTGGGATCTTTTACTATTCATGCGGAGCAGTTAGTGCATGAAGTGTTGTTATATTCGAATGGGGCAATGCTTATAGAAGATGGAGAGTTTCTTGTTGAACCATACGATATTCCCAGTCAATGTAATGAATGGGAAAATGATACCCGAAAACACATCTTGTTTGATTACAAATACGATTTGTTTGATTTGCCGATAGGTCTGTATGATACGTATCCGATGAGTTATTATACTATGTACACTTCTCGGTTCCGTGGTGTATGCGTCATTGATGTAGAAGAATCTCATAAGCGTAACCGACTCACATGGCGCCGAGTGGCAGATTCTTATACCTTTTCTGCTTGAGTCTGATAATTCATTGGAAGCCGTTTAAATATATAATACATGGAGATTCCGATGCCTTAAGTTCGGAGGAAAGTTATGGCAGATAATACAATTTGTATGAAGCGGGTTGGAGAACTTCAAGGAATGAAGTTTTCTATACCTGATTATCAGCGTGGATATCGATGGACTAAACAGCAAGCAAAGGACTTGTTGGATGATATTGAAGAATTTCGTCGAAAAAACGAAGATGGAATCTATTGTCTTCAACCACTTGTGGTCCGAGAAACTATAGATAACGAGACGGAGTTTGGGAATGAAATAATGAATCTTGATAAACCAAGTCTTGCCTTAATTAGAAAAACAATCTCAAATCACACCAGTTGGGATGTTATTGATGGTCAGCAACGCTTGACTACGATATTCATCTTGCTTAAGTATCTGACCGGTGTGGCTCCATATGTAGCGCCATATGAGATTAAATATGAGACTAGAGGAGAAAGCGAAGATTTTTTAAAAAACTTATCTTTTGGCAGCTTAGATAACAGTAATGTTGATTATTACCATATGTCTTTGGTAGCAGAAACTATAGAGAAGTGGTTTGGCGAAAAAAGCACCGAGTTCAACGATAACTATGATAAATTCAAAGAGGACTATAAGAAAACAATAATAGAGCGCGTTAAGTTTATTTGGTACGAAGCTGTTGAGGAAGATGCAATAAAGGTTTTTACGCGGCTAAATATTGGAAAAATCAAACTGACGAATGCCGAATTGATCAAAGCTCTTTTTCTCAATCGTTCTAATTTCGATAAAGAAAACAAAGACGTTTCTTTGCGTCAATTGGAAATAGCTAACGAATGGGATCATATTGAATATACTTTACAAAGCGATGAGTTCTGGTTGTTCCTCCATCCTACAACCTATCAGCGTCCTACGAGAATTGATTTTATCTTTGACTTGATTTGCGAAGCCGATTCATTAAAAGTTCATCTTGGTAATAAAGGAAAAGTTGACATTGATTCAATAGGAACGGATGAATATAAGACATTCCGTTATTTCTATGAATATTTCCATCGCGAAAATTTCGACATGACTGATTATTGGAAAGAAGTTAAAAAATACTTCAACATTTTCCAAGAGTGGTTTAGCGATTTGGTTTTATATCATTATGTTGGTTATTTGATAGCTTTGAAAGACAATAAACCATCGATTGAAGACTTGGTCGACAAATGGACATCTTTTCAAAAGAACGATTTTATTGTCTATTTGAAAGATGAAATTAGGAAAAAGGTTAAAGATTATAGTGATTTGGACAAACAATACGAAATAGATAATGCTCCTTCAAAAACGAAATGCAAACCTGTTCTGCTGTTGCATAATATCCAGACTATAATAAATCAGAACAAACAATTGGTGGAAAATGACAAGTACAAATTGCCTATATTCTATAAATTCCCTTTCCATCTGTATAAGTTGGAAAATTGGGATGTGGAGCATATCGACTCCAACACGACAAACGATTTGACGAAGGAAAAAGATCAACGTGTGTGGCTTCAGGAGGTTTTACATGAAAATATTATCTTAAAGCAGGAGCTTTTAGATGATATTAATAAATTACTGGGAAATAAAGACAAAAAGGAATTTGAAGAGCAATTTAAGGCAGTTTGGGAAGAAATTAATGAAGAAATTGAAAACGAATACCCTGAAGAAAAACTATCTCAACAAGATAAAAATAAAATATGGAATTTCTGCTTGTTAGATGCGGGTACTAACAGAAGTTACGGAAATGCAATATTCCCCGTTAAAAGGAGGAAAATTATTGCTAAAGAACAAGGAAGGGCATATGAAATTGATGAAGAAGGAGATGTAAAAAATATTAAAAAGAGCATTATTGCATTTGTGCCGCCTGTAACCCAGCATGTTTTTCTAAAATACTATAGTGTGTCAAAGGCACAATTCCTTATATGGGGGAAATCGGATGCAGAAGCGTATAGAAGCAATATCGCTGAAACATTAAAAGAATTTGGTATAAATGAATCCAATACCATTAATGATCAAACAAACGAGAACAATGGAAACGAATAATTCACAAAAGACTACCTTTTGGCATTTTCTTGAACATCATACAGTCGAGATTCCTATTATTCAACGCGATTATGCGCAAGGACGCGATGGAAAGGAATATCTACGCAAGGGGTTTCTTTCTTCTCTAAAAGATGCGTTAGACTTAGAAAACGAGCAGAAACTTGACTTTGTCTATGGTACCAATGAGAATGGTAAGTTATATCCATTGGACGGACAACAGCGTCTTACGACATTATGGTTGTTGCATTGGTATATTGCATTAATGTCCGGCAATCTAAAAGAGGAGAATTGCAAAGTACTCGCAAACTTCACATATCAGACTCGTGTTTCTTCCCGGAACTTCTGCGAAGAACTATGTAATTGTAAAGAAGTACGTTTCAATACATACAATCCCATCGCAAGCATTAAAGCACAAGTAGCAAATTTGTGGCTTGATAAACATCCCCAAAAATCAGAGCAGCCTCAAGCAGTTCTAAATGCAGCCAGTCAAACCATTGCTGATTATATTACCAATCAAACATGGTTCTCTTCTGCATGGAAACAAGATCCTACCATTAAATCCATGTTGATAATGCTTGCCGGCACAAAAAACAAAGATAAGGAAGGGGTAGATATTATAGATGGTATTGAAGAGGTTTTTTGTCGGGAAATTGCGGAGCAGTTTTATAAGGAGAATAGCGATAAGAGTTGGGAGGAAATAGAACTAATAATTTGTACAAGTACTGAAATAAAAGAGAGGATAGGTACTTTGCTGAAAAACTTGAATGATTATTGGAAACAATTGCAAGGAGAAAAGTGTCCTATTATCTTTTACTATCTGCCAATATCCACGATGGGACTTTCTGATGACCTGTATATCAAAATGAACGCTCGTGGCAAGCAATTATCCAGTTTTGAAAACTTCAAAGCCGATTTAATAGGATACATCGAGCAAAAAGCGAATGCAAATATTTCCGAAAAAGATAAACAACAATGGAGCGAGTTGGCACAGTCCTTCCCGAATCTGTTAGATACGACATGGACAGATATATTTTGGAACAACCGATCAAAAGAACAAAAGGATTCTAACGACCGAATAATAGAGCATAGCCGCATTGACGAAATCTATTTTGCGTTCATTAATCGTTTTTTCAGCAGCGAAGCATTTATCGAGAAATTTGAAAACAAAGAACCAAATTCCGCTGATGGAACGTTTCAATCTTTATATAACGGTTCTGATGATTCTACAATTGCTTATCTGGGCTTTAATACGTACTTATATAAGAATGGCGAAATTCCGATTGAGTTTTTTCATAAACTTATGAGGGTTTTAAATAACTATAAAAAGTATTTAAAAGAATCAACTCCTGATGCTTTTGACAAAGAAAAGTTATGTCGCTTTGATGAAAAGGACTTTCGTTTTATCCCGAAATACTTTGTAAAGGAAGAAAATGGCGAGAAGAAGGGAGTTAAAATTATAGATATTGCGGGTAATGAAATTCTGGAAGTAGCAAAATTAGGACAGATCCCAAGAATTATCTTCTTTGCCGTCTGTAAGTTCTTTGCAGAAGAGTCAGAGACGGATAATGCTGATATTGATGCTCTTGATCGTTGGATGAGAGTTGTGTGGAATCTTGTGTCCGGTCGTGATGCAGATGGAAATGCTCAAATAAGAACTATTGATGCTATGGGGGGAGCGATAAAGTTTATTTCCAAATTGAATAGTCATTTTGTTTATGCTTCATTATTACCGATACAAGTGATCGGAAATTCAGATTTTGACAAACGTTGCATTGAGGAAAGCGATAAAGCTATGCAAATCACATTGAACCGCCGATTTGTTCGTTTAGACGGCAAGAGTTGGGAACAAGCGATTGTTGAGGCGGAGAATGCGCTCTTTTTCCGTGGTTCCATTCGTTTCCTTTTCCATAATGAATTAGGAAAAATAGATTGGTCTGATTTTGATACTAAATTATCAACAATAAGAGGAGTGCTCTCTTCTTCATCAAAATATGATGGATTGAAAACGCTAATAAGTAAATGCACTAAAGATGATGAATTAAGGGCAATAATTTATGATGTTAGAGATTGCACATGGATGACAAATCTAATGAATGAGTATTTATGCTCTCCTATTCATCATTTCTTAATGAACATACAACCAAATATATCTACACTTAGCAAAAGTTACCAATGGGTACAAAAAGATCTGACAAAAACTAAGTTATTAGAAAATATGTACTATTGGAATTGGCATGTTGATGGATGTCATTTGCGTGAAGCATATGGTCTTTTAGCGTTGTTCCCGAATAATGCAAAATCAGAGCAAAAGAAATATGTTGTCGCCCACAATAGGAATTGGATACTTTCTACTTTGTGTAATCTGCAACTCATTAAGACGACTCAAAAGTTACAAAATTGTGATTTTTTCTGGGGATGGGATATTGAGTTCAAATATAATGGTCACAAATTCCTTTGGAGATATGACAACAAGATACAGTACGAGGATGGTAATGGCATGAAAAAGGTTGTTCCGTTTGATTTATCATTTGAACCTTCTATGGTACGGATACTATCTCTTGCTATTGTTCTGAATTCACTTAAGTAACAGTGTTTAATCCAAAGTTTGTAGACTATATAGATAGGAACATTAGATAATCAAAAATACTATATATTATGCCTCACAATCTCTCTAAATCACGTTATGTAGCGTTTCGGCAGTGTCCGAAATTGCTATGGATGAACATCAACAAGCCGCAAGAAGCAGCAGAAGCGGATGAGTCGCGGATGGCTGCCGGAATAGCCGTGGGCAACTTAGCAAAGGGCTATTTCGGTGCATACCAAGAAGCGACGGTTACCAAAGCCGATGGTAATTTGGATATTGCTAAAATGATTGCTGATACCAAGAAATACTTGGTGGATTCTTCCGTAGAGACTATCTGTGAGGCTGCATTTACGGAAAACGGCTGTTACTGCGCTGTGGATCTGCTGCATCGCGAGAAGGGAGGATGGGCAATCTATGAGGTGAAGAGTTCGTCTCATAAAGCAGAGTACGACAAAAAGGGATTTCTAAAAAAGGAAAATATAGACGAGTCGTATATTCGAGATATAGCATACCAAAAGTATGTGTTGGAACTTGCCGGTGTGCAGGTTACGGGAACTTATCTGGTTCGGCTGGAAAAAAGTTATGTACTAAACGGAGATTTAGATCCGAAACAGTTATTCCATATCACGGATATGCGCCAATGGATTAAAGACGAGTCTTCACGAGTGGCTGCGTATTGCGCAGAAGCGAAGAAAATCTTATCTCAACTTGGTGAACCGGATACTAAACTCCACATGGGCTGTAATCCCCCTTGCGCATTTTTTGAATACTGCAAACGATTTCACCACATTCCATCGCCTAACAGTGTGTTTGATATATATGGTGGAATAGGAAGAGGAGGATTTACGTTTGAGAAGAAGTTAGCATATTATTATCAAAACAAGGTATCTTTTGCCGATTTGCGTAACGAACAAATCGGTAAAATACAAGACATGCAGATTGCTTGCACACTAAGTAACAAGGCAAAGATTGATAAAAAAAGTATCAAAACTTTTCTCAAAACGGTGAAGTATCCGCTCTATCACTTGGATTTTGAGACAGTTCAATATGCAATACCGGAATACCAAGGAACTCATCCGTATCAGCAAGTACCTACGCAGTATTCGCTGCATATCCAGCCTTCGCAAACCGGCAATTGTGATCATCGAGAGTTTTTGGCAGATGCGAGGAGTGAGAATCCTATGCGAGATGTGGCAGAACAGTTATGCAAAGATATTCCAGCAGACAAATGTGTTTTGGTGTATAACAAAGCATTTGAGCAGGGACGTCTGGAAGAGATGGCCAATGCATTTCCTGACCTGCATGATCACCTAATGGCTATTCATGATAACATCATAGACTTATTGGATCCTTTCCGAGCAGGGGGGTATTATCTTCCTGCCATGGGCGGTTCGTTTAGTATCAAGAAAGTACTGCCTGCTCTGTTCCCGAATGACCCAAGATTAGACTATCACAAATTGCCGGGCTGTGTGCATAACGGCGGCGAAGCGATGGACATCTTCCCGAAGATGCGCTACATGACTCCAACCGACGAGACCAAAACACGAAAAGACCTGCTGCAATACTGCGAACTCGATACGTGGTCGATGGTAGTTATTCTGAAGGAATTATACAGAGTATCAAAATAACATAAAACAGCAAAATTGCCAAAAAATTAACTTCTATTTTTTTATTTAAAAACAAAGTATTATCTTTGCAGCATGATAATCGGCGAAAAAGCCGCATTCATCCTCTAAAATCCATGACAGAGTTTGAGCAGAAAATAAAAGACTTCATAGACAACTTGTATCAGTGCAAGTTGCTATGGTATTTGGTGTAAGGTCTTGACGGTGATATGATTATCACCTATGAGAATGGACTCGAGGCCATAGAAATGATTAATGATTTCCTGCAAGTACTACCATATACCTCTATTGACGAAGCAACCCGCTTGCAGTTAGCCAGACGTTTGGAGGAAATTCAGAATTATTTCGGAACAGATTTAGCCATGTCCGGGGAGTCTATAAGCCCGTACTATTTCTACAGAGAGAAATTCCTTTCTTTCTCTAATGGAGAAGAAAAAGAAGATTCGGAAATAGTCACTCCGGAATTGCTAAAACGATTGGCCTCTATTCGCTTTCCGGATGACGATGTAGACTTGTTATGGATTCTCGCTAACGGCTTGGATTGCTATTGCGATGCCAGCACTCCTAAGGAAGAACTTCAATCCGCATATGACGTTACACTCGCGATACGCGAGATGCTGCAAAAATCCGATGACGAAGCACTCAATGGCAAGTTGTGGTATTTTGACGACACAATCAGCAAGTATGAGAAACTATTGAAATAGTATCCTTCAAATACCTTTATGGCTAATTAGGGCGAATTGCAAAAAAGATTAACTTCTATTTTTTTATTTGAAAATAAAGTATTATCTTTGCCGCGCAAAATCGGAAGTATTGTTGAACTTAAATCAATTACGCATTATGAAGTTGTATAAAATCAAGTATTATATGCCGGAAATCTATGACTTCTGTGAAATAGCATTGAGCGAGGAAGAGTATAAGCAATATCGCGAAGCGGTAGATGAAGCACGTCGCGATTATGAGACGGATTTTCCTGAGGAGAAAGATAATGAAGAGGGATGGAATCAGTATTTGGAGGAATCAATCTCTGCTTACAACTTTACCTTCGAATATTGTAGTGATGTCAGTTGGGGTGAGGCGAAAGTGCTATGGATTGATCTGGATCATCCGAGAGAAGTGGAGGAACCCAATATACCGGACGAAGCCACGATGAAGTGTTCTTGCAAAGCTCTAGCAGAATATAACCATTTACTCCAAAAGATCTGTAGGGAACAACTTACTAACAAAGAGCTGGATTTAATAATCGCTTGTTTAGCAGACTCTAACTCTCCTGAGCCCGAGACAAATATCGATTTTGCAACCGTAGTACGATTTGTTCCGGCAGACATCATTGCTGATTTCTGGGATGCGTTTGATCCTACTAAGGCATATTTCAGTATGCCGGAAGAAAGAGAAATGCGGAATAAGAGGTTGGATATTTCAGAGGTAGCCGCTACACTCTGTGTCCGTTTTGCAAGGGAAGAAGAAATGCCGGAAGTTACCGAGGTTGAGTACATCCCATTGGAGTCTCTTGGTTACTATGACGCGGAAGCATTCCAAATCGTTTTTTGCCCCGAACGAATCAAGAAAGCGCAGGAACAATCCGTACAGAAGGACAATCCCGAAAATTCATCGCCGTTGTACAAAAAGGCGTTTGTCGCAGCCATGATCAGTGCAGCATTTGATCACACAAATCATCTGGACAAGCACGGACATATAGTAAGAGAGCCATCCACCAAAAATAGCATCATGATCTTAAAAAATTAAAAAAGATTAACTTCTACTTTTTTATTTGAAAACAAAGTATTATCTTTGCAGCACAAAATCGGAAAGTGCCCCAATGTCGAACAAAGACCGGGCGAAAACGTTTAAATTTGATATTATATGGAAACAGTACAAGATCCTAACAAATTTGAAAAAATGGTAACATCTCTTTATGCACAAATTAATGCAATCGGTCTGCAAGCAAAAGACGAGTGTTACGAAATCTTGAGTAAGAATCCCAAAGGGAACTGCATCTTGATTAATCCGGATAGTGAAGATTTAATTATAAACCAGGAAAACTTTGCTATATGGGCAATTGGCGCTTTTGATGGAACAATACATGTTAAAGCCTATTCAGAATATAATGTCCCGGCTCCTGATGACAAATTTCAAACTGCTTATTACAAAAATGCATCAGAACGCGATGTGTGCCCATTCTATGAAGAGACTTTTGTATATATCTATCAATCCGTCCTCAAAAATTTAGACAAAGCCATGCCCCTTGAAGAGGCGGAGCAATATTATCCCCAATGGTCGCATGAAGACCAAGAATGGCAAATGGTCAAAAAATAATAAGCTTACAATATATCAGAGCACACCATTTTAATCGTTAGAATGTGTGTGAGCCTTTCGATGCCAATAGTCGATTGGTTTCTTCACATATGTGAGTCGTATGTCGCTCGAAAGCAAATCGGCAATCCTTTATGGCTAATCAGGACTAATCGTAAAAAAGATTAACTTCTATTTTTTAGTTTCAGAACTTTATTGTATCTTTGCAGCCGAAAATTAAATTTTATCATTATGGATACAAAAGGCTCAATCTTCAATTACGGCATTCAGGCACAAAAGCCGTATGCATTATATATTCACGGCTTAGGATCCAGTGCGGCGTCAGGGACGAAATCTTCTCTGGCGCGCAGTCTGGACGGCTACGAATGGCTTGCGCCGGAGATAACGCATAACCCGTTTGAATCATTAGCTATCCTCAACGAGTGGGTTACGACCTTTCAACCGGCTCTTATTGGCGGAATTTATTGATGATTATAACGCACAGCTTGAAAAAGAATTATGACAGAAATGTGGAATATCATTTTTATCAAAGGAACAAAACAGTCCATTGTGGACTTCTTCAATCGCGGCCTAAAAGGCTGCAAGTCCACTGTGCGTGTCTCTGCGGACATGTCGGGAGGGCAGATAGCCGACAGACTGATTGAACCGGGCTGTCCCATATCCATGAACTCCTATCTGCCTATGCCGCAAACCTACCTCAATTATGATACATCCGATGAGCCTTGGGGCTTCTGCGATTGGTATGAGGTCGGCTGCTGTAACAACGCCGGTGACTATGATTTGGAATTGATGAACGTCAGAAAGCAAGAAATATACGACTATCTTCAAGCCCATCCGGAGCGATTTACGGCTGACGAAACCGGCAGTTATGAGCTTGCCGATTTTGACAGGGCGCTGAAAACTATTCATCCCGAACTCATAGAGCCGTATCGCAAATACAGGCGCGGCTATTATCAGGCGGCAGCGTATCAACAGCGCAAATACGGCGTTGTTGGTTGGGAAGAATGGCGTATAAAGCACTACGGATGTCCATACAATGAGCCTTTGGATGTATGGAAAGTCGAATATGAAACGAAAGAATGTTTGTGCCTTTCGTCACAGATATATACCACCATGAGGCCCATAGCCTTCATGAGATACATAAACGGTCTGGATGGTATAACCGTCTATGCCTATGGTTTCAATTCTCCGGGTTATCAGCCTTGGTATCAGTACAATGGCCAAACAGACGAACTGACAGAGAAAGACGTGCTGACAGACCCGAGGTTTGAGCAGTATAAAGAAGCACTCAAACAGCAAGCAGATTATAACCCGAAAACGGTAGATGCCGAAGCCTCATACAAAGTTCTGGAGGGTTATCTCCAAGACTTCCGGAAAGAAGTGAATGAAGAAATGTTGTTTCCCTTACAAAATGTTCGATAATTTGTAAGACTAATGCACTCAGGAGGTGGTTTCTTCGGAAATCACCTCTTTTTTGTGGCATTTTTGCTTTATTTATGCAAAATGATTTGCATATTTCAAAAAAAAATTGTACCTTTGCGCCGTAAACGACGCAAACAGAGAGAAAATGAGAAAATTATTTACCCTCGCGCTGGCGGCACTATCGCTGACCGCTTGTGCCAAACAGCCGAAAGACATGTACGAAACAGATGAGTTTCAGACCAAGAGCGGCAAGACCGTGCGTTTCCATGCGCTGGTGCACTCCAGTATCCGCATCGAGTTCGACGGCAGGGAGATAGAGATTGACCCGTGTGGCAAGTTAGGCGACAAGAAGATTGACTACAGCGCCTTCCCGAAGGCGGACTATATCATCGTAACCCACGAGCACTATGACCACTTGGACAAAGCGGCGATCAAGCAACTTAGCAAAGAGGGTACGCAGCTCATCATGAACCAGCGTTCGGCGGACAAGTACGGTGCAGGGACTGTGATGGCGAACGGCGACCGGTTGCAGCTCGCTGAGGGCACATCCATAGAGGCTGTGGCTGCTTACAACACGACCGATGGGCATCTGCAGTTCCATCCCAAAGGACGGGATAACGGTTACATCCTGACGTTGGACGGCTTGCGTATTTACATCGCAGGAGATACGGAAGTCATTCCCGAAATGGCGGACATCAAGGATATTGACATCGCTTTCCTGCCGTGCAATCAGCCATACACGATGACGCCGGAGCAACTGATAGAAGCCGCGCGTATCATCCAACCGAAAGTGCTGTTCCCGTATCATTACAGCCAGACCGACGTGTCCGGCATCCCGGCACAACTACCCGATATTGACGTTCGAATCCGACATTATGAATAACAGAACTAAATATCCAAACACTACACAAGCAGGTAACCAACCTAAATGCTGACTATTATGAATTACTCTCAATTCAAAAAACGCGCGAAGCATTTTCTTCGCAAGCAACTAAGTCTGACGCACTATATCGATGTGCAAGCGGCGGAAGAGAACATCCGCAAGAACATTCCTTTCCGCGGACCGAACATATACATTTTGTTCGTGGCGATAGTGATTGCTTCGGTCGGACTGAATGTTAATTCGATACCGGTGATTATCGGTGCCATGTTGATTTCGCCGTTGATGAGTCCAATCATCGGTTTCGGTATGGGCTTGGGCACCAACGATGCTGCATTGATCATCAAGTCGCTGAAGCATCTGAGCATCATGTTTGTGGTCAGCTTGATAGCTTCCACCTTGTATTTTATGGTGACACCACTGGAGATGGAAAATCCGACCGAGCTGTTGGCGCGTACCAATCCTTCGGTATATGACGTATTGATTGCGTTCTTTGGTGGTATAGCAGGAATATTGGAGCTATCGCGCAAAGAGAAAGGCACAGTGCTTTCCGGTGTAGCGATTGCAACAGCTCTGATGCCTCCGTTATGTACGGTGGGCTACGGTATAGCCAATTGGAGCTGGCACTATGCCAGCGGGGCGCTGTACTTGTTCTTTATCAACTGCGTGTTCATTGCTTTAGCCACTTACCTTGCTGTCAAATATCTGCATTTCCCGTCAAAGGTTGCGGCAAAATCCTACAAGCGGCTGATCATATACGTGCTCTTGATTCTGGTAGTGCTGATCCCGAGTTTCTTCAGTGCATACAGTATTGTTTGCGAGAATCAGTTCACCAACGCCGCACGTCATTTCGTAAAGGAAAATCAGGCAATAGGCGGTACGTATATCTATGATTATTCAACCAATCTGTCGGATAAACCCTATACGTTGACACTTCGCTTGGCGGGCGAACAACTCAGTAATGAGCATCGCGCCTATCTGTATGCAGAAGCGGAGAAAAACGGCATCTCGCACACGCAGATACGTATCCTGGAGGACGCGACTATTGAGGTGCGCCGACTCAACGAGACGGAAGTCATGAAAGACTGGCTGGCATCAACTGAGGCACAACTGCAGCAACGGGACGATTCGATTCGTGTGCTCAATAAGCAATTGGATGTATTCAAAGCGCAGCAACTGCCGGTAGAACAGATAACATCGGAGGTGCAAACGCAGTGGCCACAGATCACAAGCGTTACGCTCGCACGCAACGAGAAACAGATCGTGTTACTTGTTCAGGCAGAGCCTGCTCTCAATGAAGATGATCAACAACGTATCAGTCGCTGGCTATCCGTGCGGCTGCAAGCGGATAATGTACTGGTGGTTGCACAATCCACGGATACATCCGCGTCAGCAAACCGCTCTGCATCCGATTTGCAAATTAAATAAAGCATCCCATTGCTGTCCATTTAACTTTTTGCATATACCTATGAATCTGCTGTACTATAAGCCTTTACATAAGCAATACGTTGAAACGAACATGTTTTTGTCTGTTTTTGGCTTTTGAATGCTTTTAGTCGTTAGACTGTGGAAATTAGTAGTAAAAACTGTCTAAAAGTTCACTTTTAAGGAGTTTTTGGTACTAATTACACAC
>JAEEGK010000765.1_pt1 | contig 80216 bp, 70 predicted proteins | sample 8958771 | NCBI WGS metagenome assembly JAEEGK01 (sample SAMN16246547, study PRJNA631951) | gut metagenome | biome: gut microbiome; feature: rumen; material: SC-attached | host: Bos | place: Iran: Karaj | collected 2018-10
TTCTCTTTGGGGTATTGCCTTTTCTTGGCACTTTGCTTCCCTCCTAACATGATTATTAAAGTTTTACTGTCTAAAACTTGAAACCATAGGTACTCACGTTTCAGTTGTTCTTGTGGACCGTGTTAAGCGTCTCAGTCAGGCAATGTCCATATATGAACAATGTACTGATCACTTATGTCCAACCCCTGCGCGAAAATTCTCACGCGGGATTACTTCTTAACCTTAGCAGCCTTCGGCTTCTTAGCGCCGTACTTAGATCTGCCCTGCTGACGGTCAGTAACGCCGGCTGTATCAAGTGTGCCTCTTACGATGTGATAACGAACACCAGGGAGGTCCTTAACACGTCCGCCTCTGATAAGTACAACAGAGTGCTCCTGAAGGTTGTGTCCGATTCCCGGAATGTAAGCAGTAACCTCGTAGCCATTTGTAAGACGAACTCTTGCTACCTTACGAAGAGCTGAATTAGGCTTCTTAGGTGTTGTTGTCTTAACAACTGTGCAAACGCCGCGCTTTTGAGGCGAATCAAGATTTGTCTGCTTGTTCCTGATGGTATTCATCGAGAACTGCAAAGCCGGTGAAGCAGACTTGAATGTCTTGGACTGTCTGCCGGACTTAACCAATTGATTGAACGTTGGCATCAATACATCTCCTTTCTCTATTTTTACGCGCAAATATGAGCACAAAGTCCCCTTTGCGAGCAATTAAGTATACACCCGTGTTTTTGGAATGTAAACCGCTATTTTTCGAAGTTCTGAGGGCAGTCAGCCGGTCAATTTCCTTGTTACCTGCTGTAGACACCCGTCATAAGCTCTTTTATGTATGCTTCCTTGTTCGGCAGTCCGGAGCAGTCTTCAGCTATCTTAACGGCAAGGTCCTTGTCGTACGGAATGCTTAAGAAAGAGAAGTTTATAGGCGCCTCTTCTTCCGAATCAAGCTCTCCTTCGATCAAAAGCGCATGGCATCTGGTAACGCCAAGGGGGTTGCCCACGCTTCCGGTGTTTACCGCATATCCCATATCAAAGGCGCGGAGATACGGCGTGTGGCAGTCCGCGCAGATAAAGCCCCCGTGGACCTTTCCTTTGGTATCGGTAAATCCGGGGCGGAACTCATTAATGGTCAGATACGTGTGATAGTTGTCATCGACCGGTCTTCCGTGAAAAAGCCTGAAATTTATGCCGCTTATGAGGATCTCGTCTTCAAGGGGGAGAGACTCAAGCCAGGCCATTCTCTCCTTGCCGATCTGCTCCCAGAAAAATGACATGCCGTTCCATTCCGGAGGGCAGTTCCTGGACAATTCGCCTATGAAAAGATCCCAGTTTCCTGCCAGGAATCTATCGCAGTGGTCCCGGACCCAATCTAAAGTCTTGTCGCTTTCAGGGCCCTTTCCTACCGCATCGCCCAGAAACCATATAAGATCGGGCTTGATCTTATCGATCTCCTTTTCCAGCGCAAGCGTTGCAGGCATATTTCCGTGCAGATCTGCTAAAAACAAAATTCTCGACATGTTAATTCCTTCTTCCTGGTTTTCGGGCGGGTTTGACAATAATACAAAAAAAGCATGAAAAATTGAACACTAAGCCGAAAAAATCTTATTCACAACTTGGGACAAACCCTATATACTTACTAAGGTTATTTTTTAATTACAAGGAGTGTGACTTCAATGAAAGTAAAAATCACAGAAACCGTGCTGCGTGACTCCCAGCAGTCTTTGATCGCAACACGTATGCCGTTCTCCGATTTCGAGGGCATCCTTGAGACTTTGGACAACGCCGGCTACTACTCACTCGAGTGCTGGGGCGGCGCAACATTCGACTCATGCCTCAGATATCTGGACGAAGATCCGTGGGAGAGATTAAGAAAGATCAAGGCTGTCTGCAAGAAGACACCTTTGCAGATGCTCATCCGCGGTCAGAACATTTTAGGCTACAAGCACTATCCCGATGACGTCGTAAGACTCTTCTGCCGCAAGGCTGCAGAGAACGGTATGGATATCTTCCGTATCTTCGACGCTCTCAATGATTTCCGCAACATTGAAGTCTGCATTGACGAGGTAAAGAAGTGCGGCAAGCATGCACAGGGCTGCATCTGCTACACAACTTCACCCGTACATACGATCGAGAAGTACGTTGAAATGTGCAAAGAGCTTGAGAGCATGGGCGTTGACTCCATCGCTATCAAGGACATGGCAGGCATCTGCTCACCTAAGGAAGCTTACGATCTCATCAAGGCTATCAAGGATGCAAAGATCAAGGTGCCTCTCTTCTTCCACACACACCACACAACAGGCATGGGTCCTATGACTCTCCTTAAGGCTGTTGAGGCAGGTGTTGACGGAATCGACTGCGCTATCTCCACAATGGCAGGCGGCACATCACAGCCCGCTACTGAGACCATGGCATACACTCTCGGCCAGTTCGGTTATGACTCCGGCCTCGACATGGATAAGCTCAAGGAGATCGCTGATTTCTTCGTACCCGTCAGAAAGAAGTTCCTCGACAACGGAACACTCAATCCTACAGTCATGGGCATCAAGGCTGACATCCTCAAGTATCAGGTTCCGGGCGGAATGCTCTCCAACATGATCGCTAACCTTAAGGACATGCACGCTCTCGACAAGTTCGACGAAGCTCTGGCTGAGATCCCTGCAGTACGTAAGGACATGGGTTATCCCCCGCTCGTTACACCTCTGTCTCAGATGGTCGGTAACCAGGCAGTCCAGAACGTTCTCTTAGGCGAGAGATATAAGAACATCTCCAAGGAGATCAAGGCTTACCTCCGCGGCGAGTACGGCAGAGCACCGGGCGAAGTCAACCAGGAACTCATCGACAGATGCTGGAAGCCCGAAGAGCTCGTTCAGGGCAGATATGCAGATTCTTTGGAGCCTGCTTTCGAGAAGACAAAGAAAGAATTGGGCGACAAGGCAAGATCTGACGAGGACGTTCTCTCTTACATCGCTTTCCCTCAGGTAGCTGAGAAGTTCTTCGCAGCTCGTGAGGAGAAGGAATCCAACACAGTTAACTACACCATCGAGAAGAAGGAGGATTAATAATGAATCCTACTATTCAGTTGGCTATTGAACGCGGACAGCACCTCTCGACCGGTGAGATGTTCATGAATGCCGGCATCGTAATCCTCGTTGTTTTCGGTGTTCTCCTGTTGATGTACATCCTGATCTCACTTTCAGGCAAGATCATCCAGGCAATCAGCAACATCGGTAAGAAAGAGGAGCCTGCGAAGGCAGCACCTGCTGCCGCAGCACCCGCTGCTGCCGCTTCCGAAGAAGAGTTCTCTTCCGGAACATTGAAGCTCAAGGACTGTGACGAGAAGACAGCTGCCATGATCATGGCAATCGTCGCTGATGACACCGGAATCCCGCTCAACGAGCTCGTATTCAAGTCCATCAAGCTTGTCGAAAAGAAGTAAAGGAGAAACCCCATGATTTATAACGTAACAATCAACGATAAAGTATATGAGGTAGAAGTTGAGAAAGGCAAAGCCAATCTCATCAGGACAACAGCCGTAGCTGCTGCTCCTGCTGCCGCACCCGCACCTGCAGCTGCACCCGCTGCAGCTCCTGCTCCCGCCGCTGCTCCCGCACCCGCTGCTGCAGCTGCCGCAGGCACAACACCCGTTAACTCACCGATGCCCGGTACGATCCTTGACGTTAAGGTCGCTGTCGGCCAGGCAGTTAAGGAAGGCGAGCTCGTTTGCGTCCTCGAAGCTATGAAGATGGAGAACGAGATCTATGCACCTTGCGCAGGCTCTATTGCCCAGGTCCTCGTAACAAAGGGCCAGTCAGTAGACACCGGCACACCCTTGGTATCTATTTCTTAATCGGGGGTAGAGGGTAATGATTGAAGTATTAAAAAATCTGTGGGAGTCATCAGGCATCGCCACAATGACGTGGCAGCAGGGCGTTATGCTCGCAGTATCGTTCCTCCTGTTGTATCTCGCAATCAAAAAGCAGTTTGAGCCGTTGCTCTTACTCCCTATCGCATTCGGTATGCTCCTTACGAACCTCCCTTGGGTCGGCGGCGGAATCTTCCACCCCGAGTGGTTCGACGGTGAGATCAATTGGGCTGCATTGGGCGGCGGCTATCACGATCCCGCTACAGGCGCCCACATCGATCCGGGCCTTTTCGACTTCCTGTACATCGGCGTTAAGATGGACATCTTCCCCTGCCTCATCTTCATGGCAGTCGGCGCTATGACAGACTTCGGACCCCTGATCTCCAGACCTTCGTCCTTCTTCATGGGCGCAGGCGCTCAGTTCGGTATCTCCGCTGCATTCGTTCTCGCCTGCCTCTTCGGATTTGATCCCCAGGGCGCAGCTTCCATCGGAATCATCGGCGGTGCAGACGGCCCGACAGCTATCTACCTCACATCCAAGCTCGCTCCTGAGCTCCTCGGCGCTATCGCTATCGCAGCATATTCATACATGGCCCTGATCCCTATGATCCAGCCGCCTATTATGAAGCTGTTCACATCGAAGAAGATGCGCAAGGTAAAGATGGAACAGGCAAGACCTGTATCAAAGACAGAGAAGATCTGCTTCCCTATCATCGTTACAGTAGTCTGCGTTCTCATCCTCCCTTCCGTTGCACCTCTCTTGGGCTGCCTCATGCTCGGTAACCTCTTCAGAGAGTCCGGCGTTACAGACCGTCTTTCCGACACAGCCCAGAACGCTATGTGCAACATCGTAACCATCATGCTCGGAACATCCGTCGGTGCTACAGCAGTCGGCGCAAGATTCTTGAAGCTTGAGACGCTCATGATCATCGGTATCGGCCTCCTCGCATTCGCTTTCGCTACAGTCGGCGGCATCCTTATCGGCGATCTCATGTATGTCCTTTCAAAGGGCAAGATCAATCCGCTCATCGGCGCAGCAGGCGTTTCCGCCGTTCCTATGGCAGCACGTGTTGCTTCCAAGGTCGGCCAGAAGGAGAACCCTTCCAACTTCCTGCTCATGCACGCCATGGGTCCGAACGTTGCAGGCGTTATCGGTTCAGCAGTTGCTGCCGGTATCCTGCTCACGCTCTTCGGTTAAGGATAGTTAAGTAATTAAATAACCATCGAAAACCCCCAAGGCACCGCTTTGGGGGTTTTACTTTGCCTGTAGCACTTCGCTTGGGCGCTGCCGTCAAGGGGACGCTGCGCTCGCCAGAGGGCGCCCTTGACCGCACGCACGCTCGTGCTGTTTAGGGTCTAAGAGGTGCAAGGCACCTCCCTGCATTACCATGCCGGAATATACGTACTTTTATTCCTTAATTCTGTGCAGGTCATTTGCAGGGTTTTGTCGGGTATTTGTATGTTTATTTGTATGACTTTGTCGGATCCTTGTACTGCTTTGAGATTTTTGTATGAAACCTTTTGTGTTTTCTTGTATGTTTGCCTTCCGTTTTTGTCGTATGCGGTGCCGATGCCGGTACCGACAAAAGCACGCATAAAACCGGATCAATTTAATACAAGGTCCCGTACAAAAACGACAATAGCGGACAAGGTTAAAACAAAGGCCCCTAAAAAAGAAAACAATTACATCTGAAAAGCCGACAAATAACCCGCACTAAATTATGGTTTAAAACCACTAATAATCGGCGGCGTTCATCGTCAGATGAGAGCCGGGGCTTCCCGGCTCTTGAACATCAAAAAAGCGCCTGCGAGCGGGCAGGCAAGGCAAAGCCAAGCCTTGACGGCACAGCGCGAAGCAGGTGCTGCAACCGTGCAATTAAAAACCCCTCCGGAAAGGATCTTCCGAAGGGGCGTGTTTATTTGTGATCAGTTCACAGCTGTAATCAAGCTTCTGTCGTCGGCGCTTCAGGTGCCTCGGGTGCTGCGGGTGCAGCAGGAATTGCGGGTGCGCCGCTTACTGTCTCTTTTACTTCGGCTGTGGAGACATTTACTGTCTGTACTCCATCGAGGCCGGATACTGTGATGTTCTTGTTGACCTTAGCGTCATAGGTGTTAGCCTTCATGATCTCTCTGATGTCGATTCCGGTTGTTTCCTTAACGGACTCGATCGTCTGTGCAAGGACGGAAGGGACATAGGATCCCATTGAGCTTACGCCTGTGTCGCCGTTGCCTGAATCGATGATCGTAACCTTGTCGATCGTGGACAGAGGCTTTGCGATCTCAGCTGCCATTTCAGGAAGAGCCTTAACGATCATTTCCATCATAGCTGCCTGGCCGTACTTCTTCATTGCCTCAGCCTTCTTTTCGAGAGCCTCAGCCTCAGCTAAACCCTTAGCAGCGATTGCTGCAGCTTCAGCTTCACCGACTTTGCGGATACCTTCAGCTTCCTGCTGCTTTGCGAAGAGGTCAGCTTCAGCCTGTACCTTGCGGGCTTCTGCCTGCTTCTCGAGTTCGAACTTCTCAGCCTCGGCTTTTCTCTGTCTCTCATAGAGAGATGCATCTGCTGCCTGCTGCTTTGCGAACTTCTCAGCTTCTGCCTTCTTCTTGACTTCAGCGTCGAGAGCCTGCTCTTTAACTTCAGCTTCCTTTCTCTTGAGGTCAACTTCCTTCTCCTGACGAGCGATGTCAGCATTGGTCTTTGTTACCTCGATTGTCTTACGCTGATTCTCTTTCTGAATCTCGTAAGCTGCGTCTGCCTCAGCCTGCTTTGAATCCTCGACTGTCTTGAGCTCAGCTCTCTTGATTGCGAGCTCGTTCTGCTTTACGGCGATCTCTGTGTCAGCTGCGACCTTTGCGTCGTTTGCTTCCTTCTGAGCCTGAGCCTGAGCGATAGCTACGTCTCTGTCAGCCTGAGCCTTTGCGATCGAAGCGTCCTTCTGGATCTTAGCCATATTGTCCTGACCGAGAGCGTTGATGAGATCCTTCTCGTCTGTTACGTGCTGGACGTTGCAGGAGATGATCTCGATGCCGAGACGCTTCATGTCTTCCTGAGCCTTCTGCTGAACCTCGTCACCGAACTTCTTTCTGTCGTTGCAGAGGTCCTTCAAAGTGATCGTACCGATGATCTCTCTCATGTTACCCTGGAGGGAATCAACGAGGGAATCTGCGATCTGCTGCTCTCTCATGTTGAGGAAGTTCTTCATGGCGAGCTTAACGCCTTCGCCTTCGCTCATCACTCTTACCTTTGCGACTGCGTCGATGTTGACACCGATGAAGTCTGCTGTAGGTACGTAACCGTCTGTCTTGATGTCGATCGAGATCTGCTTGATGAGGAGCTCGTCCTTTCTCTCGAAGAAGGGCATCTTGAGTCCTGCTCTACCGATCAGGATCTTAGGATTCCTGCGAAGACCTGAGATGATGTATGCTTTGTCCGGCGGTGCCTTTACGTAGCTGCAGATTATGATGATGATTACGACTACTGCTACGATTGCTAACGGAATGAGCCATCCGGTGTTATTAGCAATAAAATCCGTCATTTCCTTATCCTCCTATTTCTTAAAAAACCCCACACCGAATCTTGTACGGTACGGGGATGCATTGGATATTGCTAAAGATATTTTACAATATGGGTCCCCCCGGTCAAGAAAAATCGTATCTGCCAAAATCCGATTTGTATATTTGAATAATTCGGAATATTCCCGGTTGTGCGGGTTTTATATTTTTATACAAATCCGCAAGGTCCGGGGGCTGTGATGCAACTATAGAAGGCTTTTCGGGGAACCAAAGAAAAACCCGCCTTAAGATCCAAGGCGGGCGAATTGTTCCTTATATTAAGTAGTATATTAACCGAAGAAATAAACGAATCCCAGTACGTGGAGCACGAGTCCTGCGAGGATGAAGAAGTGCCATACCATGTGGGAGAACTTGAATCTTCTCTTGGAGGGCGCGAAAAAGATTCCTACCGTGTAAACGATCGCGCCGGACAAAAGGAGCCAGAAGCAAAGTGTTGTCGTGTTCTGGTAGAACTCGACGATCCTGAAGATGATCGCCCAGCCCATTGCCGCATAGATGAAGTAAGTGAATGCCTTGCCGACCTTTGTGTGGTAGGCAAGAGCGGTGACGAGCACGCCTGCGACAGCCATTGCAGCTTCCAAAGCCCAGAGGACTGCGCCGGAAACCGTGCCGAGCAGGTTGATGCAGATCGGTGTATATGCGCCGAGGATCGCGAAATAAGCAACGCTTCTGTTGACCTTGTTCATGATCCTCTTATGAGGTGTGCCATGCTTCATGAGGTGATATACCGTGGACATGAGCAAAGCGAGAATGAGCGTAATGATGAATGCAGATCTGCCGATGACGGTCATGACGACAGAGCCCTGCGTAGCACCTTCAGCTCCGGAGGCACCGATATATGCATTGATCGCTGCGAAAGGAAGAAGTCCTAACAGATAAAGGGCGGGAATGCCGGCTGTAAGTGAGTTGCCGACTTCTTCGCCGAAAGTCTCATAAGTCTTGTGGAGACCTCTTTTTACTGCCTGCTTGGAGCTCTCAAACCAAGTAAGATCCTTCAGGCCTTCTTCGAGCGGGTCTTCACCGGTCTGTGCAGCATGCTTTTTGTCAGAGCTGCTCGCGAGCAAGGTCTTCCAGTATTTCTTGTTCTTAGCCATTAATCCTATTCTCCATACTATTTATCAACTGATACATTTTACAAGGTGTGTGTTCTGTTTTCAACCTAAACACGTTAGCCTTAAGGGCTTATTCCTCTTCTTTGCTTTCAGAGGGAGCGCCAAGCTGGATAACATCGTCGGCCTTCGGCTTCGGAGGCGGCATGGGGATGGCCTCGTCTAACTTCGGCTTGGGAGCTCCGAGCTGGATCGCTTCTTCACTCTTGGGCTTTGCCTCTTCCTTCTTCGGACCTGCTTCAAGAGCTTCGGGCTTCTTGCCCTCGGGCGCTTCAACACCGAGATGGACAGGCCTTACGGGTGCCCTGACGCCTACGCGCTTGGGAGCAGTGCCTTCACGGATGGAGGGCTTCTCCTCGGGCTCGACGGGCGGTACCTTGATCGTTTCTTCAGGCTGTCTTACGGGAACGCTCTTGCGGGTGATCTCGGCAGGAGTCTGGGCAGTTACGGGCGCCGTGATGACAGTGCCCAATACCTCAGGCTTCTCAGGAGCCTTGGATTTGGTGGGCGCGGAATGCGATGTGGTCATCGGGTTAAGCTGCTCTGACAGGTATGCGATCCTGTAGAAGCGGATGATCCTGAAAATTACCGGCCATGCGATCGCGACCGGCAGGATCCAGTAAACGACTTTGGATGCCGCGGAATCTCCGATAAGCTTGGAGAGCGCAGCGAAAGGAGCCTGCATTACGTTGTAGATGGTTCTTAAGGTGAGTGCGCCAAGCATAGATGAAAGCTTTGCGCTGTCGCCCTTGATGAGCTCCTGCGCAGGATAGAACCACAACGGCAGATATGCCATGAGGCCGTATGCGGCAAGACCCCAGTTGACCCACTCTTTTTTCCGGAATGCAGCGAAAAAGGGAAGGAAGAATACGAAGAACAGCGTATAAAGAACGCTCATGAAGCGCTCGAAAAGCGAGAAGTTTCTGGGAATAATGGCGTCGTATGTGAAATAGAGCGGCCTTGCCCACACGAACAGCAGCGCGCCCGCGATGAGTCCCAAGAATACGCATGTGAAGTAATCTCTTCTCATATTTCCCCTTGTAAAGTAATGGTCGGCCCTGCCCTGAAAAGGCACAAAGCCGACACTATTTTAATACAAAATACTTTGTTTATAAAATGCTACCCTGGAATTGCGTAAATTACGTCACGGCAGAAGCAGGCCGGGTAAGGCCAAGCAGTTCGACAAGATCGTTGACCTCATCGATATAATCTTCGTTATAGCATTCGATGTCGATCAGATAGCACCCGGATAACCAGATGCCGCCGTAGATATAATTGGGCTCCTTTGTCTTAAGGAACATGTAATCGTCTCCAACTTCCAGGTCATTTCCGAATTGTTTCTTTGCCTGGTCCTCATAGGTGTACCAGTAAATGTATGCATTGTAGCTGTAGTTGAAAAGCTCGATATTAATGCAGAAATCGTCGTTATATTCCTCGTAGAATTCCAGGGAATCAACATCGACCGCGTGTGATGAAGCCAGTTTATCTTCGTCCAGCCCGAAGGTGTCTCTGCAGAGGCCGAGAACTTCTTCCATGCTGAGACCGTTGGCGGTAAATCTCTCAATATCAGGATTGCCGCTCATATCGTTATAGGGCGAGTGAAGTCCCGTGCAGGTGACTATGTAGTTGCCGAAGTTCCACATCTTGTCGAGGTCAGTACCGTAATAGAAAAGGCTGTAGTATGTGTTGCCGACCACGCCTGCAGTACCGTAAGTATACTGACCGTCAAAAAACGGCACATTGGCTTCGTCGATAACAACAAAGTCGTCATAGATCTGCATCCTCACGCCGCTGCCGGTATGCGGTTTGACCATGTTCTTGAAGTTTTCCAGGGCCTCTGCCGCTGCGGCCGCATCCGCATATTCAGTGAAACCGATGACATATTCGTCATCTTCGTAAAGCACCTCGTAAGCATCATCGTTATCGGTAATATGAAATTTGTCGCCTGTTACTCCCAGCATTGATTTCGAGATGTCTATAAAATAGACCATCTTGTCTTCGGCATCGGAAAGATCAGATGTCGGAACTGTTGGAGCTGTCGGGTCTGTCTCTTCTTCCGTCTCGTCCTCTTCGTCATCGAGATTCTTATCTCTGTGGTGATTTGCAGTCCCGACGGTGTTTTTCCTGCAGCCTGCTAAAGGCGCTGCAAGCATGGATGTGCATAGCGCAATGCACAGAACGCTTAAAAGCTTCTTTCTGATCATAGTATTATCCCCCATATTATCCCGGGCTTAATGCCCCTAATGCCCTAATGTTAGCAGATTCGTGGCGGGTGTCAAAAAATAAAGGACCGCTCATTGCTCAGGCGGCCCTTCATCGTGTGTTTCTTATTATCTCGAAAACCTTATTCCGGCTGTCCCTCAGTGCCGTCAAAAGGCCTTACATACTTAACTTTGAGTGACTTGATCGTTACTCCGCCGGACTGGAAGTGCGCACGGAAAACGCAGTTCTTGGAGTACATCAGGCACCCGACTGTCTTGGTGGCAAGCTCGCCGTTCGTGCCGTTCCATGTGACGACAGCGAAAGGAATGCTCGTGACAAAGAGAGACATCGGTACCTGGGCGAGCTCACCTAAGTTGGAATATCCCGTAAACTCAAGCTCGATATGACCTGCTCTCGTGCTGGTGATGCCGAAAACAAAATCCTGTCCTCTTGAAGTCTTTACCTTGCAGTCGATAGTGACCTCATCTTCCAATGTGTAGAAAACATCGGAATCGACTTCGACATCGTCATCCTTGAACGGACTGTCGATGTGCTCGATCGTGACTTCCTTGCCTTCAACGCGGTCCATAGCAGGAGTATTCATCGCAAACTCAAGGATGTTCTTCGCGTTCCTCTGAAGCTCTGCCCTTGTGATGCGGGAGCCGTCGCCTTCAGTGAGCTCCTTGTAGCAGTCGGTCTCCATGAGGTTTTCCTTTTCGACGGATGTGCAGACCATGTAAACATCGTTCTGGGATCTTGCCATGACGGAATGGTCTTCAAGAGAATACTCTTCTGATCTTGCGCCGTCCTTGCTGATGTATGCCCACCAGTCGGTCATAACGAGGCCCTTAAAGCCCCACTGCTCTCTCAAGACCATCGTGTTCTGGTCGTAGTGGTTGGCGCTGTAGATGCCGTTGATCCTGTTGTAGCTGGTCATGACGCATCTTGCGCCTGCTTCCCTTATCGCGATCTCAAAGGCGGGCAGATAGATCTCGCGGAGCGCTCTGGACGATACGACCGAGCTCATCTCGCGTCTCTTAGTCTCGCGGTTATTAGCGCAGAAGTGCTTGATAACGGGCGTTACGCCGTTCTTCTCAAGAGCCCTTACCTGAGCTGCAGCCATGAGGCCCGTAAGGAGCGGATCTTCGGAGAAATACTCGAAGTTTCTGCCGTTAAGGGGATGTCTGTGGATGTTGATTCCGGGACCCAAGAGAGCATCGATCTTATTGGAGATCATCTCAATGCCGAGATATGTGTAGAGCTCTTCAACTACATCGACATCGAATGTCGAAGCAAGACATGTGCCGTTCGGAAGCGAGAAAGCCTTCTTGCCCGAATCGAGTCTCATGCCTGAAGGACCGTCTGTGCAGCAGAGCGTGGGAATGCCCATCGCCTTAAGCTCTTTTGTGATGCCTCCGAACGCTGCAGCCGTACCGATGGTGACCTTGGGGCTGCCCATTCCCTCGCCTCTTATGATGAGAGAAAGGTCTTCGTCAGAAAGCTGCGCGACGAATTCGTCTAAAGTATTCTTGCCTCTCTTAACGTCTGTCAGCTTGATGCCCTTATCGCCTGTCTGAAGGATCTCGGGAGCGACTCTTTCCATTCTGGAATCGAGGTAGTTAATAACTTCAAGAGGCGCATCCTCTTCGCCCTTTGTATATGTGCCGTCGCCGTTGGGGATGGCGGTAAGACGCTTGAAAGGCTTGACGGGCGCCAGTGCGCAGCCGACTTCTTCAAGGAGTCTGTCTTCTGATAAGTCGAACGAACCGATCTCTTCTGCTGAGATAAAATCGCTTCCAAGGAAGAATGTATATGTGCCCTTCTCGAGGACAAAACCTGTCGTGCCAAGGCCCGTTCTGCCGTCGTCATCAAAGGACGCGAATCTTCTTACGGACGCAGTGATCTTAACTGTCTCTTCGCTTCCTTCGGGGATCGCGCCGGTCTTCGCAAATCCGGCCAGAACCCTTGCGGGCTTTGAGAGCTTTCCGTCGGGCGCCTTGCAGTAGAGCATGACTGCCTTCTTGCCTGAGCGCTTGCCGGTATTCTTAACAGTAACGCTTACTGTGACAGTGTCGTCTGCAAAATCAAATGTCTTGTCCGCGAGCTCAAACTCCGTATATGAAAGGCCTGCGCCAAAGGGATATACGACTGCGTCTTTCGCGAATGTGGAAAAGTATCTGTAGCCTACGAAGATATCGTCCTGATAGATATCCTCGTGAATATCCCTGTTGCCGAAATTTGCCGAAGAAGCGTAGTCTTCCAAAGACTTCGCGATCGTGTCGGGAAGGCAGCCCGAAGGTGAGACTTTGCCTGAGAGAACACGCGCTACGCTGGTGCCTCCGATCATGCCGGCCTGCCAGATGTAGAGCACGCTCTTGATGCCGTATTTCTCCACGAAAGCCATGTCGATGATGTTGCCGACATTAAGCAAAACCACTGTGTTTGTGAAAGCGGAAGAAACGCTTGCGAGCATCTCCTCTTCGCTGTCGCTCAGGTAGTAAGCGCCCTTCTCTGCGGAGTTGTCGCGGTCTTCGCCTGCGGTCCTCGCGATGATGATGACGGCGACGTCATTTCGCGTTGCGAGAGTCTTTGCCAGGTCTTCTGCCACAGGCATCTCGGGCTGCGACCATGCCTCCTTGCCCCAGCCGAGTCCTGCGTCAATGGGATTTTCTTCATCCCACTTATCGTATATATCCATAAGCTCTGCATCGAGCGTGATATCGGGACAATTCGCAAGACCCTCTCTGATGTCCGTGACATGGTTAACGTTGACCATGCCGCCGGAGCCGGTGCCCGACTTGTAATAGTGGGTCTGCATCCTTCCGAAAAGAGCGACACGGGAGCCCTTCTTAAGAGGCAGTACGCTGCCCTTGTTCTCGAGCATAACGATGCCTTCGCATGCGGCCTTGATGGCTGCTTCGGTATATTCGTTCCAGTTAAGGACTAACTTATTCATATTTGAGACCTCCGTGCGCGGAAAGTATCTTTTCTGATCCGTCACTAACACTGAATATACAGTAATTTGCGGGCGACTGCTCATATATTACCCGCTTTTATTATGCTTTTCTTGTTTTTGAGGGGCACAGCTTGTAAACAAGCGTTTAACAGTAAATTCAGGCTTTTTCATTCGTCTTTAATGTTATAGAATTACAAGGCTTTTGATATTAAATATCAAATGGCAGTCCTATAATGTGCACAATTTCATTTGTTTTTCGAAGGTTGGCATGGCAGCGAAAAGAACCGACACAGACATGACAAAGGGCTCCCCGATGTCGATTATCTTCAAGTTCACGATGATGCTCCTGTTAGGCAACGTAGCCCAGCAGCTCTATAACATCGTGGACACCCTTATCGTCGGCAGATGCGTTAACCCCGAAGCTCTTGCTGCCGTTGGCTCCACGGGCACGATCATGTTCCTGATGTTCGGTACCTCGAACGGCATGGTCGCAGGCTTTTCCATCGTCACGAGCCAGAGGTACGGCGCGGGCGACCCCAAGGGCGTAAAAGCTTCCGTCACCAACGGATTCTTTTTGTCCACGATTATCGCCGCGGTCATAACGGTCGTAGGCCTTCTGTTCATGCGCCCGCTTTTGGTGCTCATGAACACGCCGGAGGATATTTTCGATTACGCATTAACATACATATCAACGATCTGCGCAGGCATCGTCTGCGTCATCATGTACAACTACTGCGCGTCCCTGATGAGGGCCGTCGGCAACAGCAAGATGCCGTTGATCTTCCTGCTGTGCTCTGCCGGCACCAACATCGTTCTCGACCTCTTGTTCATCGCAAAGTTCGGTATGGGCACTTTCGGCGCAGCGCTCGCGACAGTTATCTCTCAGGGCCTCGCGGTCGTGCCGTGCATCATCTACATCTATAAGAAAATGCCTGCCTTAAGGCCTGACAGATCAGACTGGAAGCTTAACCGCGCGATCATCAAGGAGCAGCTCCGCTACGGCATCCCGATGTCGATCCAGTACGGCATCACGGCTTCCGGAACGGTCATCATGCAGAGCGCGTTCAACACTTTCGATTCCATCGCTGTCGGCGCCATCACCGCCGCAAGCAAGTTCCAGGGCATCATCACCCAGGGCATGTTCACGGTCGGCCAGACGATGGCAGCTTACGCAGGCCAGAATTACGGCGCGCGCAACATGAAGAGGATCAAGGACGGTGTAAAAGCCGCTCTCAAGATCTACATCGTTTATTCTGTGATCGCAGCCCTCATCGCGATCTTCGTTATCCCCAAATTCCTGTGGATATTCTTCGACGCCGACGTGGACGTATCGGTATACATTCCGTGGGCAATGCCCTATCTCATTGAGCTTGCGGTCTGCTACTTCTTCCTCGCCATGATCTTCATCTACAGGCACACGATCCAGTCCGTCGGCTACGCGAGCCTTGCAATGGTTTTAGGCTTTGTCGAGCTCGGCGCCCGCATGATCACTTCCTTCTACTCGATCGCGGTCCACAACTACTACATCGCTGTCGCATCAGACCCGTTCGCGTGGATCGCCGCGGCAGTTGCCTGCGTCATCATCGCACGCGTGATCTTTAAGAGGATCGAGAAGAGATGGGCGGATGAAGATAAGCAGAACGAGGTTGTGAGCGAAGCCCGCGCCGGTTCGGGCAATTAAATCCATCAGAATAAGCTATAGGGCTGGACAGCCGGGTGACGCTTCCGCCTTTGTGCATGCGTGTATTAAAAATGTTGGCCTAAAACAGCGCTCTGACATCAACAAAAATACACATTTTCGCAAAATACGTCTTTTTGTTGGTCTAAAACAGCTCTCTGACATCAACAAATTCTCACACAATTGAAAACAGACATCATATCGGGTGAACAGCCGGGTGCCTGCCATAAAAAAGGCTGCCTCACACGAGACAGCCTTTATTGGTTTTAAGTTAACTGACTTAAGATCAAGCCTTACCGTCGGAACCGAGAACGTACTTAATCTTGTGAGCAACCATGTCCTTAACTGCCTGACGAGCGGGCTTAAGGTACTGACGGGGATCGAAGTGATCAGGGTGCTCTGCGAAGTACTTACGGATGTTACCTGTCATAGCAAGACGGATATCGGAGTCGATGTTGATCTTGCATACAGCGAGTGTAGCTGCCTTACGGAGCTGCTCCTCAGGGATACCAACTGCATCAGGCATATTTCCGCCGTACTGGTTAACCATCTTAACGAACTCCTGAGGTACGGAAGAAGAACCGTGGAGAACGATAGGGAAACCAGGGAGTCTCTTGATGCACTCTTCGAGAACGTCGAAACGGAGCGGAGGAGGTACAAGGATGCCCTCTTCATTTCTTGTGCACTGAGCTGCTGTGAACTTGTAAGCACCGTGAGATGTACCGATAGCGATTGCGAGAGAGTCGCATCCTGTTCTGGAAACGAATTCCTCAACCTCTTCAGGTCTTGTGTAGCTCTCGTGGCCAGCCTCTACGACTACTTCGTCCTCGATACCAGCTAATGTACCAAGCTCAGCCTCAACAACTACGCCGTGGTCGTGAGCGTACTCAACAACCTGCTTTGTGAGAGCGATGTTGTCCTCGAAAGACTTGGAAGAAGCGTCGATCATTACGGATGTGAAGCCACCGTCGATGCATGACTTACAAAGCTCGAATGTATCACCGTGGTCAAGGTGAAGAGCGATCGGGATCTCAGGATTCTCGATGACAGCTGCCTCAACGAGCTTTACGAGATATGTGTGGTTTGCATAAGCTCTTGCGCCCTTGGAAACCTGAAGGATAACAGGGCTCTTGAGTTCGCCTGCTGCTTCTGTGATTCCCTGAACGATTTCCATGTTGTTAACGTTGAAAGCACCAACAGCATAACCGCCGTCATAAGCCTTCTTGAACATTTCGGTCGTTGTTACTAAAGACATATATATATCCTCCTAACGAATTTTGTCTTGACGCTCTTATATTACAATCTTTTTGTCAAAACTCAACCGCAAAATAGAGGAAAGTGTCCCTAATTAACAGAAGATTTCCATATAAAAGAGGCCTTTTTTGGCAAATGATTTTCGCTACGTCAAAAAACAGGTTAATCGAGGCTAACTTTTGATAATATAAAAGCAGGGCACCCTGTAAGCACCCTGCCGTTTGCCTGATCTTATCAAAAGACTTATTTCTCGAGCTTCTCGCCGCACTTAAGGCAGAAAACAGCCTCAGGATCGGTGATCTCAGCACCGCACTTGGAGCAGATGACCGTATTTGCAGCCTTCTCTTCCTTGGCCTTCTCTACCTCAGCCTCTTTCCTGGCTGCCTCTTTGGCATCGTCTCTCTCAGCCCAGTCATTTGCCTTGTTTACAACGACCGCACCGGACTTGACGATGGACTTGCCGAGCTGCTTGAAAGCGCCGCCCAGGTCCTTACCGGTCTCTTTCCAATCATCCTTCAGACTTCCCATTGCTTATTCCTCCATATGGTTTTCGATGTTACATACAAAAGAATATTCGCAAGCCCCTTTAAAATCAACCACCGGCGCGTGAACAGTTTATTACCGGAGTGTAATCGGCGGACATTGTTGCCAGTCACATCCAAAAAAGGTAGACTCTTGAGCGTGCTGACTTTTTTGCCTGGAGGGTATTTGCAATGGAGAATCAGGCTCAGACGGGCGACAACATGGTCACCGTCACTTATGACAAGGACAGAAAGACCGTAACTTTCTACGACACATTCGTCGACATCAACGGAGATACCGTCAAATACGACGATATCGCCATTTTCCAGTCAGAAGCAACCGACTCATCTACCATGATCTACTTCTATTACAGCAAGTCGTTCAGTTTCGACTTTGACTTAACAACCTACGACGGAATAAAGCACAGGCTTAAACGAACCGGCTATGCCGCTTACGGGATCGGTCCTTACAAGCGCATCAAGGAAGAATACGAATCTATTGCGCCCACGTTCTATAACCTCGTTCTGCCGAAGGTCGGCGAGCGCGTCATCGACAGGATCGAAAACGGCGCAACTGCCAATATCGGCGGCCTCGTCATCACCAAGGACAAGATGGTATACGAGAAAAACAAGAAAAAGACTTATGTCATCACCAAGAGCAACTTCGACCGTGCCGTCAACAACAGCTCCTATGCGGCAAATTATGCCGAAATCTATATAAGAGATGAGAAAAAGCCCATCTTCAGGATAAGCCTCAACGAGCCCAACGCGAGACTCATCGTTCCTATCGCAAATTACTTTTTCGAAAACAGGGTAAATTAGGCCGGAAAGAACATCTGATCTTTTTATCGCTGACCTGTTTATCTCGGCAGATACAGCTCCTCGGGCCTTTGCTTCTTGCGGTTGTTCTTAGCCGCTGCGACGCCTACGACTACGATACCGAGTATAGGAATCAGCATAATAACGACAACCAGAAGGAATGTGCTTGCTCTGGTGCTGGTGCATACGAGAAGGACGTTGCTGATCTCCCACTCGTTTTCCGCAGTAACATCGATCGAGTCGAGATATTCCTTATAAAATGACCCCGCTTTTGACTGCTGTACCGAGACTGTTCCGGTAAACGTATGCGGCGCCATCTGGATCGTTGGAGTCTCGCCGTATAAATAGCTGTATGTGGCATCTGTCAAAGCGTCCAGGTATTCCTTTTCTGCCTTTTTGGAAACACAAAGAGGCATTACCTTGCCTTCATCGAGCCAGATTACATAGTAGTACGTGTGTTTTGTCGGGATAAAGTATTCGGTCTCAGTCTTTTCGCAGTATTCGCCAAAGCACCCGTATACATCCAGCGAGATCCACTGTTCGCTGTAGGCACCGGGGTTATACATCGCTTCCTCATAGGTCGCCTTTACATCTCCGAAAAGCAGGTCCTTCAGAAAGAACATCATTGCCCCGAACATGAAAAGAGCGATGATAGAAAGGATCAGAAGACCGACATGTTCCTTTTTCATATATATACCCCCACGCGCAAGCTGCCTGATATTGTAACACGGGACAGCTTTTGAGTGGGGGCTTCCTACTATCTTATACTGAATTTATTTCCTGCTGGCTTTCTTTCCTATCCTGGCTCTGAAAGTACCGTCAGAAAGCTTCGTATCAAGCACAAGCTTATGCTGCTCCAATATCCTTCCGGCAAGTGCCAGGCCCGTGCCCGGAGTGAATTTATCGCTGTCGGTCTTATTCGTGATCACGATATCGTTCTTATCGATCTTCACGTCGATCGAGGCGCCTTCGGCCTTATACCTGTAAGCATTGTCGATAAGGCAGTAAAGGGCCTGGGAGAAGTAATCCTTATCCATCTTTATCTCGCGGTCGCCGCTGATGATGAGATCTGCGCCAACCTTTTCCGCAGCCTCCTTCACACAGGATCTGACTGATACTTTGCTAAGCTTTAAGTCAGACTTCTCGGCGGTCTTAAGGATCGCTTCGATGTCCTTATTCATCTCAGCGGTCTTGGCAAGGATCTGGTCTGCGTAACGGTCCTTCTCTTCGCCCGCCTCTACATCCTTCAGGTTCTCTGCGTAGCCGCCCAGGATCTGCAAAGGTGTCTTCATGTTGTGCGCCAGAGAATCGATGAGATTGTTCTTGAAGTTGTTGTTCTCGTATGCCTTCTTATACTGGCTGTACGGCCTGACCGCCAGGATAAGAGCTGTCGCAAGGCAGATCACCAGAAGAATGATGCCGGAAGTGATCAGGAACGGGCTGTAAAACTCCTCGAACGGTGCACATGATATAACGAATTCGGCCAGGTATTTTTGACCGTCGACGCTGAATACTGCTACGACACCTCTGGTATTCGGAATGCCTTTCTTAAATATCACGTACTGGTGTTCGTTACCTTTATAGTTGTCGTAACTGTAAACAGTATATTCACTGTCTTCTTTTTCACTGGCGGCGTCAGCTTCACGGATAAGACTGTCCAGATCAGCAGCCGATAAGATGCCGGCATTATCCTTCAAAAACACTTCGGGTTTCTTTAAAGCCGGGAAGATAAGAAGGCTTGTCGCAAACCCTTCTTGATCGATGGTCACATAAAGATCTTTCTTGGAAGGATCCGTAAAATCCCATTTAGCGGGAAAAATATCCCCAAATATATAGTCAGCTCCGGATTCTTTGACTTTTCCTATATGCAGCCCGTCTTCATCATAGTAATACGATTTGACATCCGGCTGAGCATACCTTAAAGCTCCGCAGAACTCTGATGAAACACACACCAGCTTGTCTGCATAGTAATTATCGGTCATGGCGCACAGATCCCAGCCATTGGTCAATTCCCTGTTCCAGTTGCTTTCTTCTGAGATCTTCCGTACTTCATCACACTTTATATATTCGATCACCCAGTCTTCGTTTGCAGGGCTGATCGTTTCAACCCTCTTTCCTTCGGCCAGAAGCTCCGGATCGTCAGTAACGTAGTACCAGTGATGCATGTGGTCTTCAACCGGAATAACGTTATAATCTGTCTCGAAAAAAGTATCTATGCTTCCGTCATCACTGACCTTGGCAAACCTTATATAGTCGGCCGAATAGAAATTAGTAACAATGCTCAAAAAACCGTTGCCGTATCTGCCCTCATCATAGTTGGTGATCATCTTTTTATACATCGTCACCCTGTCATTAAAACCTGTTACAAGAGACGACTGATACACGCTCGATAAATGCATCGTAACAGCAGTATAGAGCACAGCCCCTATGAGCAGGCTTGTGATCACTCTTCCGGCTGCAAAATGGAAATAATTCTTTCTTTTCATGATGTAACTCCTCCCCGTTTACCTGCGGCCGCCCTTCGTGCCCGCCTCATAAGCGAAAAGCTTTTTAAGGACGCTCCTTAATCGAACCTGTATCCGACTCCGATAAGGGTCTTGATACGGTCACCTTCTTTGCGAAGTTTTTTGCGGAGATTCTTGACGCGGTTGTCGATAACGCGCTCGGAGATAAAATCATCCCCGCCCCAGGCCACTGCCAGCAGAAGTTTTCTCGTGACTGCAACGCTCGGGTGCTCCATCATGTACTTCAAGATCGCATATTCCTTAGGTGGAAGATCGACCACGTCCCCTGCCACGCGCACTTCGAATTTCAGGGGATCGAGCTCTATCTGCCCGCTTCTTAAGATCTTGCGCTCCACATGTTCCGTGCCTGCGCGCTCAAGGATCGCCAGGAGCTTTTTATACAAGACCGCTATCGAAAAAGGCTTCACGATATAATCGTCCGCACCAAGTTCGTAGCCGTAAAGAACGTCTTCCTCCCTGACTTTTCCGGTGAGGAAAACGACCGGCTTATCCGACCTCTTCCTTATGATCCTGCAGAGCTCAAAGCCGTCAAGGCCGGGCATCATTATGTCGAGAAGGAAGAGATCATACTCTTCGTTGAGGATCTTACTAAGGCCCAGATTTCCGTCCTCGGCAAAATCCAGCGCGATCCGGTCGCGCCTCCCGAAATAATCACCTATGACCTGCCTTATCTGGCTGTCATCCTCAACGAGCAAGACTCTGTACATGAGAACCTCCGTCAAGAGTATGTTACAGGTCTAGTGTATCGTTAGTGTATTGTTTTGCAAATGGGGCGGACGGAGCGCCCGGAAACGCAAATTTTGTGAAACTGATAATCAGTTTCATATTGACACTCCCAGCACGCGCTCCTATAATACTTTTCCGTACCCTATTAATAAGAAGAGGCATCAATGGAGCAGCTGATCTGCAAGAACTTAAAACTCGGATATGAGAATATCACCCTGGCTGAGGACTTAAGCTTCAGCGTCGAATCGGGCGATTATCTTTGCATTGTCGGCGAGAACGGCGCGGGCAAATCCACGCTCATGAGAACGATCCTCCGTCTCCAGAAGCCCCTCGGAGGCACTATCGAATATACAGACGGGCTCACCGCATCTGTTATCGGTTATCTCCCGCAGCAGACCATCGTACAGAAGGACTTCCCTGCTTCAGTCTATGAAGTAGTCCTCTCCGGATGCCAGAACAGCCTCGGCAGGCACATTTTCTACAACAAGGCTGCAAAGGAAAGAGCTCATAAGAATATGGAGCGCCTTGGAATAGCCGATCTCGCGAAATGGTGCTACCGCGACCTCTCGGGCGGCCAGCAGCAAAGAGTCCTTCTTGCAAGAGCCCTGTGCGCTACAGAGAAGATGCTCCTTTTGGACGAGCCCGTAGCAGGCCTCGATCCCCTCGTAACCAACGAAATGTATGAGCTCATCAGCAAGCTCAATAAAGAAGGCATCACGATCATCATGATCTCTCACGACATATTGTCATCAATTAAGTATGCCAAGCACATTCTTCATATCGGCAATGATTTCTTCTTCGGCACTGTTGAGGATTATAAGAATTCCGCTGCAGGAAGCGCATATCTTGAGGGAGGCTCAAATTAATGGAAACCCTTATTGAAGCCCTCTCTTATCCTTTCGTTAGATACGCACTCATCGTAGGCGTGCTCGTCGCACTCTGTTCTTCACTGCTCGGCGTCATCCTCGTACTGAAGAGATTCTCATATATCGGCGACGGCTTGTCACACGTGGCTTTCGGCGCTATGGCGATCGCTGCCGTAGTAGGCCTTACAGACCAGATGATGCTAACGCTCCCCATCACGATCGTCTGCGCGATCCTCCTTCTTTGGACCGGCCAAAACGCAAAGATCAAGGGTGACGCTGCCATCGCCATGATCTCCGTCGGCGCGCTCGCGTTCGGTTATCTTCTGATGAACCTTTTCCCGACTTCGTCCAATATCTCCGGCGACGTCTGCTCTTCGCTCTTCGGCTCCACAAAAATCCTCACGCTTACTAAGTCTGAGGTTATCTTAAGCATCGTTCTGTCGATCGTTGTAGTGATCCTTTTCGTGCTCTTCTACAACAGATTCTTCGCGGTCACATTCGATGAGAGCTTCGCAAAAGCAGTCGGCACAAAAACAAGACTTTTAAATCTCCTGATCGCCACGATCATCGCGGTCATCATCGTACTTGCAATGAACCTCGTAGGATCGCTCCTCGTATCCGCACTCGTTATCTTCCCTGCGCTCTCCGCAATGAGGATCTTCAAGAGCTTCAAGTCGGTAACGATCTTCTCGGCAATCCTCTCAGTGGTCTGTGCGCTTACGGGAATCATCCTCTCGATCCCCTTCGACACACCCGTCGGATCAACGATCGTTATTACTGACATCGTTGCATTCGCGATCTGCTGGGTTATTGGCGCTGTTCGAAAATAAGGCTTTTAGCCGTATTCACATTGCACAAAATACAGGAACTATTTTCTATACGCCGCTTTTCCTGCCCAATTTATATCGGTTTGTGCTCATGCTATAATTTCAATTGGGGTTTTTAAGGTATACTGTCAGGCACGTATTTAAGAGAGATTCACGATGCCACAGGCTTTTGGCAAGCATTGTGTTCTCAACAATCATCTTTTCAATTATTCCGAATAGCATTAACACAGCTGTTAATGCGGACACCATATAGAGAATCCTTTTGTGTATTAATATGAAAAACAAAAAGCATAGTGCAAAAACCATTATTACAACACTGTTATTTACTATCATCTGGTTCACAGCGGTAAATATCATATTTACTTTGCCTGCTCTAGACTCAAATCATAAACATCCCAATGTTCAGGTTCATCTTACTAAACGCTTGATAGGCGTAAATGGATTTAGCGAAGCAGATAGCAATAATCTCTCATGGTCAATAATTGAAGATGTCCGCGTTGTTGGAAGGTATGACGGAAATGTTGAAATTTCGAGTGATCATCAGGCTTATGTTGATTTAGATAAAACTGTTCTAAAAGATTCCTTGAATGATCAGGTTGTTCTTTCGAAAGAAGAAATTGACAGTTTGTTTGTTAACATCTGTTCCGGTAAAGCATCTGAACTGGAAATTGAGAATATTCCACATCCTGTTTATGGCTTATTGCCATCCGCTTTTACAGTTGATGTTAAAGGCAGATATGAAGGAGTTATCGCATTAACAACCAATCGATTAATACCGGAAACAGAAACCAATATTACTCAGGTCCTAAAGGGATCTCCTGTTCTGCCATGGGCTTCAATCTGTGGATGTTTAGTATCTTCTGTCCTGATTGCTGCTGCAGTATATATCTCTATGTGCAGGTTCTCGAAATCAAAAATGTGTATTCCGGTTATAGGGATCGTTATTGCTTTGTTTATAATTATTGCTTATTCCTTAGCTGGCAAGATGAAGTGAGAACCTTTATATCATGACTAAGAACAAAGACAAAAAGAAATCACCTATATCCAAAGCAGTAATTGTTGCTGTTTTGCTTTTGGCTGTCATTGTGCTTTTCCCACGTAGAAAAGATCTGTTAGATGGCGGCACTGTCAGATATTCCAGCATTGGCATGGGCGCTGTTTATGAGATTGAATGCCGCCACCGTTTACATCCTGAAGACGGCAAGATCTATAACGAGGTTGGTACGATCATCTCTATCTTCAAAAAGGAGATCTATAACAACGTCCATGTTGATTACGAGCATTGGACTAATGAAGGTCATTCCCCTGAAGTTGAAGCGATAGACAGTGAGATAGAGTCGATCCTGAATTCTGCAGATTAAAAAGGGGAATTAAGCATTCCCCTCTTTGAACATCTTCATCATCTCGTTTGTAAGACTGAAGTCGTCGGGCTGTAGCTCGATCTCTTCTCTTGTCCGCCATTCGGCGACCTTGAGCTCGCCCTCGTCCATCTTTATCGTATCGTCTCCGTCGACATCGCAGTAGAAACCTACCAGGATATCGTCGACGATGCCCCACGGCTGTGACTTATAGTAGCGGATGTTCTTGACCTTAAGACCGGTCTCCTCCATCGCCTCACGTGCGACGGTCTCTTCCAAAGTCTCACCGATCTCTGTAAATCCTGCGACGAGCGCGAAATGCGCAAAGCCCGTCTTATACTTGGTCACAAGGATCTTGTCGCCGTTCGTGATGCCCACGATGACTGCAGGCACAATCCTGGGATAGATCACGTTGCCGCATTCACAGCGGAGAGCACGCTCCTTATCGTCGATTCCGGTCTCCTTACCGCAGATGCCGCAGTACTTGTTGCCGCGGTACCAGTTGGCGAGCTGCAACGCCGTAAATGCGAGGAACACGTTCTTCTTTTCGACGGTTCCGGAGCGCCTGAATGACCTGACATTAACGAATTCAAATCCTTCGGGGAGCGCCATGCTCTCGTCACGTGCGTCGAGGAAGAAGTAGTAATCTTCGTCGACCGCGAAAAGATAGATGAGCTTCTCACGGTACTCTTCATTTATCTGGCTTACACGAGGGAATTCCTCGCCTTTAACCAGGATGTCCTGATGTCTGAAGGCCATAACAAAACTGTTGGCGCTTGCTTTTCGGGCCGGATAAAAATGATTATCCAGCTTGTGCGGAAAGATATCTTGAATCATAAGATCTTAGAAGTTAATAGTCTCCTGAGGACCTGTGAATGAGCTGAATGTAGCTGTAGCATTCTTGAAGTAGAGAACCTGTGTGTTGTCGTCATCAGGATCGTACATAGACTTAAGATCAGGGATCTTCTCGAGCATTGCTACCTTAACATCGCGGTTGTCATCATTGATGAGTTCGCCAGCTACACGGAGCCATGCGCCTGTCTGGAAATCGAATGCGCAGATCTCAGCCTTCGGATTAGCTGCAAGCTGCTTTGAAACGGGCTTAACCTTGCCTGTCTGAATGTAGAGCTTGCCGTCATAAATAAGAGCCGTACCAAAAGGTCTTACTCTCGGCTGATCGCCCTCAACCGTAGCGAGATAATAAGTCTTTACCTTGTCCAAAAATGCGAGTACTTTTTCTATGCCTTCCATAATCCTATTTCCTTTCTTGGAATATAAACCAATTATATCAAATATAGCCGTTACTGGGGTTCCCAGGTGCCCTGCTGTCTTAAGCCCGTTGCTGAAGCCTCTTTCTCGATCAGGGCCAGCTCTTCAGGTGTAAGCGTGATGCCGGAAGCTTCTGCGAGCTTTTTGGCATGCGAAGGCTTTGTGATTCCGACGATCGGAACTGCACCTTTGGAGATGGTCCAAAGGATCGGCACCTGTGACGGGTCGATATTGTATTTTTCAGCTATGCCGCGCATCGCATTAAGAAGACCTTCGATCTTCTTAAACTTTGATTTGGGGAATGATAATCCTCTCATTGAAAAGAGCGGGAAATGGTGCTCTGCGCTGTAATGTCCGGACAGTGCGCCCTGCTCTAAGACCATATATGCGTAATAGCGGATGCCGTTGGCGTTGCAGTAATCGATTATCGGCTGCTGGTCGTTTCTAAGAAGACTGAAGTGGTTCTGAACCGCACCGAGCTTAAGACCTTCGTTGGCGAGCACTTCCTGCGCCTTCTTGATGTGGTCGAGCGACACATTGGATGTACCTAAAGACTTGATCTTGCCCTCCTTGATAAGCGGAACTGCTTCCAGGATATTTGCTTCAAGATTATTCGGAACGTGGATCCAGAAAAGGTCCGCGTTATCCCTTCCAAGGCGCTCCATGCTCTCATTGAAAGACTTCGTGAGCGCGCCCTGTTTATATTTCTTCGGCGGGAAAAACTTGGTCGAGATGAAAATATCGTCGTGGCCGCTAATGAGTGTTCCCAGAAGCTTCTCGCATGTGCCCATGCCATAGACCGCAGCGGTGTCCCATTTTGTGAAACCCAGCTTTACCGCCTCTTCAAAGGACTGCTTTAAGACTTCCGGATCCTGCTTGTTTCCGAAGACCATCGAAGAACCATTTGAACCTGTGCCCCACGCCCAAGTGCCGATAAGGATGTCATTCATAGTTTCTACCACCTTTTAAACTTCGTAATCAAAGCTGCTTCTGACCTTAACGAACGGCCTTACCTTAGTGGTTGCGACCTCAACGTGAAGAGGATTGGATGAATAATTCTTCAATGCCTCTTCGCTCTCGAAAAGCGAATCGAGCATTGCATCACCCGAGGAGCTTGCAAGCTTATCAGTGTTTACCTTTATCTCAATAAGGCCGGGGATCTTGCCTGTAAGGCCTTCAAGTCCTGCCTTGATGCCGGCCTTGATCTCAGCCTTCTCGCGGTCTGAATATTCGTCCTTAAGCGTCCAAACGATTACGTGTCTTACCATGTTAATTCCTCCATCTGAGAAGCTACCGCAATTATAACATTGAGGGCTCTCCGTTAAGCTGAAGAATAACGCAAAAGAAATAGGGTATCCGTCAGGACACCCTATAAGATCTGAAATAATTATTTGGCTGTAAAATTATATCTCTTCTTTTGAAGTCTTCTTTTTCGCTGTGCTGAAGAAGAATGCTGCGCCGGCAGCGAGTGCTGCTGCAGAAACAATGTAGACCACTCCGTCATAACCGGTCTGTGCAGAAGTCTTGTCTTTATTGTCATTTGTGTTCGTAGTAGCCTTTTTTACTAAGAATGCTACAGGGCATAGATGAGAAAACGTAACTACTTTACCGGAGAAAGCTGCATCATCCCAGCCGGCTCCGTTCCAGACCAATACTCTCCCGATCTTATCATCCCCATTGAATGTAAATGAAACCATAAGTCCGTCAGGGAACTGGGTAATTTCTTCGCCAGTTGACTTTAAGTAAGCTCTTACATCGTAAACTGCAGTATTAGTATCTTCTGTCACAAAAGCTGAGAGCTTATCCTGCTGCTCAGAAGTAAGGGTTGTATCAAATACTTCAACGATGATTGAATCATCCAGTGATGTACCTTTACACGCTGAGGTAACTGATTGTGTCTCCTCATCATCATAATAATCATCTTCATAATAATCATCATCATAATTATCATCATTCGGTTCGGCTAAAACGGTAACGCCTAAACCCATGACAACCACAATAGCAGTGACCATAGCTATAAACTTTTTCACTATCCGGCCTCCTCACTTCTTCAGGAATGATATGTTTTTATAATAGCAAGTAAAGGATTCAAATCTTTAAGATTTGTAATCACTTAGTAAACAAAAAAGCGGCATTTTCCGTCGCAATTTGCACAAAGCTACTGCGCAGATGAGTCATATATGAGTTTCCCGAAAACTACAAACCTGTTATTGCGGTTACCGTTAAGGCATGTAGAGAGGACTATGACCTTTTCGCCGTTCTCCGGAGCATCCTCTTCATGGAATCTTGCTTCCGTGCTTTTTGTTGACATGATCTTTTCGAAGAAATCCTTATATGCTTCACCGTTCGAAAAGTCGTTGTAATGGAGCATGTGAGCATCATTATATGGAACAGCCGCAAACACGGCATATCTGAGCTCTCTGTCAGGCAAATAAATATGGATTACCGGAAATGCATTCCAGAATCCAATGTCCGTGAAGTAATTCTGCAGATTACCGAACATCTCGCCGGACCTCATATGATGCCCGTAAAGAACGGTTACAGGGTCATTAAAGTCCTTGGAATTATATTCGTGTTCACTGAAGATCGATCCCGCGGAAGAATACTCGCGGTCACTGTTGTGAGTCAGATAAAAACCGTCATCGCCGGGAGACTGAACTACAGGATAGTCAATATTTGTATTATAGATCCAGATCCATGCATAAATATCAGGGTTATAGCCCTGCAGCTTCTCAAAATCCACCGGACATGCGTAAACATCTGCTGTTGCATCAGAAGGATCGGCCGGTTCTGCATCAGAGCTTTCTTCCGTTGAAACGCTGTCAACAGAGGTTGCCATTGTAGCTGTGAGGCTTGCTTTGGGCTGATACAGCATTATTGCAAGCTTAACTATGCAAAATACGGCTCCTAAAGCTAATGCCGTACCGGTAATGATGTAAACAGTCCTTTTCTTCATTTATCTGTCCTCTTGAAAACAACCCGAACTGTATTTTTCGATTATATCATTCTGTTGATTATCCATATATCGTGTGCTATCGTATTATTGAACGCGTACAATAATTGAGGTAAGACCATGCAAAAGGACATAAAACTGGGCATTACAAAGGACAAACTGATAGACGCCACATTCGCGCTGATGGAAGAAGCAGACGATCCGCTCAACGTGACTTCACGCCAGATAGCAGAGCGCGCCGGCGTTAAGCCCTCCATGATCAACTACTGCTTCGGCTCACGCGAGAACCTTATCTATCAGACTTTCCAGAAGCAGTACCTGGATTTTCTGAAGGAAGAGCCCGTCGCCGAACTGATCGCGTCGGACATCTCTCCCAAGGAGCTTTTGAAGAAGCTTCATTTCATCGTCGCTAAATGTCTTGTGGAGAACCCCAAGTTCACGAAGGCGATCTCACCATTCGTGCTTTTCGAACGCGACCTGTCTAAAGAATCCTTCAGCTTCCCTTACGTTAAGAAGCACTACGCCGGCAGGAAGACCGACCGGGAGTGCCGCCTGATCGCATATGAACTGTCTTCCACGATGCAGCTCATGATCTGCCGCAAGGACGATCTGAAGCGCGACTTCGGCATCAGTCTCGACAAGGACAAAGAACTTAAGAAATATATCGATATGAGGATCGACCTCCTGCTGGCATGAAATACATTTTTGACTTAAGATCCATCCCTTCTTCACTGCTCGAAAAGTGCGGCGGCAAAGCTTCGTCGCTGTCACTCATGATGCAGAACCTGAAGATGAACATACCTTCCGGCTACGTTATCACCGCGGATGCTTTCCGGGGCGGCAGGATAACAGATGAGGCAAACGCGGAACTTGGTGCGGTGATCGCGAAGCTGGACCGCCTTAAAACTTATGCGGTCAGGTCTTCCGCGATCGGCGAAGACGGCGCGGGCAATTCATTTGCAGGACAGTATGAGACATTGACCGATCTGATGGTCCCCGGAATCAGGGACGCTGTTAACACAGTCGCCGCATCAGCTGAAAACGCGCGCGTTGAGAACTACAGATTGCAAAATGACATCGCCTCCGAAGGCATCGGCGTCGTGATCCAGGAATTCGTAAAGGCTGATTTTGCAGGCGTCATATTCACCTCCGATGTCATGACCGGCAGAGACGATTACATTATCGGCAACTACGTCCACGGAGAGGGCGAGAAGCTCGTGTCGGGCACAGAAAACGCCGAAGTGTTTAAGATAGGCGCTCTGGAATATTCCTACGAAGGGGGCGCGGAGCTCGAACCATTCGCAAAAACGCTGCGGAAATACAGCCTCGCAATACGCTTCTTCTACGGCGTTCCGATGGATATCGAATGGTGCGTAAAGGGGCGCAGAGTCTATATCCTTCAGGCGCGCCCGATAACGACTCTTACAAGGCTTTACACCAGAAACTACGACGTAAACGGCACGAGATCGGGCTCAAAATTCCTGACCAAGACCAACGTCGGTGAGATCTTCATGAAGCCCGTAAGCCCCATGACCTTCAGCGTGCTGGAGAAGATCAATGAGTTCCTGGGTCTCCCTGACTGGCTTGACAACATCTGCGGTCAGGCGTACATGAACGTATCTGTCATGTGCTCGCTCATGGTGAGCTTCGGAAGATCCCGCGAGAAGGCTTATGAGACCGTAAAAGACCTGGTCGGCGGCATTCCCGAAGGCTGCGAGATACCGGTCTCGCCCTTTGACAAAATGGCGTTCAGAAAAAACCTCCTGCACCTTCTGTTCCCTAAGGAAAAGTCGAAGCTCACAAAGAAGCAGAAGCATGAAATGGTGGCTAACCTTCATATCATTTCCGAGGAACTCATCGGGCGGATAAAGACTATCGGTTCGAACGCTGAGCTTATGGAATTCTGGGATGAGGTTCTCCAGCCTAAGTTAAATGACGGCCTGGCTTCGATCCTGGCCGAGAGCGGCACTTCCCTGGTGCCCCTTTTCTCACTGCGCAAAAAGATCTCAGAGATCGCCGGCGAAGACATGGCAAACCGCCTGCTGGGCGGCTCGCTCGGCATTATCGAGTGCATGAAGCCGACGCTTCTTTTGGAAGACGTCGCATCAGGCAAGATGACCCGCGAGGATTACATCCGCGAGTGCGGCCACAGGTCTGCTGACGAGATGGAACTCATGGCGCCAAGACCTTACGAGGATCCGTCATTCATCGATGCATTGCTTAAAGACCGCGCTGCCAATGCCGCCAGCCTCCGCGCAATGCAGGAGCGCCAGAAGACTTCATACGAAGAGGCTCTCGCCGAATTCAAGGAGAAGTACCCTTCCAGGCGCAAGTGGATCGACAAAGAGATAGGGAAATTTATCCGTGCGAATGCTTTTCGCGAGGACATAAGGAGCAAAGGCGTCCGCATCTTCTGCGTGTTCAGACAGTACTGCCTTAAGGCGGGCGAGCTTAACGGCATCGGCGAAGACATCTTCATGCTGGGCTACAAGGAGATGTTCGCGCTGTTGAAGGGCGACAAGACGGCCGTCTCATACATCCCTGCCCGCAAAGAGACTTTTGCAGGATATCTCTCCTATCCGGGCTTCCCCGGCGTCATCATCGGCAGGTTCGATCCTGATAAATGGATGGCTGATCCTGCCAGAAGGTACGATTATTATGTCAGCGGCCGCCCCTCCGGCACAGACAGCACCGCCGACGTCAAAGGCTTTGCGGGCGCTGCAGGCATCGTAACCGGCAAAGTCCGCGTGATCAACGATGTATCGCGCATTGGCGAACTTAACGAAGGCGAGATCCTTGTCACCCGAGCCACAAATATCGGCTGGACCGTCGCGTTCCACAAGGTGTCCGCGATCGTAACCGACATCGGCGCGCCCCTGTCGCACGCTGCGATCGTCGCCCGTGAGTTCGGAATCCCCGCCGTTGTCGGGTGCTCCAATGCGACCACGGTGCTTAAGACCGGCGATGTTGTTACCGTCGACGGCGAGAAGGGCACAGTGACGATCGTAAGCCGCGCCGGGTGAACCGTTCCACTATCGCAAACGGCCTTTTTATGTGGCGAAAATGACAGAAAAAGGCGATTTTCTATCGCAAACGGCCATTTTTAAGGCAAAAAAGATAGAAAATCGCGATTTTCTATCTTAAAGGCTATTTTTTCGGGCAAATGAGATAGTGACGGCCGGAAACACGCCGCCAAAACTGCAACATTCTCCCCTGCCCGTCTGTAATAGGGGTATATAGGTACTCAAAAGAGTTTTATGTTACTATTACTTGAAGGAAGAAAAAGGGAGAGGCTTTCATGATAGATTTTTACAACGCTTTTATCTCGTACAAGCACGCACCGCTGGATATTAAGATCGCTTCACATGTCCAAAGACAGCTTGAACATTTCCACGTTCCCCACAATCTTAAGGGCAAGATCGAGCACAAGAAGATCACACGTATCTTCAGAGACAAGGACGAGCTCCCCATCACGAGCGACCTTACTGAGACGATTACCAACGCGCTCGAAAAATCCGAGTACCTGATCGTTATCTGCTCCACCAACACTAAAGAATCAATGTGGGTCAAAAGAGAGATCCAGACCTTCCTTAAGACTCACTCCAAAGATAAGATCTTCACGGTTCTCTGCGACGGCGAACCTCAGGACGTAATTCCTGAAGAGCTCCTCACGATCGAGAAAGAGATCATTGATTCCAATGGTTTCCCGCACATGGTAAATGTGCCTGTGGAACCGCTCTCCTGCGATTACAGAATGCCGTTGAGCAGAGCGGACAAGGAAGAGCTCCCCCGCCTTGCGGCAGGCCTTCTCGGATGTTCATACGACGAGCTCCAGAGGCGCTCGAGACAGTACAGGATGAAGCGTGCTGCCGCTATAGTTGCAGCAGCATTTGCAGGCGTTCTCGCTTTCGGCGGATACATGCTCTACAGCAGGATACAGATCAACAATGCTTATCTGGAATCCCTGCGCAGCAGATCGGTCTATCTTGCAAACGAGTCAGAGCAGCTTCTCGAGAACGGCAAGAGAGCTGATGCTATCCAGCTGGCACTGGCATCCCTCCCTTCCAATAAGAGAGACAAGAAGCCCGTAACCGCACCTGCTGTACGTGCGATCGCAGATGCAACCGCAGCATATAAATCCCTCAGCAGTCTGGAATTCACGGCAGCCTGGAACTTTAAGTGTAAATATTCAATTGAAAAGAGCATCCTGTCTGCCGATCAGGCTTATCTTGCGGCAGTTGACTCGGCAGGAACCGCTTATTGCTGGGACACTGAGACCCGCGAACTTCTTTTCGAGCTGACATGCAGGAATAATCCTGTAAGGATCGATATTCCCAACAACGAGACGTTAGTCATCACATATCCTTTTTCGATCGAGGCTTATAACCTTCCCTCCGGAAAACAGATGTGGGTATATAATAAGCCCTCTTCTTCTGTACCGTTCAGTGACAGCTATATCAGTTTCTCATCGACAGATATCATCGTTTATACAGGCGGAGCTACTGTTGTAAGACTTTCTTCGAGAGACGGCAAAGAAGAAACGTCTTATACGGTAAGCGACAATAAATACATATCTGCTGTCTCAGATCTCGGCATTTCCCCTGACTGCAGCCGTTTTGCATATACCGAGTCATCTTTTGCAACTGATGATATCAACATCAATATCTTTGACACTGCAACATCAAATATCAAGTCTTTTTCTATTGATGCTCATTTCGTGCACGAAATAAAGTTTGTTGATAACGATTACCTCTGTGTGGTCAGCACCAAAGACTTAGTCAATACATCTTTCCGGTACACAAACAGGCTCAGTAACCTCGTACCCGCGGTCAAGACTTTTACCATCTATAACGTCAAGACCGGTCAGACGTGGTCAACGGATCTGGAATATACACAGCTGTCAGAGGGTCCCGGCATCATGTATCTGCCTTCGCGCAGCGCAGTTGTCTTCTACGTTGGTGATGTGATCGGCATCTATGATCTTGAGACCGGAAAAGAACTGCACAGGTATTCAGCAGGCAGTTCGGTTGTTGCTGCTGGAGACTTTAACGAGAACGGAATGCCGGAATTCATATTAAGCAGCGGCGAATATATATACTCTGCAAACAAGAAAGATAACAGATTTTATTCTTTCACCACGAACAACAAAAACATCAGTACCGGCGCTATAGGAGATGACGTCTACTTAGTCTCAAAATACGATACGGATATCATATGCTATAAGCGTTCCCTTCAGGATGACGAATGGACGGCTGTAAAAGCTCCGTCCGGCTTCTCGATCGGTTCCACGTCCCAGGCATTTGATTCAGACGGGAATTATCTTGTTACCGCTTCTATCACTACAGAAGAGACCGATAACGAAGATCAGAAGTATATAACACATCTCATAGTCAGCATAATCGATCTTAAGTCAGGCAAGCTGGCTTATACAGAAGATCTCCGTGATGTCGATGTTTTCTCCTCCGAATTAAATGTTGAATGCATTGACGGTAAGTTCTACATTACTTTAGGAAATGACGTCTGTATGGTCGATGCCAAAAAAGAGAAAGTAACTCTCATGAATCTGGATCTCCAGTACAGTGACATCTGCTCTTCTGGCAAGGTCATCTCTTACAGCAAAGACTATTCATCTGACTCTGTAATCTTTACGTTCTTTAATTATGACGGCTCAGACAAAGAGGAACTGAAGATCTCCGGACTTAAGACTGATGATTTTGATACGAAAAAATTCAACGGCACTTACATAAAGAGTCTCGATAAAGCATTCCTTTTCATAACAGATACTATCTATGTCGTTGACATGTCTTCCATGGATTACGATACGATTGATATTCCGGATAACTGGGAATTCTCCAATACGAAGAATATTTATGTTACAACATCCGAAGACAAGTCACTGATATTATTCTCCGACGGAGGCACGATCCTTGTAACGGATAACAAGCTGAAGGAGAAATATACAATTGAACGCAACGGCGACTATGTAGACTGCGCGATCTTCAAGGACAATGTTTTCTACGTAGTCGGCGACGGTTATATCTCTAAATATGACAGCAAGACCGGCGACCTCATAAAGAAGTGCGAGATGAAGTATTTTACGGATGAAAGAAGGACCAAAGCATGGTTCGAGAATAACGGCTCCGAGCTTTATATCCAGGCAGAAGATCTCCTCTTTGTTTATGACCCTGAAACACTGTTTGAGATCGCATGCGTTGAGCAGTTCTATTGCTATCACAAGGAAACAGAAAGGTATTATGTATACTCATATCTCAGCACCTATAGCATCAAGCCGGGATATGTTAAGCATTACACTGTCGAAGAACTGATCGAAAAGGGTAAGAAGATACTTAACGACGCTGCTCTCGATGAAGCAACAAAATCCAAGTACGGACTGTAAGTACTTCTGTAACCTGTAATGAATTAACCAATCAGGGCCGCCTCTAAAAGAGACGGCCCTTAAATTATCTGCATTTTTAATCCGTGATCAGAACGCCTTATAGGACTTGTCCATAATATCTTTGTTGATGATGTAGATATCATGCTCGTCGTCGGCTCTGACAGCGATATAATCGCCTACTCTGCCTGAATAGTACTTGTCCTCGGTCCATGCCGTGAAGAGCTTTACAGGCTGCTCCAGAGGCTTTGCGAATATGATGGATGTACCGAGGGACCTTACTGTCTTTGCAAAGGGAAGAACGTACTTGATCTCGCCTGTGCCGGAATTCCTGATCCTAGGCTCATATTCGAAATCTCTCGTATAGACGAAGTTCGTGAATTCATAGCTGCTCTTGACCTTCTGTTCGGAGATCGGATAGATCTCGCCTTCAACACCGATCATGAGATAAGCTTCCTCGTCGATAACTGTGTCGACGTCGCCTTCCAAAGTTCTGATATTGATATGTGTTCCGACAGGGAAAACATCTGCAAGCCTTACAGTGCCCATCGTCTGCTGGATCTTGGAATAGCGTCTCATCCTGGATGTATCGAGCGTCGTATCCTTTGCATAGATAACGAGATATGTATCGTAATAGAGAGCCAGTCTTTCCCTGATGAGCTCCTTTGCGGGCTTTGTGAGAAGTTCGGGCTTGATGGTGCCGCCGGCCTTCAGGATGTGACCGCCGCCGCCGCCCATTCCGTCAGCAAGGTATGCTGCGAGCTCGTTGGCATAGACTTCCTTGGAGCAGCTTCTTACGGAGAATTTAACTTCGTAAGGGCTTACGTAATATGCGACGCAGACATCAACTCCCTCTGTCTCAAGAGCGAAGTCACTGATGACACCGAGGATCGAAGGATCGCAGGGTTCTGCCTCGATTACAAGATATTTATTGCTCTCGTAGTATTCATAATTAAGGATCGCTTTTCCCGTGATCTGGAGCTCGTTCAAAGAGATGTTGGAGTTGCTCATCTCCGTAACGATAGCCTTGTTGAAATTCAGGGAATCGAGCATGTCCCGGTCAATAGGGTGCGATACTTCCGAGAGTCTGTTCGTGTCGGTGTAAAGGCCGTAGTAAAGGGCTGTTGCGACATACTTATTCTCGTTCGGATCGTATCCTTCCTCCCTCAGCATCTTCCACACGACTGTGGAACAGCTGCCGAGTTCGTTGTTGATGTTGGAGAGCTTATCGTCAGTCTCGACCAGCTTTCTGTGGTGGTCGATGATGGCAACCTTCTTAGCCGCTGTCATGGTAACATTCTTCTCACCGTACTGGCAGTCGACCGTGATCAGAAGGTCAGGCGTCTCTTCGGTACTGATAAAGGGCACATACTCGATCGGGATCTCGAGCTTCTTGACCATGATCGTAAGATTGCTCTTCTTGATCTCATTACGGCCTCTGTAGATAAATCTGACATCTTTGCCGTTCTTCTCGAAAAACCACTTCAACGCAAACCCTGATGCAATAGCATCCGCGTCCGGATTGTCGTGACACTGAATTACAATGTTCTTAAATCTTAATAAGTCTTTTAATCGCATGCGCCCACCAATTTAAGTTACTGATTTTAGCATTGTATCAGAATTTCAGGGCAACTTCATTACAAGAATAAGACTAATTATTAATTGCCTCTATTACAGGCTCCAAATAGGACTTGTCCGTCCAGTCACAACTCTCATCTTCCTTGCATTCCATAAGTGCGCTTTCCCAGAGCTCCCAGTCCTTCGGATCTTTCTTGGCGACCGCTTTCCTGAGCATTTTGCAGAGCGTCCTGTCCGCAAATGACATATTCTTCAAGTCGAACGCACCCCTGCAGTAGTAAACGGGAATGCCCTTCAGGTCGTCTTTCATGTTCATATCTATCAATGCATCAACAAACTTCTTATTGTAGGGTGAAGCCGCACATGTATAGACTAAGATCTTCTTGCCCTTAAGTTTTCCTATGTTCTTCTTAAGGAAGGATGTGCATGAGATGCCTGATGCATACACTGCGCCTCCGACGATGACAACATCGCAGGATGCGACCTTATCCATGTCGGCTTCCTTGGTGGAAACGCAGGGGAAACCGGTCGCTTCAGAGAGCCATCCGGCATACTTCTTCGCTGCGCCGTACTTTGATTTATATATGATTATTCCGTTCATTTACACTGTCTCCGTGAGGTTCTTCTCGATCTTCGTGATCGTCCTGATCGTTGTCTTGAGATCTTTTTCCGGGATACCTTCAAACATCTTTTCCATGACCTTCATGCTCATCCCGTTATTCTTTTCGCAGAATCTCATGCACTTCTTCGTGAGGACGATCCTCTGCTTTCTCTTGTCATTCCCGTCCTCTTTGAACTCTATAAAGCCCTTGCTCTCGAGCTTTAAGAGGATCTGCTTTACGTTCTGGTGCGAGCTGCCCAATATCTCAGACAGTTCTCTTATCGTCGGCGCTTCCTTACACATGTTTATGCATATGATCGCGAAAAACTGCTTCCAGCTGATCTCCTTCATCATGCTGTCGGCCATCGCCTGGAAGCGGTTCTCAAATGCGCTCAAAAGTCCCAGAAGATAATAACTGGAAGGGATCCCTTCGAAATCCAGAGTGTTGCTGTTAACCGTATCTTCAATACTCATATTTCTTCTCCTTATTCCTTTACCATCGGCTTCTGCATTTGCTTTTGCTTCTGCTTCTGCGATAGGTAATATATTACGCATTATGGTAACATATTACCTTTTTGCTGTAAAGGGTCTTTTTAAGGCGGCTGCAGGCATGGTATAATAAATATGTTGCAGATCAATTAGTTATTCGCGTTCTGCAGCCGCGACGCTCATAATCGAGCGGGGTTACTAATGATAAGAACCTTAGAATCTCATCATGAATGACAAAGTAGGACGGGGCATTGCCCCGCAGGTTTTGCTGTTCGTGAAAGGAGGTTCTTTTTTATGTCTCACGATAGCGATTTTGAATATTTCGAGAAGATGGCTCATTGGAGTTTCGATGAGTATGGAATTCACGAGGAGTGCCTGACAGACTGGGATCTTTACGGTCTGCTTCGTTCGTTCGCCACGCCGGATTCACACATCCTGGATCTCGGCACCGCAGGCGGCGAGAAGATCTTAGAGTTCTTCCCTGACTGCAAAGAGATACTAGGCACGGACTACTCCCCTGCCATGGTGGAAACCGCGCGCGCAAATCTCGCAAAGAGCGGCCGCAAAAACATCTCTTTCAAGGTCATGGACAATCTCAACATGGATGTGCCGGATGAGCATTTCGACATCGTCGTTGCGCGCCACACCTGCACCGATCCTTCCCGGATCTTAAAGTGCTTGAAGCCCGGAGGGCACCTTCTCATCAGGGGCGTCGACAAGTACGACTGCTGGAACTTAAAGCTCATAATGGGCGGCGGCCAGGGCTATGAAGATCCCGTGCCGGTCTCGATCACCGACTATGAGAATGTGCTGAAAGCTGGTTTTGCGCACGCAGAGCTCGTGCCAATCCACACGCGCGAATATTTCAAGGACAGGGAATCGTTCAAGAACTTTCTGGAGGCCGTTCCGATACTTGACGGCGTGGCGATCGAAGGCGCGCCTCTGGATGAGGACCTGCTCGACAAATACATCGCGGAGAACACAATTGGCGGCCGGATAATCCTCTACCGCGCGTACTACGGATTGAGTGCGGAAAAGCCCTTGTAAGGTTCTTTTACGACAAATCTGTTCCATTCACGACAATAAAAGTGCCATTCGTGACACTTTCCGTTTTGACGCCCGTTTGCCTGTTACTATTACGCTGTCAAAAGCAAAACCAAAACGAAAAGCGAGGAAAACAGTTATGGAATACGTAAAAGGCACAGATATCAACACACTTTCAAAGTTCTGGCTCAAGAGAGTCGCAGACGGCAGGATCCAGATCCACGAGAGCTTAAGAAGTGTTCTCTCATATGAAGTACTGAGCAACATGCTCACAGAAGCAAAGCAGAGCTTCGTTACCGCTGACGGCAAGACCATCAAGGATCTGCCCCAGTCAGAGATCTTCTTCATGACAAAGAAGATCGACAAGAAAAAGTACATCATCGGTTTGTCAGAGATCAGAAGGATCGCAGGCGAGCCTTCAACAAAGAAGGGCCTTGAGCGCTGGTTCGAAGAATCAACAGATAAGTTCGTTGAGGGCAGAAGATTTTTCGCAGAAGGCCTCGAGAAAGAAATGGCATATTTCGACCACTCCATGATCGAACATTTAAGAAGCTCTGTCGGTTCAGGCCAGGCAAAGGAAGCTGAGTATGAGGATAAGCTCATCTCCAGAGTTGCAACAAAGAAGATCCTTGGGATCACAGTAACAAAAACAGCTTTGTTCATTGCAATGATCATCCTCTGGGGCCTTGCATTCAGGAATCTGGCACTCGGAATCTGCTTCGCCATCTGCTTTGTAGGAAGCTTCACGATAGTTACAAACAAGGCAATGTCAGAGCAGAAGGACCTCGCTGACGCAGAGGTTTGAAGATAAGAAAATAGGAATAGAAACCCTTTTGACATACGTGCCGGTCTTTGCTGACTTTTACTGTTTTCCGTCAGCGAAAGAACCGGCACTTATTTATTCGGCAGACAGGACGCCTTGGCGCTTAAACTGGTACCTGTTATTTGAAAAATTGGGATGCAAAACAATTTTTTGAAGGAAAATTACAAGTCGCTTCATGGCCCGACTCCCGCTGTAAAATTATTGATGCAAAAATGGGGCTAAAATTATACAAAAAGCCGTTTTTGTATAATTATTGGGCTTTTTTTGGGGCAATAATTATACACTTCAGTTTTTGCACAAGCGTCCTCAGAGCAACTGTATCTGAAACCTCGAAAAATACCCCGTTTCAGATACACTTTCACATAACAAAAAAGGCGGTGCCTTCGAAAGACACCGCCATTAATATTTTCACTTAATGCAGATATCAGCCGTTTGCGGAATCGTAGATCTCCTTGCAGGCCTTGAAGTAATCGTATGTGATGCTTCTCAAACGGTATGAGAGGTTCTTCAGGATCATGTCGATCTTGGCAGGAGCTGTCTTGAAAAGGCCGGGGAGATCTTCTGCGCGGATGATCTCGACTCTTGTGTCGCCAACTTCTGCAACGGCTGTGGTGTCACGAGCCTCGCCTGAGAGCATTTCCATCTCGCCGAAGCATGCAACAGGCTCAACTTCCTGGAGCTTCAATTCATCAACTGCACCGTACTTGCTGTAGATGCCGACGCTGCCGCTGTGGAGGATATACATGCACTTGCCGACGTCGCCTTCCTTGAAGATGATCGTTCCGTAGTTGTATGTCTCGCCGTCGCCTGTGCTCTGGCTGGAAACAAGTCTTGAAGCCTCACGGAGCTCTTCTGCGCTCGGACGCTCAAGTCTGAAATTCTTGGATGTGAGGTAGATCGACTGCTGAGCCATCTGAGCGAAGAAGCTCAAATACTTGTCCTTGGAATTTGTTCTTCTTGCATCGTCCAAAGCCTTCTTGGCTTCGTTTGCATCTTCAGTCATCTTCTTGATCCTGCTGCCGAAAATCTCCATGATGGCAAGGATCTTCTCAGGATTCTGTGTGAAGTATTCATTGAGTTCTTCTGCTGCGATCTCGTCGACCTGAGCTTCGCCCAAAGCAACGACTGTAGCGCTTCTGGGGTAGTTCTCGATTACGGCCATCTCGCCAAAATACTGTCCGGGTTCGAAAACAGCGATCTGAACTTCATCAGCCTTGCCGTAGTTCTTGTAAACTGCAGCCTTGCCTGCCAAAAGCTGGAAGAATGTGTTGCCTGTGTCGCCTTCTTTGATGATGATCTCGCCGTCGTTAAAAGTCTTTTCAATCGTGCTCATGGTGTGAACCCCCTTCAGGCTTTTGAAGAATAATATTCAATAAATCGATTGTATTTTCTAACCGCCGGTTTGTCAATTAAAGCAGACCGGCCTTGCGCTTCTCACATTCAGGGCAGTAAGTAATGGGTGTGATCGAGAAAAATGACTCTTTCCTGTATCCGCACTTGGAGCAGATAAAGACATACTTCGTGAATGCCGTGCCCATCGTCGTGCTCACGATCCACGTGCCTTCTGACTCCTTCTCAGCAGGCTTCTCGGCCACTTCCTCAGCAATCGGAACTACAGGAGCAGCGGGAACGACAGGTGCAGCAGGCTCTTCAGGAACACTCGCGATATCAGGAGCCGTCTGGATAGTAATGGTCTCTTCGTCAAACCATGTCCTGGGCTTGGGTTCTTCAAATGTACACTTGGTGATATAGAACGGACAACCGTCGCAATTGTCCCTGTTAACACACATTCTGTAGACGCCTCTTAACAGCTGGTCTACCTGCTGTTCTCTACTGTCATTATTCATTGGCTTTACTCCTTTTCGAGATTTAGCTTTATGTGCTAAAGAATCTAAATTAGGATCATGATCACCACTGTCTAAAGATCTGTAATAGTATTCCGTTCTATATATATTTCAGCGCGTTCGCCGCCTGGAAAACGGTGCGCACGTTTGGTTCCAATTATCAAATGATTTTCAATTGACTTTTATATTATAGCATCTCAAAACCGTGATTTATATCACCTGGCTGTCCTAAGTGCCGGACACGTTTGTCGGGAAATGCCGTATTTTGCTATGTCTCAGGCACCTGAATGCGCATAACAGACGCATTCCGGAGAGCTTCTCAATATCATGTCACGGGGGCATGATGTTCAAACGGAATCTTTAACCTTGCTTCGTTTCTCCTTCAGTAAGGCATCGAAATCCTTAAGGTATTTCTGAAATCTTTCATCGTCTTTTCCGGCAACGCAGACCTTTTTGTTTTTACAAAGATAGTTATATGTTGTGCACCCGTCTTTAGTCGTGACACTTCCGGTAACGTAGGGGATCGTGATGCTGCCGGAAAGGGTCTCCGGAAACAGTACCAGCAGATCGGTCAGTTCGTCCATCGTAAATCTCGCAGGACTTATGTCCAAGACACCGATATTTCCGTTTGCAAGACATTTGTAATCGTGGTCGGAAACGGTCTTTCCGCACCACTCGAAATGCCTGACCGTAGAGTTCGCAACAGGTCTTAAGGAATCAATTACCATGCCTGCCCAGACAATATCTCCGAGCCCGAAGAATTCCAGATCAGGCGCGGTCCTTATCTCGCTGATGTCATGCAATCTGGAAAAGTCATATATGCCAAGGCCTTTCAGAGACTTATTCCCGCTCATGTCCCATAAAGAAACGGATCTCTGATTGAAAAACCAGTTGATGAACTTAATTCCGCTTAGAGTTCCAAGCGGAGATAAGTCCTCAACCATTTTGTTTTTCCAAAAAGAGATCGCGTTAAACTGCTTGCCGTATTGCTTAATGAAATACTCGAAAGTGTCCTGCTTTAAGCCGGAGATGACGATAGATCCGGCATCCGGGTTGTTTCCAATTGCCTCGTCGATCTGCTCGATGGAAACCGTGCCGCCGCCTACTTCATTTTGAACCAGATCAATATCGAAGTTCTCAAAAGATGCGGACGTAAAGTTTCCTATATCTACCATCTTCGGGCTCCTTCAAAACATTGGCTTTCGCTTATTTTAACATTAGCCGTAAACTTCCTGTTTATCCTGAATTACGAATACATAGTCCTTTTCGTAGTATTTTTCATAGAATGCTTTGTAATCAAGATACAATTCGGACTGCTTATCAGAATTGGGATCAAATCCTTTGAGCGATTCCTTGAGTCCATCTGCAAAGAGTGACTTCTCACCAAAAGGTACCCACCTTACTTCGCAGTTCTTCTGTTTCTCGTATCCTTCCCAGTATGCATTCAATGCCTTCTCGTACTGCTCACCGTCTGTAAAAAGCTTGTCAGCTGAATCCTTCAGCCATACTTTAACCTCCTTTGAGCCCGTTTCGGCTAAGACGCTGCTGCCTCCGATCGTATCGCATTTGATCTTGTCTCTGAAGCAATAAGATGAGAACCACAGACTCATTTCCTGCCATCCTGACGGGGTGAAATCCTGGAGCATATAGAAATACTCTCCATCTTTCTTGTAGCAGTCGTACACCGCGGAATGAGCGGTATTTGTAGCATTAAGAGTAAAGTCGCTCGTAGCATCCTGCATCTCGCTCGAGAAAGCAGCGTTCTCCACCTTTACCAGCTTGGAACGGTCCTCAGATACTTCATAGAACTGTGTATAGGAAAATAATCCGGAACCCTGGGCGCTTGTGATAATGAATTCCAGTCTGCCGTTGTGATTAAAATCCATTACCGCAAAATACACGGGGTGTTCTTCCTCGTTATAAGGATATTTCTCATCCAATGAATCGTAATTAGATGCAATGAGATCTAACTGCGCCTCATAATCCTGAGTGTTAAATTCCGGTTGTCCTTCAGAAGGAGAAACCATCTTATTCTCATCGGGAGCTACCGCTTCTGTAGTAGTCTCAGAAGACGACGGCACCTCAGAAGAAGTTACAGTCCCATTAGAAGTACTGCAGGCCGTAAGCATTGCCATACACAATGCTGTCGTAGTAATCATAGTTAATTTTTTCATACCTTTTATCCACCATCTTTCCTAAAGATAATGGGGGTATTATAACAAGCATGAAAAATCTAAATGCGGCATTTTAAAGGGATAAAAGTGTCAACCTTGTTGTTTTTTCACATCAGTAATGGAACCGTCAGGATGCTTTATTTTCAAGCCTTCCAGCTGTGAAGACAGGTTTCCTATGACCAGTGCACGGTATTCATTTCTAAGCTTTGTCTGCTCCTCTTTCTCAACCGGCGTAAGGCCTTCAGTCTTGGATTTTCTGCTTAATTCATTAATGCGCTTGATCAGTTGGTTAAAGTCCATCCTCAGGTTCCTCCTTCGGCAGCTTGGTAAAGAATGCAACTGTAAAAGGTATGCATGTAAGGCTCGTCATGACATCTGCTACGGCCTGCGAGAGCTGGATTCCGGTAAGGCCCCAGGCATAGCTGAACAAAAGGATGACCGGAATAAAATACAGGCCGTTGCGCAGGGACGACAGGAACGTCGCGTTGAACTTGTAGCCGATGCTCTGGAACATCATGTTGTTGCATACCTGGAAGGGCACGAAAAGAAGCGCTATGCACTGCGCCTGCAGAGCCGGGATGCCGATGGCGATTACTTCCGGATCGTCTCTGAAGATCCTTATGCATTCGCCGGCATTGTAAAGCACTGATAAAGATGCGGTGGCAAGGAGAAGCGTTCCGAATAACAGCGTAAAGAAGAAGCCCTGACGGACGCGGGAATATTTCTTCGCGCCGAAGTTGAATCCCGCAATAGGCTGAAAGCCCTGGCCTATACCGAGTACTGCGCTGAAGATAAACATCGTGACCCTGTTTGCTATGCTCATTGCAGCGATAGCGGCATCGCCGTACACGCCTGCTGCGTTATTAAGGAGCATCGTGGAGATGCTTGCAAGTCCCTGGCGGGCAAGGCTTGGAAGGCCCGTGGTTATTATGTCTCCGAGAGTTGATACGTTGAACTTGACGTACTTGAAAGCAAGTGACGTCTGGGTCTTTTTCAGAAGGAACATCGTAAGGAGCAGGATCCATGAGACGTACTGCGAGATCGCAGTCGCAAGGCCTGCGCCAAAAATACCCATGCCCAGCTTCTGCATGAAAAGCGCATCGAGGAAGATGTTAAGCAGACCGCCCGAAGTAAGGCCGATCATGGCAAAGAAAGCGCGGCCTTCGTATCTTAGGATATTGTTCATTACGCAGCTCGATACAAGTGCGGGAGCAGCGCAGAGGATGCAGATAGCGTATGTTTTCGCATAAGGCAGGATCGTCGGCGTGCTGCCCAGAAGTTTCATTAACGGCGTGAGGAATAAGCTGCCGAAAATCAGGAAGAAAAAGCCCATAAAAACCGCAGAATAAAAGCCTGTCGCTGAAAACCTGCGCGCGCTCTCAATATCTTTCTGTCCGAGCTTCCTGCTGATGATGCTTCCGCTTCCGTGTCCGAACATGAAGCCGACTGCCTGAAGGATGGCCATAAGACCCATAACGACGCCTGTGGCGCCGCTTGCGGAAGTATTTATCTGACCGACAAAATAAGAATCCGCCATGTTGTAGATCGTCGTAACGAACATACTGATCATGGTCGGAACACCGAGCTTAATGATAAGGCTCGGTACAGGCTGTTTTGTCATCATCTCATAGCGCGAAGCGTATTTACTCATATTATCACTTGGAAGATTGTACCACGTCCGCACAAAAGAAAAACCTGTCCGAGGCTTATCTCAAACAGGTTTGTCTTTCACTGTTCAATACTTGTCCCTTAGGCAGATTCTGCGCTCAGTCTTCCAGAATATTGAATAACTGTTCTGCTGACGTGAGGTTAAATGCCGCAAGTCTCTCTGTATCGCTTCCGCCATTTTTATTGAGCCACGCCGCCTTTATCCCGGCATTGTGCGCGCCAATTACGTCTGAATCATACATATCGCCGATAAAGATAATGTTCCCGCGTGATTCTGAAGGATTCTCTTCAAGTGCTGTTTTTATAGCGAGCTCGAAAAACTCCCTGCAGGGCTTTATCCTTCCAAAATCAGCACTGGACCAGAGCTTTTTAAAATGCTTTCCAATGCCAAATCTCATAAGTACCTCCATCAGCGCTCCGCCCCTGAAACCGCTGTTTGATAAGACATACATGGGAATGTTCCTTCCGCTGCATGCATCAAGGAAACGGCTCATTGCAGGGTCGACTTCAAAGTCGTTGCAGCGCATCAGGAAATCCGCTTCTTCGGCAACGCTCATATCCAGCTTGCTGCCGCCGTACTTTTCCGCAAAGAGCGGCAGTTCTTCTTTTACAAACGGGTATTCTTCGCCTTCCTTGTGCTTTTCGAGAAGCACGCGGAACAATTCCTCACCGTATTCCTTTATGTCTTCAAAGGTGCATTTATCCTGATAGTAATCTTCCCAGAACACTTTAAGACCGCGGTTAAAATCGATGCTCCTGCTGTTAAGGAGCGTCTCAAAATAATCGAAGATGAGGATCATAGACAGCTGCTTAGTTCTCTTTCTTTTTATTCTTCCCCGTTAAGATTACAGCAACTGCACCTGCTCCTGCAAGAAGGACTACTCCGGCATAGACAAAGATCGCTGGAGTGATCTTCTTTTCCTGAGGCTCGGCTTCTTCGGCTATTTCCGGTGCTTCAACGGGCTTTGCGGTCTGTGTGTACTTTGCAGTGAATGTGGCATTTTCCAATGCGATAGGAAGCTTATCATTTACACTGTAAGTATTCGTTCCATCGGTCCAGCCGTCGAAAGAATATGTGTAGAGTTCTGTTTCAGCCTTAGCCGGCATATTGCCTGTATAAGAAGGTGATTCGCCGAATGTGACATCGCCTGTCTGCAGCTCGGAGCCGTCTTCGTTCTTAAACGTGATCTTATATGTCTTGTATTCCGGTTCAGGTGTTTTCCTGCCCTGAGGAAGCGTATCCATAGGATCGTTCATGGTTCTGTGATACATAGCGAAGTATTTTTCCATACACTTCGAGAAATCGCCGTTCTTGGGCCATGCGTTCCAGTCGTCAACCTTTGTAGGCTGCATGTAGAACGGTGTCCACATATTCTTCTTGTACTTTGCAGTGGTCGGATTCTGGCCTTCGTTGTCGATCCATGTCGGGTCGATTCCGTACCACTCACCGTCAACACAGACCTCGACCCATGCATGAGCCATCGGAGGAGTACCGTAATAATCCCTTGCATAACCGTTGATCAGATATGCATCAACTCCGGCACACTTCAGTAAGGTATATTCGATGGTTGCATATTCATGGCATACGCCGTTCTTGAACTCAATGCACTCATCTAATGATGTGCCGCTGAAATTAGCACTGTCGTTATATCCGTACTTCATGTTAAGCAATACGTATTCTGTTACCTTCTCGATCTTTTCCTTATCGGTGGCATTCTCGGGAATCTTCAGAGACTCCATGATCTTTTTAACTTTCTCAGGAGTGTCCTTCTTGAAATTTGTGTAGTTGATATTATTGTCTTCCCAATGCTTTATCAGCTTTTCATCAACGAAAAGTTCTGTGTAACAGTCGAAAGTAACACACTCCAGATCGTCTATTTCATAAAGAACATCCAGATTATCAACGCCTGAAGGGAGATTGATATATCTTAAATACGGAAGCTCCTTTAGAAATGAGATGTCATCAACATATGTGCCATAGAGGTCAAGGATCTCGATACCCTTCAGATAAGCTGTCAGATATCTGATGTCGCTGTTTCTCATGTTGCAGCATTTGAGGCTCAGTTCTTCGAGGTCTCCGCAATGCTGGAAGAACTCCTGATAGTCTTCAATGCGCTGTGCTATAATTCCCAGGTATTCCAGGTTTTCGAGCTTTCTGTAGTCGGCCTGGCAGAACCCCTCAACGCTCTCAACTACCAAAGTCTCGAGACTCTCGAGATTTACAACATCCTCATAATGTTCAACTTTATTCTGTGTAAGATAAAACTTCTGTATATCCGGATTCTTTATGCCTTCGAGGTTGACTTCACACCACTGCAGGCTAATGTAGAGATATCTTGAACTCTTGAGATTGTTGAAGAATTCCTTATCCAGCTTAAGCCCGTTTACGCAGATGTACAGGGACTCGATATTCGGGCACTGCGTAAGAAGCCCGACCGCTTCTTCGATCTTCTTGCTGTTCTTTTCTGATGAGACGCTAAATCCGTGAACAGCCTCGAGTTCGTCCGGCTTGTCCTTCATCTTGAGGATCTGGTCGACAGTTACATTCATGTAGTCGACTTCAGCAGCATTAACTTCTCTGCCGGTAAGAACAAATCCTGAAATTATGGTTATGGTCAATAAGACCGATATTATTTTCTTTAACATAAGCTCCCCCTTACAAATACAGTATCTCCATCGGTTTATTGTTGTAAACCAATGTTAGTTTACTCTTGTAAACCAGAGCTGTCAAGAAAAATTTAAATCACTTGAAAATGTTATTCAGGAACCTTTCCGACAGGGAGCTGCCTGCAAATTTCTTGAGGTTGTCGTCGTCAATTTTCCTGGACATATAGATGAACGTATCCCTTGTTTCCATCTTGAACTGGTTCTTCAGATCGATATATTCTTCGATGTTCGGTGCCTTATCAATGGTCACGGATCCGTAGAAACGGCTGTCCGAGAATTTCTTTTTAACTATAGGAACGATTATGAGAAGGCCCGTAAGGCTCAGCACGAGCCAGAGAACGCCCAGCATTCCGTAATAGAACCAGTCGGATGCACTTCCTCCTGTGAGGAACATGACCGCAGCATCTGCAAGGAATGAGATCAGGAGTGTCAGACCCAGATATTTCAGGATATCAAGGGCAGATCCACCTATCGCATGCGAATAAACCTTCTTCCTGCTGATGGGAAGAGAGCCTGAGGCTTTGCCGGTCTGGCCGTTAACTGCGATACCATATGTGGAACCTTCGTATTCGATATTTAGGAACCATACAGGCATCAGCGCATAGATCTGCTTGTAGTTATCCGAATAAGAGCCATGGACGCCGACCGCCTTGAAGCTGTCGTATTCTTTGGCAGAAAAATGCTTTACGATGCCCTCAGCGTAGCTGTCCAGACGTATCTTTATGATGTCCATCATGTCCAGAGCAGACAGGTCGTAGCGCTGCGCGAAAAAGCCCGGCAGATACATATCGTTATAGTCTTTTATCTCTTTATATTCGAAAGGCTCGATAGCCTCCATAAGCGTGTTGGGGATCTTCCTGCAGCCGTCAAAAGGCACGCGCCTTACGTTATATACGAGCGTCCTGTCGATCTGGAAATTCTCAATGTTCTCTCCCTGGTATTTCTGTCCGGTGCCGCTTACCTCCGATATGCAGTCGGCATCGATAAGCCAGAATGGGATATAGTAACCCGTGATCTTCGACAGCACGGATTTGGATGTAAATTTCTTCGGGACGTTCTTCTGGGTCTTGGCCCACTTAAGGTAATTCTCTATGGCTTCTTCCTTGCTTATCTTAAACGGAATGAGCTTATCCGGCCTGAAGCATTTGGAAAGGCGCCTGTTGATGAGCGTGGGCGATCCGCAGAATGCGCAGAATGTCGCAGCGGTATTGTAGTCGGTGACCACGGCAGCACCGCAGGAATCGCAGACGAATTCCTGTTTGTTATCTTCTGCCTCGCCTGCAGCATCAGTATCACGGTTCTCGATCCTGCCGGCAGACTTCATGCTCTCAGGATCGAAAAGCCCGCCGCACATTGCGCAGACCAGCTTTCCCAGCTTCTCGTTGAAAAATATGCTCGCGCCGCAGTTCGGACACTTCGCCGAACTGGTACCGTTGATATTGATGTCTTCGTAATTCATGCTCATAGAAAAAGCGGCCCGCGCTGAATAAAATCTATGTGTAATGCCATCCCTTAAAGAATATTATATCACGGCTGCATTAGCAGGTGAATTATGAGGCTTTCGATAGAATTATATTGAAGCATGCTTGCTGTAACCTGCCGCATGTTATAATTTTATGGTAAGCCATTGGCAAAAATGAATAAGGGATTTTTTAGCTGGAGGTGCAGCAATATGTATTACCGCAACACTAATGAGAACGTAACCGTTATCAATGACCGCTCGAGCGAAGGTCTGGCTGATGCCAATATACGTATCGGCGATATGAACTGTCAGGTCACCGACCTGGAGATCAAGCTCGAAGCAATATACAGAGTCATGGTTGAACAGGGCGTCGACCCCAAGCTCTTTGACGCAAAGATCGAAGAGATCATGAAGGAAAGACAGGAGAAGAAGGGCCTCATCTCCGCCCAGCCCCAGTCCAAGCCCTGCCCGAAATGCGGCAAGCCCGTCAAGAAATCAACCAACTCCCCGATGCTCGGCAGATGCATGTACTGCGGCACAAACGTCCCGTTCTATCCGTCGTTTTCGAATACAGAGCAAGCCAATCCGGAAGAAGAACTGTTTGGCGAGAAGGACATTTTCTAAATTCACACAAACAAACGGCGGTGTCTCCAAAAGTGAGACACCGCTTTTTTGTTGCTTTTCAACCACTTGTTATTTGGCGTTAATTCTCATGCGACCTAAGCCACTCCTCATGAGCCTGCATCTGCTGCTCATTTGCTTCCCAGATCACAACTCCATCCGGCGTGGTAAGCTTTGTAATCTTGCCTTTTTCGCAAAACCTTACCTCATAGTCTCCGTGACGGTATAAGGGCCAGATGATCCTGTCAAAAGCCGTCTGTGAGAAAGAGATTTCCCATTCGCCGTCAATTACGCTTCCGGCACTATACAGGATTGCTCCGGTACCGTGATAGTGAATGTAATACCCGTTGTCATGCTCGTCGAGTGTTATGTTGCTTCCGTTATAGGGAATATCCTTTTGGATCTGGCACATAATTAACACTGTGGAGACCATGATCAGGATCACTGCAATGATCGCAAATGCAATAGTCAGCCACTTATAGCGCGTGACGATTTTCTTTAATCCCTTTAACGATTTGGTCTCGTCCATCCTGAGCTCTTTGTTGACAGGAATGTTCATCTTTCCCTTCATGTTTTCGAGCATTTTTGCGCAGGATTCACACTCTTTAATGTGCTCATCCACAAGCTCTCTGGACTCTTGCGAAAGAACATCATCAACGTATAACGGCAACAGATCATTTATAACTGCACATTTAACTTTCATGTTATGTCTCTCCTATTTCAGTCATGTAATTCTTAATCTCGTTTTTTGCACGGTAGAAAGTGACGCGGGCCCAGCTGGCACTCTTACCAAAAATGTTTCCTATTTCCTCAAAATCCAATTCGCCAAATACTCTTAAGTGGAAGACTTCCTTGTATGGCTCTTTCATGCTGTGCAGATATTTGTGAATCAACACTGCGCTTTCCTTATCGGAGATAACTTCCAGAATGTCCTGCTCGGCGGAAGGCATCTCCTCCGGAACCTCCCCATCCGCGATCCATTTTTTCTTCCGGCACTCGCTGTAAAAGGTGTTCTTAGCAATAGTAAAAAGCCATGCTCTGATATCTTTTGAGCCATCGAAAGAATCTATCGAAGCCAAAGCCTTTACAAAAGTCTCTTGCGCAAGATCTTCTGCAGATACTTCATCTTTCGTAAGGCTGAAACTCAACCGGCAGACGTCTTTGAAATAGTTCTCATAGATATCTTCGAAAAGCATTTCTATTCCTCCTTTCACCTTAATAACGCACGAGTCCCCAAAACGTTACAAGAATTTTCCCCATATCGAAAATTATGATAACCAAAAACCTCGTTCCCCCAAATAAACGGGCCTTTTGGAGTATATCGCTTATTTACGCGTGCTTCTTTTTCCTGACAGAAAAAACTAAGACAACTATTGCTGCTGCAACAATTGCAGCGCTGATTCCTAAGCAGAGATTCAAGTCTGCTGTCTTATACTTCGAGATGGTTATGTCGAGCGTCACGATGTTGCTCGCCAGATCTGTCTTAAAGTCGCCGTTGCACTGCTCGGAAAAGACTTTGATCCTGTAGTTTCCGGGCATCAGATCTGCCGGGACATTGAATGCGGTTTTACCTGAAGCTGCCGCGTCAGGAGAGGTGTTGTCGACGATATTTCCGTAGTAAAGAACGTTGCCTTCCATGTCTTCGATCATCGCAGAAATATATTCATTCGCGCCTGCAGAAGCGCCTTTGTATTTGAGCTTTATAGAACCGTCTTTGAGGATCATTTTAGAGCTTGAAACGGAAGCTTCGAAAACAGGTCTTGTATCGTCTTTTATGGTGAGCTTCCAGTCGCTGCCGGTATATGAACCTACTTCTTTCATTGCTTCTAGCCCCGGCGCGCCCGAAGTCTTGCCGCCCTCTGCAGGTGATGTGAAAAGCACTTTTGAAGTGTCGATATTCATCGCGGGACGCACTGCGAAAATAAAGTTATTAACGTTGCCGCCTCTTACAAAAACATTTCCGGCATTAAAAACGTTCGCCGCATTTTTGGCGTCGCCGGGGGTCCTCAGCCACCACGCGCCCGACATGTCGGGGCTCGTCATGGCACGCTTGCTCTTGGTGTATTCGGTGTTAAGCGCGACGCGCGTGCCGCCCTTGTCCTTCCAGTCCGTGGGGAATCCCAGTTCCGGATCGATTACTTCGTAAATGGATAAAAGATAAACCTTGTCATAGGTATCGGCGCCTGCCTCAGAGCCCTTCGCGCCGTCCTCATTTACGACGAGGGATTCCAGAACAGCTCCCTCCTCCTGTGCGGTAAAGGCCTTATCAATGAATTTGCTGTTGAGCCACTTTCTCAACGAACAGTCTTCCCATGTGACCGTTTCAGCTGATGAATTATATTCGATGCAGTCAAGGTTCTTATCCGATACTACGAAAAGGCTGCCGTCGTTAGCAAGAACTCTCCACTTAACGGGCTCCTTGTTGCTGTCTGTTGCATCTTCACTCTTAACGGACTGCCAGTAGTTTCCGAAATAAATATTGCTTTCCATCGCGCCCGTAATATGGGCCGTTCCGATCCTGATCTCCTTGTCGGAACTGTCTTGGCCGGACTCTGCACGCAGCGTTTTTTGAAATACCGAAAACGGCAGTAATCCTGCCATCAAGACCGCAGCCATTCTCACAAAAGCATTGCGCATACGCTTTCTCCGTTAATCCCCACAAAGTATTCCCAAACTTACCGGACCATTATAACACCTGCGCGGCTTCCCTTACGCACGCCAAGTAAAAAGTCCTTTGCAACCAGTTAATCAGTCCTGCAGTCACTTTCGGTACGACGTTTATGCCGCCAATAGAAAAGCTTCCTTCAACTAGTTAATTTGCCGAAGGCTTCCCTCTTCTACGTCAACAAGAAAACACCTTGATGCTAGTTCCGCATGGCGCGAAGCGCCGAGGACTGTTCGTAGCAGCAAGGTGTTTTCTTAGTTGGCGCTCCAAGCAGGAGTCGAACCCGCATCAACGGTACCGGAAACCGCTATTCTATCCGTTAGACTATTGGAGCTTTTTTCGGACTAATTATACTTATCTTCCGGAGTATTGTCAGCAACAGACCGGTTGTCGTTAAGGATCTTAAGAAGTGCCACGATCTCTGATACCGTCTTTTCCTGCTTTACCGATGAGGGCTTGAAAAGCATGTAAGGCATTGATCCCGTGGCATTGATGTTGACCCGGGCGCCGTAAAACTTGTCCCGCATCAGTGCGCCGAATGCCTGCATGTCGATCTGAAGATTCTGGTTGAGGTAAAGCCTTACGCCTGCATTCTTTATCGATGCCTTTGTAAAGCCCAGAGCGCCGGCTGTAGAGCGTATCAGGGAGATGCCGGAGAGGATATATACCTCTGAAGGAGCATCGCCGTAACGGTCTGTGACTTCATCGATAAAGTCGCTGTAGGAATCGTAATCGGAGATGTCGCCGATACGTCTGTAACAGCTCATCCTGGCAGCCTCGTCCTGGATATAGGAAGCAGGAATATATGCGTCGTAATCGACTTCGACGGAGAAGCCGTCAGTCGAAGAATCAGAGTGTCCCGTGATGAGATCCGTATCAAGGACTTCGTCTTTGCCGGACTTGAGAAGGCGGACTTCTTCATCAAGCAGTCTGCAGTAAAGCTCGTAACCGATAACGTCCATCTGGCCGTGCTGTTCGGCGCCTAAGAGACTGCCTGCGCCGCGGACTTCGAGATCGCGCATGGCGATACGGACACCGGAACCGAGTTCGGTGAATTCGCGGAGCGCGTTGAGTCTTTTCGAAGCTTCCTCGTTAAGAGGCGCATCAGCATTGTATGTGATGTAAGCATATGCCTGTCTGTCTGATCTCCCGACACGTCCCTTGATCTGATAGAGCTGCGAGAGGCCGAAGCGGTCGGCATTCTCGACGATCAGGGTGTTGACGTTAGGCATGTCGACGCCATTTTCGATTATGGTCGTGCAGACGAGGATATCGTACTTGCCTTCTATGAAGTCCGTAACCACGGCTTCGAGGCCGTTCTCAGGCATCTGGCCGTGAGCATATGTAACGCGGACACCGGGCATTGACTTTGCAAGCGCGTCTGCGACTTTATCGATGTCTGATGTCCTGTTGTACAGATAGAAGATCTGGCCGCCTCTTGCGATCTCACGCATGCAAGCCTGGATGATTATCTGCTCATCGTAACCTAAGACGTATGTCTGTACGGCACGTCTGTTGAAAGGCGCCTCTTCCAGAACGGAGATGTCGCGGATGCCTGAAAGCGACATGTGAAGCGTTCTAGGGATCGGCGTAGCGGACAAAGAAAGTACGTCGACGTCAGTCTTCATGGACTTGATCTTCTCTTTGTGATTTACGCCGAAGCGCTGCTCCTCGTCGACGACAAGAAGGCCTAAATGAGGCGGTTTTACGTCGTTTGAAAGCACCCTGTGGGTGCCGATGATGACATCTATCTTACCGCTCTTAATGTCCATGAGATTCTGCTTTATCTGCGCCGGCGAAACGAATCTCGAGAGCATGCAGACGTTTACGGGGAAGTCTTTTACCCTCGCTGAGAAATTCTCATAGTGCTGCTGCGCAAGAAGCGTCGTAGGCGCGAGCATTATTACCTGCCTGCCGTTCATTACGGCTTTGAACATCGCCCTGAATGCGACTTCGGTCTTGCCGAATCCGACATCGCCGCAAAGGAGCCTGTCCATCGGCTTCTCGGATTCCATGTCTGCCTTTATCTCCTGCACTGCGCGGAGCTGGTCATCAGTCTCAACGTAAGGGAACCTGCCTTCGAAGAGCTTTTGCTGCTCTTCGTCGGGAGCGCACGCAAAGCCCTTGTTTACGCTTCTTGCAGCGTAGATCTTAAGAAGGTCGTAAGCAACCTTCTTGATGGCTTCCCTGGCGCGCGATACGGACTTCTTCCACTCGTCGCCGCCAAGTCTTGAGAGCTTAGGCTCCTTCTCGCCGGGGCCTACGTATTTCTGCAGGGAATCAAGATTCTCGGGCAGGATGTAAAGTGTCTCGCCCTTTGCATAAGTGAGCTTAAGATAGTCTTTGCGGATCTCGCCGACCTTCATGTTGATGAGGCCTTCGTAGCGGCCGACACCGTGCTTGTCGTGTACTACATAGTCGCCGGGATTGATCTCGCTGAAGAAATTAATGCGGTTGCCGCCCTTTTTCTTCGGAGTCTGCTTCTGCTCAGAGCCGTAAAGCTCCTGCTCGCCCAGGATCGTGATGCCGAGCATAGGATATGTAAATCCTGCCGGAAGCGGTGAATCGATTATGTCAGCAAAGCAGTCGTAATTTGTAAGGCGCTCTTTTAACTGCTCGTAGCGCCTGCCGTGATGGGCAACAAGATATACGTCAGGATTCTTCTTGAGAAGGAACGCCAGGTCTTCTGCTTTTCCGGAGAAGTTATCGGCCGGAAAGCCCGACACTGTATGGGTTGTGCCGCCCGGCAATCCGTTGCCGGAAGACTGGAACATGGACAATGTAACAATGTTATTCAGGCTGTCTAAGGCCACCATGAGCTTGGTCAGGTTGACCATTGCAGAGGGTGAGCATGTCGGAGCGATACCGATCTCAAATGAATCGCGGCATCTCTGCGCATATTCGCCTGCATAGGCGTTAAGTCTCGCATCACAGTCGACCATCTCGTCCACAAAGAAGACGACGTCATCGCTTTTAACGTAGTCTAAAGCCGTATCAAAGTCCTTGAGGATAAGACCCAGCCATCTCGCGATGCCTGAAGGCTCAATACCGTTCCTGATCTTCTCCGCGTCGCCCGTAGCGGTTCTTGAGAGGAGCTCAGCTGCACGCCTTACTTCTCTTGTAGCGGTATTCATTTTCGAGAGGTCATCCTGAACCTTGGCAAGGATCATCTGTGAGATCTCATCCCTCTTATCCTCCGGGAAAGCATAGATGGATGCGGGCACAGCTACAGTCTCTTCGAGCTGTCCCGTGGATCTCTGCGTCTCCCTGTCGAAAGTCTTTATCTGGTCTATCTCGGTGTCGAAAAAGCTGATTCTGACAGGCTCTGACGACGAAGGCGAATAGATATCAACGATGTCGCCCCTTACGGAGAACTCGCCCTTCTCCATTACCTGAGGGACGTTCTCATAACCGTTAAGGGTAAGTGCTGCGACAAGCTCATCGCGCTCCATCTCGCCGCCTACCTTAAGATCTATTATTCTCTTTGCGAAAACATTTTTAGGCTCAAGCTTGTTTAAAAGAGCTGCCGCGGTCAATACAACTGCCCCGTAACCGCCTCTGACGAGCTCTGAGAGCGCCGCTGATCTCGTCAGCTCTAATTCTCTTGAAGAAGCCTCAGCGCTTACGAGAGACAATTCTGAGGGCGTAAGAAGGGTGACAGGAAGATCTGTAAATGCCGCGCAGTACGCTGCGGTGCTCCTGGCCCTTGCAGCGTCAGGTTCGATGAATACAGCTTTCCGGCCGTTAAGACGGGCCAGAGCCATGGCAACATAGACTTTCTGCTCAGCACAAAGTCCTGTGATGTTAAGATGCTTCCCTGTCTTAAGACTTAAGGAAAAGTTCGATACGAGCTCTTTGTCGGATTCTATCCTGTTAAGAAGCTCAATAAGCTTCTTATCCATTAGCGATGATCTCCTCTATGGCCTCGCACGCCTTTACGAAAGCGTCATTAAGCATAGGCCGCTCATCCTTCGGAACTTCGGAAAGAACGTAATTAACAAGCTCCCAGTTCTCAGGAACCGGTCCTGTGCCGATCCTTACGCGCGGGAATTCTTCAGTGCCCATAAGCTGGATAACGGATCTCATGCCGTTATGCGTTCCGGCGCTGCCCTTGGGCCTAACTCTGATGGTGCCCTTGGCTATATCGATATCATCGTAAACAGTGATGATGTTCTTGGGCGGGACCTTATAGAACTTCGAGATCTCCACAAGACACTCACCGGAGTTGTTCATGTAGGTCGTAGGCTTGATGATGATGACATCCTGGCCGTTGATCTTGCCCTTGCCCCAAAGGCCCTTGTACTTCTCTTTCCCGAGAAAAATCCCATGCTTATCCGCGAGCATATCCACTGCGAGATAGCCCATATTGTGCCATGTATAGAGATACTGTTTACCCGGATTACCGAGTCCGGCTACTATCCACATAAAAGAACTTCTCCGGTATCAGACCTCAGAACGTCTGTCGTCCAGTCTGATATAGTTCTCGCCTCTCATACGGCTCTTGTTCGCAACCCAGTTGTCCTTGTTAAGCTGCTTGGATCTGCCGATACCAAGAGACAGGGCGGGAACGTCAGATGTGATAGTGGAACCTGCAGCAATGTAGCAGTCCTTGCCCAGGACAACGGAAGATACGATATTGGAGTTGCCTCCGATAAATACGTTGTCTTCGATCGTACAGCCGATCTTATCCTGACCGTCGAAGTTACATGTAACGGTACCGCATCCGAAGTTAACGTTGCGGCCGACCTTGGAGTCGCCGATGTATGTAAGGTGACGTGCTCTTGTATATTCGCCGATCTCTGAACCCTTGACTTCAACATATGCGCCGAGCGTAACATGATCGTCGATCCTGGATTCAGGTCTGATGTGCGTATAAGGTCCGATACGGCAGTCCTTGCCGATCGTGCTGGAAGCAACAATGGAATTGTCCACTACTGTACCGTCGCCGATATCAGAGCAGTCGATTCTCGTATTCTCACCGATGATGCAGTCCTCGCCGATATTTGTATTGCCGAGAAGCGTTGTGCCGGGAAGGATGACTGTATCCTGACCGATCTCAACTGCATAGTGGATCCATGTGGCATTGGGATCAACGATCTCAACACCGTTAGCCATGTGGCGGTCAAGGATCCTGTGATTCATGATGTCTCTTACCTGGGCAAGCTGCTTTCTGTCATTGACTCCCCTTGTATCGTCGAAGTCGCAGATTACAGCGCCGACCGTAAAGCCGTCGTTGATGAGGATACCGATAGTATCTGTAAGGTAATACTCCTTCTGAGCGTTGTTGGCGCCGATCCTTCCCAGAGCGGAAAGGAGCAGAGGAGTCTTAAATACGTACATTGAGGAATTGATCTCTCTTACCTTGAGCTCATCAGGTGTGCAGTCCTTGTGCTCAACGATCTTGAGAACGTTGCCGTCCTTGCCTCTTATGATCCTGCCGTAGCCTGTCGGATCGTCAGCCTCAGCCGTGATGAGGATTGCTGCGCAGTTCGAAGATGCTGATTCAAAAGCATCAAGAGCCTTCTTGATAGTATCTGCAGATACCATCGGGCAGTCACCGGGAAGAACGATCGTAAGGCCGTCTCTGCCTTCAAGGAAAGGAGCTGCCTGCATAACCGCATGGCCTGTTCCTCTCTGCTCTTCCTGAAGCACATAAGCGACATTCTCGCCCAGTACGCTTCTGATCTCTGCCTGCTGTTCGCCTACAATATATACCTGATCCTGGCAGCCTGACTCGAAAAGAGCATCAGCTACCCATTGGATAATCGGTTTGCCCGACACCTGGAACACGACCTTAGAGTGCTTGGACTTCATTCTCGTGCTTTTTCCTGCCGCCATAACAACCGCACTGATTTCCATATTAGAACCTCTTATTATTTTTAAATTGGGATTACCCTTGTCATTATAGCAAATCTCAAAACCTTATTAAATAAGAAGCCCTGCACTTTATGGGACAAAGTGCAGGGACTTGGATTTTTTATTTTCGCGCCCGAAAAGCCCGACAGTCAGGCTTTCAGTTATCAGAGACCCTCAACGGAAGCGATAGCCTCACGCATATTTGCCTCAGATTTCTTGAGGAGCTGGTATTCTTCGTCTGTAAGACGCATGTCGATGATCTTATCAACGCCGTTAGCACCGATAAGTGCAGGAACGTCGAGTGTTACACCGCTGATACCATATTCGCCGTTAAGTCTTGTAGCAACTGTTCTGATAGTGTGCTCGTCTTCTGTGATGGATCTGAGGAGCGTAGCAGCACTTACAGCGATACCGTTGAATGTAGCGCCCTTGAGCTTGATGATCTGAGCGCCGGAAGACTTTGTCTGCTGAGCGATCTCATCCTTAACGTCCTGACCGAAAGGTACGCCGATAGCTTCTGCATACTCGTCGATACCCATACCTGCAACGTGAGTGTGGCTCCAGCAAGGGAACTGTGTCTCACCGTGCTCGCCGAGGATATAGCCGTGAACGTTTCTTACGTCAACGCCGAGCTTTCTGGAGATGAGGACTCTGAAACGTGCAGAGTCAAGGTTTGTACCGGATCCGATGATCTTGTTTGAAGGAAGTCCGGACCACTCTGCAACCTTATATGTAACGAGGTCGCAAGGATTGGAGATTACCATGATGACACCCTTGTTGTAGTGCTCCATGATGCTGTCTGTGATCGTGTGAGCGAGCTTGACGTTCTTCTTAGCAAGGTCAAGTCTTGTCTCGCCTTCTTTTCTCGGGATACCTGCTGTGATGATGATGCAGTCAGCATCCTTAACATCACTGTAATCGCCTGAATGAATGTACATATCGCCGATGAACGGAAGTCCGTGGCTGATATCGAGCGCTTCACCTAAAGCCTTTTCCTTATTGACATCAATAAGTACGAGCTCAGAGCAAAGCTGCTGCATAGCGATTGCGAAAGCCGTAGTTGATCCTACAGCACCTGCGCCGATAATGGCGACTTTGGTTCCTTCTTGTTTATACATAATTCTCATAGCCCCCTTTGTAGCAATACGAATGATATCAAGAACCCCCTTTCAAATAAAGTCATTATTCGTTAGGATTTTTACCTAAAATTTGCACTCGGAAAATGCTCGGGAAGTGTATTTTGATAATTTGATAATCAAAGTTTTTCCTTGATTTTGCTGGGTTTTCAGGGCTTTTTGGTCCTTTTAATCGAATTGACGGTTTTTACAGGAGCCGATATAATAATTTCATAGATGAGGCACTACCCAACAGGCGGTTGTCCTCAGTTATAGGTTATAAAAATAAGCCGCACTTTGGACGGGGGCGGCTTATTTCTTTGTTTTAGAACAAAGAGCAATAATTGAAACTATTAACATACCTGTCGTGAGTATCACGATGAGCATTTCATAATCAGTCATATTGCACCTCCTTTCACCATAACCAGGGTCATGGGTTTAAGGAGAACAACCGCCTAAACACATATTGTGTTACGAATTACCGCTAAGGGTAATGCCCCATAAATAGTGTAAATGGAAACTAGAACTAAGCGGTTGCTTTAATGGGACTCATCTCTGTGTCCCCTACCTTCAGCAATCACATTTGTCCCATAATCGGATGTTTAATCTTTAAAAACACAAAAACGGCGCAAGACCATTGTGGTCCTACGCCGCCTTTTCCTGTTATTTAATTACCGTTTAAGAGGATCAGATCTCCTGAGGGAGCTCCAATGTTCTCTCAGCGTTGAGCTTGCTGCAGAGTTCAACGAACTTATCGAGTGCTACGCCCTGAAGCTGCTTATTTGAGCCTCTTACGTTTACAGATACTGTGTTCTCAGCAGCTTCCTTATCACCTACAACGAGGATATAAGGATCCTTCATCTGCTTGAATCTCTTGATCTTGTCTCTCATGTTAACGTCTGTTAAGTCGGATTCGACTCTTACGCCAGCCTTTGTGAGAGCGTCTGCAACCTTCTGTGCATATTCGTTGTGCTCAGGTCTGATAGGTACGACAGCTACCTGATAAGGATTGAGCCAGAACGGGAATGCGCCCTTGAAGTGCTCTGTGATGATGCCGATGAAACGCTCGAAAGAACCGAAGATAGCTCTGTGGATAACGATAGGCATCTTCTGAGCGCCGTCCTTGTCGACGAATGTGAGCTCGAAGTTATGAGGGAGCTGGAAGTCGAGCTGGACAGTACCGCACTGCCACTCACGTCCAAGAGCATCCTTGATCTGAAGGTCGATCTTCGGGCCGTAGAACGCGCCGTCACCTTCGTTGATCTCGTAATTGCCCTCACCATACTTCTCGTCAAGGATAGCCTTCAGAGAAGCTTCTGCAGCGTTCCAGGACTCGATATCGCCCATGAAGTCGTCAGGTCTTGTAGAGAACTCTGCTCTGTATGTGATACCGAATGTCTTGTAGATATCGTCAGCAATAGCGATAACGTCCTTGATCTCATCCTTGATCTGCTCAGGTGTTACGAATGTATGGTCGTCGTCCTGACGGAATTCCTGAACTCTGAAAAGGCCGTTCATCTGACCGGACTTCTCTTTGCGGTGAAGTACGTCGTACTCACTGTAACGGATAGGAAGTTCCTTATATGAGTGCATTGTGCGCTTGTAGGACATCATGGCGTTAGGGCAGTTCATGGGCTTTGCAGCCATTGTATCCTCAGCCTCAGCGGAGAGCTGCTCAGAAACTTCTTCACCGTTGATAGCAGCTGCAGCGTTAACGCCCTTTGTGATGCCGGGAACGATGAACATGTTGTTCTGATAGTGTGCCCAGTGACCGGAAATGAGCCAGAGCTTCTTGTTGTTGATCAGAGGTGCGGAGATCTCTGTGTAGCCGTGCTTGCCCTGGATCTCTCTGGAATACTTCATGAGTTCCTGATAAAGGATCCATCCTCTCGGGAGCCAGTAAGCCATACCGGGAGCTGTCTCGCGGAACATAAAGAGGTCAAGCGCAGTGCCGATCTTCTTGTGGTCTCTCTCCTGAGCTTCCTTGAGCCATGCGAGGTGAGCCTTGAGCTCATCCTTTGAAGGGAAAGCGAAAAGATAGATTCTCTGGAGCTGATCTCTCTTCTCATCACCTCTCCAGTAAGCACCTGATACGCTCTTGATCTTGAATGCTGCGCTGAAAAGTTCCTGTGAATTATCTACGTGAGGACCACGGCAAAGGTCGACATAGTCATCACCTGTGTAATATATCGAAATAGTCTCGTCTGCAGGCAGATCGATGATAAGTTCAGTCTTGAACTTCTGATCCTTGAAGAGCTCCAATGCCTCATCCTTGGAGATGACCTTACGTGTCCAGTCTTCTCTCCTCTTGATGATCTCGTGCATCTTTTCTTCAATTGCAGGGAAATCCTCTTCTGTGACCGTTCTCGGAAGGACGAAATCATAATAGCATCCGTCTTCGATCTCAGGTCCGATCGCGTACTGTACCTCTTTGCCGTAGATCTCGATAACAGCCTTAGCCAGGATGTGTGCAAGAGAGTGACGGTACACCTTCAATACTTCTTCTTTTTCCATTGTAAAAAACCTCCTCTAGAGTTTTATGCACAGAACCGCTGTGCAGAATTTAAAGATTGTACCACAAATAAAAGAAAAATGTTGATTTAGAGGGCTTTGCCGGCCAGGAAGGCTGTTTTCGCACATTTTAAAACATTTGTTTGTGTAAAAGGGCATAAAAAAGGGGTGCATGTAAAGCACCCCTCTCATAACCGTATTATCAAGTATCAGTTTGTGTAGTTATCGAAATAACCCTGAACGAGTACGACAGGTGTTCCCTTATCGCCTGAACCCGAAGTGAGGTCGCACAAAGAACCGATGAGGTCTGTGAGCTGTCTGGGTGTTGTACCCTCACTGGCCATCTTGCCTACGAGGTTGGCGTCCTTAGCCTTGATGCTCTCTGAAATGGCTTTCTTCAGTGCCTCGCCGGAGAGATCTGCAAAATCGTTATCTGCAAGGTACTTGAGCTTGAGCTCATTAGGTGTACCGATAAGTCCGTCTGTAAAAGCAGGTGAAACGACCGGGTCAGCGAGTTCCCAGATCTTGCCCTGGGGATCCTTGAACGCACCGTCTCCGTATACCATTACTTCAACGCACTTTCCTGTCTTATCCAGAACCTTCTTCTGAATGTCGAGAACTAAGTCCTTGCACTCTCTGGGGAAGAGCTTTACCTGATCTTCTGTAGCCTTGTTGGATCCCAAAAGTCCGTATGCCTCGTTGCAGCCGCTGCCGTTAACGGGAGCATTCATTATCTCATCGAGGCTTACTACCTTCTCTGCGCCTGCAGCAAGAAGGATCCTCTTTGTTCTCTTTCTTGTATGGATATCGCAGTTGATAACTGACTTTGTATAATCAAGAATAGCTTTTGCCTGGTTTGCAAATACGATCTCAACATCACATCCGCATGCCTTGATGAGGTCGCCGTAATAAGCAACATAATCAACGCCTGTGAACTCGTGCTTATTCTCTCCGAAGAGCTCACGGTACTTCTCAAGGGAAAGAACGTCACTATAAGGGTTAATGCCTGCCTCATCGATCTTATCGAGGCTTACAAGGCAGTTGCCGACCTCGTCTGAAGGATAAGAGAGCATGAGAACGATCTTCTTGCAGCCCATTGCGATACCGCGGAGGCAGATAGCAAATCTGTTGCGTGAAAGGATAGGGAAAATAACACCTACCGTTCCTCCGCCGAGCTTTGCCTTAACATCTTCTGCAATATCCTGAACCGAGCAGTAATTGCCCTGTGCTCTTGCTACGACAGACTCTGTGATAGAGATGACATCCCTGTCCCTGATCTCAAAACCCTCTGCTTCAGCAGCACCGAGGACTGATTCAGTTACGATCTCTGACAAGTCATCGCCTTTGCGGATGATGGGGCATCTTATACCTCTGGATACTGTACCAACTCTTCTTTCTGACATAGAGCGATCCTCCAATATTTATATTCCGCCGATTATTATATAGGAAATTTATATCGAATTAAAGGAAGATTACTTACTGTACAAATTAAAAACGACGACCGGAAATTCCGATCGTCGTTGTAGGTTTCTGGCGGAGCCGCAGGGATTCGAACCCTGGTGCCCGTGAAGGCAAACGGTTTTCAAGACCGCCTCGTTATGACCGCTTCGATACAGCTCCATTTAAAGGCACTTAATTATACATACATCAGAACGAGTTTGCAAGCACCTTTAATTTTATGTGTTTATCAGTTGCATAGGAATTCGATCAGTCTGTCGAGATCCATATTGTCCTTGTAATCGATGACGATACGGCCTCTTCCTGTTGAGTTATCGAGAACCTTGATCTTTACCTTGGCACCGAGCTGCTTCTTGAGCTTTGTCTCTACTTCCTTTGTGCTCAGTGTAAGCCTGATATCAGGAAGCTCTACCTGCTTCTTTGCACCGGGATTATTCTGTGCATCGATATACTTCTTAACGAATACTTCTGCCTGTCTTACGCTCATATCGCGTGCCATGATGACATCTGCAACCTTGCGCTGGTCTTCCTTCTCCTTAAGGCCGAGGATAACCTTGGCGTGACCTTCTGAAAGATCTCCTCTGCTTACGAATTCCTGGAGGGATTCATCAAGATTGAGGATACGGAGAGTATTTGCGATAGTTGCTCTGGGCTTACCAAGCTTTTTAGAGAGCTGTTCCTGTGTAAGCTTATGGTTCTTGAGAAGATTCTGCATAGCTGAAGCTTCTTCAATAGGATTTAAGTCTTCTCTCTGGATATTCTCGATAAGAGCCTGCTCCATTACTTCTCTGTCAGAAAGCTCCCTTACAATTGCAGGAATAACTGAAAGACCTGCGATCCTTGCGGCTCTCCAACGGCGCTCACCTGCAATGATCATGTAGCCTTCGCCCTTACGCTGAACAAGGATAGGCTGGATGATACCGTTCTCCTCGATAGAAGATGCGAGTTCATTTAATGACTCATCGTTGAAGTTCTTTCTAGGCTGGCCGTTATTGGGGGAGATGTCATTGATCTTGAGATCAACTACTGAATTTCTCTTGTTCTCAGGAATTCCGTCAGATGAGAGTAAAGCGCCAAGGCCTCTGCCCATTGCTCTGCTCTCTGATACTGTCTTTACAGCCGTTTTCTTAGCAGGAACAGCCTTTACGGGAGCTTTGACTGCAGCCTTAACAGGCGCCTTCTTAACAGCAGGCTTATCTGCAGGCTTCTTGGCAGCGGCTTTCTTCGCAGGCTCTGCCTTCTTTGCAGGAGCTTTCTTAGCCGCAGGCTTAGCTGCTTTCTTCGCCGGAGCCTTTGCTGCTGTCTTCTTTGCAGCAGGTTTAGCTGCGATTACCTTCTTCTTAGGAGCTGCCTTAGGTCCTTTTCCTAATCCTTTTGTAGCCATATCTATTCTCCTTTACGCTCTCTTGATTACTTCTTTTGCCAGGGCTTCATAAGCCTTGGAACCCTTGGAGTTCTTATCGTAGTCGCAGATTGCAAGACCGTGGCTCGGAGCCTCTGCAAGCCTTACGTTTCTGGGGATTACAGTCTTAAATACTTTTCCGCCAAAATACTTGTCTGTCTCTTCCTTAACCTGTCTGGAAAGCTGCGTTCTCATGTTGAACATTGTAAGAACAACGCCCAGGATCTCGAGCTCAGGATTGAGCTTCTTTTTAACAATGTTAATTGTATCCATAAGTTGGGACAGACCTTCAAGCGCATAGTACTCACCCTGGATAGGGATTATCAGACGGTCAGACGCTGTAAGGGCATTGATCGTAAGAAGTCCCAGAGAAGGAGGGCAGTCCAGAACGATGAAGTCGTAATTGTCAGAGATCGGGGCCAGTGCATTCTTAAGGATCTGCTCTCTGGAGATAACTGTAACGAGTTCTACCTCAGCGCCTGCAAGATTAATGTTTGTAGGGCAGATATCAACGTTCTCTGCATTTGTCTCATAGATAACATCAGCGATAGGTGCATCGTTAATAAGAACATCGTAGACTGTCTGTTCAAGTTCACGCTTATCGATTCCCAGACCGCTCGTAGCGTTAGCCTGAGGGTCCATATCGATCAGGAGCACCTTTTTCTTCTTTTTGCCAAGGAATGCGGCAAGATTGACTGCGGTCGTTGTCTTACCGACTCCGCCTTTCTGATTTACAAGAGCAATTACTGTCGCCATATATATACTCCTTTTTATAAATATTCCTATTCAGATATGCTAATTCTATCATTTAAGACACATATTATATATGTCAACTTTGATACAAATTTGCGGAAATGTTCCACGTGGAACATTTCATTTTTGGCGTCATGCCGAATTTGTTCATAACACCATTGTTCCACGTGGAACAATCAATAAAAAAACGGGTGCCGGAGCACCCGTCTTAAGCTTTACTGTGTATAACTTATCAGTTATCGATGTTAGCAAGCTTCGCGTTCTCCTGGATGAATTCCTTACGGGGTTCAACCTGATCGCCCATGAGGAGGTTGAATGTCTCATCTGCCTCCTGGGCATCCTTGAGAGTTACTCTCAGGAGTTTTCTTGTAACAGGATTCATTGTTGTATCCCAGAGCTGCTCGGAGCTCATCTCACCAAGACCCTTGAATCGCTGGATAAGAGGATTCTCCCACTTGTGAGCAATCTTTATCTCTTCGATCTCCTTATCATCGTAAGCATAATATGCTTCATCGCCCTTATAGACCTTATAGAGCGGCGGGCAGGCAATATATACATATCCGCCTTCTACGAGAGGCTTTAAGTATCTGAAGAAGAATGTGAGAAGAAGTGTTCTGATGTGAGAACCGTCGACATCGGCATCGGCCATGATGATTACCTTGTGGTATCTGAGCTTTGTCTCATCGAATTCATCACCGATACCTGCACCCAGAGCCATAACGACCGGCTGGAGCTTCTCGTTGGAATATACCTTATCGATTCTGGCCTTCTCAACGTTGAGCATCTTACCCCAAAGAGGGAGGATAGCCTGATACTTACGCTCTCTGCCCTGCTTAGCAGATCCGCCTGCGGAGTCACCCTCTACGATGAAGATCTCGCAGAACTCTGCCTCATCGCTCTGGCAGTCAGCAAGCTTACCGGGCAATGCGTTATTCTCAAATACTGTCTTTCTTCTTGTAAGTTCTCTTGCTCTCTTTGCAGCATCTCTTGCTCTTGAAGCTGAAAGGCACTTATCCATGATGAGCTTTGCAATATCAGGGTGCTCTTCAAGATAGATCTCGAGCTTCTCATATACTGCGCTGTCTACCATCGGTCTGATCTCTGCATTACCGAGCTTACTCTTTGTCTGTCCTTCGAACTGAGGATCAGGAAGCTTAACTGAGATGATCGCAGCAAGACCTTCTCTTGTATCTTCACCCTGGAGCTTAACGTCGCCGTCCTTAATGAACTTATACTTCTTTGCATAGTCATTGATGGCTCTTGTCATTGCTGCACGGAAGCCTACAAGATGCGTACCGCCTTCAGGTGTGGCGATGTTGTTAGCGTATGTATATACGGTCTCCTGATAGGAATCGTTGTACTGGAGAGCGATCTCCACGAAGTTATCTCCCTGCTTTGTCGCAAAGTAGATAGGAGGTGTATTGATAGGTTCCTTGTGTCTGTTGAGATACTCAACGAAGGAGATGATACCGCCGTCATAATGGAGGTGCTTCCTTACGGGTTCTGCACCTCTGTCATCAGTAAGATCGATGGTAACTTCCTTGTTAAGGAAAGCCATTTCACGGTAACGTGTGATCATGGAATCGAAGTCAAATACGATATCCGGGAAGATAGAATTATCAGGGATAAAGTTGGTCTTTGTACCTGTATCTTCCTTGTCGCAAGTGCCTACAATATGAAGCGGAACGGTGGTCTTACCCTTCTCAAATTCGATCTCATAGATGTTGCCGTCACGGCGTACCTGAACCTTCATATGGTCTGCCAGAGCATTAACTACAGAAGCGCCTACGCCGTGAAGACCGCCTGAAATACTGTATGCTCCGCCGCCGAATTTACCGCCTGCGTGAAGCACTGTATGAACGACTTCAACAGTAGGAATTCCAAGCTTCGGATGGTTACCTACTGGGATACCTGAACCGTTATCTGTAACGGTTACAGAACCGTCTTTCTCAAGTACAACATCGATAGTATCGCAGCGTCCTGCAAGTGCTTCGTCGACTGAATTTGCTACGATCTCATAGATAAGGTGATGCAGACCTCTGAGTGTTGTATCACCGATGTACATACCAGGACGCTTTCTTACAGCTTCCAGTCCTTCAAGGACCTGAATATCATCTTCGCTGTATTCGCTGTTGTTGGATGTATCGAAGCTGTCCTGATCACCTTCTGCAGCCAATACGTCAGCCATGGATTCTTCCTTGAAATCCTCAGTTAATGCTCTGGGGTTCTCGGCAAGATTCTTAAGCTCGTCATCGTCACCCTCTTCCACAGGTTGGAAGTATAGATCTACCGCACCGGAAGGGCGGGAGGACGCCTCGGGAGCGGGCTGTGTCTCCTCAAAATTGAAATTCTTCTCGTCGTTTTCCTTCATAAATGCAAAAAACTCCTATTTTTCCGGCAAAACCCGGCAAATGCCTGATATTGCTGTATTTGTAACACCGTTATTGGTCTTTTTTCAGAAGTTATCCGAGGACATCAGTCTGTTTAATAGCAGATTTGCGGAGAGTGAACAAACATATGTTTTGTCGTCTGTGATCACCAGTGACTTGGGTATATCTTCCGTAACATACTGAAGTCTGCCTTGCTCATCCTCGCGGTTGATAAACTCCGTCACGTCCTTCTGGGAAGGGGAGACGGTCTCAAGGTTGACTATGCAGGTAACTGAAGATCTGAGCACTGAAAGATCATTGCCGATATGAATGAACATATTTGGCCTCCCAAATGTCCTTAAATCCTCTTTTAACCTATAAATTATAACATAAAAAGGAAGAATAATATGTTTATTATAATATAAGAATCGGGCAATTCAGGCGCATTTATAGCGCATTTTGTCCTAAAATCAGGCTTCTTTTGTGATTTCTCCGCCGTTTACCCGGTAGAATTCGGCCTTATTTGCGCCCTGCATCACGTCTATCTCTTCGCCGATCATATTCTTGTCCGTGCACGTGATGAAAATCTGAGCGCCCTTCATGGCCGATACAAGGCTTAATCTCCTGGTCTTGTCGAGCTCTGAGAACACATCGTCCAGGATAAGGATCGGGGTGGAGGAGACGAACATCTTTATGATCTCCAGTTCAGAGAGCTTTAAAGCAAGTGCAGCGGTCCTCTGCTGGCCCTGTGAAGAGAAATTCTTCATGGCAAGACCGTCCAGCTTGATGATGATGTCATCCCTGTGGATACCGGTCGACGAGACGTGCTTATCTATGTCGTAATTACGGACGGATTTGAGCTTGGCTAATACCAGATCTGAGAGAATGCCCTTAATTCGCCCATAATCGCTCTCTGAGAGGCCCTTACCCATATACTCGTCATATTTACTGTTTTTGGTCAGAAACGTTTCCAGGGCCCCTACAACGCCAAATATGGTACTGTACTCTATAGAGAGGTTTTCCTTGCCCCCTGAGATGCTTCCGTGATGCTTTGCTGCGGTGTCAGAAATAAGCTTTGCGAACCTGTAGCGCTTCAGTATGATCTCTGCAGACAGTTCAGCCAGTGAGAAATCCCAGAAATCGAGCTGCGGATCTACATTCTCGGCCTTATAGTTCGGCTTTATGCTCTTGAGAAGGGCATTTTTCTGAACCAGGAGCCTGCTGTAATTGCTCAAGAGATTAAAGTATGAGGGCGATATCTTGGATATCAGCGTATTTAAGAACTTACGGCGGAATGCAGGAGCATTTTTGACGATATTTAAGTCCTCAGGAGCGAAAATAACAATGTTACATACGCCGATATATTCCGATACTTTGTCGACCGGAGCGTTATCTCTTATAAGAAGTCTTCCGGGCCTGTTACCTTTGCTTAAAGAGGACTTCTCCGTATAGTAACTTGCCATGAGATTACAGTTAGAACCGTCGTCATCAGTAAGATCCAGGCTTACTTTATATTCGTTTGAACCGAATCTTATGAGGTCTGAATCCTTGCTTGTCCTGTGTGATGTAACGCTTGAAGCTACATAGATCCCTTCAACGAGATTAGTCTTTCCCTGGGCATTATCACCGTAGAAAATATTAACAGAAGGCCCGACGTCTAAATCGAGCCTTCCGTAATTTCTGAAGTTTTCTAAATGTATGCTTCTTATGAACATTATCTTCTGATAGGAAGAATAAGGTAAATGTACTTCTCACCCTCAACAGGCTTGATGATGCAGGGTCCCTGACCGCCGTTAACTTCAACTCTGATCTCTTCATCCTCAATGTTCTTAAGTACATCAAGAACATATCTGGAATTGAAATCAACATCAATAAGATCGCCTTCAAGGCTTATAGAGATATTCTCCTGGAGATTACCTCTTGCAGATGTAGCCTGAACTGTAAGCTCAGAAGGATTATTTGAAAGGAATCTTACAGGGCACTTACGGTCATCTGTCATGATGATCAATGAAGCTCTGTCGACAGCATCAAGGAACTGCTTGCGGTTGATAGTGATAACTGTCTTAGGATTCTTTGTGATGATGGAATCGAAATTAATGAACTGGCCTTCGATAAGACGGGAAACCATTCTTACGTTGCCGATATCGAATAAGAGATTCTGCATTGATGTGTAGATATTGATCTCTGCATCTTCGTCATCACTTAAGATCTTGCTCATCTCAGTAAGAGCCTTACCGGGAACGATGTAATTGATCTTAGGGAAATCATTGCCCATATCCTCACGGTTGATAGCCATTCTGAATCCGTCGATTGATACTACGGAAAGAACAGAACCGTCAGATACTACATTGCTTCCTGTAAGAACAGGACGGGAATTATCACGTGATACTGCAAAGATCGTGTGATTGATCATATTCTTAAGGATCTTCTGACTCATAACGATCTTCTCTGCACCTGTCTCATCGATCTCAGGGATCTTCGGGAACGGCTCGGGATCAAGACCTGCGATCTTAAACTCAGCCTGTCCGCACTTAATAGTTGTCTGGAAGTTGTTGTCTGAAATGATATCTACTTCAGGCTCAGGAAGCTTTCTGATGATATCACCGAAGAACTTTGAATCGATAACAACGGCGCCCTTTTCAGTAACACTGGCTTCCACATCAGCTTCAATACCTGTCTGAAGATCGTAACCCGTAAGCTTGATCTTATCATCATCTGATGCCTCAATGAGAATGCCGTTAAGGATATTTACTGTACTGTTAGTAGTAACAGCTCTCTGGACTATGGATACATTATTAACCAAGTCATCTCTGCTGCATGTGAACTTCATATGAAGGGAGCCACCTTTCATTATTAATAAAATTTCTTAAACATTATACACTGAAATATATTAAAAATGTATAGTTTAACGGTGTTACAAAGGTTTAATTTTGCGGATAGTTTTGCGAAGCGGAAATCCGGTCTTACAGTACTTAAAGTTAGCTCTTATTAGCCTTATTATGTTTTGTTCAAATGTTCAGAAGTGCTCGAAAATGCGTTGTTTCTGCGCTTTTTTCCGAACATGACAATGTATAAAACGCACTTGATTAATGTTCAGAAAAATACCGTTTTGAACATTGTTACATTTGTATACAAACCGTCTACAGGAAATCTACTTTAAGTTTTGCACTTAAGAACAAAAATTGTTCAAATCATGTAATGAGCTTATAGATCTCTTCAGCCTGCTTTTTGAGCTCAGGATCCTCATTTACATTGTCACAGCCGTGCATAACTGTGGTGTGCTTACGTCCGCCGAAGATCTGGCCGATCTTCTCGAGCTTTAATTCGAGATAATCCCTGCAGATAAACATGGCAACATTACGTGCTGTAGATATCTCAGCACTTCTGAGCTTGGAAGTAAGCTTGTCAGGAGTCAGATCGTAGTAATTGGATACTGCATTTATAACGATCTCAGGCGTTAAGAACTTCTTCTTATTCGTATTTACGATAGGATCGATGATCTTGCGGATATCATCCAGAGTAAGTTCACCGTTAGCCAGGGTAATATAAGAAGAGATCGTGTTAAAAGCGCCGTTAAGCTGTCTGATATTGGTCGTGACATTCTCGCAGACATAGTCGATTATCTCGTCTGAAAGCGTGAAAGTCTCATTCTCGAGCTTGCTTAAGAAGATAGCCTTACGTGTCTCAAAATCCGGCGGCTGGACGTCGAACATGATACCGTCCTGGAAACGGGATGTAAGTCTGCTGCTTAACTGTGTGAGGTTGGAAGGAGCCTTGTCGCATGTGATTACGATCTGCTTTCCTGCCTCGATCAAAGCCTCGAAAGTATTGAAGAATTCGGTTTGGACACCTTCCTTGCCGATAAGGAACTGGATATCGTCGATCAGAAGGACGTCTACAGAACGGTATTTATTACGGAATTCCGTGTAATTCTTATTGTTGATGCAGGCGATAAAGGCATTTGTGAAGGCTTCGCATGTGGTATAAATGACCTTCTTTTCGGGATGCTGCTCCAAAACAGCATTGCCGATAGCCTTCATGAGGTGTGTCTTGCCAAGACCTGAATTACCCCATAAGAAGAAGGGGTTTCTCTGCTTCTGGCCGGGCTTGGTTGCGACAGATACTGCGGATGCATGTGCAAAACGGTTACAGTCACCTACGACGAAGTTCTCGAAAGTAAACTCGCCTGTAAGTCCTGTAGGGGTAACTATCTCAGTCTTTGCCTGTGTTGCGGCCTTCTTCTCGGAAATAACGGAAGAATTAAGAGCATTCTCGTCGCCTTCAAGGATGAACTTAACGGCACAGGACTTGCCGTCATTGGCAGCCCTTATAGCATCTTCAACCAGCTTATTGAGCTTCTGGCCCTTAACGAGATTTAAGGAATATTCGTCTCTGGCAGCAAGAACCAGGACATCCTTATCGCAGTGAGCAACGCTCATCTTACAGAGGATAGACTCGTAGGTAATGGAATTAATGTTCGAATCATACTTAAGCAATTCGAGTGCATTTTCCCAGATCTTGCTCTCCATGTAACCCCTCCGTAACAAAAATGACGTGCGTTTAACATAATAGCACGGTCAAAGAGTATAATGAATATGCAATTTATATTAAAAATCGGTGAAAAATCGGGCAGGATAATGAAACGAAAAGCGCAGGGCAACAGACAAAGATCAAAGAAAACAGCTGTCAATACAGTTCTTATAGCAGCAGCGGCTATTCTCCTTATAGCCGGAATAATTCTGCTGCTGATAGAGCCCATTAAGAGATATAACAGGAAAAAGATCTCTGAAGATGCTCTTGCCGCAGTTTCCGAGAAGATAGAGGCGACAGAGGAGGCAGAGATCACATTTACGGTCCCTGCAGCCGGAAATGAAGTCGCAGGCGAGGAAGAAGGATACGACATCATAGATGACAGTGAAGGCGAGGGCGAAGGAGAAGGCGAACCCGACGGCGAAGAAGAGCTTGAATATGAGCTGGATGAAGCACCTGCACAAGACAGCGGCTCTACGGTGTCATTGAAGTCTATCGGCATCCTTTCGATCGGCAAGATAAAGATCAGTTATTCCGTATGGGATGAGGCCACAAAGGTGTCCTTAAGGTATGGTCTCGGTCACTATCCGGGTTCGGTCATGCCGGGAGAGACAGGCAATGCGACGATCCTGGGCCATAATTACAAAGACGGTTCCATGTTCCACAATCTGGGCAAGCTCAAGAAGGGTGACAAAGTGGTCTTCAAGTCCGCAGAAGGCAAGGAAATGACCTTTACAGTCGAAGAATCCAAGATAATTAAGGCCAGTGACCTTAAGAAATATGTGACAGGCGACATAACTGACAAAAAGCAGCTGACGCTTGTTACATGCACCTATGAATACGGCAAAAAAGGCTGGAGAAGGGTCGTTATCTGCAAGTTACAGTAACGTCCTAAATAAACCCAACACATTTTTAAGATTTCTGTTATAATTTGCGCGGGTTTTATATAAAACCTATTAAACCGATACTGATTTTTGGAGGACCTTATATGGTTACGGCAATCGTTGGTGCTAACTGGGGCGACGAAGGAAAGGGCAAGATCACTGACCTTTTGGCAAGTGAGTCTGACATCGTAATAAGATTCCAGGGCGGAGCTAATGCAGGACACACCATTATCAACGATCACGGAAGATTCGCTCTTCACCTCATGCCTTCGGGTGTTTGTTACGACAATATCGTAAACATCATCGGCAATGGTGTTGCGCTTGATATAAGAAAGTTCGTCAATGAATATAACTCATTAAAGGAGCAGGGTTTAAATCCCCACCTTCTGGTATCTGACAGGGTTCAGGTCGTAATGCCTTACCATGTTGATTTCGATAAGTTCGAAGAAGAGAGATTAGGCGGCAAGGCTTTCGGCTCCACCAAGTCCGGTATCGCACCGTTCTTCTCTGACAAATATGCGAAAATCGGCTTCCAGGTTTCCGAGCTTTTCGACGAAGCAACATTGAAGGAAAAGATCGAGAGAGTCCTTGAGATCAAGAACGCGCTCCTCGTAAACCTCTATCACAAAGATCCCATCAAGGCAGATGAGCTCTTGGCCGAGATGCTCGAGCAGGGAAGACTCATCAAGCCTTTTGTCACAAATACCAATGCATATATCTACGAAGCTCTGAAGGAAGGCAAGAACATCCTCCTCGAAGGCCAGCTCGGTACAATGAAGGATCCTGACATGGGCATCTACCCGATGGTTACATCTTCCTCCACATTGGCAGGCTACGGCTGCGTTGGCGCAGGCATTCCGCCTTATGAGATCAAGAAGATCGTTGTAGTTACCAAGGCTTACTCTTCTTCAGTCGGCGGCGGCGCATTCGTATCTGAGATCCTGGACGAAGCAGTTGCTAAAGAACTCAGAGACCGTGGCGGCGACAAGGGTGAGTACGGCGCTACAACAGGACGCCCGAGAAGAGTCGGCTGGTTCGACTGCGTAGCTACACGTTACGGTGTAAGACTCCAGGGCGGTACAGACGTTGCCCTCACTAACCTTGACGTACTTGGTTACTTAGATAAGATCCCTGTCTGCACAGCTTATGAGATCGACGGCGTCATCACAAAGGATTTCCCGAATCCCACACAGCTCGACAGATGCAAGCCCGTTATCGAATACCTGCCTTCATGGAAGGGCAAGGGCGATATCAGAGGCCTCACAGAATACGATAAGCTCCCCAAGGAAGCTCAGGACTATGTCGAGTTCATCGAAAAGGAGATCGGCGTCCACATCTCTATCGTATCTACAGGACCTGTAAGAGAAGAGATCATCAGAAGATAAGCCATAACAAAAACACAAAAATCCGGAGCTGCAGCGACATTTGAAACTGCAGCTCTTTTATATGTAAAACTTACCAAAACATAAAACTTCTGAAGGGCTATGTTTTTCGCTATTAGGCAAGAGATTTTTTGTTTTCGCGGGGCATAAGCAAGAATATAATAAACCAATAAGATTTATATGATTCCGGAGGAATTCCCATGTCCAAGGAAATGATCCTCGTCCTCGACTTCGGAGGGCAGTATAACCAGCTCATTGCAAGACGTGTCAGAGAGCAGAATGTCTACAGTGAAGTAAGACCCCACACCACGAGCATTGAGGAGATCAAGGCTCTGAATCCCAAGGGAATCATCCTTACGGGCGGCCCCTCCACGGTCTACGAAGACGATGCGCCCAAGTGCTCACCTGAACTCTTTAAGCTCGGCATCCCTGTACTCGGAATCTGCTACGGCGCTCAGCTCATGAATTACCTCTTGGGCGGCGAAGTAAAGTCTGCACCCGTCAGGGAATACGGCCACACTGATGTTAATATCGATACAGAAGCTAAGCTCTTCAAAGGCGTTCTTCCCAAGACAGTCTGCTGGATGAGCCACACCGTTTACATCGCAAAACCCGCTCCCGGCTTCAAGATCACAGCACATACCGAGGTATGCCCTGTAGCTGCTGCAGAGAACGTCGAAGAGAATCTCTACTGCGTACAGTTCCACCCGGAAGTTGTTCATACAGTCGAAGGCACAACGATGCTCGCAAACTTCGTTAAGGACGTCTGCAAGTGCAAGTGCGACTGGAAGATGGATTCATTCGTTGAGACATCCATAAAGGAGATCCGCGAGAAGGTCGGTTCAGGCAAAGTCCTCTGCGCCCTTTCAGGCGGCGTTGACTCATCCGTTGCTGCAGTACTCCTCTCAAAGGCAGTAGGCAAGCAGCTCACATGTGTATTCGTCGACCACGGACTCCTCCGTAAGAACGAGGGCGATGAGGTCGAAGCAGTATTTGGACCTGAAGGTCCTTACGATCTCAACTTCATCAGAGTCAATGCCCAGGAGCGCTTCTATTCAAAGCTTGCAGGCGTCGAAGATCCTGAAACAAAGCGCAAGATAATCGGTGAGGAATTCATCAGAGTATTCGAAGAAGAAGCAAAGAAGGTTGGTGCCGTCGACTTCCTCGTACAGGGCACCATCTATCCTGACGTTATCGAATCCGGCCTCGGCAAGAGCGCCGTTATCAAGTCTCATCACAACGTAGGAGGACTTCCCGACTATGTTGACTTCAAGGAGATCATCGAACCCTTAAGGCTCCTGTTCAAGGACGAAGTCAGAAAAGCCGGTCTTGAGCTTGGCATCCCCGAAAATCTTGTATTCCGTCAGCCGTTCCCCGGCCCGGGTCTTGCTATAAGAATCATCGGTGAAGTTACAGCTGAGAAGGTAAAGCTTGTTCAGGATGCAGATGCGATCTTCAGAAGAGAGATGCAGCTTGCAGGCTTCGACAAGTACGCTAACCAGTATTTTGTTGCACTCACAAATGTCCGTTCAGTAGGCTGCATGGGCGACGAGAGAACATACGATTATGCATGCCTCCTCCGCGCCGTTACGACCACAGACTTTATGACCGCTGAAGCAGCAGAGCTTCCCTGGTCCCTCATCAACAAAGTCACTAACAGGATCGTAAACGAAGTCAAAGGCATAAGCCGCGTCTTCTACGACTGCACGGGCAAACCGCCGTCAACGATCGAGCTTGAATAATGAAAAAACGCTGGAAACGCCCGTAAATAGGGCGTTTCCGTTTTTTAAGCCAACAAAAAGCCAACCAAAATCGGGTATTAGTATTTTAAGAATTCCGGTTATAGTCGATGCTGGATATGATTTGTAATGAATAGAAATATCAAGATGTCTTTACTCTGATGATATAATTTAGAGGATAGAAAGACGCCAATTTGGTCATTGCTTTTCTGTCATATTAGTTTTGCATCCTATTAAACTGCGAAAGGGGAACGGCTATGGCAAAGAATATAGAACCTAAACTGAGAAAAATAGGAGATTATCTTAAACTCGAAGAGGATACTCTTTTTTCAATACCAGAATATCAGCGTCCGTATTCTTGGGGAACAGAACAGTGTGATAAGCTTTGGCAAGATATAAATGATTTTATTGCAAGTGACAGCAAAGATAGATATTTCTTTGGAACAATAATAATCAATTGTCAGGAAAATGATACAAAATTCTGTCTTATAGATGGTCAACAGAGAACCACAACTTTTTTGCTGTTGCTTAAGGCATTACTTATTAAAATTAATGTTGCCATCGGAAAAACAGAAACAGATGAAGATTCCGAAAATTTGTGTCGGGGACTAAAAGATCGTCGTCGTAAAATAATGGGGATTCTGTATAAGGCTGAAGCAGAAGATATCTCTGATAAACCGGACCTAATACGTGATACCGAAATCTGCAAGCGCATCTCAATTGTTGAAAACAATTCAATAAATGAGCATTATAAGGCAGAGTTGAATACAATACTTCAGGCTGTTGATTATGTTGGTGCTGAAGCAAATGTAATCAAGATTCCTCGAAAACAAAAAGATAATAAATATACTAATTTTTTCAGGAATTTTAAGTTTTTCTATGAAATGATAGGGGAACTCTCTGAGTCTCAATTGAATACCATGGCAAAGGTCGTTACGGAAAGTTGTGAAGTAATTGAGATTAAGAGTTGGCAGGTGGAACAGGCAATTACCATGTTTAATTCGTTAAATTCGGATGGCCTACCTCTTTATGATGCAGATATTATTTCTGCTCAGTTATATGCTGAGGCGGAAAAAGCGGGCAATGTAGAAGAATTTAAGACGCTTTGGAATGAATTCCTTAACAATATAGAAGAACTAAAAGCAGCAGGCATTGCTAATATAGACTCTATACTGATGCAGCAAATGTATTATGTTAGAGCTGTAAATAAAGACATTATAAGTGAAAAAGGAGCGATCAATGTTACTACTCCTGGCTTGAGAAGGTATTTTATTGAAATCAATAAGTCTTTGTTGAGTCAACCCATTGAGTTATGCAAGGGAATGATAAAACTGACTAAAATTTGGATGAAAGTTGCATCTTATCCAATAGGTCAGGTCATATTGAAGTTTAATGAGAATGCAAAACTATTTCTTGCAAGTTATTTCTATCGTTTTAATGAAGAGGATGTCACAGAAGAAAAACTCAAGACAGTTTTGGAATGTGTATTGCGATTATTCACTATTTTGGAAGTTGTTGATATCGGATATTCAAGCAAATACTTTAAGACATTTCTATTTGGCGAAGAAGTAAAATTTGTTGATTCGAGTATCAGCGATGAAGAACTTAGAGCCGATTTTGAAAAGCACATTCGTGATAATTGGAAGTTAGAAGATATAAAGACATCAATTCTCGATTATGATGATTATATGCTGGTTTATTTGAATGAATACTTATTTGCTATAGAGAATGGTGTGGATTTCAGCATCGGTTCAAAATGTGACATAGAACATATAATGCCGTCTAGCGGTAAAAATCTTACAGTTATTCGAAATGATGCTGGAATTGACAGTGAAGAAGAGTTTAAAAGTATAGTTAACAAGCTTGGTAATAAGATTTTACTTGAAGAAAAAATAAATAGATCTATAGGAAATGAGTGGTTCAGAACTAAGGTTTCAACAAAACTAGATAGTAAGAACGGATACATTGACAGCAAGTATCCTATTGCAGCAGCATTGGTCGCAAAATATAAAGATCAGAATAAGGCATATTGGAAGAAAGAAGATATAAACTCAGCGACAGAGAAAGCGGCTACGCGTATTGTGAATTTTATTTTTGGTGTTAAAAAAGCAGATTAAAAACACACATATTAGGCAACTAAACTTAAGCCTTGGAGTAATGAAGTGAAGAACTCTCTTCATAATCCAAGGCTTATTTACTTCATAATCATATCGGAAGATCATCAATGCACATGTAATAGACACCGAGTCTTTTGATCCGTTCGAGCTCATCGTACTTGATATGAGTAACCTTGAACGGATTCCTCTGAAGCCGGTTTAACAGTAATACCAATGTTCCGCCCCATACGATAGTCATATATTAATTGTTTCCGTACAGTTCTATCATTTCTTTGATGGTTGCGTCACTGTAGAATTTTAGGTCTTCTTCGAACTTCTTCTCAAACTCCTTTTTAGCCAGAGCAGAATAAGATTCCTTCTTGCGTGTGTAATTAAGCCAATCATTGACCATATTACTTACGATGTTTATGCCGCCCATACTGGTATAGAACCGGATTAAAAGAGCTGAGCCAGTGTATTCAATCGTGGGAAACCCAGTAACTCCTAAACTAAAGAAATGATCCATCTCATATAGTAAATATGCGAAATCAGAGGAATAAGCATCTGGGTCTAAAAGTTTATCTGCGTTGAAGACAAATCCATATATCCCTGTAGCTGAAGCCTCAGCTGCATCAATAAGAAGATCAGGAGCGACCTTACAGAATGCCCTGATCAAATCTGCTACTGTTTCACAGTGCTTAGTTTTAGCTTTGGTCAGTTTTGCACGCTCATCGGCATAGATATCTTTCAGATTCTGCAGAATACTCTTTTCAAAATCTGTTTCGTTGCTAGAGAATCTGCCTCTCCAGCTCTTGTATTCAATAACACGCGGATCCTTGTTATCTGAATACTTATCCAGGGAGAAGACCTGTCTCTTGTCATACCAATAATTCAGATATGTGTTGAGAATAGTATTACGGATGTCGTCGTTATCAAAAACGATAGCTGTCTTGCCGTCTATTCTCTCAATATCAATAGTGTGTTTGTCCTCGAGTTCAAAGAGAACATGCATTATATCGGCTTCATTCTGGATGTTTATATCAGACAGGGCTTCAACATCAACATCTAAAGCATCTGCTATCGCTTTCAGCATGTCTGCCTTTGGTGTGCGGACATCGTTCTCGTATTGCCTTATTCTATCGCCCGGAAGGCCTACCTTCTGTCCCAATTCTGCCTGCGTATAACCGCGAAGATCTCTAAATAATCTAATTTTGTTACCAATTGTCATAAGCTTACATACTCCTTTGCAAGCATATTTTAACATGGAACTTGCGGAAATGTAAGTACCAAAAATAAAAATAAGTGCAAAAAAGTACTTGCAAAACGTTTGCGACTGTTGTATATTAGTGATTAAGTACAAATCTGTCCTTAAGAAAAACAAGCTTAAGGGCAGAAAAGTGCGGAAAAGACCGCACGTGAACCTTGACAACTTAATAAAAAGACTGAAAGGTACGAAACTTGTATCGGCGTTAAAATACCAAGCCAAGTTGACTCCGACCTCGCCAAGACCTCCTTAGGGAGAGAGCGATAAAGGGGATGAGTCAGAATCGGGGTTGCACCCCGAGGGAGGCGAAGACAGATACAAAGTCAGGAAACTTCTGTGAAG
>JAEEGK010000767.1_pt1 | contig 80183 bp, 80 predicted proteins | sample 8958771 | NCBI WGS metagenome assembly JAEEGK01 (sample SAMN16246547, study PRJNA631951) | gut metagenome | biome: gut microbiome; feature: rumen; material: SC-attached | host: Bos | place: Iran: Karaj | collected 2018-10
AATAATTGCTTAGCTTATTCTTAACGTTTACTTTAGGTTTCTTTCTCTGAAATTTACTCTCACATCTTTCGATGTGTTTTTTGAATTTTCAGGGTTGCATTGCTGTTTATTTGTCAAGGTTCTTTGCACCTGCCCGTTTTTGGCAGTGCTTGATTATCTTATCACTTACAATTTTCATTGTCAATAATTTTTTGTAAAAATTTGAATACTTTTTATGAAAAACTATTACATTATTATAAGTGGATAATTCCCATCAAAAAAGTTCCTTATTCGGGAACTCTTTATCAACGGAGAAGGAGGGATTTGAACCCTCGCGCCGCTATTAACGACCTGCACCCTTTCCAGGGGTGTCCCTTCAGCCTCTTGGGTACTTCTCCAGAAAGCTAAATTAATACAATCAATATTCGGATAATTTGCATTAAAAAGCGGAGAGGATGGGATTCGAACCCATGCGCCCTTTCGGACAAACGGTTTTCAAGACCGCCTCGTTATGACCACTTCGATACCTCTCCGAATTGCATTCAATCAAAACGCAAGTGTTATATTATCAAATTTAAACTATCGTGTCAACACTTAAAGTTACTTTATTTTATAATAAAACGTACTTGATCAGCCTTTATCAAATTCATCGTCTCTTGCCCATCTTTTTCTGCACAGGGATGCAGTAAGGGAAACAGTGATAAGAACAATGGCAATAGACTGAAGCGTAGAGGTATAACCTGCCATGCTGTTCAGTATGTTGAATGCACCTATAAACTCCGCTCCGACTGTTTGTGCTATCAATGTGATCGCAGATGTAGTTATAAGAGATTGAATAAGACCTGCAAAGGGATAACATATAAACAAGATAAGACCCGCTACCTCAGTTATGATCTTCTCACTCATCGATTTTATACCTAATATGATAAGCACAGCAAAAACAATGATCAGCAATACACGGGCAAGATCAAAAAATCTTAATCCGGAATAAAAAATGATCGCCGTCAATGAATACTCACCCGAAATCCATTTCTGGCCTACCACAAGGAAATAAATAAACGGTATCAGCACTTTGCCTAATACCAGATCAAGTATTGCACTTACAACTGCAAGGATCGCCGTAATCTTTATAAATTTACCCATTTTTCTTTTATACTCCTTATATATTCAGGTCTTTGGGCACGGTTATCTTTATATTCGAATAGTCTCCCTCGATAAGCTTAACCTTTGTATCGGAAAACATTTCGACAACCTGTGCGTCATCCGTCGCTTTTATATCGGATCCGTTTTCAAGACTCTTTATATATGAAGAGTACGAATCAAAAGCGAGTTTGTATTCGAATGTCTGCGGAGTCTGCATGAAATAAACATTCTTTCTTTCGGGTGTTGAAACAACGAACCCTTCATCATCCGCTATCTTTACGGTGTCTGTAGCCTTAACCGCGGTAACAACAGCTTTAAACTTTGCCACTTCTTCCATATTTCTTTTGATTATCTCTTTTGTGACATAAGGTCTCGCACCGTCATGTATCAGAACGTAATCGGCACCTTCGCACGCAGCAAGACCGTTATACACCGAATTGTATCTTTCCGCTCCGCCTGTTACGATGGCACATACTTTCTTTAACGAATACTTTTCGACAAATTCCGTTTTGATATAATCTTCGTCTCCCTTTCCGCAGACGATGACTATCGCATCGACATCGGAATTATCAAAAGCCAGAAGGGAATGTGCCAGTACCGGCTTGTCTTTAAGCATAAGATACTGTTTGGGAATATCGCTCTGCATTCTGCTCCCGACACCGGCAGACAGAACCACTGCATAAAACCTGCTCATATCCTTAAACCTTTCAGATCATCTCTCGCCGAGTTTAAGATTCGGTACCGCATTAAGATCAAGTCCGTTTCTTAATCCTCTTTTATATTCGAAATAAGCTGCCGATCCTATCATGGCCGCATTGTCCGTACAGAGAATGGGCGGCGGCAAAAAGAACTCAACTCCTTTTTCACTGCATGCTTTTTCAAAAGCAGCTCTTAAAGAAGAGTTTGATGCTACGCCTCCTGCGATGGCAAACTTTTTAAATCCGTATTTATCGAGTGCTTCCATGGAATGACCTACAAGAACATCGATAACAGCCTGCTGAAAAGAAGCCGCAACGTCTTCGGTCACGATCGTTTCATTGTTCATGGATGCGGTATTTAAATAATTAAGAACTGCGGACTTTAAGCCCGAGAAGCTGAAATCATACTCGCTTCCGCCAACCTTGGCACGGGGGAATTTGATCGCTTCGGGATTGCCGCTTTTTGAAACCTTATCGATCTTGGGTCCGCCGGGGTAGCCGAGGCCGATGGCTCTTGCCACTTTATCAAAAGCTTCGCCTGCTGCGTCATCTTCCGTTCTGCCGAGTATCTCATATTCTCCGTAATCGGACACTTTAACAAGATGTGTATGGCCGCCCGAAACGACAAGACACATAAAAGGAGGCTCAAGTTCCGCGTTGGCTATATAGTTGGCGCAGATATGGCCTTCGATATGATGTACTCCGATTATGGGAAGTTTGGATGCATAGGCCATAGCCTTTGCAAAAGATACTCCGACAAGGAGAGGACCTACAAGACCGGGCCCGTATGTTACGGCTACGGCAGACATATCTTTCAAATCCATTTTGGAATCTTCAATCGCCTTTGCCACAACCTGATTTATTTTATCTATATGTTTTCTTGATGCTATTTCCGGGACCACGCCTCCGTATAGAGTGTGGAGGTCGATCTGCGAATAGATGACATTCGACAAAACTTCCCTTCCGTTTTTAACCACCGCTGCTGCCGTTTCGTCACACGATGATTCTATTGCCAGTATATACACGTCTTCCATTATAAAAATCCTTTGAATCTATTCATTTTTGGAGGTCTCTTCGTCGAGATCGCCCATATCTTCTTCTTTTGCAAGATCAAAACCGTAAATCTTCCAGTGTCCGTCTTCATCTTTTCTCATGATAAATACTTCATTGGAATACATATATTCGGTGCCCTGTCTTAATCTGTATGTGGCATAGAGTCTTGCCCACTCAAAGCCGTCTTCGTAAAATCTTTCCACATCGGCAGCTGCGGATACCGAGTAACCGGATACAACTATCTTCTGCGACTGGAAGTTAAGAACTTCTTCCTGAAGATCATTAAGATATTTATCAAAGGTCATATTGGCCTTTAACTCATCATCGTAAAGTTCATATGATCTTTCAGCCAGCTGTTCAAGCTGTTCCTGAGTAAGCGTGTCGTTGTAGAAGCAGCATGTGATCTCGCTGTAATACTTTAACACTTCCTTAGGTGTGGGCGGATACGATTTGTCGATATCCCTGAGTAATATATCCATTGCCTGCGAAACATCCACTTCGGGCTCACCCGGATTCTGACTTTTCTTGCTTTGCACCCAAAAAACAACAATAACTGCAACAGCTATCGCTACAATACCGATTATTCCGATTATTGTTGTTTTCTTTTTCATCAAAGTTACCTTTTACGCCTCATCAAATCTGAGATCGGCGCTCATTCCGTCTTTGGCCGCAACGGTTGCGGGGAATATATCTTTTGCATTGTCCAGGTATTCCTTAGGTTTAAAGAGGGACGGACTGTAATGCGTAAGCCACATCTCCTGAACATCTGCTTCCTTTGCCATCTGTGCTGCTTCGGCAAATGTCATATGCTTATGCTCTTTGGCTTTCTCAAGGCTTTCGGTATCACCGTACATTCCTTCGCAGATAAAAAGATCCGATTCTTTGGCAAAAACGGGAATGTTTTTGCAGGGTCTTGTATCGGTGGTATATGTTACCTTGATCCCTTTTCTCGGCGGTCCCATTACCATTTCGGGAGTGTATGTTCCGGCTTCATCGGATACAGTCTCTCCCTTCTGAAGTTTTGACCAGAACATAAGAGGGATATTTAAACTCTTTGCTTTGTCGGAATCAAATCTGCCTGCGCGGTCAATAGAGATACTGTATCCGTAGCAGGTCACATTATGATTGACCCTGAAAGCGTCTATATGAAAATCCTTAAATTCTATTCTCTGCGAATCGCCTTCGACCTCAATGTAATTAAGTTCAAACGGAAGCTGGGGTGCGATGACAAGAAGCGATTCGACCACCCGCTTTAAGCCCTTGGGGCCCACAAGCGTGATGGGTTCGGTGCGGTCACAGTTGCCGAGTGTTAAAAACATACCGGGCAGACCGGAAATGTGGTCCGCATGGAAATGCGTAAAAAGGATAAGATCGATGGGTTTGGGACTCCATCCTTTTTCCTTGAGCGCAACCTGCGTTCCTTCGCCGCAGTCTATAAGCACGTTCGTGCCGTTGTATCTTACCATTAAAGACGTAAGCCATCTGTTAGGGAGGGGCATCATTCCGCCGGTTCCCAAGAGACATACTTCAAACATGTTTCACCTCAATTGTCTTTAAGCCAGTAGATTGCAGCATCCTCTTTCGGATTCGAATAAAATCCGGGACGCGTTCCTTCATAAACAAATCCGAGTTTTTCGTAAAGCTTTCTTGCAGGTTCGTTTCCCGCCCTGACTTCGAGCGTAAATTCCTTAACGCCTTTTTTTCTTCCTTCTTCAAAAAGTTTTGTGAGAAGGTCTTTTGCAATATTTCTTCTTCTGTATTCACTGCTTACGGAAACATTCATGATATCCGCCGTTTCAAAACTTATTATCATGCCTGCGGATGCTATCACTTTTCCGTTTTCATCATCCCTTACCGCCATATAAAGTGCATCGGGATTGCTTATTTCCTCTTTCAGGGATTCAAGACTCCAGCCGTCGGTAAAATTTTCCTTTTCAAGTAAAGCGATACCTTCGACGTTTTCGTCATTCATCTTTTCGTATAAAAACATATCTTTAAGCGTTTAAGAGTGCTTCCCTCTCTCTTTCGGCCTGAGGTTTTCTTAAGTATACGGGTGTAACCTCTGCCGCTTCCTTCGCTTTTCCTTCTTCGGCATATGCCTTTCCAAGAACCGCAACATTGGCTGCGTTCTGATAAGCATTCATTGCACTCGGGAAAACATAAGGAACCTTCAAATTGTTTTCAATGAATTCTCTGTATACCGGTACACCGTCACCCGTAAAGTATACTTTCTTTCCGAGTGCTTCCAGTTTCTGTAAAAGTTCTCCTATCTCGCAGTTGACGGGTTCGATCACTTCTTCGGGCTTAACATTGCCGTCGGTAAATGTATAAGCAGCTGCGTAAACCTGCGATCTTCTCGCATCCATTATCGGACATACAACACCGTCGACGCCGATCCAGTTTAATGAAAGTGCTTCGAGGGTCGAAACTTCAACCACCTTTTTACCGAGTCCGAGTCCCAGGCCTTTGATGGTTGCGACTCCGATCCTTAATCCTGTAAACGATCCGGGACCGTTTGCACACGCAAGATAATCGACACTGTCAAGATCGTCGCCGAGAGTCTTTAAAAGCTCATCGAGCATCGGCATAAGTGTCTGCGAATGCGTCTTCTGGTAATTGATATTTATAAGTCCTTTTATCTTTTCATCTTCAAGGTATGCCACCGAAGCCACAAGCCCCGATGAATCCATAGCTAAAATCTTCAACTTAAATAACCTTCTTTTTCAGTTTTGGTAACCGTGATCTTTCTGTAGTCGTTACCCTTTGACAGATCCTTTTCTATCTTTACGCAAAAGGTTCCCTTCGGAATGATCTCTTCGATAAGGCCTGCCCACTCAATAATCGTGATGCCGTCCGAATATACGCAGTCGTCAAATCCGACTTCTTCCATCTCACCCGGATCTCCAATCCTGTAAACATCGAAATGATGAAGCGGCATCTTGCCCTGATAATATGATTCAAGGATCGTAAATGTGGGGCTAGTAACGTTATCCGTGATCCCGAGTCCTTTTGCTATGCCTTTTGTAAATACGGTCTTGCCGACCCCCAGATCTCCGATCAAAGCAATGACCGTACCGGGAAGAGCTTTTGCCGCAAATTCCATTCCGAGAGACAATGTCTCTTCGGGAGAATTGACTTCGTAGGTTCCTTCAAATGTATTATCCATCAGAGACCTCCGAATTTAATCTTTACGTTTTTAGGTTCCATATGAGTATTTATCATCATAAGAACATCTCCGGTCTTATCTCCCATATCTTTTTTGGGGAAGATAAAAGCGGAGTTTCTGCCTGTATAGATAAAATAACTCTGTCTTGTGTTGCAGGCTTTTACACAGTCGCTCCAGGGAACGGTCTGCTCCTCGCCCTGTGCTTTTACCGTGATGCCCTCATCGTTTAAAACATAAGAAACGGGTTCACGGAAAAAATCTATCATCTTGACCTTCATAAAAGAAGATCTTAAAAGACTGATCGGAAGATAAAAGATCAAAAGAAGTCCGGCCGCAAGATAATACCATTTCATATATCCGACAAAAAGGATAATGAATACAACGCCCAATGCCGAGGCCATCAAAGAGACCGGCTTCTTATATGAATGCTGCAAATTGAAGTCATAAAGTTTTGAAGTTGTCATTTGTACGTCGAATGTGACTTCCATCGTTTTTTCCTTTTCAGTAACACATAATAATACAAGATATAGTATACTTGTAAAGGCGTATTTTTTCAAGTACGGGATATCTTGAAGAAGGCATAAAAAAACAGGCTCCGAAATACTCGGAGCCCGTGTATTTTACTGGTTTTGTGCAGCTTCAGCAGCCTGTTTCTTGGCAAATCCCGCACGCTTTCTTAACGTAGGATCAAGAATCTTCTTTCTCATACGAAGATGTTCGGGAGTAACTTCCAGAAGTTCGTCCGTATCAATGAAATCTATAGCCTGTTCGAGGCTTAAGATCCTGGGCGGAACAAGGTGAAGTGCTTCGTCTGCCGAAGATGAACGTGTATTTGTAAGATGCTTTGTCTTGCAGACATTAAGCTCGATATCTTCAGCTTTGGGACACTGTCCGATGATCATTCCGGCATAAACAGTTTCGCCGGGTCCGATAAAGAGTGTTCCTCTCTCCTGTGCGTTGAAAAGACCGTAAGTTACACTCTCGCCGCCTTCAAATGCGATAAGAGATCCCTGTTTTCTGTACTGGATGTCTCCCTTGTAAGGGCCGTATCCTTCAAAAAGAGTATTTAAGATTCCGTTACCCTTTGTATCCGTAAGGAAATCTCCTCTGTATCCGATAAGTCCTCTTGAAGGGATCAGAAACTCAAGTCTTGTATATCCGCCCGATGCACTGCCCATTGTTACGAGCTCGCCCTTTCTCTGGGAGAGTTTTTCGATAACGCTTCCTGAGAATTCTTCAGGTACGTCGATGTATGCTCTTTCCATCGGCTCCAAAAGTTTGCCGTTTTCGTCTTTCTTGTAAAGAACTTCTGCCTTGCTTACAGCAAATTCATATCCTTCTCTTCTCATGTTCTCGATGAGAACGGAAAGATGAAGTTCACCTCTTCCGGATACCTTGAATGCATCCGTGCTGTCCGTCTCTTCAACTCTCAAAGAGACATCGGTATTGAGTTCCTTGAAAAGTCTGTCTCTGATATGACGGCTTGTTACGTATTTTCCTTCTCTTCCGGCAAGCGGTGAATCGTTTACCAGAAAATGCATTGCGATCGTGGGCTCCGAGATCTTCTGGAAAGGAATGGGTTCGGGTGCATCCACGCTGCAGAGAGTATCTCCGATATGGATATCCGAAATACCCGAGATAGCAACGATCGAACCGATGCCCGCTTCTTTAACTTCCACTCTCTCGAGTCCGTCGAATTCGTATAATTTTGAAATCTTAACTTTTCTTGATTTTTCGGGATCGTGTGCATTGACGATAATAACATCATCGTTTGTATGCACCATTCCTCTGTCGACTTTACCTACGCCGATCCTTCCGACATACTCATTGTAGTCGATGGTACTGATAAGGATCTGTGTGCCGCCTTCGGGATCGCCCTGAGGAGCGGGAATATAATCAAGGATAGTCTCAAAAAGAGGAGACATATCTTTTGCTTCATCACCAAGATTTTTAACCGCTGTTCCTGCTTTTGCGGATGCAAAAATGAAAGGACAGTCAAGCTGGGCATCATCTGCATCGAGGTCGAGGAAGAGTTCGAGTACTTCATCTACGACTTCTTCGCTTCTTGCTTCGGGTCTGTCTATCTTGTTTACACACACGATAACGGGAAGCTTTAATTCAAGTGCTTTTCTTAAAACGAACTTTGTCTGAGGCATGGGGCCTTCGAAAGCATCCACAAGAAGGATAACTCCGTTAACCATTTTAAGAACACGTTCCACTTCTCCGCCGAAATCAGCATGGCCCGGTGTGTCGATGATGTTGATCTTCACGCCTTTGTAGTTTACGGCTGTATTTTTAGAGAGGATAGTGATTCCTCTCTCTCTTTCTATATCGTTTGAGTCCATGACTCTCTCGGCAACTTCCTGGTTGTCTCTGAAAACACCGCTCTGCTTCAAAAGACCGTCAACCAATGTGGTCTTGCCGTGATCGACATGCGCTATAATTGCTACGTTACGAATATCTTCTCTTGTCGTAATCATAAAATATTTCCTCCAAATTGACACCGTTTGAGAGTATAACACCAAGAATAATCACGTGCAAGAAAAATTTTTTTTACCCTTAAATATGAAATTATCTCTTAATGAAGAATTTACCGATGATCACACAAAGCGCAAATACTATCACGTTAATGCATACAACGGTAGCGCCGATGGGCGTTGAAAGAATAATGGAGACGATGATCCCGGTGATGGCACAAAATACGCCTATGGTACCGGAAGCGATCACTACCGATAAGAAACTTCTGAATATCCTTTCCGAAGACAATACGGGAAATACGATCAGAGCAGAGATAAGAAGTGAACCTACAAGCTGCATGCTGAGTACTATTACAACTGCGATTATTACGGAAAGAAGGAATTTATAAAGATTGGTTCTTATACCTGTGGCGGATGCGAAGCTTTCATCAAAGGTAACGGAAAAGATCCTGTGATAAAAGATGATAAAGAAAGCAACGACCACAGCTGACAAAACTAAACAGAGAATAACGTCGAGTGTCGAAAGCGTAAGGATCGACATCGAACCGAAAAGTGTTGAGCAGACATCTCCCGAAAGAGAACCTGTTCTTTTATTGGGGAAAAGATTGAGCAAAAGATAACCGAATGCAAGCGAGCCTACCGAAAGCATGGCTATAGCAGCATCGCCTTTGATCTTTCTTTTTTCGTTTGAACCCATCAAAATAACAGCCACCAGTACGGTAACCGGGAGCACCAGAAGCATTTCATCCGATAATGACATTATCATTGCGATACAAAGCGCACCGAAAGCCACATGCGATAAGCCGTCTCCGATAAATGAGAGTCGCTTAAGCACTATGGTCGTGCCGAGAAGCGAAGCGCAAAGAGCGATAAGCGTTCCGACGATCAATGCGTTTCTTACCATCGGACGAGCAAGATATTCCGTTAATAGAGTTAAAACAGACATCCGCCGTTCTCCTTAATAAATTCGTGTTTAGTACAGAATACGCATTTTTCCTTGCCGATATGAAGAATATGTGTCGCATACTTCTTTGCGGCTTCTATATCATGAGAAACCATTATAATGGTTGTTTTTTCTTCTTTATTGATCTTATAGATAAGCGCATAGAGCTGTTCCTGTGCAAAAGGATCAAGTCCTGTAACCGGCTCATCCAAAAGAAGAGCTTTTCTTGTAGCGCAAAGAGCTCTTGCAAGCAATACTCTCTGCTGCTGTCCGCCCGAAAGTTCGGGATATGAACGTTTCGCCAGATCCGTGATCTCAAGCTTCTTCATGGATTCAATGGCGAGTTCTTTTTCTTTTTTTCCGAAGAAAGGATGCCATCCGACTCTGTTTAAGCAGCCCGACATTACGATCTCCTGCACAGTGGCGGGAAAGTCACGCTGGATAAGAGTCTGCTGGGGAAGATATCCGATCTCTTTCTGCTTCAGGTTGTCTCCGTAGGTGATACTTCCTCCGCAGACTTTCTCGAGTCCTAAAATACACTTCATCAGAGTGGATTTACCCGAGCCGTTCTCGCCGAGAATATAAAGATAATCACCTTCGTTTATCTCAAAGTTGATATTTCCCGCAACTATTCTTTTTTCATATCCGACCGATACGTCGACACCTTTGATCTGTGCCATGATTCATCACTTTCTTTTATGCTTCTTCTTTTTTATCCTCATTCTTTTCTTCCTTTTTTTCTTTTGGAAGATTGATAAGAACTCCGATACCGATCGCAATCGGTAAAAGAAGGAGTGAAATAAACTGTGAAGTTGAAAGAGTACCTACCGTTCCTCTTGCATCGTTTCTGAAGAATTCAACAGCGAATCTTCCGATCGCATAAAGGATGGCATATAAAACACATACATTGCCCGTCTTCTTGTTCTTTTTGGCGAAAAGAAGAAGGAGTCCGCAGATAGCGAAATCTCCGACAGCCGAGAAAAGCTGTGTGGGCCAGAGTTTGATCCCCGCAGGTGCAAGCGATCCCTCAGGGAAGGTTACTCCGAGGAATGAATCCGTCGGAGCACCGTAACAACACCCTGCGAGAAAACAGCCGATTCTTCCGAATCCCTGTACCATTGCTATAAAAGGAACCATAAAATCAAGATATTCAAACGCATTGATCTTTTTGATCTTCGCATAAACGATGACTGCTGCCGTTCCGAATATGATACCTCCGTATACAACAAAGCCGGAGAAAACACCGGGGAAGCTTAAATAGTACTTGGGATGTGCAAGAAGATCTTTGAAGCAGACAATGAAATAAAGGATCTTTGCTCCTAAGAATCCTCCGACTACGGCGATCAAACCGATGTCAGTAATCACGTCGCCATCCTTCTTTTCCTTTTTGGCTTTTAAAAGGCAAAGCGACATTGCAACGATAAATCCAAGTGCTATCATCACGGAATATCCGTGAAGAGTAAATTTTCCAATCTTTAACAAATCGTTATGCATAATGCGTTCTCTTTCTTAATGTAAAATTTTGTCTGAATTATAAAAGTGATTTACGAAGTTCTGCTCCGTCCTTTTCGCAAAGAAGTGCGGGAGCGATATCAAATATTGTCTTGCATCCGAAGTCTTTCTTCTCTGCAAGTCTGTATGCTGCTCTTGCATAAGCTGTAAGAACACATGCAGTGAATTCAGGGTTTGATTCAAGCTTTAAGCTGAACTCGATCATATGGTTGGTCTCTTCGTTCCAGCCTGTCTTACCGGGTCTTAATACGAAACCGCCGTGAGGAATGCCTGGATGGTTGGCATTGAATTCTTCCTCGCTGATGAAATGAACTGTTGTATCGTAATCAGCGAAGTAGTTGGGCATGGTAACGATCTCCTGCTCAACAGCCTTTGCATCTGCGCCCTCTTCAAGAACTACGAAACATTCTCTTGTATGTTTCTGTCTGGTCGTAAGTTCGGGATTCTCACCGTTTCTTACACTTTCAAGAGCAGATTCAACAGGGATCGTGTACTGCTTTGCATTCTTAACGCCTTTGATACGTCTTACTGCATCCGAGTGTCCCTGGCTTACGCCCTTGCCCCAGAACGTATAATCTTTACCCGATGTAAGGATAGCATTTCCCAAAAGTCTGTTGAGTGAGAAAAGACCGGGATCCCAGCCGATGGAAATGATGGAAACCTTTCCGTTCTCAAGACAAACCTTGTTAACGTTCTCGAAATGCTCGGGGATCTTTGCGTGTGTGTCAAATGAATCAATGCAGTTGAATAACTTTGAATATTCGGGTGTCTGTACGGGAAGATCCGTAGCCGAACCGCCGCAAATGATCGCAACATCTATTTTATCTTTCCAGTTTTCGATATCGGAAATATTAACAACCTTTGCTGTCTCTGTAAGGATCTTTACGCTGTCGGGATTTCTTCTTGTAAATACCGCAACAAGTTCCATATCCTTATTCTGCTTGATCGCACACTCTACACCGCGACCGAGATTTCCGTAACCGATGATACCTATTCTGATGCTCATAATAGCGCCTCCTTAAAAAATACATTCGAGTACATTATATTTTTATTTGTTTTATTTAGCAATTATTTTTTTCGCCTTAAGAAGACGTATCAGACCTTCCGCAAGAAATGCCGCAGCAGAGACAAATACCGTATATAAAGCCTTCCTTTTTTTCGGTGTCGGGTTCTCTTCGTTGCTTTCTTTTTCGGACTGTGCCTTAAGACTGTGTTTGTCTTCCAGGTCTTTAAGCCTTTTACCCGTGATATCGGGTGCATCATCCTGTAAGAGTTCCGGCTCATCATCCTTTTTCATCTTTTCGGGTGTCGGATCGTTGTTTGCAAGAATACTGTTTATCAGATCCGTTTCGGTAATGATCTCATCCTCCGGGATCTCATCTGATCCTTCTTTAAAGATTTCCAAAACCTTTTCTTTCTTAACACCGAACCTTATCTCATCCGTTCCGTCAAAGAATCTTGTATCATTATTGTTTCCGGCTTCATCAACATTAGCAACGCTTATCGTATAAACTCCTTCTTTTTCAAAAAGATCATCATTGAATCTGTAGCTGTACGAAAAACCGCTTTCGTCTTTTGTTTCTTCGATCGTATAATCCTGTCCCAAAGAAAGGTTAAAGATCTTTGCATTATATGTAAAAAGGATCCTGACATCTTCGGGATCTATCCTGCTTAGATTCCTTTCGTTTATATTTATATCCGATACGGTCTCACTGTATTCACCTAAGATGTTTCTAAGTGTATCTCCGAGACTGAAAGAAGAACCGTTTCTGTTTATCGTAAATAGTATCTCACCTTTATTCGTATTGAGTGCTTTGTCAGTTACGCTCCAGTTTAAAACATAATAATCGTCTTTTAATCCGTTTGTATCTTTTATATATGCATCTCCTTTATCATCAAAAGAATATTGTATCTCTTCTTTATTTATTGAAGATTCAAGAGAAACTTTTGAAGCGTCAGGATCAAAATGCGAATCCTTTCCTTTTATGTTTACATCTATTTCATCGTTAAAAATGTTTCCTTCCGACACGCCGTTTATCTCAACCGTAGGATATGTATAATCTTGGTAAAAATATTCGCTCTTATAATATGAGGTGTTTCCCGCTGTATCGGAAGCAGTGATCTCAAAACCGTCTTTTCCTTCCCTAAAAACATATTCGCTCTTGCTCTCTCCCACTAAATGTTCATCAAGTATTTCGATCATGGCCGTTCTTTTGTTTGATGTATATTTCTTATCGCTTTCGCTGATGTTTACATTTATCGAAGGAGCCGATGTATCTATGCAAAACTGCGACAGTTCGTATACGCTTTCATTCCCGAATATATCTTTGGCTCTGATCTTTCCCGAGTAATATCCGTCCGGTCCGAAGAACAATTCTTTTTTGCATAAGCCTTCTTCGATATCAGTAACCTCTGCATTTATATCCGTCGATACGCTTTCCATATCAAGATGAGGATCGGAAATATCTATAATTGCTTTTCTTGAATGGTTGAAATAATATCCGTTGTTTTCATCATCAAATTTTATATAGATTTTCGGTGCGGTCTTATCGATCAGAATATTCTTTTCGATCTCTTCATTCTTTTCGATGTATTTATACTTTGTTTTCTTCCAAAAGAATCCGACTTTATATTCTTTTATCTCGTAGTACAGAACATTCGCTTTTATCTTTAACAAACCGTCATCTTCCATAATAAAAACATCATCATAATCAAGCTCGTATTCCGTCTCGTATGGCTGCTTATTTTCATCGTGTTTTTCTGTATCTTCACGGGCGGGATTTGTTTCATTATTCCCGTTATTGTTTTCATTGTTTGTTTCATTATTGCCGTTGCCTGTTTCGCTGTTTCCGTTTTCACCGTCGAGATTCTCTTTATTATCGATCTCATTTTCATTATCTGAATTATCGGCTACATCATCAGAATTATCCTCTTCGTTTGATTCATTTATCTCTTCTGCATCGTTTCCGGCGTTGTCTTTTCCATCGTTGGTGCCGCTTACGGTTTCATCGTTGTCGTCCGCGCTGCTTCCGCTTTCATCATTTCCGCCAGTGCCGCCGCTGCCGCCTTCGTCGTTGCCGCCTTCATTGTTTCCGCCGTCGTTATCGCCAGCATCGTTTCCGTTGTCGTTGCCGGTCTCATCGCCGCCATGCCCACTGTCATCGCCGTCGTGGGCATCGTCATCTTTTTCGTGATGGTGTTCTTCATGCTTTGTTTTAACTTCCTGTTCAAAAAGAACCGGGCTATCGATGCAGGTATCTTTGTCATCATATATTTCCAGACTGACTTTCCCTAAAACATATCCTTTTGCATCCACGCTTAAGCCTGCATTCACATCAGAGTTAAACGCATAAGCATCGGAGAGCATAAATATTTCTTCAGGTAATAATATATTTACATCAAGATATTTTTCTTCTTTTTCTTCCGATGGTTCATCTGCATATACCGAAAACGGAGTATACAGAAACACCGATGTGAACAGTGCCGGAAATGCCAGGCCCATGATGATCGCTCTTTTAATCTTTGTTTTTCTTTTCATTCTTCTTAACCCTCCTTTTTTCTTTGTTAATCCCACACAGTTTTATGAATATCCCTATAGAGTTTTTGCCAATAAAAAAATACAATGACAAAAATGCAAACACTGCAGTAAGTGCAATGCAGATCATTTCTATAAGATCAATGTATTGTTTCAGACCTTCCTTCAATGTAAACAAGTTCCTCCCTTGCTTTCTTAATCCTTTCCCTGAGACCGGATTTGGCGTTTTCATATTCGTTTCCAAAATCTTTTTCGTTCGATAAAAATACATCTATCTCATCAAGCATTTCATTCATCTCTTCGATCAATATCCCTTCCCTTAAAAAATCAGTACCGTAAGCTAATATCGAATCCGTCGCAAGCGACATGATCTTTATTCGGACCGTAGGCTCTTTGGTCATATCATCCGTAAGTATTTTCTTAAGACCGAAAAAATAATCTTTATACATTCCGCCGTCTCTTCCTTCCAGGACCATCGACTGAATATCTGATAAGAAATGTGCCGTTTCGCTGTACGCGTATGCACTTCCTCCGTTTCGGACATTTTCATCAAACCACCTTGCGGCACGGATGTATTTTTCAAATTCGTTATCACTGTCTTCAAAATAAAAAAGATACATTCTGCCGAGTTCTTTTGATACCGTTGTATACTCACCTTTTTCCTTAAGAATCGCTGCATCTTTTTCAAGCATCATCTCCAAATCCGATGCCTCTTCATATGAAAGAACCGAATCAGCTTTTATTTCATCGAAGTACTTTAAATACCATTTACCATTCGGATCCTTTTCAAGAAGCGATCTAAGCGAAGTAATTCTCACTTCACGGTCATAATTTTCCGTTGCATTTCTGATCAGTTCTTCGTATTCGATAAGGCTTATATTTTTCTTGTATATTTCTGATAAAAAGATCCCTGAAACGGAAAGAAAAAACATGATCATTGCAAAGATACTTCTTTGAACGGTACGCGACATTTCTTTTATCTGTTTGTCTGTTAATTTTACCGAAGCGTCTATCGCTTTTAAGGCCTGTCTCGCACTCTGATATCTTTCGGACGGTTCTTTTTGAGTGCATTTATTTAGAAACATATCAAAGCCTAATGACGGTTCTTTTTTAAGTAAAAACTTAAGCGTAACACCGAGACTGTAAATGTCGCTTCTCTCATCTGTAACACCGCCCGCGATCTGCTCCGGAGATGCAAAACTCCTGCTTAAAAAGCCTTCGACGCATTCCTCATCTTCCCGCATCGATATCCCGAAATCGATCAGTTTTATCTCTTTGTTTTTTGTGATCATCACATTTGAAGGTTTAAGATCTCTGTAGATTATTTTCAGTTTTCCCGTATGAAGATAATCAAGACAATTTAAGATCTCTTTTCCGATAAAGACAGTTTCTTCTTCGCTTAAACCTCCGCTTCTTTTTACATAATCTTCAAGATCGGTACCTTCGATATAATCCATTACGATGCAGTAACTTTCTTCGGTCCTGACTATGTCCGTTATCCTCGGAAGTGAGGGATGCTTTGCACTTTTGATGATCCCTGATTCTATCAGTCCCACCGTCTCATCATTATCTTTAATACTTATTTCTTTCATAGCCCAGACAGTGTTTAATTTAAGATCCATGACCTTATAAACCCTGGACATGCCGCCTTGTTTTATAACCTCATCGATCCTGTAACGATCGATGATCTCTCCGATTTTTGCCATAGTAAAACACACCCTGATTTTTTCACGGCTGATATTCATAAATATTGTTTAGGGAAATAATTGAATTTGACGTTAAAGAAAAACGTCACAACAGATTCGTTGTGACGCTTATTGTAACACCTTGATTATCGGTTTGTAAATCCCATTCGGGAATTTTTATGCAGGATCGTATGTTTTAAAGAATATATCTCTTTCGATGATGTATACGTCCTTGGTATCATCCACACGGCATGCAAGATAATCGCCGGGTTTTCCGAGATAATAACTGTCTTCATCCCAGAATGTGAATATCTTTACGATCTTATCGAGTTCTCTTGCATAGATGCAGGAAGTATCATAGTTTACACAGGCTTTCGCATGGGAAATAAGATTTAAAACCCTGCCTTCGTCCTTGATATGAACAGCGGGATCGTATTCACCGTGGAATTCGTATTTATCTTCGCTTTCATGATATGACTTGTAGAATTTATCTTTAAGGATCGGATAAACTTCGCCCTTTAATCCGATCAGGATATAATACTTCTCATCGACCTTTGTATCAACGTCACCTTCAAGGGTTCTTATCGTGATCGGTGTTCCCTGAGGAAGGATCTTTGAAAGATCAACGAATCCTCTCTGGATGTGTTTCTTGACATATTTATTCATACCGTCGAGAGAGATATTGTAGTCTTTTGCATAGATGATCTCGCTGTTTGCAAAATACTCTTTCAGCTTGTTCTTAAGATATTCCTCCATCGAGGATTCCTTGCAGTTTTTCTCGAAGAGTTCCCTGTCGATATAACCGCCGGCCTTTTCGGTATGTCCTCCGCCTGAGCCAATGACTTCGGTAAGATATGATGCAAGTTCGTTGGCCTTTACTTCTTTCGAACAGCTTCTGACGGAAAGTTTGTAACCTGCACTGGCTTCGTTAAAAACTACCGATACTTTGATCTTGTCCACCTGAAGAGCAAGGTCATTTACGAATCCGAGAATATTAGGGTCGCAGGGCTTTGAATGCATTACAAGACACGCATTTTCTTCATCATAATCGTAATGGATAAGTGCTTCTCCCGCTATCTCAAGTTCTTCCAGTGAAATGTTGGAATTGGTGAAAAGTTTGATCAGCGCTTTGGAATAATTGATAGTATCCATCATATCCCTGTCAAGAGGGTGCGATACTTCCATAAAATTACCGGTATCGGTCATAAGACCGTAATAAAAGGCTGTACCGAGTTTGACATTATCCTCGATATCAAATCCTTCTTTTCCCATCATCGACCATACAAGAGTGGAACAGCTTCCGAGATAAGGAACAACTTCTCTGTAATCTCCTTCTCCTGTACCCTGATGATGATCAATGATCGCAATATGATCGGCTTTTAAGTCGCTTACGTTTCCTTCGCCGTGCTGGCAGTCAACGGTAATAAGCAGTGCATCGCCAAAATCCGTACCTGCGTCAACATATTCGATCGGAATCTCGCACTCAGCTATCATAAGAACCTGATTGGATTTCTGGATCTGGGTTCTTCCGCTGTATACGATCCTTACATTTTTTCCTTTTGCAGCATAATATGTGTACAATCCGAATGCGGATGCTATCGCATCGGGATCGGGATTATCATGTGCCTGAATGATAATATTCTGAAAACTTTCCAAATCTGACAATCTCATTTTTAAGTCTCCTATTCAAGTCTTTTCTTTATCTCATCATTGAATGCATTTACAACACTTGCGGGAGATACGATCTTAGCTCCCGTACCCAGTCCGAATATCCATCCGAAAAACTGGTTGCTCACACGAATGTTTTCGCTCACAACAAACTTCTTTGCCCCGGTTTTGACGATGTTTACGTCCTTGCCGAATTTGTCGATAACGACTCCCGCGAGTTCATTGTCAAACTCCATTCGTACTCTCTCTGTCTTTCCGGCATACATGCCGAAGATCCTTCCCGAATACTCGGATACATCCATCTTTTTATATTCGGCAGCACCTTCTCTTTTCGCATCCACAAGACTCATCTTGTTCATCTTATCAACTCTAAAATGCTTGATGATCTCATCCTGTGAATCATATGCGATCAGATAGTAATTCTCATCACTCCAGATCAGAGCCCAGGGAGAAACATAATAGAATTCTCCGTCTCTTCTGTACTCGATCTCCTTTTGGGGATTGTAATTAAAATATCTGAATCTTATCTGGCAGTTCTCTGCAATGGCCGAATGTATTATATCGACATTGATATAGATACTTTCGTTCATCGTCTTGACTCTGTCACTTACGATTACCTGTCTGTCGAGTTTTTTCGCATTGTATACACTGGTCAGACTCTCGAGTTTCTTGATCAGTGTCTTTGATTTTTTATCAGTTACGAATTTCGATGCACTTACCGAATCAACAAGAAGTTTTAACTCGGCAAGTTCGAAAGTACGCTCTCCCAGAAGATAACCGTAGTATCTTCCCGAATCGTCTCCTATAACATCGTATCCGAGTTCGCGCATGGTCTCGAGATCCGAATAGATACTCTTTCTTTCCGCGGTCACTTCATGCTTTTCAAGTTCGGAAATGATCTCGGACATGGTCAGCGAATGTTCATCATCCGTCAGCGATTCCATGACTTTTATAAGATACAGCAATTTGCATTTCTGATTGTTTCCCTTTGCCATATTAATCCTTCTTTCTCAAAAGTTTGATCTCTTCTTCTCCGATCTTTACGTATTCTCCGACCTTCAGATCCTCTGAGAGAAAAAGCGACCCCATCGCGATCCTTTTTAAGTATCTGACTTCGTATCCTGCTGCCGCAAACATCCTTTTTACCTGATGAAATCTGCCTTCATAGATCGTTATCAGAGCATGTTTTTCATCTTTCTTTTCAACCTCTGCGGGAAGGCAGGGCTTGTCATCGCCGATGTCTATTTTGTTTTCTATCTTTTCTTTATCCGCATCTTCGAGTTCACGATCGAGTTCCACAAAATATGTCTTTGGAACATGACCGTTCGGAGATAATAATTCGTGTGCGAGCATTCCGTCGTTGGTGATAAGCAAAAGCCCTTCGGAATCTTTATCAAGACGTCCCACGGGAAAGAGTCCTTCGGTATTTTCGTCTTTAAAAATATCAAGCACCGTATCGCTTAATCTGTCCTTTGTGGCACTTATGCATCCTGCAGGTTTGTTTAAAAGAAAATATCTGAATCTCTCATAAACAACACTTGCACCGTCGAGCAGAACTTCATCTTCTCCCGCAGCGATCTTTGTCTGCGGATCCTTAACGGTCACGGAATTGACTTTTACTCTGCCTGCTTTTAATATCTCTTTTATCTTGCTTCTGGATTCGCCCGTTGTATTGGACAAATACTTATCCAGTCTTATGTTTTCCATCAAAAACTCCGAATCTTAAGTTTTGTCGAATTGCTCGGATATTTCCTTGGGAAGTGAATCGAGAGGTTCGGGATTGGGCTTTGCCGTATAAAATCCCTGGATATAATCCACACCGTATTTTGCCACGGTCTTTAATTCCTCTTCGGTCTCTACGCCTTCACCTACGACACGCATATCGTTTAACTTGGCAAATTCGATGATATTGCTGATAAATAACTGCTTGTTCGAATCCTTGTAAATATCCTTGATAAGAAATCTGTCTATCTTAACGATGTTCGGCGTGTAACGCAACAGATTCTGAATATTGCTCTGGCCCGAACCGTAATCGTCCACGGCAAGCTGTCCCTGCATCTCATCCACGGTAAGTGTCTTGATCTTTACAAGTTCTCCGTCGGAAATTGAATTCTGTTCGGTGATCTCAAATACACAGTACTTGATGTAATCCCTGAATTTTTCGGTAAATTCCTTAAAGTCCGCATCGTTTAAAAAGTGACCCGGGATACTGTTTATGAAAAGTCTTCTTCCCTTAAACAGTTCGAAATGCTCGACATAATAATCCATGATCCCGAAAAGCGTCATCTTTTCGAGTTCGTATAATTTCTTGTATTTTGCAGCCGTCTCCAGAAGTACGAGCGGTGAGATATTTATTCCGCCCGATGTTCTCATAAGAGCTTCGTACGCATAGATCTCACCCGTTAAGGCATCGACGATCGGCTGGAAATAATATGTCAGAAGGTTCTTGTCGAGAACGGTCATAAGATCATCGTAATGATCCTTTGAATCTTCCTGCAAAACATCCTGAACGTAATTCTTTCTCTTATCCCTTAATATGCTTAAGTAAAGTTCTCCGTATGCAAGACGCATGATGGAGCGAAGGTCTGAATCCCAGCCCTTTTTAAGCACCGTATATCCTACGTTTAATTCCACTCCGTAATCTTTAAACTTAACGGAATTGAAATTCTCTACGGCGCTCTGAAGCATGCTCACAGACTCGTTTACGATATCTTCCGCAGTCTTGGGATCATCAAGATCTCCGGTATAATCGACCACCACGAATTCATCGTCGGAAATACGTGCCGTAAATTTCTTTCTTCCCGTGTTTTTCGTAAAGACGCGGGCAATGATATTTACGACTTCCTCGATCTCCATTACACCGAAATTCTCGTAGATATATTTGTATTTATCAAGTTTGAATATCGCCATCGAAAGAGCGGTCTCATGGTTCTCACTCTTTTCGCTGAATTCTTCAAACCATTTTTCAAGGCCCTTAAGGTTCGACATCTGTGTCATCGGATCCAGGAATGCAGCCTGTTCGAGTTCCATCTGCATGCCCTTCTGGATCATTCTGGTATAAACGGTACCGAATGAAAGGTTCAGAGCTCTCGACATTCTGTTGACACGGTTTGCCATATAACGGATATCTTCGGTCTTGTAGAAGTAAAGTCCGTACTGATAATCCTCGACATAGAGTGCATTGACGATAAATACCGTATCGTCCTTAAACCACTCTTCAGCATTTGGAACGATCATTTTCAGATCGTCGTTTATAAGTCCGAATTCTTCATCGCTTTCGGAAGAAAGGATTATGTATTCGTTGGAATAATCGATATCAAGATTACTCTTGTACATGATGCTCAATGATTCAAAGAGCATTGACTTAATGCACATGTACGATCTTTCACCGAGATTGGAATTAACGAGTGCATCGAGCATCTCAGGCATCGTATCGCACATCAAGAACTTATCCGCTCCCGCAAATACATCGGCTTCGTGTGCTGAGAAATCCCTGTTGATCTTCATGCATTCGGCCATTCTTTCCCTGTAATCGGAGAAATCTTCTTCGCTCGGGCATCCGCAGGATTCGTTGTATATAACCTTATACGGGATCTTGATTATCCTCTTTTCGGCCTTACCGGAAAAGATCTCCTTCAAAAGGTTGGCACATGCAACGGCCTCGCCCTCGATATTACGTCTGACCGTGGTGATGTTCGGGATAAAATATTTGCCTTCTTCGATTCCGTCATAACCCGTAACTATAACATCTTCCGGAACCCTGTATCCGAGTTCTTTTAATCTTGTGCAGACAGCCATCGCCATGATGTCGTTTGCACAGAATACAGCCTGAGGCGGCTTTCTTCTCTCTTTGATGACTCTGTCTATTTCCTCTCTGGCCGTGGTATCGCGGAATTCACCGTATCCTACCATCCAGTCGCTGAAGTTAATGTTTTCATCACCGAGTGCTTTTTTATAACATGCAAGTCGATCGAGCGTGTCGGGATCCCATCTGTATCCGCCCATAAAGAACGTATCCCTTACACCATGATCTCTGATAACGTGCCTTATGAGATTCTTGTAAGATGTCTTGTAGTCGTCCGAAACGCAAAAGCATCCTTCGTTCTCGGAATTGATAAGGATCACGGGAACGTTTTTCTCTTTAGCTTTCGCTATCATCTCTATACCGTTCTGTTTGTTGATAAGACCTCTGTCGAAAATGATCAGGCAGTCGAGGATATCGAAATCGACGATATTGTAAACGGACGAAGCGCCGGTATCATAAATACTTCCGTCGTAAACGCTTAAGAGGCTGTTGAAAACGATCAGTTTGAAATTATCCCTGATAATCTCCTGATTAAGCATCTCTACGAAATCCGCCTTAAAACCGGTATGTACGGCTGAAATGCACAAACCTATTATTTTCTTTTTTCCAATCATATCAAGATCTCCGATTTATCTGTGGTACTCGCCGTACTCGCACCCTACGTTCCTTGCTTCAATCACATCGATAAGTTCAAGTCCTTCTCTCTTTTTCTCGTAAATTTTCAAAATCGCTTTTCCGGTTCCACCGTTGAAAAGCCTGTCATGCTTTCTGGAGGCATCCGGTGCCACATAGTTTATAAAAAGCATTTCTTTCTTCTTGCAGATAACGTTTATCTGCAAAAGGCTCTTCTTGTTTTCGAGCCATACTTTCCAGATTACTTTGTCATCGGTTTCGTTGCAGGAGAATCTCTGTCTTGAGACGGTCCAGGGTTTCGAGAAGTTGTAATCGTACTCTCTTCCTTCGAGGAACAATCCTCCCAGAAGTTTTCCGTCAAACGCCACTCCGAAGACTCTGGGTCTTCCGCCGCCTATATCGAAGACTGAATTGTTTAACTTCTGTTTCTTTACCCTGCTGTAAAGATCATTGGATGAAAGCCAGAGCCAGGGTGAAGTAAAATCCCTGCCCCAGTTCTTGTCCGCATAACCGTTGCACTTCTCGGGAATGACGTTGTAAGTGACTCCGTTATACTTGATCACTCCGTTATATTCCGTCTTCATTCCTTCGGCATGCCAGTACATATCAAATGCCTGCATATCGCGGAAAGCTTTTCCGGCACCGTATCCGACATTGTAAGCGATCTGCTTGTCGATGCTTAATTTCCATTCGATCTCGCCCGCATCAGACATCCATTCGGGATGACGTGCCGCTCCGCCTTTTGATACTTTTACGATACCGCAGGTTTCATTTTCACTTAAAAAGCAGTTGCCCGCTTTAACGATAAAGGGAGTTCCCGGTCTGATAATGACCTTTTTGACGCCGTAGAATCTGTGGAGCTGAACATGATCCTCTCCCCAGCATCCGACTTTGATCATGACATAAGACGGTTTTTCTTTTTTGCTGCCCCCTCCCTGAGTCTGTCCGAATACGGGATATTTCTTTCCGTACTTGGGATTGATAACAAAAAACTCAATGAAAAAGGGTTTCTCCTCGCCGGTTACCGAATTGATCGCGGTAAATGAATGCCACCACCAGTCGTAACCTTTTCTAGCAAACGATCTTGTCAGCATAAAGCTGTCTCGTTTTTCGTCATGAATGTTGAACATATATATACCCTCCAATTTAACCCATATTATTATAACACTTTTAGTATATATATTTCTATTAAAAACCGATTTAATTCGAATTAAAAAATGACCACCGAAATGATGGTCATTTTATGATCTTTTCAGGCATAAAACCTGCTTGAAATAAATTAAATCATGATTTAACTTTCACCCAAACCTTCGTTGATACCGAGGATCACTATTCCCACTATAACTGCGATTACACATGCGTACTGTGAGGCTTTAAGCTTCTCCTTAAGGAAGATCCTCGAGAGGATAACTGATACGATACAGTAAGATGCGATCATCGGAGCCGCGAGCATGGGCTTTGCTGCCATGGCAAATACGTAAAATACCTGTCCGAATTCTTCAAAACATGCAGCCACACCTTTGGTCCTTAACTCTTTTATCGCAAAAGGATTATATGCCTTCTTCGTTCTGATCAACATGAATACGTAGCAGACGATGCCCGCAAGAAGGAATGTAAGTCCGTAAAGGATAAGTACATCTATCTCTCCGAGTCCGAGTCCTGTGTCTTCGTTTAGGATGATACCGTCAGCTGCGGTACCTACCGTATCAAAGATACAGTAAACAAGCGGGAAAAGAAGTGCAAGTGCACCAAACTGGTATTTTCTGTTCTTTTTCTTTTCCTCATCGGACTTTGCGAGTTCATCGGCTTCTTTTCTTGAAAGTCTGTTTTCGACTATGGCAAGAGCAACGACGCCGGCAATGATAATGACCGTTCCTATAATGTTAAGCGGCGAGAAATCACCGAGATCATCGTTGATCGTTCCCGTGATGAAGAAGAATACCATCATCGCGATCATCGAAAACGCACCCGAAGCATTCTGAAGGGGCGATACGATCGATACTTCAAGATATCTTAAACCTGCATATCCGACTACCATCGAGATAATGTACGCAAGAGATGCGGGTGTATACTTAAGGGCATTGATAATAAGGTTTTTGACATTAAAACCGCTTTCCGAAAAAGGAAGCAGCACGATCGCCACGATACCCATTACAAAACCGACCCAGACCGCGATCTTTAGATGCGAATGTTTGTCGTTTTCATCTGTTCCCATCTTGTAGAACAGATCGGCGAATCCCCATCCCAGGGTCGCCACCAGTGCAAAAATAAACCAACTCATATATGTTCTCCTTTACTAAGCTTGTTCTTTTACGAGGTTCGAGATCCATATACCCTTTTTGATCATCACGTATCCTACGATCACCTTAATAAAATCAAGGCACTGAACGGTAACGTAAATACCGAAAATATGCATGTTCGTATAATGTGAAAGAATAAACGCGCATGTACCGCATACGGTCCATGAGAATACTGAATCGAATATAAACGTTATCACTGTCTTTCCGCCGGAACGGAGTGTGAAATAAAGCGAATTCAGAAATCCCTGCAAAGGGAAAAACAGTGCCGTTATCGTTATAAACATCGTCGCCATATGTTTTGACGACTCCGTTGTATCGTAAAGACTCGGAAACCATCTCGCAAGAGCGATCAGGATGACGGTCAGTACAGCGCAGACTGCGGCCGTAAACCACATAAGTGTGACGGATGAGTCTTTTGCCTTCTTGAACTCTCCTGCTCCGAGCATCTGTCCCGCCACGATACCTACAGCATTTCCAAGTGCAATGAATACTACATTTAAGAGGTTGCAGATGGCATTGGAAATATTGATACCGGCCAGAACATCAAGTCCTCTCCTCGAATAGCAGGTAGTCATAAATGCGATCGCTCCCGCCCAAAGGAATTCGTTTAACATTATGGGAACACTCTTTATCAGGATAGGCTTGATCATATGCTTGTTCTTAATAAGAAGCGTTTTGTATATACCGATAAGAAAAACATGTTTTTTTCTTCTTAAATGAGCCCAGACGATGAGAACGAGGAATTCGGCTGTTCTCGCAATGACCGTCGCATATGCGGCACCTGCCACACCGAGCTTCGGGAATCCGAAATTACCGAAGATCAGAAGGTAGTTAAAGATAACATCGACTACTACCGATACAATGCCCGATACCATGGGCTTAAAGCTCTCGTCCGTCTCACGAAGGCTCGTCGCATAAACCTGTGTGATAACTATAAAAGGAATGCCCATAAGCATTATCCTTAAATAATCTTTTGCAAGTTTCATTGTAAGGACGGGATCTATATTCTCATCTGCCTGCCCCTTCATATAGAATCCGAGAAGCAGATCGTCGAAATTAAAGAATATAAGGATTCCGAGTAAGCCGACTATGACTGCCATCCACATCTTTATCCTGAATACGTCTTTAACTCCGTCGATATCTCCGTTACCGTAATACTGCGCACCAAAAATACCGGGGCCGCTTAAAGCTCCGAATAGCGCAAGCCAGAACACAAACATAAGCTGTCCCGCGATGGAGACAGCCACTATGGCTTCCGTTCCCTGACTACCCACCATTAAGTTGTCGACAAGACCGACCGCATTGGCGATACCGTTTTGTATCATAATGGGAATAGCCAGAAGACAGGTTTTCTTTAATAAGTCTTTGTCTATTTCAGGTTTTTTCATGATTTACCGATATATTTTCCGTTATTAAGCCGTGTTCGCTTATTTTATCATATTTGATATGAATATTTCCAGTCCTATTCCGATCAAAATGATGCCACCGAAGATCTGAGCTCTGGTCGAGAACTTGTTTCCGACCTTTTTGCCTATTATCAGACCGACGATACATATCAAAAATGTTACAAGCGCAATGATCAAAGCACAAAGCACTGCCGATAAAAGACCGTATTCCGCAATGGTGAATCCCGCGGACAAAGCATCGATCGAAGTCGCTATGCCCTGGATAAAAAGGACCTTGGCGGTAAGCACTCCCACACTTTCTTCCTCATCCTTATTCTTTACGGCGGAAACTATCATCTTGATGCCGATATAGCCGAGAAGTATAAGTGCGATCCAGGGAATGAATTTTTCAAATATCTTAAAATACCTGATCACAGTATGTACAAAAAACCATCCGGTCAAAGGCATCAGTGCCTGAAAGAATGCAAACACTCCCGCTATGGATAAGGATTTTGTCTTTTTCATATTGGGTTCGTTAAGGCCGTTCGCAACCGATACCGAAAAAGCATCCATGGCCAGACCGACCCCCAAAAATATACTGTTTACGATAAGTGTAACCATAATGACCACCTGAAGATTTTTTTGCAAAACAAACGCGGAAGCAATCACTTCCGCGCCGTGTATATGTAAATCTTAAATTACATTCCTGAAGAGTAGTTCGGAGCTTCCTTTGTAATGTGGATGTCATGGGGATGACTTTCCTTGAGGGATGCTGCAGAGATCTTAACAAATCTTCCGTTTGTCTTAAGGTCTTCGATAGTGGGTGTACCACAGTATCCCATACCGCTTCTCAAACCTCCGATGAGCTGGAATACGGTATCCTCAAGTCTGCCCTTGTATGCTACTCGGCCTTCAACTCCTTCGGGGACAAGTTTCTTTGCATCCGTCTGGAAGTATCTGTCTTTTGAACCGTTCTCCATAGCTGCTATGGAGCCCATGCCTCTGTAAACCTTGAACTTTCTTCCCTGGAAGATCTCGAAATCTCCGGGAGCCTCGTCACAGCCTGCAAACATTGAACCCATCATACATACGCTCGCACCTGCTGCGATAGCCTTGGTCATATCGCCCGAGTACTTGATACCGCCGTCTGCGATAATGGGGATTCCGTATGTCTTTGCAACTTCGTAGCAGTCCATGATAGCTGTGATCTGAGGAACACCGATACCGGATACTACTCTGGTCGTACAGATGGATCCGGGTCCGATACCTACTTTAACACAATCCGCACCGGATTCGATCAAAGCCTTGCATGCTTCACCGGTTGCCACGTTTCCTGCGATAACCTGAAGTTCGGGATAATTCTCTTTGATCATTCTTAAGCACTTAAGAACGTTCTCTGAATGTCCATGTGCGGAATCGAGAACAACCACGTCAACCTTTGCGCTTACAAGTTCTTTGACTCTGTCGAGTACATTGGCTGTGATACCTACGCCTGCACCGCAGAGCAGTCTGCCCTGTGCGTCTTTTGCGGATAAAGGATATTTAATTGTCTTTTCTATATCTTTTATGGTAATGAGTCCGACAAGATTGTAATCGTCATCTACGATAGGAAGTTTCTCCTTACGTGCCTTGGCAAGGATATTCTTGGCTTCGTCAAGAGTGATCCCCTCTTTGGCGGTAACAAGGCCTTCGCTTGTCATGGACTCCTTGATCTTCTTTGTCATGTCGGTCTCAAACTTTAAGTCACGGTTTGTGATGATACCGACTAATTTTTTATTTTCCGTAACGGGTACACCTGAAATCTTGAACTTGCTCATCAATGCATCTGCATCTGCAAGCGTATGTTCGGGAGACAGCGAAAACGGATCCGTAATTACACCGTTTTCTGATCTTTTTACCTTATCAACTTCTTCGGCCTGCTCTTCAATAGACATATTCTTATGAATGATACCGATACCACCCTGACGTGCCATGGCGATCGCCATGCGAGATTCCGTAACAGTGTCCATACCGGCGCTCATCATCGGAATATTAAGTTTGATGCTCTTAGTAAGATATGTCGAGATATCCACCTGATTGGGAATAACCTGTGAATATCCGGGAATCAATAAGACATCATCAAAAGTAATTCCTTCCTTGACTATTGTACCCATCACTTTTCCTCCTTGTTTGTCGTTTATATATTTTACTATATTAAATTTTCTTAACCTTCTGCGGCCAGAATCTGACCAATGGAGTCAAAAAGTCATCGTTTAACGATAAGTAGATCTTTCTTTTTCCGTCGTACCAGAGTTCGTACACTTTGGTGTCTTCGTTGTCTTCGCCGCAGCTGTAGTCGGAAACCGCTGCCTGTCTGTTGGCAAAGCCTCTTAATGCTTCGCTTCCCTTAACAGCCACGATCTCCATTTTGTTCAAATCTATCGTATCGACCTGCTTACGATTGTTTACATTGTAAATCCTGTCGATCCTTATTTCTTTATCAAGATAGGTGTATTCGTATTCTACAGACATTCTTCTGAAGTATACAAGGAATGAAGCGATACCGCCGCCGATAAGAAGTATAATAAAAAAGGGGCTCACCAAGATTGCAGCCGGCAGACCCAAAACTGCCACAACCAAAAATGCGTACCCCAATATCTTATTCGTTGTGTTTTCCTTCTGCTTAATAAGCAGTTCCTTCATTGTTTCGCTCATTTCCACCTCATTATAAAGAGTCACTTTTCTGTCTGCGAAATAAAAATATTAGACTTATTCTATAATATTTGGAATTTTCTTTCAACCCCCATATTGATTTTTATTTACTACTTTTTTAAAATATTATTGTTGTACCGAGAATTAAGGATTCTCAAGACTGTATCCGGAGGGCGCAATGCTTTTTAATTCGTATATTTTTATACTTTTATTTATACCGCTGTGCCTCTTGGGATATTTCCTTTTAAACAGATTCAAGCTTTACATTCCGGCCCAGTTCTTTTTATTCGGAATGTCACTCTGGTTCTACGGATATTTCAATTACCGTTATCTCCTTATTATAATAGTAAGCATTTTTGCAAATTACGGCCTGTATGTATTTATAGGAAAGTTCAGGGAGCAGAACAAAGCTCTTCCTTTTCTCATAGCCGGTATCGTTTTTAACCTCGGAGTCCTCGGTTTCTTTAAATATACGGACTTTTTCATCGATACCGTCAATCAGATATTTAAAAGCGATCTTCCTCTTCTTAAGATCGTACTGCCTCTGGGTATCAGTTTCTTTACATTCCAGCAGGTTTCGTTCATCGTCGATACTTATAAAGGAAAGGTCGGAAAATATAAGTTTATCCACTATGCTTCATTCGTGGCATTTTTCCCCCAGCTTATAGCGGGTCCCATCGTTACACACGACGAGCTTATCGGGCAGTTTACCGACGAATCAAAGAAAAGACTCGATTTCGACAATCTTACCAAAGGTATCTTCATGTTCACGATCGGTCTTTCCAAAAAAGTGCTGATAGCCGATGTTCTCGGAGCCATAGTAAACTACGGCTATGTCGCAAGCGAAAAGCTCAATGCCGGATCCGCATGGCTTGTCATCCTCTGCTATACCCTCCAGATCTACTTTGACTTCTCCGGATACTGCGATATGGCGGTGGGCTTGGGAAAGATGTTTAACATCGACCTTCCGATGAACTTCAATTCGCCGTACAAGTCTAAATCGATAAATGAATTCTGGGACAGATGGCATATGACGCTGACCAGATTTTTCACAAGATACATCTATATCCCGCTCGGCGGAAACAGAAAGGGCGAGGTAAGAACTTACCTTAATATGTTTATCGTATTCTTTTTAAGCGGTCTCTGGCACGGCGCAGGATGGAATTTCATTCTCTGGGGTGTTCTTCACGGAATCTTCTGCATCATAACAAGATTCATCACAAAGAGATTCGAAAAGATCCCAAAGGCCGTCGGATACATCGGATGGATCATCACATTTATATTCGTAAACATCACATGGGTATTTTTCAGGGCGGATAACATACCTGCGGCTCTTGATATCCTTAAGACTGCATTCTCGTTTAAGTTCGCTCCGATCGATCCCATTATCTTAAATGCATTCAGAACTCCCGAGCTTATACAGCTTATGGGATTTGCGGATATCGAACAGAAGATCCCCAACATAATCCCCTGGGGATTTATGATCGTTTCTACCGTCATAGCACTGTTTTTGCCCAACTCCAAAAAGATGTTTGATAAATTCAAGCCGAATGCCTTAACACTTGCGTTCACGATCATCTTTTTCATCTGGAGTTTTATATCTTTAAGCGGAGTGAGTACATTCCTTTACTTTAATTTCTAGAAGGTTCGGATATGAAAAAAAGCAAGATCTTTTTCATCATTTTCATAGCGGTCTTTGTGATCTCAGCGGCTCTTTTGGGTTCGCTCGTTGTTTACGTTGACCCGTATTTCCATTACCACGCTCCCATCGCGGGAAAGAATTACATCATGAAGGAGCAGCGATACTTAAACGACGGTATCGTCAAGAACTTCGATTACGATGCAGCGATCGTCGGAAGTTCGATGACAGAGTGTTTCCGTACTTCGGTGATGGATTCTCTCTTCGGCACAAAGGGTGTAAAGGTACCTTTCTCCGGAGGAAGCTACAAGGAAGTCGGCGATCTTACAAAAGTCGCATGTGAAAACAATAAAAATTTAAAGATGGTGATAAGAGGTCTTGACTGTAACCGTTTCTTTAACGACAAAGACGAGCGCGATTACGAAGAAGATTCCTATCCAACATACCTTTACGACAATAAAAAATTAAATGATGTAAAATACATCTTCAGCAAAAACGCCATTATCGATTCCATGCTCATTCTTATAGGAAGAGGCGAGGCTTCTCATCCTTCTTCTTTTGATACTTATTCAAACTGGAACAGCGATTATCCTTTCGGAAAAGACGTTATCCTTGCTTCATACAACAGGGATTCTGTCATTCCCGCCGAAACACAGAACCTTTTAACCGATGAAGATAAGGCAAAGATCGACGGAAATATCAAACAGAACGTTACAGATATAGCGGATGCGTATCCCGACGTGGACTTCTATATATATTACACGCCTTACAGCATCTACTATCTTGATTTTTATTTAAGAAGCGGTGATCTTAAAAAACAGATCGACGCCGAAAAATACATCACATCGCTTCTGCTCGAACATGAGAATATCCATGTATATTCATTCTATATGAAACATGAACTCATAGAAGATCCCGACAATTATAAAGATCTCGCTCACCACGGACAGGCAGCGAGCGATATGATCCTTGAATGGATCCATGAAAAAGAAGGGGAACTTAACAAAGACAATTACGAAGAATATTACGAAGCATTAAACGATTATTATTTCTCTTTTGATTTTGATTCCATGTTCTAAACAACGATCTGCAGACATATAAAAACCGGTATGAAGATCCATACCGGTTTCTTTTTATTTTTCTTTCTTGATCTTTTTAAAATGTTCTTTTATCTTTGTCTCATATCCGAGATCACCCGGCTTGTAGAAATGCAGATCTTTTAATTCGTAAGGCAGGTACTGCTCTTTTACGTAATGATTTTCGTAAAGATGAGGGTATTTATATTCCACACCGTGACCGAGTTTTGCTGCACCGGGATAATGAGCATCCCTTAAATGCGCAGGTATCGGCTGATTGCCCGTCTCCGCTATAACTTTGTGTGCTTCTTCCAAAGCAACCGTGCAGGCATTGGATTTTGGTGCACATGCAAGATAGATCGCCGCGTGTGAAAGAATAAGTTCCGCTTCGGGAAGTCCGACTCTTTCAACCGCCAGGGAAGCATTGGTCGCGACCACAAGTCCCATGGGGTCTGCGTTTCCGACATCTTCCGAAGCAAAGATCATCATACGTCTTGCGATAAATGTTACGCTCTCACCCGCCTCGAGCATTCGAACCAGATAATACTCTGCAGCATCAGGGTCCGAACCGCGCATGCTTTTTATAAAAGCAGAGATAGTATCGTAATGATTGTCTCCGTCCTTATCATATTTAAGCGTTCTTTTCTGAACGCATTCTCCTGCCACATCAAGAGTGATATGGATCTTTCCGTCATCGCTTCTCGGTGTGGTCATAACGGCTAATTCAATACCGTTTAAAGCCACTCTCGCATCTCCGTCAGCAGTATCTGCAAGGAATTCGACCGCCTCATCGTCAATAACCGCATCCATTGCGCCAAGACCTCTTTCACTGTCTTTAACGGCAGTTAATATAAGCGATCTGACATTCTCTTTTGACAAAGGGGAAAGTCTGAAGATATTCGATCTTGAAACAAGAGCCTTATTAACTTCAAAGAAAGGATTCTCCGTTGTAGCACCTATCAGAGTGATAGTGCCGTCCTCAACATAAGGAAGGAGGAAATCCTGCTGTGCCTTATTGAAACGATGGATCTCATCGATGAACAGGATCGTTTTACGGCCCGTAAATGCAAGTTCTTTCTTTGCGCCCTCTACAACCTCTTCCATATCTTTCTTGCCGGATATGGTCGCGTTAAGCTGCTTAAACTCAGCCTCGGTAGTATTGGCGATAACTTTGGCGAGCGTGGTCTTACCGCATCCCGGAGGACCATAAAAAATAAGCGAACCTATACGGTCTGCTTCTATCGCTCTTCGAAGCATTTTGCCTTCACCCAGGATGTCTTCCTGACCTACGACCTCATCGAGGGTCCTCGGTCTCATCTTGCCTGCAAGGGGTGCTTCTTTTTTTAGATTCTGTTCTTTTGCGAATTCAAAAATGTCCATTTTATTTAAACTGGTTCTGTGCGGGATCGTATTTATAGCCCGCTGCTTCAAGTTTTTCTCTTATCTCGTTGTAATCTTCATCGAGTCCTTCTCCAAGCGATTCAAGGCTCGGATACTCATCGCGAAGTTTCATATTTACCATACTGAGCAGTATAAAAGGATCCGAAGGTAACATTTCCATCCCTCTTTCTTTTAAGCTTTTTTCTCGAATATCTTTTTCTTGAAATACTCGCCTCTTTCGGCAAAGTTTTTAAAATATCCGTAACTTGCCGCTGCGGGCGAAAGCACTACGGCATCACCTTTTTCGGCGTATTTTATTACAACATCCAATGCTTCATCGATATCTTTTACGAGTTTGCAGTTAAAAGGACGTCCCGCTTCTTCGTATATTCTCTCGCCTGTTGCATATGCACAAAGGAATATGATGTCTCTTTCTTTTTTGATAAAATCGATCAGTTCTTCGTAACCGATGCCCCTGTCCATTCCGCCTATGATGGCGATCTTTATATTCGGGATACTCTTGCACGCATTGATGCAGGCAAGTGGGATCGTTGAGATCGAATCGTCATAATAATCGATACCGTCGACATTTCCGATAAACTCGAGTCTGTGAGGAAGTCCCTCGAACTTTTCGATCTCGGTTATCGTATCATCTTCGTTCAGTTTAAGTCCGCTGACACAGACTTTCTTTACAAATTCGGCATTCCACTGATTGTGCTGGCCGAGAATCTTAAGGTCGTATTTCTTTTCATCGAATTCGGGGATCCTGTATTCGAGTCCCCTGAAATTAAGTCTCGGTACACTCTCTCCGACAAATACCTTGTCTCCGGGAACCTGGAACTTTGCGATATTCATCTTGGCAAGAGCATATTTCTCGAATGTCTTGTAATAATCGAGATGTTCTTCGTAAAGATTTAAGAACACTGCAAAATGAGGCGATACATGCACTGAATTAAGCTGATGGCAGCTCATCTCCATTACGGCTATGGCCTGTGGATCAGAGTTCATCTCTTCATAATAATCAAGACAGGGAATACCGATGTTTCCGACTAAAACGACCCTGTTTGAGATAAGGTTTGTAAGAACCTTATAAAGCATGCTCGTTGTCGTGCTCTTTCCCTTTGTACCGGTAATACCTATGGTACGGTCTCTGAATTCCTCAAGGAAAAGTTCCGTCTGTGATGTGAACTTATCTTCGGGATAATCACCCGGTATTCCGGGGCTCTTGATTATAAGATCGTATCCGTCCGTGTTTAAGTCTTCGGCCTTCCCCTCAAAGATCTCCACTTTTGAAGGATTACAGAATTTCTTTAAAAAACCTTCGGTGGATTTTCCTTCGATGCCGTATCCCCATATGAGGACGGATTTGGATTCAAATTTTTCTGTGATGCTCATTTATTCTTTCTCTCAATCACTTTTTTATGAAAGCTTTTTAGGCACGCTTTCTATTGCATATATTACGTCTTCAAGTGCCGCGAGACGGTCTAAAAGGTTCTCGTCCTCGCTTACACTGTTGATAGGGAAAATAGCTTCAATACCGATATCGTCGCTCTTTCCGCTCCTTGATGAAACAACCATAAAGTTCTTTGCAGCAAAGTCTTTTTCGAGGATCTTAATGAACTCGTTGACCTTATGCGCATCATCGATCTCAATATATATCTCTACGGTTTTTCTTCGTTCTTTTTTATCGTTTTCAAGTTTGTATAAAAGTGATGTGGCGATAAGAACTATGACCGTGCAGGCACACGCACCGACATAAAAACCGAAACCTGCTGCAATGCCGATCGCACCGACTGCCCAGATACCTGCCGCAGTCGTAAGTCCCACGATATGATCTCTGCCTTTTGTAAGGATCGTACCTACACCGAGGAAACCGAGACCGGAAATAACCTGTGCGGGGATTCTCGCCGCATCTGTATTAATTCCTATGTTAAAAACAATGTACTGCGAAATGAGCGAAGTCATGGCCGCTCCGATACATACAAGGATATGTGTTCTGAATCCCGCGGGTCTTTTGTACTTTTCTCTCTCAAGACCTATGCATCCGCCAAGCAATGCAGCGAGTACCAGTCTTATGATTACGGTTATTGAATTGAAACTCTCTAAAAAATCAAGATATTTCGTCATATTCACCTCCGTTTATTCGAAACCACATACACAGTTATTATAACACAAAACACGGCATTCAAAAAGAGAATACAGCCTTGACTTAAATATTCATTTTTTTATAATTTAATTAGTTAAAAACGGAGGTTAAAAATGGGAAAAGAGATCGAGAGAAAATTCAAAATCAAAGTCATGCCCGATTTGAATAAATATCCTTTTAAATGCCTCGAGCAGGGATACTTAAACACTCATCCCGTTGTGAGAGTAAGAAAGGAAGATGACGAATATTACATGACTTACAAGGGTAAAGGTCATATCGAAAGAGAAGAATACAATCTTCCTTTAAACAAAGAATCCTACGAGCATCTCATCAAAAAAGCCGACGGCAGGATCATAAGCAAAAAAAGATATCTTATCCCTTACGATAAACACACGATAGAACTGGATGTATTCGAAAACGATCTGGCACCTTTGGTTATCGCCGAAGTCGAATTCGAATCGATGGAAGAAGCCGAAAGTTTCGTTTCCCCCGACTGGTTCGGAGAAGATGTTTCGAAAGATAAAAACTACACCAACGCACATCTTGCATTATCATAAATACATATAAAAAAGTGTCCGACAGCAGTCAGACACTTTATTTTTTTAACTTCTTATCTCAACTATCGGTCCGCCCTTACCTTCGATGTAATCTCCCGTAATGGTAACCGTTCCGATGTTTTCATCCTTGGGGATCTCATACATGATATCCAGCATGAATTCCTCTATTATCGCACGAAGCGCTCTCGCACCCGTATCTTTTTCTTTTGCTTTCTTTGCGATCGCTCTTAATGCGGAATCGTCAAATACAAGTTTTACTTCATCGAGTTCCAAAAGCTTCTGATACTGCTTTAATATGGCATTCTTCGGCTCTTTTAAGATCGCGACCAGTGCATCCTCGTCAAGAGAATCGAGAGGACAGATGATCGGAAGTCTTCCGACGAATTCGGGGATCATTCCGTACTTCTTAATATCCTCCGTGGTCACTTTGTGAAGCAGAGTCTTGTCTTTATCGTATTTGTCTTTAAGATCGCTGTTAAATCCGATCCCGGCCTGCTTGGTAAGACGGGATTTGATGATCTCTTCGAGATCGGGGAAAGCACCGCCGCAGATAAAGAGAATGTTTCTCGTATTAACTGTAGTCATCGGAACCATTGCATTTTTGCTCGTTGCTCCGACAGGTACTTCGATCTCTGCGCCTTCAAGAAGTTTAAGCATACCCTGCTGTACGGATTCACCCGATACATCACGATGGTTGCTGTTGGGTTTCTTTGCAAGCTTATCGATCTCATCCACGAAGATGATGCCGCATTCCGCTTTATCAACATCATTGTCTGCTGCCGCAAGAAGCTTGCTTACAACGCTTTCGATATCATCACCTATATATCCCGCTTCTGTAAGTGCCGTAGCATCAGCTATAGCAAGAGGCACATCCAGAAGTTTCGCAAGAGTCTTTACAAGATATGTCTTTCCGCATCCTGTGGGACCGAGCATAAGGATGTTGGATTTTTCGATCTCGATCTCATCCATGGTGTCGGTCGCAACTCTCTTGTAATGGTTATATACCGCAACGGAAAGGATCTTTTTTGCTTCTTCCTGTCCGATGACGTATTCATCCAGCTGAGCTTTTAATTTGTGCGGAGCCGGGATATCCTTAAGCTTGATGATAGGCTCCTTTTTCTCATCGGGATTTCTTTTCTTTATCTTTGTGCGCGGGTTAAGATTTCCGCCCATAAGATCGTTAAGGTTTAAGAAAAATGTTCCTCTCGGGCCCTGCGGACCTTTGATTTCTTCTTTCTTGTCTTCCTTCTTTTCGTCTTCTTTTGTATCACCGTTATCGGGTGAATTGTTTTCCGTATTATCGCTCTTTTTATCCAATGCTTCGGGGGATACGTTGTTTATCGCCATATCCGGACCCATCATGCCGGGAAACATTCCCGCCAAAGATGAGGGATCCATTCCGAGAAGATCTTTGTACGGTGACTGATTGATCATATCAGTGCTCTTTTGGAGACAGTCCATACAAATGCACATCGCATCCGACATCTTAAGCATCTTTCCGGCCACGCTTTCCGTTCTGTGGCAGATCGAGCATACGTCCTCGTAATCGTTCATTTCAACTCCTAATTCAAGTTATTGATTTTTGCCCTGTAATTCTACCTGGATGGTAAATTCCTCGTACTCCCAGCCGTTGTATCTCTCGTATGTGATCGTAACGGTACTTCCTGCCGCATACGATGCGAGATACTTCTTGAATTCCGACATGGAAACGATGGAGTCGCCTTCGAATTCAGTGATGATATCACCTCTCATAAGGCCTGCCATATCAGCTGTTCCTCCGGGTACAACTTCGGAAATATATACACCTCTGGGGATAAGGGCACCCTCATTGGTATAAAGAACGGAATTGATCTCAACTGCCGAGATACCGAAGTATGACTGCTGGTCTTCAGGTAATTCCGTTAACTGCTTTTTGTTCATGAGTTCTCTGATGATAGGCTCTGCTTCGTTGATGGGGATGGCATATCCCATACCTTCTACTGCGCTTCCGAAAAGCTTATCGGAATTGATGCCTATAAGTTCACCGTGCATATTGATAAGTGCACCGCCAGAGTTACCGGGGTTAATCGCTGCATCTGTCTGAATGAAGTTTCCTGTCTCACCGGATTCGGTTACGATCTCTCTGTTTAACGCACTTACCACACCTGCTGTTACAGACTGTCCGTAACCGAGAGCGTTACCGATCGCAACAACACCTTCGCCTACCTTAGTCTCATCGGAGTTACCGATGATAGCCATTGCTATCGCATTCTTTGTATCGTCTGATAAATCGTCAAGTTTAACCGCTACAACGGCTAAGTCCATTGAAACCTTCTTACCTTTAACCTCTGCGGGCGCATTCGAACCGTCGCAGAAATTGATGGTAATGGATTTGTAGTTTGCCACTACATGATAGTTGGTGGCAATGAGCAGTTCTTCATCACTCTCACCAACGATGATACCGCTTCCTGCGCTTTCGCCTTCGGCTTTGTATCCGTTGTATTCATATGTACCGAGTACATTGATGGATACGATACAGGGCATACATGCCTCAGCTACTTCGGCTACGGTATATTCTTCATAAGCCATGACGATATCTTCGACTTCATCGATGATCTCTTCCTGTTCCTCGATCTGAGCATGAGCATCACCCTCTTCGATCTCAGGCTTTACGGGATCCGCATCACCGATAACTTCAATTCTATTATTAGTATTTCCGAATACTGCAGGTACGATCAGTTTGTTTGAGACAAGTGAAAGTCCCGTAAACGTAACCGCTGCACATACTCCGAATATGATACCCAGTAAAATGATCCATAAAACGGATAAAAATTTATTCGGTTTCTTTCCTGTTCCCATTATTCATTCCTCCTTTTCAGGTCTAATTATGAACAAGTTTTGTGAAAAAAGAATGTTTTTTAATTATTTTCGTCTTTTTTCGTTTCAGGCTCTTTTTTCTCTGTGGATTCTTCCTTCTTTACGGAAGGCTCATTATCGCTCTTCCATGCGACTTCCCTGTTGGTAAACACATCGTGGGAACGGTCTACCATTCTGTCCTTGGGACGAACCTTGATCTCATCCTTAAGCGTGGATTTTCTCTCGTTATCAAGGTATTTATCGTGATTGTTCGAAGCTTTGTGGATCTGTCTTCCGTCTTTGAATTCGGAATCGTGAATTCCGTAACCCGAATGGAAATCTATCTTTTTGTTGTTTTCAAAAACATCTTTTCCGACCCAGTATTCGGGAAGCGAGGAACAACGCTTCACAAGCCACTTGGGAAGGAATTTATACATGAGGCCAAGCCTGTAACCCATATACTTAAATCCGCTGTTGATGATAAGCTTCGGAATAAGTATGGATTTCTTTCTCTTTTTCAGATGTTCTATGGTCTTTGAGATAAGTTTCTTTCCTTCTCCGACCGAAGAAACACTCTTGAAGATCTCGGGATAATCAGCCTGTGATACACCAAGATCAAAGTTTCTCTTAAACAAAGCTATATTGCCGTAATCATGCGAATGGATAACTTCCGCGCTCGCTGTGTAAGCTATCTTGTAGCCTTCTTTGATCGCATGTGCGGCAAATATCATGTCCTCATTGAAAATGATGTATTCTTCAAATCCGCCGAGCCTGTCGTATATCTCACGATTGTAAGCTGCGCAGACATTGGAACAAAAGTAAGTCTTTATTCCGAGTTCCTTGATATCAAGGGAACTCTTAAGTCTGGATTTACGCGGATAATTGAAGTTTCTGGTAAATTTCTCGATCTCGTTGGAATTCTTTTTTGCAACCTGTCTTGCATAAGATACGGCTGCCTTGCCCGAAATTATGGGATTAATTAATTTTTCTATCAGTTCTTCGTTTTTGGGAACGGCATCATCCGTCATCATAACGAAGATATCGGCTTCGGATCTTAAGACTCCTTCTCTTCTCGTCCTGCCGTGATTGAACTCCCTTTTAGAAATATGCGTGATATGCAGATTCTCGTATACCTTGTCCAGAGAATGATTGAACATAAGCTCCGCATAGTATTTCTCTTCGGTGTTCATTACTATTATTTTGTTGACGGGATATGTCTGTTTTTCCAGCATCTCGATGAGCTTTATAAAAGACTCACCGGGTTTGTATGCGGGAATTATGACATCTACTTTAGGGTTTTCTCTCATATTTCCTACATATTTCAAAAAGGTCTCCATATTTTCTATGGAGACCATTTTCACACTTTATTTTCCGTATTTTGCTGCTTCGGCTTTAATCGCGTTACTTGTATTTATAACTGTTTCCGAAGGTGTATATTCGATGGTCGGATAAAGGAATTCATGAAGTTCCTGTACGTTGCTTTCCAAATCTACAGGGATAACACAGTCACCTTTGGGTCCGAGAAGTCCGGTTGTGATCTTATCGTCAAACGGGAAACCTGCCGATGCGACGATCTCATATTTACCGACTTCGGAAGCCATCGGGATGATATCATCCTTAAGATCCATATTTGTTGCAAGCAGAGGGAATACGTCGTTACAGATCTTGGTTACCTTAACGGGATCCATGCTCTTTGATTTAAGTACGATCTGAGAAAGAACGTTACGCTGTCTCTCGGTACGCTTAAAGTCGTTACCTGCTGTATATCTGATACGGCAGTAAGCAAGTGCCTGCCATCCGTTAAGAGTCTGCAAACCTGTATCCGTAACGGGAATGAAATCTTCTGTAATATAAGGAGTTGTCTCCGTTGAATACATGGATCTCTGATAATCGTTAAGATACTTGATCTCGTTCTGCTCGATATCGATATCAACACCGCCTACGGCATCAACAGTCTTCATAACACCGTCAAAACCTACGGTAATAAACTGAGTGATGTATAAGTCAAGGTTCTGGTTAAGCATGTTGATCGCTTTTTCGGGACCGCCGTATGCGTAAGCCGCATTACATTTTGTATAAGAATCTCCGATGTTTAAAAGCGTATCTCTGTACACACTGCAAAGTCTTGTTTCTCCGGTCTCATTATCGATCGAACAGATGATGATCGTATCGGTTCTGGTACCTTTTTCAAGTGTGCCGTTACGGGCATCTACACCGAAGAGAGCAAGTGTCGTATAGCCTTTTCTCGTCTCGAGCACCGTCGGGTCATCTTCCTGAACGTTGATAACGATCTTATCGGGGTCGAGGTCGTATTTCTGAACACCGGTCTTATCACCCGTTGCTCTGAATACAAAAATAAGGATCACGATTACGGCAATAAGTACAACTGCTTCTACGCCGATTATAACATTACGGATGAGTTTGTTTCCGCCTTTTTTCTTCTTGGATCTTTTTCTTGCGGTTCCTTGAGGTCTGGAACCCTGCTGTCTGCTGTCTGCCATGTTTTTCCTACCTGAGGTAGCCTCCTAATATGCATTTTTGTTGATAAATCCTTTAAGGAAGGTCAGGAGGATGATCTGTATGTCAAGCCAGATCGTCCAGTTTTCGATATAGTATATATCGTACTCTACTCTTTTCCTTATGGAAGTATCGCCTCTGTAGCCGTTTACCTGAGCCCAACCTGTCAGACCGGGTCTGACCTGATGCTTGATCATATATCTTGGTATCTCTTCTTTAAACTGTTCTACAAACTGAGGTCTTTCGGGACGCGGTCCGATAAGAGACATATCCCCTTTTAATATATTGAAGAACTGAGGTGTCTCATCAAGACTGGTGCGTCTTAAAAATTTGCCGAAACCGGTAACTCTGGGATCGTTTTTCGTGGTCCACTCTTTCTCTTCTTCTTCAGGCTTCTGCTCAACCATGGTACGGAATTTGTACATCTTAAATACCTTGTTGTGAAGTCCGACTCTTTCCTGAACAAAAAGTACCGGTCCGTCCCCCTGACATTTGATAACGATAACCGATAAAAGCATAACGGGCGAGAAGATTATGATCGCAACAAGCGAACCGATAATGTCTACCGCTCTCTTTAAATACCAGTTAAATGTACTCGTAAGGGGTACTCTTCTTATATTTATTACGGGAAGTCCGGATAAGTCCTCAGTGTAGGGTTTGGAAGGAATTACCGCATTGTAATCCGGGATGAACTTGGTATGAACACCGGATTTCTCACATCTTCCCACTATCTCTTCAAGTCTTTTATAGTTTTTCAAAGGCAGGGCGATCGCTATCTCGTCAAGCTTGTTCTGCGGCAGGATAACTTCAAGATTATCTATACGGCCGAGTACCTGGATGCCTTTATAATAGGTACCTGCGGGTACTTCGTCGTCAAGGATGCCTCTTATCTGATATCCCCACTGAGGATTGACGAGGATCCTGTCGATATACTGCTCGCATGCTCTCGAATAACCGACTATAACAACCTGCTTTGCGTTGTATCCGACCTTTCTTATATAGGAAAGGATCTTTCTCACTATCAGTCTGTAGCCGGCCATAAGGATAACGTTGCCGAGTGCAAAGAAGAATATCAACGATCTGGAGAAGTTGGGCTGATTGATCAAATACAGTACTACCAGGAATACCATTCCGCCGACAACGTTGGCTTTGATGATATCCAAAAGTTCCCCGAACCAGGATGACATTCTTTTAGGTTTGTAAAGGTTCAGCGTGGCAAAGATCGCCAAATAACCCGGTATAATAAAATACAAGGCAAAAAAGTAATCCCTCATCGGCAAAACACCCTGATTAACCGGTGCAAAAATTACCATTCTGCCATACCAGGCACATATATAAGCAAACGCCGTTACTATGCAATCAAGCACAACATGTAATCTGTTAAAAAATGTTTGATTGTCCTTAATCATAAGCAACTTGCGTCCGATTTCTCAGACGCCCTCGAAATTACATAATACAATACGAACTGTCTTTTTTCAACCCTAAAAAATCCACATCAATATATGAGATTTTTTATCATTTCCAACTCAAGAGCCCACGCTCTTTTTCGCTTCGCAGAGTCGAAAACAACCTTCCTAAACTGCAGATTATCAGTCTTTTTGATCTTTCTTCCTTCCTTTAATCCCTGGCGGTATGCTTTGCCGAGACCTTTGTTCATAAAGAAGAGCATTTTAATGATAACGCCCATCTCCTGAGCGGGGAAATTGACTATCTTCTGAAGCAGCGTCTGATTCTTGACTCTGACCAGGATGGAATTTCTCGCGGAAAGGAATACCTTGAATTCATTATGTCTCGAACCGCTCGTAGCACTTCCTTCATGGAAGACTTTCGCATTCGGTTCATACATATTTACATATCCGTAGATCCTTGCTCTGTATCCAAGGTCCACGTCTTCGAGATATGAGATATGGTTCTCGTCAAAAAGTCCGAGTTCCATAAGTACTTTTCTGTTGTAAATGGCCGCTCCCGCACAGGCTGAGAAAACTTCTCCGGCCTTGCTGTGGCTGTCAGCAAGCTTGTCCTTGCCTCGGCTTCTGGCCCATCCCAAAATATTGTAAAAATCTCCGGCATTATCTATCAATGCATGATTAAATGCCGAAAGCATTTTGCACTGTACGGAGAAAGTTCTCGAGAACTGTCCGTCTTTTTCGATAGCTGCGAGCAATTCTCTCAAGCATCCGTCATCGACATACGCATCATTATTTAATAAGAAGACGTAATCCGCATCGGTTGCCTTGATACCGTCGTTTACGCTTGATGCAAATCCTTCGTTGACCTCATGCCTGATGAGTCTGGCTCTGGGATACATTGCAACAGTCTCCTCGACGCCTTCTTCGGTCGATGCATCATCTACAACGATAATATCGAAATCTCTGTAATCCTGCTTTTCAAGCGCTTCCAGACATTTCGACAGATACATGACTCCGTTATAATTGGGAATAATAACACTTAATTTCATTCTGTCCGACTACTCCTGTTTATGTTCCGGATCATAAAGTATCTTATAGCCGAGTTCTCTGACCTTTTTACAGAAATCAAGACTTATCTGAACATAATCCGGGGTACTTTTCGCAAGTTTTGATTCTACCATTTCATCGTACAGATTTTCAAGTACGGGGTTGATTCGCATATTTCTGATATCCGCTGCCTCAACCTGCTGAACAAGCGAACCGCGGTGCATATATCCGCCCATGCCCCTGGCAAGGCCCTTGTACACTACGGTACCGTCTTCTCTCATCGCTCCTCCGGAGATCTTTCCGAATTTGTAGATGGGTCCGCAAAGCATTCCGATATATGGTCTCGTCGAGAAAAGAAGGTTTTTATATTCTATATGATAGAAACCGAGATGTGCGGTATGACTTACCGTTACCGCCCATCCCAATGACTTGCAGTAATCATCTACCGCACGGCGCCCTGCTTCATATGCATATTCTTTTGCATCGGTATTGCCTGCGGTCGATTTTTCGTGACATCTCCAGTGGTAAAGGATCTTGGGAACATGAAGTGTCTGTCCTTCGGGATCTTCCATCGTTCTTAACGCACGAAGAAAAAGATCGTAATCCTGTGCTCCGTCATATTCCGAACGGAAGCCAAGTTCCTGAATAAGATTTCTTTCAAGGAAAGTCAGGTGACAGATATAATTGTTGGTTAAGATCATATCCATGTTAAGATCGGGTTTTCTGTTGGGTTCAAAGAAAGATTTACCCTTTGCATCCGTCTTATCCTCGTCCGAATAAACAAGTTTGGCTTTGTATTCGTTAGCCACCAGAGCTTTTGACATATAGTAAAGCGCATCCGGTGTGAGCAGATCGTCATGATCGAGAACGGCTACATAGTCACCGGTAGCAAATTTAATGCCGTGATTGCAGTTTGCCGAGATGCCTCCGTTGGTCGTCATATGGATGTATCTGATCACGCAGTTGTCGTAATTATATGTAACGTCTGCGTCTGCCGAAAAGCGGTGGATCTTTTTGATCTCTTCCATCGAAAGCGCTTTTCCTGCAGGTCTGTCCCCGTTGACCACTCCGGTCATAATCTCTATTTCGTTAAGTAATCTCGTTGTTTTCGAGCCATCTGTAATGATAAGTTCCCAGTTATTGTATGTCTGGCCGAAAACACTTGCGAGCATCTCGTCAAAGTATATCGTATCCGTCTCGTAAGCCGGAACGATTAGCGTAAATTTGTTGCTGAAGGAGAAGCGGCTGCTCCACGCTTTCTGGGCTTTCAGTTCTTCAGTTGTGGCAAGCTGGTATTTGAAACTCTTGGGTGCTTTGCTAAGCGCCGTATCCGCGACCGCAAAAGCAGTTTTTTCAAGACCGTTTCTTTTCAAGTATCTGTTTGCTTTACCGTATAATTCATTTACCTTGGCCATAGCCGCCTCCAATACCCCGAATCATTCGGGGAACAACACAACAAAATCCTTTCAGTAATTACGCAAGTTTGCTCTTTAATGCATCTGTAAGTTTAACAACTTTTTCTTTTGCATCATCGATATTGGTGCCTTTAACACCCATGTAGAATTTGATCTTGGGTTCTGTACCCGAAGGTCTTGCGCAGCACCATGCATCATCAGAGAGTTCGAAGTAAAGAACGTTCGAGGAAGGAAGTCCCGTCTTGCTCTTTTCGCCTGTAGCGAGGTCGATCCTCTCATCCTTTGTATAATCTCTCATAGCGAGAACTTTCCAGTCAGCGAATTCCTTGGGAGGATTGGATCTTAAGTTTTCCATAATGGCTGCGATCTGTTCGCTGCCTTCCTTGCCCTTCATCGTGATCGTGTAAAGATCTTCTTTGTAGTATCCGTATTTCTCGTACATATCAAGCATCATATCCCATACTGTGATACCCTGCTTCTTGCAGTATGCGGCAACTTCGCAGAGGCACATAACGGCAACGATCGCATCCTTGTCTCTTGCATGAGTACCTGCAAGGCATCCATAACTCTCTTCGAGACCGAATACGTAATTGTTTGTACCTTTCTCAAGAAACCACTTAATCTGCTCGCCGATGTACTTAAATCCTGTAAGGACTTCAACTTCTTTTACGTTGTATGCCTTGCAGATTACATCAGCCATGTTTGTGGTAACGATGGTTTTAACAAGTGCGGGATTCTCAGGCATAAGGCCGAGTTTTGTACGCTCTCTTAAGATATATTCGGCGATGAGCATACCGGACATATTTCCGGTGAAAGGAACATATTCGCCTGATTTTGTATCATATGCATAGATACCGAGTCTGTCCGCATCGGGGTCTGTAGCAAGTACAACATCTGCCTTAACTTCTTTTGCAAGCTTAAGAGCGAGTGTAAATGCCTTGGGATCCTCGGGGTTGGGATATTCAAGTGTGGTAAAGTTGGGATCGGGCATTTCCTGTTCGGGAACAACGATAACGTTTTCAAATCCGATCTCCTTTAAGATCCTTCTTGCGGGAACATTACCTGTACCGTTAAAAGGAGTATAAACGATCTTTAATTCTTTGCCCATTTCCCTGATGATCTCAGGATGAATGATCTGCTTCTTAAGTTCTGCCATGAAAGCATCGTCGATCTCTTTGCCTGTCCGGATGTAAAGGCCTTTGCTTATCGCCTCTGCCTTATCCATAGTCTTAACCGTATGATAATCGGTTACATTCTTAACGTAGGAAATGATCTCTTTATCTCTGGGGCTTGTGATCTGAGCACCGTCTTCCCAGTAAACCTTGTATCCGTTGTATTCGGGAGGATTGTGGCTTGCTGTGATAACTATACCTGCGGTACATCCCAGATATCTTACCGAGAAAGAAAGTTCGGGTGTGGGGCGAAGTGCATCAAACACATATGCCTTGATCCCGTTTGCAGCCATGCAGAGAGCTGCTTCATCAGCAAATTCGGGAGAAAAACGTCTTGAATCATATGCGATCGAAATACCCTTGTCCTGTGTTCCCTGAGCAAGGATATAATTTGCAAGGCCCTGTGTAGCCTTTCTAACCGTATAAAGGTTCATTCTGTTGGTTCCGGCACCGATAACGCCTCTTAATCCGCCGGTACCGAATTCCAGTTCTCTGTAAAATCTATCTTCCACTTCCTTGTCATCGTTTCTGATGGCAAGTAATTCTTTTTTGGTTTCTTCATCAAAATAATCATCCTCGAGCCAGAAGTTATACTGTTCTCTGTAATCCATAGTCATTCACTCCTTTTCATACAATGAATTCTGCGCATTTGCACACTATTATCATTTTAACTCTTTTTGTCTTTAAATACAACAAAACAAGGGCACTAAAAGCATAAAAAAAGCAGTCCGGAGACTGCTTTTATAAGCAAGTTATATTAAATGCCACTAAAAGGATATTTCTTACTATCCACTGACCTAAAAGCAACCCGATCCCAACAAAGATCGTGATGGTAACGGGATAGCCTTTGAATCCCAGTTTCTCAGTCTTTTTTACCAGAATCGTGTTGATCATGAATATCAGATAATCCGTATATGTGTAAAGTACGAAGGGATGGCAGAGAAGACTTTTTATGAACCGAAGGTGGACCATATGGTTAAAGCTTCTCGTCCCGCCGCATCCGGGGCAGTACAGATGTACCAGATGAAAGAATGCACACGGTACTCCGCCTTCCGCTATCCGATCCCCAAAGATCGCAAATATCACGATAACCGGAATCGATATAAGCCCGAAAACGATCCCCAGTTTAAACCAGGTATCCGTCAGGTCATCTCTGAATTCTCTTTTTTCCATCATCAGTTAAGTGCGCTTATAGCACAAAGAATAAGATATCCGCCGGAAATAAGGATCACGATAAGTGCCAGTACAACGCCGATAATGCTTGTTATCAGACCGCCCATCGATAATCCGTCGCCGTTTCTCTTTCTTCCGATGATGCTCATTACAAGACCGATAGCACCGATGATGAAGTTAAGGCAGGGTAATGCGCAGCAAAGGATCGATGCGATACCTAAGATCAAACCTGCGATCGAAAATCCTTTTGCGGGAACATCATCAAGTTCCTGAGAATCTTCATTAACATAATTGTAGTTGATCTTTACTTCTTCTGCCTGTTCAACGGCTGCCTGTACATCCTGCACGGGTGTTTCGTTTAAGTTGTTGTTATCCATTTGTGTCGTCCTCCGAATTGTGCTTGATTATACGTGGCTTATATCAGTATACATAGCCAGGTCTGTATCTATTGTGCAGATATCGTTTAAGTTAAGGTCATGAACATTGTTGTGGCCTGTGCTTCTGCAGATTTCCTTTAATGCCTCTGTCATGCTGTCGGCCATCTCGATGTCGAAACCTCTTTCAACAAGAACAAAGTTTGCACCGAGTGCAAGGATCTTTGCAAGTTCCTGAGCATCCTTTAATGCTTCAACACATACAAGGATCTCAAGCTTTGAATTAACTCTGTTAAGATAATTTCTTGCTCTTCTTAATGCGTAAGGAAGGATCCTTGAAGATACGTCGTTAAGGATAACGAAATCAAGTTTTGCATATACGCATGCTTCAAGGTCGTCTTCTATTCTTCCGGCAACGAGGTCGATACCTACCGGTGTACCGTTAAATCTTGCTTTAGCTATCTCAACTTCTTCTCTTAACTCTTCCTTGCTTGAAAGGTTGGGAATATGTCCTTCCTCGCCCTTTACAAGCACCAGCGCCTGATTGGAATATTTCTCGGGCTTGGAGTTGTTGGGAATATGCTCGCCCCAGATAAAGAGTTTGGAGAAACAGAAAGGCTGAAGTACTTCAACGGGGCAGGATGTAAGTGCACCGATAACAGTCTTTGTTTCAACAGCTGCGTTTCTCTTCAAAGGAAGAGGATTGCACTGTGCGGGAAGAAGGATGATGTTCTCAAGTCCGTTGGATACGTTGGGATCAACGAGACGATAATCATCAAATATCTTCTGTGCTTCTGTATCGTAAAGAACAGTGTATTTTGTATCACTCTTTAACATAGAGTAAGCAACGGGCTTGCCGTCTGTTTCTTCTGTATCGTCAAGGCAGATGTAACCTCTCTGCTCTTCTGTATCTTCAACTGTTTCGTCCTGAGCTTCTTCGAGAGGGGTTTCAACAGGCTCTTCCACAGGTGCTTCGTAATTTTCAGCAGGTGCTTCTTCGCTTTCGCTAGCGGGCTCTGTGAAGAAATCTTCTTCTGTCTCAGCCGTTTCTTCTACGGGTGCTTCAACATTCTCCTCAGCGGGTGCTTCCTCTGCTTCTGCAGGTGCTTCTTCAAGATCGTCGAAGTTAAGGAATACAACGCCTTCATCTTCGTTTTCGATCTGTCCGTTCTCATCAAAGATCGTTTCTGCTTTTGTTTCTTCTGCAGGAACTTCTTCCGCAGCTTCTTCAACTGCTGCTTCTTCAAAGAAGTCGTTTGCAGGTTCTTCTGCAACTTCTTCGGGTGCTTCTTCAACTGCTTCAGGTTCTTCCTCAACAGTTACAACAGGAGCGTTATTGTCATAACCGAATACAGCTGCAAAGATCTCATCTCTGGACATCTTAGGTTCTGCTGCCTCAGCTTCTTCAACAACTTCTTCAACCACTGTTTCTTCGGCTGCTTCCTCAACAGCTTCGGGAGCCTCTTCTGCTACTGCTTCTTCTATTATTTCCTCAACTGTTTCTTCGGGAACAGTTTCTTCTGCAACTTCTTCAACTGCCTCTTCTGCAACTTCTGAAGTTTCTGCAGGTGTTTCTTCAAATACAAATTCGGAAGTTTCTTCTGCTTCAGCAGGAACTTCTTCAACCGCTTCTTCAGCGATCTCTTCTGCAGCTTCAGCTGTCTCTTCAACTGCTTCGGCAACTTCTTCTGCAGGAGCTTCCTCAAATGCGAATTCGGAAGTTTCCTCAGCCGCGGGACTCTCTTCAAAGAAAGATTCTTCCTTAACTTCTTCTGTTATGTCTTCGGATGCAGGTCTTTCTTCCTCGAAGAATGAATCTTCTTCGGCATCATTTATGGATTCTGTAGGACCTTCTTCAAATACGAGTTCTTCCGTATCGTCTTCGATGGGAACATCGGGATCCTCTTCTTCAGCTTCAGGATCTTTTGCGCCTACAACCTTCTGAACAGTACCCATTCCGTTGCCCCAGAGAGGTTTGAATTCGGAATTTTCTTTATTCTTTTCTTCTTCAGCCTTCATCTCTTCTTCTGTCTTTACGGGTTTGCCCGAATAGAATGTCTGGATAAGGCCGTTGTCTTCGTATTCTTTTCTTGCAGCGATGGCTTCTTCTTTCTTCTCTTCGTTTCCATCACCCGATCCGATAACTCTCTCTACGCTGCCCATATGGCTGAATGTGAAAGAAGTCTTTTCTTCTTTGGGTTCTTCTTTCGCTTCTTCCTTAACTTCGTCGTCTTTCTTCCAGAATTCCTGACGCTTTTCGATCACAAATCCGCTGTCCGAAGAACTGCTTTCGGAAACAGGAGCTTCTTCAGCTTCTTTTTCTTCTTTTGCAGCTGCTTCTTCCATTGCGTTCTGCTCAAGGATCTCATCTATAAAGTCTTTATGGCCTTCGTTTTCTCTTTCCTTAAGGAAATCAGCAAAACTTCCGGTCAGTCCGTCAGACTCGTCATTCTTTTCTTCATTACTTTCTTCAGTTGTTTCTTCTTTGGGTTCTTCGGTCTTTGAAAACATGGAATCCGAGGATGAGAATTCGCTTACCGTAGTGAAAAGACTTTCATAAACGGGATTGGGCTTTTCTTCGGATGTTTCCGGCTCCGCTGCTTCTTCCGTTTCGTCTGCTTCGTCAAATACAAAATCATCATCGTCATCTGTATCTTCAGCTGCAGGCTCGTCTGCTTCGATCAAATTAAATGCAGACTTATCGGCATCACAAATCGGACAACTGTATAAATTGTCAAATGTCTCTCCCGCCTGTTGTTCGTCGAATACATATCCGCAAATTTTACATTCGTATTTTGCCATTAAAATTACCCTCCCAAAAGCATAAACCTAATCTCTTATATCATATATTTTTAATGCTCTGATGTCAAGAAAAACCGCTTTGTTTGGACAATTTTTGTCCATCATTTCAGACCCGTTTAAAACGCCCCGATCCAGCCCGAATCCCCTGTACATCGGCCTTAAAAAACGGCTTATTTTCCTCTTGCGGCCACATACTCTTTGCGAGTATACTTTTTTCATGAGCGATTTAACGAAAAGAAATTACAAATTCATACTTACATACGACGGAACCAAGTATTACGGCTGGGAACATCAGCCCAAAGTCGAAGAGACCATCCAGGGCAAGATCGAAAACGTCTTAAAAAAGATGCTCGATGAAGATGTCGAAGTTATCGGATGCGGAAGGACCGATGCCGGAGTCAGCGCAAGAGGCTATGTCTGCAATGCACATCTGGCAACGGATGAAAAACCCGAAAATGTCAGAGACTACCTAAACTGCTATCTTCCCGACAATATCTGCGTGGACGAATGTATCATAGCAAGCGACAGATTCCACGCAAGATATAACGCCACAGGAAAAACCTACAGATATACCTGTTACGTGGGTAAAACAAAGCCCGTGTTTGACAGAAAATTCGTCTATGTACTTGATTTTATGCCCGATATCGAAGCAATGAGAAAGGCAGCCGGATATCTTATGGGCGAGCACGATTTCGCTTCATTCTGCTCGAATCCGAAAATGAAAAAATCCACCGTAAGAAAGGTGGATTCGATAGTGATAGAGAAAAACGGCGATTATCTTACATTCACGTATCACGGAAGCGGATTCTTACAGCATATGGTAAGGATCTTAACCGGCACTCTTCTGGAAGTGGGCGAGGGAAAACGCGATGCCGATTCCATCCCCGCGCTCATCTATGCAAAAGAACGTGCAAAAGCCGGAGCATGTGCCCCGGCCAACGGTTTATGTCTTATCAAAGTCGATTATTAATTTAACATCTTATACAACTCTTCGGTCGCGAGTCTTGCCTTGGCTACAATAGCCTTTTCCTGATCCTTCGGGAAACAGTAGTAAGATACGCGGCCGTTTCCTATGCATATCATATCCCCGATCTCATACCAGAAATAATCCGCATACAGACTGTAAGTATTTTTACCTGACTGTTTGTAATTAAGCTTTCCGTCACATCCTGTCAGTGTGAATCCATCTTTATTGTGAACGAGCCTTCCTTCGCCGACACTGTAAATGCTCTTTGTATTAACAAGCATCTTTATATCCACATCGGTATCAAGAAGATACGTTCCATCCGAAAGCTCTTTTTTGACCTCATCTCTCTCCCACGCATACCAGTCGGTAACAAAGCTGAATTCGCTCTCCCCGTTATTAGCAGACAAAGTACCGTTTTCTTCAAGCGTATATTCCTTGCCGCAGTGCGAACATGTGATATGAATGCCTTTTCCGGTCATGCTGCCTTCCGTTTTACACGAAGGGCATTTGTAAAGTACTCTGTGAAGCCCGTCCGCTCTGAAAGGTTCATCGATGATGATTCCCTTTTTATACTGATCCTTAAAATGGTCGTACCAGAATTCCCTGCTTAATATATCATAAAGTTCTTCGTTACTTTTTTCCTTTATCTCTTCTCTCGACAAAAGGTATTTAACCGTAGCTTTTATGTCGGTTTCTCTCTTTTGAAGATTGTTATACAAAGGATCTCTTAAAAAAGCACCTTCGGTCTTAACCATGACTACCGGTACATTCATAAGTTTAAGACACTTTGCGATACCTTCGGGAAGCGGGGTCTCCGTTCCGTCAAAGCTGTAGCTTGCTTCGGGATACATTACGATCGAGCTCTTTAAAGTGCCAAAAGTATATTTCATGTCTTTTACAAGAGTCAGGTCCGTAACGAATTTTGCAGTCGGGATGCAGCCGACTTTTCTCATAAGTTTGTCTTTTCCCACAAATCCGTCATTTGTGCAGACGATATGGTACTGTCTGTCCGAAAAGATCGTGCCGATGATCTGAAGATCGGTAAAGCATGAATGATTCATCAGAATAAGACAGGGTTCATCTTTTCCAAGTTTTTCCATCCCGATCTTTTCGCAGGTAAAATGCGTGGCTTTAAGCTCACCTTTTGACAAAACTTTGATCAGCTTCCTTAAAAAAGCCGATTGCTTTACCGGATCGGTATGGCTTTCCTTTTTTATGAGACAGACTTCGTCGTATGTTTTCTTTGTATCCTTAATCTTCATAAAGATCGATTCCTTTTATACAAAAAGCCGAAGTCAACACTCCGGCTTTAAAATATTTGTTTATAAATACTCTTACAGTTCTCTGTTTCTTTCAACGCATGCTTCAACGGCATCCATAACAACGCCTCTGAATCCGCCTTCTTCGAGAACCTGAACAGCTGCGATCGTAGTACCTGCAGGTGAGCATACCATATCCTTTAATTCACCGGGATGCTTTCCTGTCTCAAGCATGAGTGCGGCACTTCCCTTAACTGCTGAAGCTGCGAATTCGTAAGCCTTATCTCTTGTAAGTCCCGCTGCCACACCGGCATCAGCCATGGCTTCGATAAACATGAATACATATGCGGGAGCAGAGCCGCTGATACCTACAACAGCATCCATCTGAGATTCCGTAACCTCTATCGCTTTTCCGCATGCGCAAAGAATGTTCAAAGCAGTTTTCTTTTCTTCTTCGCTGACGTTCTTATTTGCACAGACACCTGTACAGCCCTCTCCGATCAAAGCGGGAGTATTGGGCATGCATCTTACGATCTTCATATCGGATCCGATATTGTTCTCAAGCCACTCGATAGTCTTTCCTGCAGCGATCGAGATAACAAGTGTATTCTTGTTCCATGCATTCTTAATACCTGCAAGCATGTCACCCATGTGCTGAGGCTTAACTGCAAGGATAACAACATCCGCATTTGCAAGAACATCTTCATTTCCGCCTGCGATATTGATACCGTAATTATTCTTTGCTTTATCTTTTAATGCATCGCTTAAATCAAAACCGATAACATTTTCTTTGGGGACGATCCCCTTGGATACGATCCCGCCAAGGATCGCTCCGCCCATGTTACCAAGTCCGATAATTCCTATTTTCATATCTATTCAAAGCTCCTTATTTCAAAAATATTTCAACCGTTTCATTATATCATTGAGGTTTTCTTTTCTCAATAGTCTGAATCACCACCGGCAGCAATTCTATGAAAGTACTTCCAGTGCTGCCTTCGGTGATATTTTCAAGATTTCAACCTTAACGTTTTCAAGTTCTTCTTCGCTTCTGTCATACAAAGCCAGAACATTGCATCCTTCGGTGTAATGGATATACGTATCCGTACTTGAGATAACCTTTTTCAGATCGGGTATCTCGGAAGCACTTACAAACAATACACTGTAATCCTTGCCTTTCTTTTCCATCAGTTTCATAACATAGCAAAGCATTCTGACATGCGAAGGATTAAGAACATTTAGTTTATCCTGCAGATCTTTCTGGAGTCTCGTCTCAAGAAGTGCGGACGCTCTTACTCTGCCGCTTTCATCGACAGCCGTGCCTTCAACGGTCTCGGGGTTAAGTTCTCCTCTGTCCAGAAGGTCTATGAAAATAGGGGCTATCGCGGGATCAAACTGCGTGCCGGTTCCTTTTACAAGTTCATCCCTTACCTGCTCATCAGAAAGTCTTTTTCTGTAGACACGGTTGGATGTCATGGCATCATAGCTGTCTGCCAGTGCAAGTATTCTTGCAACAAGAGGAATATCCGTATCGGAGAGTCCGTCGGGATAACCTTTTCCGTCAAATCTTTCGTGGTGGTTTCTGATACCGTCCAAAAGTCCTTCCACGGATGCATCAAGCGAACTCATGATCTCGTAGCCGATCTCGGCGTGCTTTTTCATGAGCATGAATTCTTCATCAGTGAGTTTTCCGGATTTATTTAATACATTGTCCGCAACGCCGATCTTACCGATGTCGTGAACAAGACCGATGTATTTTATTCGCAGAATATCTTCTTCCGAAAAGTCATAATCCGCAGCCATCGCCCTGGCAAGTTTCTCGGCATAAAGGCCGACTCTTTCGGAATGACCGCCTGTATATTCGTCTCTTGCGTCGATAGCGCCCGCGATGGTCTCGATAGTACCGATCGTCATCTTTGTCTGAATGACCTCGTGTCTGTTTCGCTCGAGCACACTGTCGGTAACCGCCTGAATAACCGTCGCCGTCATAAGGATCACAAGTCCGATGCCAAGGAAAACACCGAACTGATGAAATCTTATGAAGATAAAGCCGAGAATTTCTCCGAGTGCACAGAGAATGAAAAGGATCATACCGATAGCGGTGATCAGATACTCTTTCACCTTTCCGGTAAATATATCTTTTATCATACCGATGATGGCTATCACTCCAAAGAGTCCCATCAAGGCATGCGATATCATTACAGTCCTGTAAAATTCAAGCAAACCGCTTAAATGCAGTATCGCATTGAGCACTATCTGCCCGAACAGGATCATCTCGAAGATAAAGAGCATTTTGTGGTGCGATTTATGCTGAACCTCATCGAAATACATGCAGACAAGCACACCGATCAGTTCAACCGCTAAATATGCGAAATACGCGGAAAAAGAAGCACGTTTAAAGAGCACCTGTCTTAAGACGGATTCGGAAAACATCCAGAGCGAAACGTCTATCATCAAAAGGCCTAAGAATCTCGTTGCATTGGTCTGAAAGACATTCGGAATGATCAGCGTCGCAAGCATTACCAGAAGGCCGATCATCAAGACCATCGCAGCTATAAACGCAACAGCCAGACCTTTTCTTATAACGCCAAACCAGACATTGTTTCCGTAGCCGTAAGACACTGCATTGATCTTTTTTGATCCTTTTGCCTTAAAGACGAGTTTGATCTCTTTGCCCGCATCTGCTTTTGAGATCGATGTTACAACATAGGCGCTCGGAACATAGTAAGCGATATTGTTTAAAGACTCCGTCGTATATTCTTCGCGCTCTTTTCCGTCAATGTAAATATGGACATCCTGCATGCTTCCTCTGACCATAAGATGCATACCGTCGGATACGCTCACAGGCAGAGTATTTGTAATGACTATATCTTCTCCCGTTTCAATATCAACGCTTGTAGGAAGTGTGAGGATCTCTTCGACGCCGTTATTATCATACTTCCATCCCGCATTGAAATCGAAATATTCAAAGGAGCCTGTTGAAGCCTCATGCGATGTATCTTTATCCGTTACGGCCAAAATCATCATAACGATCGTCATTGAAAGCACAAAAACGACCGCTAAGACCATAAGGTTTTCGACTATATTCCATATGATGTTTTTAGTTTTCCGATTCATTTTCATTGCTACCGACTATGTCAGTCACATCCGTGATCTTAATAACATACCCTTCATTCAATTTATTGAAAATATAAAGAGGCTCTATCTCATACCTAAAAACATTCCCCTTGTATGAGTATTTGCCGCTTGCAGCCACGCTGCTGTTTTTCTCCGCATAATCATTTAAAGGTTTTCTTAAAAAAGTATTGAAACGCCCGCCGCTTCCCGGGATCTTCTTTTCAAGTTCCCACTCGGAAAGTTCGGGGAAAAGTTCTGTCGCGTATTTGTTGCAGCTCATGTATCTTAATTTTCTGCTGAATACTATAAAGGCTCTTTTAGAGAGCTCGTTATTGACGATATTTTCATTTGTCGAAACGGAATATGTATAGATCTTCACAAGCGGGATAAGCATTATCAGAACACAGATAATGTATGTCATCGGAAGGATCTCGTAAGGAAGGCGGAGAACACGCTCAACGATGTAAACACCCACACAAAGCGTATTGATAAAGATAAGGAGATATACGTTCACGCGGCTTACAACGCTTTTTCTCTCAATGGATATAAAAGCAATGACCATGCTCGCAAGGGTAAACAGTGCAAGCATAGCTAAATGTACCGAATGTAAGGGTCCGTATGTTTTTACGAGGTAATTGCCTGCAGGGCCGCTTTTTAATTCTATGGACTTATAAAAAATATCAAGTCGTCCGATAGTACAAGCCGACATGAATATCGCTGTCTGGATCGTATATAAAGCCATTCGTAAGAACGTGGGGATTTTCACTCTGCAGATATTGCAGACCGTAAAGAAAACAAGGAGCGGACCGAACGCACCGGAAGCATAGGTCAGTTTGTTGGCAAGTATCGCAACGGGCAGATTTTCAGCAAGCTCAAGCGCCATGTAACCGCCGTTTCCGACAGCCAGTACTATCATCAGGAAGATAATGTTGTTATCAAAATTTTTACCGTATCCCAATACCAAAAGCATTATAACCAGAGATACAATAAAACATATAACGTAAAACATATTTCAGTACTCCTTTATCCATGCCCGCTTCTTCAGTTTTGATACTTTATAATTTTATCACATCAGCGCACAAAAATGGAATACCGAAGCCCAATTATATTAAATCCAGCGACACCTTAAAAGATATCATTCTCTCGGTCTCACTCGAATCGAATTTGATGACATAAGCCTGCATGTCGGAGTCGATCGAAGTGATCGTTCCTTCGCCAAGGATCATGTGTTTTACCCTGCTGCCCTCTTCGAAAAGATCCTTCTTGTCTTTTATAAGAGTCTTATCGTAAAGAGCTATATATTCCTTGGTCTCTTTGATAAGGGCATCATTGGGCTCATTTAAGTATTCAAGATACTGCTTTTCTATGTCAAAAAGGAATCTCGAAGGGAAACGGGGTGAACCGTCAAAATTGCGTCCCATGGCTTCCGTCAAAAGAAGCGTGTCTTTGGCACGTGTGATCGCAACAAAAGCAAGGCGACGCTCTTCTTCCATCGCAGTCTCGGTACGAACCTTCTTTGAAGGGAATACACCTTCATTGAGGCCGCATATGAACACGTTCTTGAATTCGAGGCCTTTCGCCGCATGCACTGTCATGAGCTTGACACGGTCCTTCGTATCCTCAAGGTCCGTATTGGTATAAAGTGCGATATGCTTTAAGTAACTGTCAAGATTGGTCTCTTCACCGCAGGTCACTTCGTACTCGTATATCGACTGCTTAAGCTCGGCAAGATTATCAAGTCTCTCCTGCGCACCTTCCGTTCGAAGTGCTTCTTCATAACCGCTCAACTGAAGGACTTCCGTTAAAAGTTCGGATATAGCCTTCTTTTCAAGGTTCTCCGAAAGCTTCTCGATAAGTTCAAGGAAGGCGTGTGCCTTGGTGCCCTTAAAGATAGGATTGTCGACATTTTCCTTAAGTGCCGAAAAGAGCGTGATATGCTCATTTTCACTCACTTCTTCGAGGAACTTGATACGCCTCTCGCCCATATTTCTCTTTGGCGTATTGATAACACGCTTGAAAGCCAGATCATCGCCCGATACAAGGATCCTTAGGTACGAAAGAGCGACTTTTATCTCAAGCCTGTCGTAAAACTGTACACCGCTGTAGATAACGTAAGGGATCTTGTTTGTAAAAAGTGCATGTTCGAGACTCCTCGTCAGGAAATGAGACCTGAAAAGGATCGTCATATCCCTGTAAGTATCACCTTTTGTTTCCATAAGTTCCACGATCTTTGCAACTATAAAAGCAGCCTCATCATCCGAATTCTTTGCAAAGTAAACGCCTGTGCCGGCGCCCTCGCCTCTTAAGGATACAAGGTCTTTTTCTTCTCTGTATTTATTCTTTGAAATAAGGGAATTGGCTACGTCGATGACACTTCTTACGGAACGGTAATTATCGTTCATCATCACGGTCTTTGTGCCTTTGAATTTCTTGTCAAAATCCAGAAGATAATGGATATCCGCACCGCGCCAGGTATAGATAGTCTGGTCCGGATCGCCTACGACGAACAGGTTCTTATGATAATCAGAAAGCACTTCCATAAGTTCATACTGAGGCTTGTCGATATCCTGAAACTCATCGATCATTATGTACATAAGTCTCTTCTGCCATTTAAGACGGGATTCTTCACTGACTTTGAACGTATAGAGCGTAAAGATGATAAGATCGTTGTAATCAAGACCGAAGCATTTCTTTTCCTGGTAAAGATATCCGTAAAAGATAATATCCTTGGCCGTAACAGCCGTATCGTACTTTTCCTTAAGCGTCTCAAGCGACATGTCAAACATATCGATGTAATAATCGGGACGCTCGAAAAGCTTGATCATCTCGATCATGTCGCGGGCCTTGGAAAAAGTCATGTCACGGAGAGATAAATTTCTTTCCTCGTAGATAACGGAAAGCATTGAATCGATATCGGAATTGTCCAAAACAAGAAAAGACTTCGGGTAATTAAACACGAAGCTTTCTTCTTTTAAGACATTAGCACAGAAACCATGGAAGGTATTGATATACCCCGTATCTCTGTCACCTGTCAGCATATGAATACGCTGCCTCATTTCATTGGCAGCTTTATTTGTAAATGTAACGCAAAGAATATTGCCGGCGGGAATACCGATCTCATTAACCAGGTATGCGAATCTGTGCGTAAGCGTCCTCGTCTTACCGCTGCCCGCTCCCGCTATGACACGCACATAACCTTCGGTGGTAACAACCGCCTCTCTCTGCGAAGGATTCAATTTATCCAATATCTGCTCGCTCATAAATAAATACTCCATAAAATGAATGTAAGGGTATTATATCATAAAGCGAACAAAGTTTCGAGTGTTTTTTATTTGAAAAGAGGGGTTCATTAAACTCATCTATAATAAGTTAAGAAAGGCTTAGAAGAACTCCGGTGTAACGTCCCCAAACACAAAACAATTTGCTTTGTAGTATCACCATTGTTATTCGACTGAATTTAGAATGAGTAAAAATAAGATATATGCAAGTATGCATATAGAGACTTTATTGATTGAGAATTGGATAGGTAGAATGTTGGAAATATTTGCAGTACCTATTATAGATTCGCAATGAGCCCCTGTAAGTTGAGTCGATATTATCAAAATTATCACCTAACCTCATAAATTATGGAATGAGCGGTCAAATATCCTACTCGAGCGGTTATTGCACCGCATTCGCTATATATGCTATGATTTTATTGTAAGATCTGATTGTCGGTATTCGAAACTCACGAGGTATGCCGGATGTTAATAAATATTCTTATATGCGATGACTGCCAAGACGATTTACAAGCGCTCAAAAAGAATCTGGAGCGTTTCTTTTTTAGTCTCCCCGATACTTATGATTATCATATAGATAGTTTCTCATCTGGAGAAGAATTGCTAAATAACTATAGCAATAACACTTATCATATTGTTTTTCTTGATATTGAAATGCCGGGTATTAACGGTTTAGAGGTTGCAAGAAAACTTCGCAAAAATAACAGCTCTTTGATTATTGTTTTCGTCACTTCTTACGACCAATTCATGAAAGAATCCTTTGAAGTGCAGCCCTATCAATATCTCGAAAAACCTATATTGTATGAAGCTACCAAAAAAGTCTGCCAATCAATCTTAAAAACAATTTCCAAGAATCATTCTTCAATTCTGACTATTTCTACAGCAGATGGTGACTTTGTAATCAATCTTCAAGAAATAATGTATATCCAAAATATAAAAGGGAAAAAGAATATCATCGAGTTCCATCTTAAAAGCGGAGATATTCACATAACAAACGGAACCATTCAATCCTGGGAGAACGAACTTAAACCTTATGGGTTTGTTTCTTCAATGCGTGGAATAATCGTAAATATTTATCACATAAGGGTTATCACAAGCAATCAGATAATTCTAAAAAACAACGAAGCTCTACCTCTTAGCAGAAGACAGGCAAAATTAATCCACGAAACTTTTGTTAATCATGTTATTTCACTTATCAAATAATTCTTCTTTTGAGGTATAAAATGATGGAACATTATATATTATCTTTTCTTGGATCGATACTCGATCTCGGTGCTTTGGTCTTGTACTTTTACATTTTTATGAAGAAAAGGAAAAAATATATACCTTTTCCTTTTTTGATTGCCTCTTTCATATTGGACGAATTAGTAATCCTCTTTATAACAGAAATTCTTTCATCCAATATTTCTTTTTATGCAGGAATAATTCGTCTTCTGATAAGTTTATTCACTACTTTTCTTTTAACACTCTTTTTTGAATCATCTTTTATAAATCGATTTTTCTTTGCAATAAGTTTTCAGGCCATAATTGCATTATCCGAATTCATCGCACAAATTATTGCACAAAACTATATTAATTTCCCTGAAGACAGTCTTACAAAGATAAGCGATTTAATTAGTTTTCTAACATCTCCAATATCTTTATTCTTTATAATTCTCGTCTCGATTTTATTCTCGAAAAAGAATATTTATATATCCGTCCAGCATTTGGTTTTATTACTGATAGCCCCTGTAATTACAATATTTACCGCATTCAACCGAAACGTTCTTGAATCATCACTCGAAAACCAACTTTCTTACGCTTTTCTAATTACAGGATTCATCTTAATTAATTATGCCAACTTCTTTCTGTTGATTTTGTCCGCAAAATCTTTCAATGAAAAGGAAAAGATAAACCACATCATTCAGCAAAACGAATATCAACAGGAAAAATATACGCAATTATCCTCTGCATACAAAAAATTAAGAAAGTACCAGCATGATACTAAAAAAAGATTTATGTATATAAACGACTGTATTCATAATGAAAACTATGATGCCGTAATACCGTATCTTGAAAGTTCACTTGAAGAGTTAAATTCCAGTTATAGTAGAATTAATACCGGCAATCTTGTAATTGATTCTTTTGTCAGTAACTATCTTTTACTTTCAGAAGATAACGGAATAAATTTCAAACCTGATTTACAAATTGACTCTTCCTTAATTCCCATCAAAGATTACGATTTATCAATTGTTCTTGGAAATCTTCTTGACAATGCGATTAATGCCTGTAACGGAGTTCAAAGTCCTGACAAAAAGTATATAAATTTATATATTCATACAGACTTAGAATCTGATCAATTTATTATTCATTTAATCAATTCAATGCATCAAAAAACCGTATCCGATAAAGATAATATTATTCACGGATACGGTCTGATTAACGTTAAAGAACATATTGAAAAATTATTCGGAATAATGAATTCAAAAGAAAACAAAAATGAATTTGAGACTACTGTAATAATACCACTAACTCCACCTACGACCTAACCCCCAACTTCCTCATCACTCTCTCCATCTTCTCATTCTTCACATGCCACACAGTTTCCAGCGGCCATGGAAGATCGAGGATATACTGTCGGTCTTCGGGGGATAATGCTTCCAGAAGTTTTTCGAATGCTTTTTTATCCTGATAGATCCTTTTTCCAAAGTCACAGGCCACGTATTCACACGGTCCCTCGTGGCTTTCTTTTATTACCTGTTTGAAAGAAGTCCGGCCGAGATTATCCTGAACTTTTTCATAGGTGACCTGTTTCTTTGTACCCTCTCCTGTAGGTTCTGAAAGCATAATAATACCTGTGTCAACGTAATGCTTCCAGACGGTATCTTTTATCCGCTCCATCGGAGTCGGGAAATCGAGTCTTTTATGAATTTCTGTAACTGAGTACCCTTTATCCGCCAATGCACGTATCGCATCTCCCGATGCAAAGTCCATCGTAAAGTCGGCAAGGGCTTTTTTGAAATACTTTTCGCTCATATCCTACCAGTCACTGCCCCAGTCCGTAGAGCCTGAATCCCATGAGCTTCCGGAATCCCATGAATAATCGGAAGAGGATGAGGATGAATCACTGCTTGAGTTCTGGCTCTCTATGTACTGATAATACTCGGGCGTACCCGTAAAGTCTGTGATCTGTGTCTCCGAATTCCATGTAGGTGTGTACCAGAAGTCCCCAGCAGTAGCAGAATGTTTAAGTTCCGCGGGGACAGATTCGTATCCGATGGAATTCCAGTCTGATGTGGAATCGTCGTAATAATACCATCCGTTATACTGCGAATCATCCACATGGTAATAATTGGTATCATCGTACTCAAAGTATCCTGTTTTGACCTTGTAGTCGGATGCAAAGTCGGTATAAAGAAGAGACTTCGAAGCATCCGAACAGTTTAGACTTGAATCCCATGTTTTGGATACCAGATACTGCTCTGCGATCTTCTTTTTCTTAAGATCATCGGGAGTGTAGTTATATCCGTCGCCCCAGTCATCGTATTCTTCGGAATATATTATCCATTTATCGGAGCTGTAACCGCACATGTGATAATACATCTTGCCGTTATACTCATAATACCCCTGACCGGGATATACGGCTTTGTTGATGATATTGTTGGGATGCGACATTATAAAGAATAATGCAAAAGCACCGATCCATGTAGCCGTAGAAGTAAGGATCATAAGTCCGAATACGATTCCGAAGATCTTTATTAATCTTCCTCCTCTTTTAGCTGAAGCCTCATAGGCAGCCGAAGAAGCTCCTGATTTCTGGTGGAGTATCTCCTGTTTTAATCTGGTTAATAGTTCGTTTACGGCAAAGGCTTCATCGGTACCTTCGTATCTTATGGCTCTGCTGCCGTCATCCTTGTTCTTATACACGACGAAATTACCGGTATTTTCATCCTTGTAAATACCGAACGCTCTTCGCTCCTTATAATTGATGCCGATAAAGAATCTCGTCGTCTCATATGGCGGAAGATTCATGGTCTCATACCATTTCTTTAATCCTTCTATCGTTGTAGGATTATCGAAAGTCTCTTTTCTGACACAGGGATTGGCTGCCCCGCAATTGGGACATGTCGCATTGGTGTCGTCATACAGATTTCCGCAAAATTCACAGGTTATCTTCATTTATTCACCCCTTAAATATATTTCCTAATCATCTATTCGTTTAAAGGCAGATTCTCCGGACACTCGGGTACGGGTCTTGTCGAATTTATGCTCGAACCAAACGTGGTACCCGCTATCGATCCTGTATCTGATACCGCAAAGATACACACCTGATCGCTGTTCTTTGTCTTAAATGACTCATTTCTCTTCTCATCGCTCATTCCGAAGAATACAGGTTCCCAATCTGTTACAGTACCGTTTTCCTCCAAAAGTCTGTCATAAACAAGTTTATCAAGCATAAGGTCACATATATAGTTCTGTCCGTCTATCTCAACTATCGACCAGTTCCATGTGGCGACATTACCGTATGTCATTGATCCTGCCTGATCTAAAATACTATTCTCATCTTTTACAAGATATGTATCCCAGTCATTTTGGAATATACCTCTCCCGCTTATCTCATACACATTTATATGTAACTGCGTAAGGATAAAAGAATAGAGCCTTAAATATCTGTAATTGTTGAAGAATTCTTTGTTTAAAACACTTTTTACTGCCTGACCGGTTTCAAAGACCACACTTCCGATACCTTCTGCCTCCTGATAACCGCCACCATACGGATTATCCGAAGCATCCAGATTATACTTAATATCCTTTATAAGCTCTTTATATATGATCTCGGCTCTTTCCCTGTCTGTCGATTCCTGTGTGAGATTATTGTTTATAATCCCCGAAACATATCCCACATATGAATCGATCATATTTTTCGTTTCCTGTTGTTCCAAAGACTCGCCCTGACCATATGTATTATGTCCGTATTCGTCCATCCCGTCGACCACAATGGGAGCAAAATAAGTCAATCCCCACGTATTGTCTTCGATCTGATAAAAATTTACTGCATCAAATATCGGACTTGATAAGACAGCAACATTATAAGCCTTATAAACATCGTTTCTGTCAACATTCTCTTCATCATCAAACGTTATTTCGGTTTCAGCATTATAAGCTGCCGTCAGTAACCGTTTGGCGATCCTTATAATTTTCGGATCATTAGCATAGTAGTTAAGCAAAAAATCCGGAATGATCTCGGGATCAAAGTAATACTTTCCATTTTCACGTAAAGTGTCGGGCTGAGGCATTATATCCTTATCAACCATAGTCTCGGAAAACGGTTCTTTATCATTCGGTTCGGGAACTTCTTCGTCCTCTTTAACCTCCTCAACCGGCACAGGATAATCCTCCAATACAACGGTTGAGCCCTCCGGTTTGCAGCCGTAAGCTGTCATCAGAGAAATACCTGCAATTACTGCAATTAAACGCGATAAAACGATTTTGACTGTCTTGGTCATTTCGAATCCTCCTGTCACACTACCCAAGCCTGAAGCTTAACCCGCAATCAATCATTTATTCATCTTCTCTTTTTTCCCTGTTAAAAAATCTCTCGACCAATACATAATCCCAAACGGTAAGCAGGACACATCCCACCCCGTAGCAGAGGATGTCTTTTAGATCAAATGTACCGCCGATCAGCACCCTGAAAAACGTGATCCCGCCTAGTCCCAGAAGGTCGACTATATGGAAAAACTGCAAAACCTCAACGACCACCGCGAACAAAAATACAAAGAGCGGCAAGAGCTTTACGTTTTCAGGTATAAATATCCTTACAAAGCAGTAAACAACAAATACTACCAGAACATCGCCGACATACGGGCGTATAAAAGTGTCATGCACAAAAAGCGCTATCAGAACCTCTACTATCAGTAATACTATGGTTGTTAATGCATAAAAGTATCTTCTGTTCATTTTCGATCGATCAGACTATCTCTACCACTTCGCCGATATACATGTCATGCTCTGCATCACCGTCATAGAATGCCTTAGCCGTAGGATCAATGATATTGGCGGGTTCAAGTCTCTGTTTAAAAAGTTTTCTGCAGACAAGTGTTACTTCGGCCTCTTCAAAAGTCATTGAGTTGTTGACTGTCTTAGGCGTAAGTCCGGATTCTTTCATCTTATCCATGTCTCTTCCGGACTTTGAGCCGAGTACCGCGAGTGTCTTTTTGTATTCTTCGGGAAAGAAGCTTATCGTGAAATAATCTTCCCTGTCCATAAAATCATGAGTAAGTCTCGATGTACGAACATAAGTGGTGACTACAGGCTTGCTCCAAAGCGTACCTGCGCCACCCCAGCTTATCGTCATCGTGTTAAAACTGTCCTTGTTTCCTGCAGTAAGCAAAGCCCATTTTTTATCAAACTGGCTGAAAATATCTGTTGTAAATTCCATTTTTTATCCTCCGTATATCACATTTTTTCCTGAATCTTCGCTATCGTTTCTTCGATAGATGCCTGACCTTCTTCGATAATCATATCCGCATATTTCTCATAAAGAATGATCCTTTCATCAAACATCTCATCAAAGTCTTCGCCGTCCTTAAGCACCACTCCGCGTTCCCTGATATCGTGGAGTCTCTTTAATAGTTCGCTCTTTTCCACCTTAAGATAGATGACCTTTCCGGTATCCTTAAGATGTTTCATTGCCTCTTCACCATACACGGCGCTTCCGCCCGTGGCTATGACCGTATTCTCTTCATTAACCGACAGGATAGCCTCTTCTTCACACCTTAGAAATCCTTCCACGCCCCTGTCCCTTATTATCTCGCAAAGAAGGGCATTCTCTCTTTGCTGTATCAAAAGGTCCGTATCAAGGAATTTCTTACCGAGTACCTTGGCCAAGATCACGCCCACGGTACTCTTTCCCGAAGCCGGCATTCCGATCAGTACCAAATTGTTCTTTTTCATATCTTTATCCATCCGCAAATATTGATAAAATCAACATTTGAGCCTATTTTGACATTTCAAAATCCTTAAATTTCATTATAACAAATATCCGAAAAAATAAAAAGAAGGCTATGCCTTAAGCACAGCCTTTATCTTTAAAAACTATTATAATCATCAACCGCTTCCCTGTCTTTTATTATCGTACAGGTACCTCCGTGATCCGTGAAGTAATCCTCGATATGCGCAATGAGCGTATTTGCATCCTCACAGCCGTTCAGATCCACATGGTTTGAAATGAATGCATCTCCGCCTTCCGCCCTGACACGGTAGTTATCATCGTACAACATCTCATAATAGTAAGTCTCACCATTAAGTTCACATTCAATTCCTGTCATATAGTAATTGGTGTTCCTTGCCACATGTGTTCTGAAAAGTACTAATGCAGCGATATATAAGAAGCATAACAATATGAGGCCTGCGATCGCAAGAACTATTCCGATCACTATTCTTTTTGCGGTCTTTTTCTTTCTGATGGCCTGATTGGCGAGCTGTTCGTTAAGGATCGCGAGCTGCTTTGCTATCTCATCCATCTTTGCATCCGTTTCCTTCGGAGTATCTTCTATCGTACTGCCAAGAAGTGTACTGACAGGAACCTCAAATAACTCCGAGAGAGAATTAAGCATCTCCGCATCCGGGACCGAAATCCCTTTTTCCCATTTAGAGACTGTCTGTCTTACAACATTTAACTGTTGTGCAAGTGTCTCCTGGGAATATCCTTTTTGTTTTCTTAATATCTTAATGTTTTCTCCAAGCATCCGCTTTTCCTCCTTGCATCTTATGATGGCTAAATCTTAGGTCTAAACCAATCGTTGCCACAAGCAATGCAAGTTAACATTCGTGAATTCTTCGTAAAGTATACCATGAAAAGAGAATTATAATCCACCAATATATACCGGATGCTAAAATAAGTAACCTTAATTGCACACCGACAATTATATATTCCGGACGGCCAATCGTTATAATTGTAACAAAGAGATGAAGAAAACATCTCGAAAGGAGCAAACATTGAAAAAATTCAAAGTAAAAGTTTCGTTTATTGTAGGTATCGTGGTAGCGGTTATGTTACTGATCGTTGCGATCAATTCCGTTAAGATCATTCCTACAGGATACACGGGAGTGAGAACAACATTCGGACAGATCTCAAGCAACGTGGTTCAAAGCGGACTCAGCTTTAAGATCCCCTTCATTCAGAGCATTACTTTAGTGAACAACAAACAGCAGGACGTAACATTCGAAGGTACGGTAAGTTCTGAAACTTCAGAGCGAAACGAAGTATTCTTCTCAGGTATCACAGTTACATATCAGATAAATGCTGAAAAGAGCTCTTGGATCTATGCAAACGTAAGCAACTATAAAAACAACCTTGTAAGTGAAAGCCTTGTAGCTTCGGCTCTTAAGACTTCATCCAAAACACTTACACCTACCGACGTAACAAGCCGTAACATTCTTGAGCCCCTTGTAAAGGATAACATCCAGGCATCGCTCAATGAAAAATACGGTTCGGAAGTAGTAAAGATCAACAAAGTTGTTATCAACAATGCTACATTCGATGATGAGTACAATGACAAGATCGCTCAGAAACAGCAGGCGCAGATGGCTTATGAAACCCAGCAGATTGAAAACAAGACTGCTGTAGAAAAAGCCGAAGCAGATGCTACAGTAAAGATCACACAGGCTCAGGCAGAAGCAGATGCTAAGTTAATCTCAGCAAATGCAGAAGCTGAAGCAAACAAATTGCTCGAAGAATCATTGACCGACAATATCCTGAAAGAAAAAACCATTGATAAATGGAACGGTGAACTTCCCAAAGTTACCGGTGAAAACGATATGATGCTCGATGTTTCGGACATCATGAACGAAAGCACAAATCAGTATATTGAATAACCTAAACACATACTACAATAAAAGAGAAAGCCCGGCGAAAGTCGGGCTTTTTTCGTGTATATCCTTATTTTACAATTTCGCTGACCCAGGCACTAAGTTCGCTCTCGGATACTCCCGAGCTTAACTTCTTTCCTGCCAGGACTTTAGATCCTTTTCCGAGAGCTTCCATGTTCTTTCCGGAATCTCCTAGTCCGCTTCCTCCTGAAGTAGCGAAAGGAATAACTGTAATACCGTTCCAATCATAACTCTCCATAAAAGTATCTATGATCGAAGGCTCGCGGTACCACCATACAGGAAATCCAACGAATACATATGAATACTGAGTGATATTCTCAACCTTGCTGCTGATGGCAGGTCTTGAACTTCTATCATTCATCTCTACTGAACTTCTGCTCTTCTTATCCATCCAGTTAAGATCCGCATCTGTGTAAATCTGCTCGGGTACGATCTCAAAAAGATCCGCACCTGCTGCTTTTGCCAGTTTCTCTGCTACTTTTTTTGTAACTCCGCTTGCGCTGAAATACGCCACCAATACTTTGCTCATTAACAACCTCCTTTTACTCGAAACCACTTTTAAATATCCTCAAAAAATTTACTACCTAAATTTTTTAAATTTTTAGGTAGTAAATCAATGCCTGTTACCATATATCAAGCTTCTTTATCCTGTCCAGGGCTTCTTTTACCAGGCTTCTCGGGCATGCGACATTTAGTCTTATGAAGTCCCTTGATGACTTCCCAAAGAAATCTCCTTCCGATACTCTCACATGTGCTTTTTTAAGGACTGTCCTTGAAAACGGCTCGTCCCCTTTTAAAGCCGAGCAGTCTATCCAAACAAGATATGTTGCTTCCTGGGGCATCACTTTTAGTTTTGTATCTTTTAATTCCTTTGCAACAAGGTCGATATTGCCCTCTAAGTACTTAAGCAGTTCTTCAAGCCATTCTTCTCCGTACGCATACGCTGCTTTTGTAGCGGCAATTCCCATCTTATTGACTTCAAAAGCACCGGTCGCAAAAAGTTCATGATCGATCATCTTGAAGACTTTTTTATCGAAAGCGATAAGATTGGCCGCCTGAATCCCTGCAAGATTAAAGCTCTTGGTGGGGGAAGTCAGCACTACAAGGTTCTTACTATAGTCACCCGGCACCTTGGCAAACGGAATATGCTTTTTTCCATATAAAACAAGATCCGCATGTATCTCATCACTTACGATGAATACATTATGTCTGGCACATAACCCGGCTACAGCCTCCAGTTCTTCCATAGTCCATACTCTGCCGCCGGGATTGTGCGGGGAGCACCAGAACAGCATCTTTACATCGTCTTCTATGATCTTTTTCTCAGCGTCTTCAAGATCAACTTCATAACGGCCGTTTACATTCTTTAATTCGCTGATGGTCGGGATCCTGCCGTTTAGTCTTATGCTTTTTTCAAACATCCCGTACACGGGCTGAAAGATCAGCACATGATCATCCGGCTTGGTAAATGCTCTCATCGTGCATACCAGGCCTTCTATTACTCCGGGCAGAGGCATAATAAGAGACTTTTCAACTTCCCAATCGTATCTTTTCTTAAACCACTCTGCGACAAGCTTATAGTACTCAGGATCTGCGCCCGTATATCCAAACACGCTGTTGGTCGCAACATCAGCCAAAGCTTCCCTTATTTCCACGGGGCTCTGGAAATCCATATCTGCTACCCACATAGGGATCAGATCATCGATACCCGCTATCTTTTCATACTTTAAGTCGCCCGGAATATTTCTGTTGATTATCTTGTCAAAGTCATACATAGGTCAGTCCCTTTCAGTTATGCTCTGTTAGTATAGCCTCGTATATTTTCTATTATCTTAAGGTCCTCTTCGGTAAACGAATAGTTTCCTTCACTCCTGAAAAGAACGTCACCCAGATATACTTTCGGATTATCCATATTTGATAATCCCGAGACGGGGCCTTCATCCATTAGGCCTTCGGTTATTTTCAGTACTGCGTGCATTTCTTCGTAGCTTAGATCTCCGCGTCGTATAAGTGCCGGAACATCTGCTTTTATAAATACATCCCATGCGGAATATGCTGCCATGATATCATTATCCGTACCGTTAAACAAAAGCCATTCTTTTGTTTCTTTTTCCGTAGGTTCAATATAATCCACACAATGGATCCTTCCCCATCCGTGAACATGTTTTGCGCATTCTAAAATGTCTTTTTCCGCAGTCGGCCATTTTCTCATGATAAAAAGGCAAAAGACTGTAAATTCATCACATAACGCAACTTTTCTTATCGCCTTTACCAGTTCCTCGTTGTCGTATGTATCAAAGAGTTCCAGAATACTCAGGCCTGTCTTTACGCATTCGATGTCGGAAGAATGTAAGAAAAGATCGACTGCGAATTTAAACATCACATTCGGATCCAGTTTATCTTCGTTGTCTAATACAGTTTCCTGCAGGTCATCTATGATCGAGATCACTCTGTGTTTTTTACAGAACTCTTTGAAGCCTTTTTCCGCCCCCGAAGTATCGCCCTTCCCTGCGAGCAGGATCAGTTCTTCAAGTTTTTCATTATCTGCGTCCGTAAGAGACTTTTGTGCCATATGATACATACATATGCCGTCCTTGGCTCCCGGAGCAAATTTTACTTCCTTATCTTTCGTGTCGGGAAGTTCAAACCCTTCCGGCAGATTTCCGTTTTCATCTATGCTGTTAAAAATGTATTCGGCTATTGAAGTTTCTTCCGTGCTTGTTTTCTTTTTAAATATCATATTTTTCCTTTATCAATATTCTCTCTTATAAATTTTTTCACCATTACCGCCTTCACCGATAACGATCATGGCGATTTTACCATCGCTGTCAAAAACAACTCTGGCTTCCGATCCGTCGTTCAGCCGCCAGATATGATAAATAACCCCTGATCCGGCATACCCGCACGGTCCAAGTTCATCAACGAGCTTATCCAATGAACTATTTTCTTTATCAAGATTTTCAAAATACTCTCTCGTACGGTTGCTTTTTTGAATTTCCGTTTCTTCACCGGCTCTTACAAACTCTTTTTCCTGATACAGGAATGAATCTCCTCCATCGTATTCGATATTAAAGGATAAAAATGGGCACCATTCGCCCATCGGATAGGTCACCGTGTAAATGTTTTCCTGATCGGATCTTGAGAATAAACAATTATAATATTCTTCTGCATATGGATAATCATGTTGATAAAATCTGACACCATGTTCCGATTCGGTATCATATATTTCAAAATAATCACCTTCGTCACTCACCCATTTACCCTGAAATAAGGGAAATACTTCTTCGTCTTCTTTTAACGTCTGCTGCCATTGTTCTTCAGCCTTCTCTTCAGTTTCTTTTTGCTGAGCTTTTTCAGCATCGTTATAATAATCATCTAAATTTCCTTTATAATCCGTCCAGCCGATATCAGTTGCCACTGTACGCCAGATGCATGCATATTCTTTTGAATTCAAATAGCGGAAGCTGAGTTCATACCAGGTGCCAAAAACATCCAAAGAAGTGATCTTACTCGGATCGGATGAATAAAGGATTAAAGTAAAATCATCAATTCCCACTGTCGCATTAGGATCGTCGGGAGTGCTGAAAGTCATTTCCTTTAACTCATACCTGCTGTGAATTTTAAACTCAACTCTGTCTTTATAATATGTTGTCCCTGAAATATAGAAAAATCCGCAATGCTCGATGTTTTTCACATTATACTTATAACTCTCTGTTCTTCCGGTACATCCCATAACAGTAAGTGCCATAAGCAACGCGATCACTTTGACTATTGCGGACTTTATCATTTGTTTCTTTTTCATAGCATATCCTTCTTTCGTATTATCATTGTATACATATAATACGAATGCAGTATGTGTTTTTATGGCTTTTCATAACTCATTGCTATTTATTCTGCATTTTTCGATCTTTTTAACTCATAACTTTGGGCTATGCATTCAAAAGTACCATCTTTAAAATAAAACAGGTAATGTTTTAACTCATCAATTGGCTGTTGGCTTACTTCGACAGGATCTGGGAAATCATTCTTCCAGTCAGAATCATGAATAATATAGAACTCGCCCCACTTAACTCCGAATGGTTTATATCTGGACTTATTATGAATATAAAAGCCTTCTTCATTCGGGCTGCCGTATCGGTATTGTAAACAATCACGAAATGTAAGAATCGCTTTATCACCCTCGTTGCATGTTTCAAAGAGAAATGCATTTAAAAAGAACTCTACAACAACGTCGTTGCCTTCTACAGATATTTCAACAGCCGGTGCATTGGGGTCTGCATTCCATTCTTTACTTATTTGTTCAAAATACATAAGCACCTTTCCTAACGATTTTTCAGATCTGAAATCGAAATGCGGCCGTCATCCACTCTGCCAAGCCACAATTTATCATTTCCAAGCGTATTGCATATTATCCGGTGTACTTCCATGAAATCATAATATGTATATATTCCGTTATCACGATGAGCATCAAACAGATCATCGGGGATCGCATAATACTCAACTCCGCCGAAATGGTATTTATCACTGTTCTTAAGTATTTCTTCTGCATCGATTATATGGGACAAATCTTCATTTTCCCGTACATACACACGGATCTCAACACTTCTGAAATACTTTTCTTCACGCGGAATCGATTTATAGGCCTCTATATACTCTTCATATGAGTTGATGGATTTAGGAGGAAATCCGCGGAGTGACGAATTATCTACTATTATCAGACAATCATCAAAACATCCGCCTATCTCTTCTTCAAACTGCTCGGCTATATTCTTGGCATAAACATAATTCACATAGTCTTCCGACTTAATCTTTCCATACCAGGTACTTTTAACCTTAACCTGCAGATGTTCATCGGAAGAATATATATAGCATTTTCTGCCACCATCCGTTCTTTCGATCGTAAAAGGAATACCATAAAGCTTTTCCAATTGCCTGGTTATAAGACGCTCTTTCTGACTGTATAAAAAAGCAGCAAGAACAACAGCTATGATCAAAATAAAAGCTATTATACAGGAAAGAGGCAATTTACCGGATTCATTTTCAGTTTTTTCTATTTTTTCTTCTGTCATTTTCTTCTCTCCAACTTAAGTCTTTAATTCTCAACTTATCGCACTGTATACTTCCTGAACTATGGTCTCCTTATCTTTATCCTCAGTAATGGTTACCTCATCCAGAATATCGACATAATCCTTTTCAACCCACCATTCTCTCATTTCCTCTTCACCAAATTCTTCGGACTTAGCCCTGGTCTTATGGCGCTTCAAAGTCTCTTCAAAAGGGATGTCAAAATAGTAAGCATATATGTTATTCCCATAAAGTTCTTTTGCAAGTTCAAAAAGCGGATGATACCAGTCAGCAACCATTATCCCTTCCAGAATAACCGTTTCGCAATGTTCTTTTCCATATCGTAAAAGATCTTTCAACAAAGGCAGCGCCAAAGTATCCGGCCCGTCACTGACCATAAGCATCTCGCGTCTTATCGCATCCTGCGATATAACCAGCGTATTGCTGCCGATCTTTTTCTGTAATTCTTTCGCTATGGTCGTTTTTCCGCTTCCGGAATTACCTCGAAGTATTATCAATTTGATCATATTACTCCATCTTTTCCTACTTTTCGATCAGTAATTTGTAATAGGCGCTCCTGCATAATCGAGAGTTTCTTCATCAATCTCAATTCTCATATCAAAGCCGCTGCCCGTGATGAGTACTGCAAATAACTTGTTTTGAATATAGTAGATATCATAAAAGCACTCAAATCCCGATTGCCCCGCAGGAACAGCAGGCATGTGAAGTTCTTTTACATTTGTCCCGTTCTGCACAACGATTCTTTCTTTGTACAGGTTATATACATTGTTGTTCTTATTTGATCTGAGTGTTCTTAAAACCTTTGATTCCATTCTCTTACTTACCATCTTGAATCTGCTTAGTCGCCATATTTACTATTTCAGCAAAAGCCTTGGCGTAACACTCCTCAGGAACTTTTGGCCAATTGCACTCTCCATTTTGCTCCCTGCAAATCTCCATCGCTCGATTCAGCATATCACCATGGGTGAACCCTCCACATTTATCGGTTATCATCAGTTCCGTAAAACGAGTCCAATATGGTGCTGCTTCAAATAATCCGGAATCATGTAATTCGTCCACCAGACGCTTTATATCTGCATCCAATGCAACGAACTCGGGTGTCCATTGTCCGTTATTACCGTGAAGGATCATAAACCTGTATTGATACGGTGAATCTATTGAACCTCCTACAGATCCCGGATTCCAAACATACGTTGTAGCGCACTTTGTTTCCATTTTCCTGTGCGTATGTCCGCATATGATATAGTCTGCATCGATCTTGGCAACCACTTCATTCAAACTCTGCTGATCGATCGCAAACTTCTCGTTTACTTTTCTTGGTGAGCCATGACAGATCACAATATCAGGAAGCCCAGCATTCTCAACCGTCATTGAGATCGGAAGACTGTTAAAAAACTCCATGTCTGTCTTCGTTAAATGCTGATTTGCGTATCTCAGCACTCCGATCGTACTGGGGTATTCATCCCACTCGGGATTTGCTTCTCCCAATTCATCGATCTGATAATTTTCTTTATTTCCTCGCAGAAAGTAACACCGGTTATTCTCTCTTAACTCGTACAGCATCTTCATCGTCTGTTCTATACCCGGGAATTCACCTGTGTAATCACCAAGAAAACAGTATGAGTCTATGTCTTTATCTTTTAAATAATTCAAGCATGTTTCAAGGGCAATATGATTCCCATGAATGTCTGAAAGTACTGCAATATTCATTCGTTATCCTGTAAACTTATTCTGCAAAGCTGCCTTTTTTCAAGATACTTTAGTCCAAAAGCACCTTCGCATCCGCAAAAACAACAGTTGTCGCCACAAGCCCGTTACCGCCCGGTTCGGTATAATCAATATACTCAGCATAAGCATAACGGTCCTTTGATATTTCATAGTAAGCCCAATCTGCGCCTGACATCTCAGGCTGACCTAATGACTTTTTTAACTCACCGTCAACATCATCGTAAAGACTTTTGATCTCACTTTGAAACTCCGGCGTATCTTCAATAGGAACAGATATAATACCACTGTTATCCAATGTAAGCTCAATCCTGCGTACATGACCGTCTTTTTCATCGGTCCAAATCTGCATTACGTTAAACCTGACTGAATCCTTAACAAACATATCTGTGTAAACATGCATCACGGTTACGATGCCATTTCTTTCATCCGTCATTATATTACCGAGTGAGTCAACAGGTTCAACATTGAAAAACTCACCTACCATTTTTTCGGCTGTTGCCTGGTCCTCGCCTATGACATCATACATCAGCTGCATAACCGAACCCGTTACATCGTCCGAAAAACCATCATCACTCGATGATACAGTGAGCGCTTCAGTGGACACTTCTGCAGACGATTCAGTAGATGATTCCGTGGTTGTTTCAACTGGCGATACATCCGAGCTGCACGAGCAGAGCGAAAGCATCAAAACTGCTGTCATAATAAATGCCATAAGACCGGCTGCTTTTTTCATCATTCACCTCCAAGTTCCGACACAAAATTTAATTCTTTTAGAGTTGCTTCGATAAACCATAATTATATTTCATCAACATACCATGTGTCTTCATCCAAGAAACCATATTTGACTTCATCGATTTTCCATACGCCATCAAGGTTCTTTAAAACAAAACGCAGTTTTTCAGGTGATGATTTTGGATTCTCCGTTTCGATTATGGTCTTATTGGCACTCTTCATTGTGAAATATAACGGTCCATTAACCACATCCAAATATTTTGCCGGACGTCCTATGCTTCCTCCGTACGGACGATCCAAAAGTTTTTCCGTACAATGTTCTGACACAAGTGCCCCGTATTGCTCACGATATTCTTCCATAAAATCCAGGAAATCAGGATGTACCTGCGAACTCGGTATACCCATCTTTTCTTTTTCAGCATCCTGTTCTTCTAATTTTACGAAAGCAGAATCCTCAAGTTCTACAATTGCTTTCATCAGATCAACGAAAGGCGGAACGATCTCCTTTACCTTTTCCGAATACTTCTCCGCTGTATCTCTTAAAATAACTCTTTCATTAATTTCTGCCATATAATCTCTCCCCCTTCTAAAAATACAGTAATATTCGTAGTTAATTATCTTCAGGATTTATAACACATGGCAATCATCTACAAATGCATTATATCCACCATTTTCGTCGTCAAAGAATCTCATCTGCAAAGTCAAGTCATTAGGTTGACCATCCGTAGACAGATCATAGTCAACAGCAAAACCCTTGCCATTATTAAAGACAATTACATAGAATCGAGAACCCTTACCTGTAAAAAGAACATCGTAATCATCATAATGAGATAAATCATTAGCCGTTTGATAATCCTCCAGTAGTTCCTTCATTATGTCTTCTGTAAAACCGTCGCCAAACTTTGCAAATTTGCATATTAATTCATATTTACCGGATGAAATACAATTCACTATCTCTTTGACAATTGGCGTTGCTATATTTTTTGCTTCTTGTTCTGTCATGTTCACTTACTCCTTTATACCGGAAAATAATCGTTGTTGCGAAAAAAATATTTCTTTAACTAACAATATCTCAATACATTCGTTAACAAACCAAATCTACATTATCCCAATCTTCTTTTGAAAATAGCCATTCAAATGCATAAAACCTTCTTTCTGCTATTATTTCCAGTCTTTGAATCTCGATATTACTTAATTCAGATATCGTTTTTCCTCTTACAATAAAGTCTCCTTTATTCATATCAAATCCTTTATACTTTTTAAGGAATTTAAAAGTATCTTCACCAAAAATATCTATAATTGATTGTTTAATTAACGAAGATTCTGCTTTTTTCGTCCTGGCAACAATACAACGCCAGTACCAAAGCATAGCTATTTCACGATACCTTATGATATTGCTTTCAGAAACTTCTTTACAAAACTCTAAAACTTTTTCTATCGAATGGTCTGGTCCAATTCTAAGCGGAGGATGTAAATCTTTTGTCACATACTTATCGTAATCAGTCAATTTATTGGCAAGACCAACACTCCATAATAAAGGTTCAATACATTCATAATCATTGTACAAAAAGACAATATCATTATTGCATTCCTTATCTATTGGTATTTCCATAATCCGCTTCTCTTTGGGGGAATAACTATCATAGTATTCTTTCCATTTTGTCCATTCCAAAATATCCTGTCGTTGCTGTTCTCTTTGTTCTAAGGTGTAATTTATTCCATTTATTACACTTCTTTCCAAACAACAACGATCAGTAAAACATAACAAGCAAACTATTCTTTTTATAATTTCATCCTTTTTCTTCATCACTTATTCTATACGCAACTATTTCAGAATACTGAAAATTTTATATTATGTCTCATCAATATAAATATTGATACCAATAGGTTTCTTTTCTTTTAAAACCTTGAACACTTGGCTTCTTTCTATCTGTTCAAAGAAATCAATATCCAAATCAAAACTCCAGAAATTCTCCCAATCTTTGACTAATTGCCCTTCTGTATCTTCGAACTCATAGTCTACATCAACAGTGATCTGATAGTATTCTTCTTCCTCTTCGTTTTCAGTTTGCCTCACTAAATGAATTGTATAAGTGTTTTCATCGGATGCTCCTGTTTCAAACAAAAGTTGTAATTCCTCTGAATCGCCCATCGGTATTTTGCACATTTCTTTAAATGCATCAATTACTTCAGATATTTTAGCGTCTTTGTTTATTTTTTCTTCAAGAAACTCTAATCCTTTTTCTTCGAAAGATTTTTCCATATAGTCCCCCCTTATTTCTAATACATTAAAGCTGTAATCTCACAAACTACGAAACATTATCAGATTCTCTTTTTATACGTTCTATAATTCTTCTTTTCTGATCCATATTAGTAGCAAAAGCTCTTTTAACGAGTTCTATTGGTCCCTCTTCAATAAACTTATCGACTTCCTCATCCGTCATACCCCAGAACAATTTGACATCATATGGACCGTCGTTACAGGCACCTATCATTTTTATCGTTTGAAGTTGTGCTAAAGCAGCACAATACATTTCAAAGTCTATATTGTATTTCAAAGTAAATCTTCGATACTCTTCATTGTTCAGATTCTGGGCAAAGAAACCCTCAAATAACATTCTGGATCTTCCATCAGGATCAGAACAGTCTTCATAGCCAACTTCCTTCATTTTATTTATAAAATTATTTCCAAATTCGGTTTTATTTATAGTTGTCATATTAATCTCCAACTATTTAAGATAAATTACTTATTGCTTACAGAATCCACAAAAGCGTATATTGCTTCTTTGCTGATCGCAGGAACTTTCAAATGTTCGGCATCAAACGGAGTAGCGCCTTTTTCTTTTACAAATTCAATAAATTCATTATAGGGGAATAAACCATCGACTGATTTCTTTTCTTCATAAATAAAGAATCCGACAAGACCCTCATCAATTTTGATATTATCCATATTTACAAAAGTTTCTGCTTTGACAGGGAAAATACTTTCGCAGTCATCAGTCAATGTATAGACAGCCAGATTCTTTCCGTCATTTTTATTTCTAAAAAGTGAAGGTTTGGCATAATAACGATCTTCTGATTGAAGTTCGTGAAGTTTAGTTTCAAAATCATCAAGATTATTGCAAATCTTATATTCTTCTCTTTTATTATTATCCACGTACCACGGAAACATTGTCATAGTAAGTAATAATTGTTGCAATTCATGATTCGAGCAGAATTCATTCAGTTTTTCCAGCGAAAATGCGATCATGGCATCTATGTTGTTTTCCAAAGAAGAAATCGTGTATTCTCTGTTTTCTTCCTCGCAGAAAAATGATGCTTTTCCAAACTGTCTTTCTATTTCTTTTGCAACACCGACAAAATCACGGATCTCTGCCGGTGTAGTCGGAATATTATAACTGATAGTTATTTCGCCTTTACCGACATTGCTTGAATCAAAGAATATACCACGGCCTATTCTCTTCGGATTATAAAGAATTGCTGTTTCGTTAATCTTCTGGTTTTCCACAAGAATATAAAACTCATTATCGCTTCCGTATTTCAGGCCGCAATTGCTGATCAATTCTTCAAAATTGATCGATTTTGCTTTGTTAAATAACCCCTTGCTTTTAATTAATAGTGTAAATGCCATAAACCCTCCTTAAATTATCTATTCAGAAAAATTGTGATTTATTGCAATTTCTTCGGCAGCTTCAATGTTGCAAAGTTGCTACTGATTATGTCAGAATAATCATTTTCCTTATCTATCGCCTTTAACCATGCTTGCTGGACATCTGATAGCCGGCCACCATACTTTTTTCGTTTTTGTTCTTCTTTCAGTAATTCCTTCTTAAGAGTTCCTTTGCTTTGTCGTTCTTCAAACCATGGCAACAGATAATAATCAATTGCATCGATGATATTCTGAAAACTAACTTCTGCAATCTCCTCATTTGAGTAATCCCACCAAACATCCTTATTGCATATCAGTTTTCCTAACCTGTCGCCTAAATCGTATGATAAGAAGGAATGAGGCACATATAATGCTATCAATGCATAGTTTACTGTATAAGTTTTTGATCCATATTTTTCTTTTTGCAAGTAAATATATTCCAATACATCAGCATTGTTCCTTCTTGCATAAGAATTGGTTTTATATTTTACAAATCCCTTTTGCTGTAAAAATATATCCAACTTCTTTTTCTCTTCTTTAAAAGATTTATCCGCTGCCTCTTTGTCAATAGATGTCATCTCTTCATCTGCACGTATAGCCGTCGGAACATTTCCTCGTAATTTGAATTTATTGAACATACATATCATTCCTCATCAATAATCCTGCAATCTTACTTTAACTTCTCGATCATTTCCATTATCTCGATCGAAGCATCTTCCACCTGTATTGCTGTCTTTTCATCGAAGAATCGACTTCCACCGGCTAATTGCTCAACTAAATTCATTATAATTACTACATCTTCGTTAGGAACAAAGCCCTTTTTATTCCAATCATCAATTCTTATCTGTAATTCCTTTTTTATGTTGTTATAGATGATTGAATCAAATTCATTTTCACAGCGCATTTTCATAAGAAAGTCTAATATTATTTCTCGTAATTCCATCTTAAACACCTATTATCTCCGGATTTAACTGTAACTCAACTTCATACAATTCCGTTATTTGTAATGTCCGCATTATCAAAAGTGGCAAATGCTTTTTTACATCTTTCGCAATAGTATGCAGTGTTATCCCAATATAAAGGAATCCCGTTTCTTTTATGCAGCTTGTCTTCTTCTGAAGCAGGATACCAGCATTCACGAGTCGCAGTCCCATGACTTCTTGCTTCTATAAATCCCTTTTTACATTGACTACCGCACACCGGACAATTCATAAATATATCTCCTAATCTTTTGGTTTAAAATTTTGAATACATAATTCTTAATCACCAAATTCATGGCATC
>JAEEGK010000768.1_pt1 | contig 80082 bp, 65 predicted proteins | sample 8958771 | NCBI WGS metagenome assembly JAEEGK01 (sample SAMN16246547, study PRJNA631951) | gut metagenome | biome: gut microbiome; feature: rumen; material: SC-attached | host: Bos | place: Iran: Karaj | collected 2018-10
TCATGTTCCGTCATATTGCCCGAAAATCTTGGCCAATACAGGAAGTATTCCCCGCGATTTTCAGACAATCTGACGAAAATTCTGACTGCGCAATCTGCGCACCAGAATTGTGCGGTGTTGCCTTTATTTTTTCTCTCTCAGCGGAAGAATCTTCGCGTGATAGAGGGCGACGCCCACGAAGCCGGAAATGAGGGTGCAGACCACCATTTCCACCACGGCGTTGATGCCCACGAAGGCGCAGACGAAAACCAGGAAGCTCCGGCCGTTCATCAGGCCCTGCACATAATCCGTGTTCCCGAAGAGCAGCACCAGGGCGCTCATGAAGAAAGCGGTGTTGAGGAACGCGGAGAAGAAGCCCGCCAGGAAGCAGGCGGGACGGGGTCCGGGCTTCTTTTCAAAGAGCCGGAACAGCACCCCCACCAGGAAGCCGTCCAGCGCGCGGGGAATGAAGCGCTGGATGAAAGCCAGGAAGGGGTCGATGCTGAACAGGATGGCCCCCATGCCGCTGGGGACGCCCACGCCGATGCACTGGAGGAAGCTCAGCAGCCCGAAAACGCAGCCCATGACCAGACCTCCCACCGGCCCCAGGGCGATGGCCGCCATGGCGATGGGGATCACGTTCAGGGTGATGGAAAGCGGGCCGATGGGGATGGTCCCGATGGGGGTGAAGCTGAAAAGGATCAGCAGCGCCGTCATCAGACCCATGATCGCCAAGGCCCGCACATTCGACTTCTTGTTCATTTTTCTTACCTCCTGCTGCCGCTCCCGCTGACGGGGATGCGACGCTATGGTTTTGGGAAACGCCGTTGTCTGCGGCGCGCGAGGCAACGGGTGGTGTTTCCTTTGGGGATGCGCTTCGGTCCCTGCCCCTCGGGCTCCGCACCGCGGATGCCCGGAGGCCGCCGGAAGACGCCCCTCTGCGGTTTCTATCTAACCGTATTGCGGTCATTATAGCACGGGTTTCCCAAATTGCAAGAGCGACTTTCCTGTCTTCCCGGTTGCCATTTTTCCCGGCGGAGGATATAATAAGGACAACCATCCACGGGAGGCGACGCCGATGCTGAAAGGAAAGACCGTGCTTCTGGGTGTCACCGGGGGGATCGCCGCCTATAAGGCGGCCGCCCTGGCTTCGGCCCTGGTGAAGCAGCATGCTCAGGTGGACGTGGTGATGACGAAGAATGCGACGGAATTCATCACCCCCCTCACCTTCGAGCATCTCACCGCGCGGAAGGCCTATACGGAAACCTTCGACCGCTTCACGGCAAACGAGGTGGAGCATATCGCCCTGGCGGATCGGGCGGACCTGGTGATCGTGGCGCCGGCCACGGCCAATGTCTGCGCGAAGATCGCCCACGGTCTGGCGGACGACATGCTGACGACCACCCTGCTGGCCTGCCGCTGCCCGCGGCTCATCGCCCCGGCCATGAACACGCACATGCTGCAAAACCCCGTCACCCAGGACAATCTGGCTCTGCTGGAAAAATACGGCTGGACCGTCATCCCCCCCGCCACGGGCCGTCTGGCCTGCGGCGACGTGGGGCCCGGCAAGCTGCCGGAGCCGGAGACCATCCTGCAATACATCCTGCGGGAGCTCGCCCTGCCCCACGACCTTACGGGAAAGCGCATCCTGGTCACCGCCGGGCCCACCCAGGAGCCTCTGGACCCGGTGCGCTATCTCTCCAACCATTCCTCCGGCAAGATGGGCTACGCCATCGCCCGCATGGCCATGCTGCGGGGGGCGGAGGTCACCCTGGTCAGCGGCCGTACCGCCCTGGAGCCCCCGCCCTTTGTGGAAACGGTGCCGGTGGTGACGGCGGAGGACATGTTCGAGGCGGTGACGGCGCGCGCCGAAAAGGCGGACTGGATCATCAAGGCCGCCGCCGTGGCGGACTACACCCCCGCGGAGGTGGCGGAAAACAAGCTCAAGAAAAAAGAGGGGGACCTTTCCATTCCCCTGAAGCGCACCCGGGATATCCTGCTGTGGCTGGGGCAGCACCGCCGGCCGGGTCAGCTCCTGGCGGGCTTCTCCATGGAGAGCGAGCACGTGTTGGAAAACAGCCGCGCCAAGCTCACAAAGAAGAATGCGGACATGATCTGCGCCAACGATCTCCGGCAGGCGGGGGCGGGCTTCCGGGTGGATACCAACATCCTCACCCTCATCACCGCGGAGGACAGCCGGGAGCTGCCCCTCCTCAGCAAGGAGGAAGCCGCCCTGGCAGTCCTGGACCGCTTGCTGGAATTGGAGAAAAGCGAACAAGAAAAGCGGGCTGTCTCCTCATAGCCGAAAGACGGATCAGAGGCAGCGCCGCCGGAGAAGGAAGCCAATACCGCAGGATTCCGGCGCGCAGATCGCGCAGTCAGGATCCCGCGGTATTTTCTATGTGTACGCGATGGGAGGATTTTCCATGTTCAGACCAATGAGACGTTTGAAACAGCAGCTGAGCGAGGACGACTGCCTTGCCGTTCTGGCGACGGAGCGGCGCGGCGTCCTCTCCATGCTCGGAGACGACGGATACCCGTACGGCATCCCGATGAACCACTGGTATTGCCCGAGCGACGGGAAGCTCTATTTCCACGGCGCGAAAAGCGGCCACAAGATCGACGCGATCACGAAATGCGAAAAAGTGAGCTACTGCGTGTATGACGCCGGGTATCGCAAGGAAGGGCAGTGGGCATTGAACGTGCGCTCCGTCGTCGTCTTCGGGCGGATCGGGTTCGTGACGGACGAAAAGAAGGTCCGGGAAATCGGCGAAAACCTGCTGCGGAAATTTACGGACGACGAAGCTTACATTCAGAATGAGATCCTGAACGCATTGCCCAGAGCACAGTGTCTGGTGCTGACGATCGACCACATGAGCGGAAAACTCGTGAATGAGTCCTGACGGCCCTTCAGCACCGGTCCGCTTGTAACCTACTCCCACACCTGCATCGGCTGCACCCCGTGCTTCTCCGCACAGCGTGCCGCCAGATTCACCCAGCTTTTGCAGTGATCCAGGATGATGGAATCGGAGGTGACGACGTTTTCTTTCCCGTAAAGCTCCCGATCGACATCCCTGTGTATCCGAATGTCCAGGGCAAAAGGGCGGCCCTCTCCGGCTTCGGCGATCAGCGTCTTCAGGCGGCCCGAATTGGAAACCGGCTCATCCAGCAGGATATGGACCGTTTCCGCCTTTATCTCCCCCAGGGCGTCGAGGAGCATGCCGACGGCTTCTTCCGTCTCCGGGATGATCCTGTAGGTGCCCCGCAATGCCGCCAGATCCCGGATCGTACCGTCCATGCCGCGGAAAAGGATGGACGAGCTCAGCATGACCTCCAGCGTGATGATCGTGTTGAACCCGTCGATCCAGACCTCGCCGCCGGAAGCCTTCTCTTTTTCCCGGCGGGTTTTCAGCTGCGCCTTTGTCGCAAGGCTGCGCATGATCGCCAGCCGCTGGCGCTCAGAGAGGAGAAAATGGTTCCCGACGAAAGCGGACGCCTGTTTCAGATCGTAGCCTTCATTGATCAGATAACCGATGTGGCGGGAGGCCGTCCGCATGGTCTCCAATGCCGAAGCGGAGAAATTCTTCTCATCCTCCGGCACATATCCCCGTTTCGCGTTCATGGGTCATTCCCCTGCCGTTCCGTTCAGATATTCTCTCAGCACCCGGAGGCCGCCGGCCGGCACGCAGAAGCGGTCCCGGGACTTGTGGATCTCGTCCCACACCGCGTCGAGATCAAACCAGCGGACTTCAGACACCTCCGATTGCTGAAGGGTCAGATTCCCGATCTCCACGGGCGCGTCGTACACATAGACCCAGGTGACCTCATTATCCCGAAACATCCGGCCGTGAAACTCTTTTTCATACCGGATACGGAAGGTTCCGGCATATCGGAGTTCTTCCGGCGCTGCGAAAATACCGAGCTCCTCCGCCAGTTCCCGGATCGCAGACGCCTTCGGCTCGTCGCCGGCGGGGATATGGCCTGCGGAGGACGTGTCGAACATGCCGGGGAAGGATTCCTTTTCCTCGCTCCGCTTTTGCAGCAGGATGTCGCAGCCGCCGTCTTCGGGCCGGATCACCCAGACATGGGCCGTGCGATGGAGAACACCGTTTTTATGCGCCTCGTCACGGGAAACGACTTCCCCGGTGGGACGGCCGTCTTCTGTCACGATATCCAGGCATTCCATATCCAGCCCCATTTTCTCCGAGAGATCATGGAGGCTTTTTTCATACTGTGCTCTGGAGATCGCTCCGTGTTCCAGAAATTTGATGAGCGTCTGCTTCTGGGAATAGAAAAGCTGTTTCAGCTTGTCCTCATACGTCATGGAGGCCCGTTCTTCTGCCGTCATGGTCCGGATTCCTTTATCAGCTCCAGTTTTTCCTCGCGGGTCATCCGCTTGATGTGCCATTCCCGGCTGCGCGCATCATGCCTGTCGCCGTGTTCTTCATAATACACCAGTTCCACGGGCAGCCGGGAGCGCGTGTATTTCGCGCCGCTGCCGCTGTTGTGGGCGGCAAGACGCGCGGCGAGATCCGTTGTCCAGCCGCAGTAGAGCGTATCGTCGGAGCAGCGAAGAAGGTAGACGTAGTTCATGATCTTTTCTCCCACGGAAGGCGGCCAAGCGGCCGGAACAGCGCGCTCCTCCGTTCCCCGCATCGGTTCCCTTCCCTTTTGGCGCGGGAGCATCCGTTCCGTTTTCGCCGCCTCCTGCCGCTGCGCCTCCGGGGCGCGGCGGCTTTTATACGCAAATTCAATAAAAACATGTAAGTGTTTTTATTGGCCGGATGCCTTCGCATCCGGCGAAACGCATACAATGCGAGGTGATTTGCAGTACAATACGATCTTTTTCCAGCCGAAGGGCTGGAAAACTGCGGTGAGACTTCACCGCAGCCATCAAACGATTTTCAATCGTTTGATGGAAGATCAGTATTATATTTCCACGGGAACCGTCCAGCCGCCGTCCGGCAGGTGTTCCGCCGTGTACACCGCGCAGTTTTTGATGTTCTTTGACCAATAGCTGCCGCCCGAATCCGGCGTCAGGTATTCCAGGATGCCTTTCATGGCGATGGCATGGGTGGAAACCAGGATGTTGCCGTCCCTTTGGCAGCAGTCCTCCATAAACGCGCCGCCTCTGCGCACCACGCTTTCCAGCGGTTCCATCCCCTCCGGTGCGGGATTATGGACGAAATCCCGGAAAAACGTCATCACCTCCGGGCCCAGCTCCCGGAGACTCTTTCCCTCGTAAGGGCCGTATTCCATCTCGATCAGCCGCTCGTCAATGACCGGTTCGATATCCGGCGCAATGATCTCCGCCGTGCGGATCGCACGGATGAGCGGGCTGGAATAGACGGCGTCAAAGGCGACGCCCCTCAGCCGCCCGGCCGCCTCCTGCGCCTGCCGGATGCCGGTTTCATTCAGCGGATGATCGCTCCTGCCCTGAAGGGCATTGCCGATGTTCAGTTCTGTCTGGCCGTGGCGGATAATGTAGATCATCGATCTCCCTCCGTGGAATCGTTTTCTTCCCGACGACGCCCGCGATGCTCGTCCGCGGCGGCGCTTCGCGTCTTCGATCAATAAATGGGCTCCATCGCGGTGAAAACGGCGCGGCCCTCCCGCAGCGTGAAGGGGAACTCCAGGACGTCGGTCTCGCCGGTCAGCACCCAGTCGCCGGTTTCGTCGTCATAGTCCTGGCGATGGATCGTCACGACGACCTTGCCGCCCTCGCCCTCCAGCTGCGCAGCATAGTCCACCGAGGCGATGGTGATGTCGTCTCCCCGGCCCGCGTCGGCCGCGTAGAGGACGCCGTCGAATTCACGGAGCACGTCGTCTCCGGCAAGCTGTTCCTCCACGAAGCTCTCGTCCACATACCGGGACAGCATCTCTTTCACATCGGCAAGGGTGTGGACGTTCGGATCGTCGACGCGGCAGTACCAGTGGTCGCCCTCTGAGCGTCTGTCGTTCCAGTCCACCGGCGCGCGGGCTTCCAGCCAGCTCCACAGGCTCTGCGCCTCGTGGAAGTCGCCGATCACCCGGGCTTCCATGGGCAGATCAAGGAGCTGCTCGCCGTAGGCGTTCAGGAAGCGGCTGATCGAGCCGTAGGGGATCTGGAACACCGGCACGCCGACGGCGTGGGGCGCGAGGTCATATTCCTGGAAGAAGACCGTCATGCCCTCCGCGCCGAAATAGACTTCAAAGCTCTCCTTTTCCAGGAGCCGGCTGAACCAGTCCCCATAATAGCCCTCCCGGAATTCGCTGGCGGAGATCTGTTCGGCGACTTCGTAGGCGACGGTCTCCCGCAGCTCCGCCGGGCGGTCGGTCAGGTCCATCAGGTCGACGAACCTTCCGCCGCCGAGGTCGTAATTCCAGGCGCGCAGACCATAGTCCGGGTGCGCGCCGCCCAGATAGGCGTAATCACTCTCCAAAACGCTCAGCAGGCCGCCCTGCCGATGAATATCCGCGACCGTGATCTCCCTGCCGACGGGGGGCATCTCGTCGCCGGACTCCTTCCGCATTTCGTAGATCGTGCGTCCTTCTTCCTCGATGTCGATATCCCAGACGCCGACGGCGGCCGTCGCATCGTTGAAGGCTTTGCAGACGGAAAGCTGCTGCGCCGTCACGCCGCGCCCGGGTTCGGTCCCGGAGAAGACCTCGCCGCTGGTGCTGACCAGCGCCAGCACCGGCCACTCGACGCTCTCCGCGGCGATCACCGTGCCGTCCTCCGCCTTGTACTCCCGCTCGGAGCGCTCCACCTGCACCGTGAAGTCCCATTCCTCGGCTGCGGGTTCGGTGGTCGGTTCCGGGGTCGGTTCCGGCGTAGGCTCCGGGGTAGGCTCCGGGGTCGGTTCCGGTGCGGGCGCCTGGGTCGGCTGCTGGGTCGGCTCCGGGGCGGGTTCCGTCTTCGTGCAGCCGAAAAGGCTCAGCACCAGCAGGAGCGTCAAAAGAAAGACAACCGTTTTTTTCATGGCTGGATTTTCCTTTCAAAAGACTTTGGGGAAACGCGCGCAAAACTCTCAAAACGAAGCATACCACAGTTTTCTCCGTCTCTCAACTGCTTCCTTCGCATAACCCGCGCGGCAGACGAACTTCTGCAGGATGACGGGAGCAAAACGCCCCGCCGCGCTGCTTCCGGATTTGACATTCTTCTCTCCGGCTTCTATAATGATCACAACAACATGAAGGAGATGTTCCAAAATGGATTTAGCTTCCATGATGAAGACGATGCTCAGCTCTGACAGCATCGCGCAGATGAGCCAGAAGACCGGCACGAGCACCGACCAGGTCAAATCCGTGCTGCTTTCCGCGCTGCCCGCCATGCTCAACGGCGTGCAGGGCCAGGCCAGCAACCGGGAAACCGTCGAGGGCTTCGCCGGCGCGCTGGATTCCCACGCGAAGGACGACACCAGCGACGTCGCCGCCTTTCTGTCCAACGTGGACATTCAGGACGGGGAAAAGATCGTCGGTCACCTGCTGGGCGGAGATACGGCTGCGACGACGAAAGCCGCGGCAAACAAAGCCGGCCTCAGCACGGCGGCTACCGGCAGCATCCTCGGCGCGGCGGCTCCCCTGCTGATGAGCCTGCTCGGCAAGCAGGCGGCGCAGACCGCCCAGGCCCAGCCGTCGGCGCCCTCCGGCGGCGGCTTGCTCGCAAGTCTGCTCGGCGGCGGCGCGCAGCAGCAGGCTCCTTCCCAGCAGGGCGGCATCGGCGGTCTGCTGGGCAATCTCTTCGGCGGCGCGCAGCAGCAGAGCGCAGGCAGCGCACAGCAGCAGCCAAACGCGGACGTAAATCCCCTGGGCAGCATGATGGGCAGCATGCTCGGCGGCGTCGACGTCGCCTCCATGCTCTCCGGCCTCCTCGGCTCCGGCAAATGACCGCTTCCGGGCTTTCCGGGAGTTCCCTTCCGGGAAAGCCGCGTATCCGTACAGCAAAAAACGTCCTGAGAAATCGCATGATTTCTCAGGACGTTTTCCGGTTTCTCAAGTGTCCGCCGGTTCCTTCAGCCGCGCCATGATCTCCGGGGGCGTTTTTCCTTCGGCGCTCATGTCCATGACCCTTTTCAGGACCGGCTCGGCGTGGGCAAAAAACTTCTTGAGACCGGCGCAGAGCCAATACTGCCCCGGCTGCCCCTCCGCGCTGAGGCCGAAGCGGTCCTTGGGACAGCCCCCGTTGCAGAAGCGCAGATACGGGCACGCCCGGCATTCGCTTGTCAGGTTTTCCCGCTTCGCAAGCCCGAAGGCGCGCTGGAACGCCCCCTCGGCCAGGCGGGCCAGGCTGCCCTCCCGCAGAGTCCCCAGGCGATGCTCCGGGTCGACGAAGTGGTCGCAGGAATACACGGCCCCGTCCTCCTCGGCAATGAGCACGTGGCCGCAGGTGGGGCTCATCCAGCACAGGCTGGCCTGGCCCCCGGCCATGATCCGGGCCATCTCCGCGAACAGCTGCACATCCAGTTTTCCCAGATCATGCCGCACCCATTCGTCGAAGACCGCCGTGAGGAACCGCCCGTAGCCCTCCGGACTCACCGAACCGGCGGATGCGGCGCCGTCCGCGCCGCGGATGACCACCGGGATGAACTGCACCCAGATGCAGCCCGTGTCCCGGAGGGCACGGTAGACTTCCAGAGGCTTTTCCTGGGAGACCGCGTTGACCGTGCACAGCAGGTCCGGCTCGAGGCCGGCATCCCGCAGGCGCCGGATGGCCGCGCGCACCCGCTCATAGGTCCCCGCCCCATTGGGGAGACGCCGGTTGAAGTCATGGACTTCCATGTCCCCGTCGATGCTCAGGCCCACGTCGAAGCGGTTCTCCTTCAAAAAGCGGCACCAGCCCTCATTGAGGAGCAGGCCGTTGGTCTGGAGGTTGTTCCAGGCCTCCCAGCCCCTGGGCAGGTATTTCTTTTCCAGCTCCAGCGCCTTTTTGTAGAAATCCAGCCCGGCCAGCGTCGGCTCGCCCCCGTGCCAGGTGAAGGACACGACCGGCCCGGGGGAGGCGGCGACGGTCTGGCGGATCAGCTTTTCCAGCAGGTCAAAGCTCATGCGCGTCTGCTTTGGGTTCTCGGAGTATTTTCCCTTCTCCAGATAGTAGCAGTAGGCGCAGCGCATGTTGCAGCGGGAGCCCACGGGCTTGGCCATGACGGCCAGGGGCGCTTCCGGCCCTTCCGCGCGCATCTCAGGTCCCTTTCAGATGTTTGTCAAAGAAGTCCAGGACCTTGTTCCAGGAGTCCATGGCCTGCTCCTGGCGGTACATGGGCCGGTCATAGTACCAGATGCCGTGCCCCGCGCCGTCATAGCGGTGGAATTCATAATCCTTGCCCTTCTCCTTCAGCACGGCCTCCAGGGCGTTCACTTCCTCCGGCGTCGGGAACTTGTCGTCGTTGCCGAAGATACCCAGCAGCGGGCAGTCGATGCCGTCCGCCAGATCCACGGGAGCCACGGGCTGCTTCGGACTCAGCCGCTCCGGGGGAACGATCACGCTGCCGCCCCAGCAGTCCACCGCCGCGTCGATCCCGTCCAGGGTGGCCGCCGCCAGGAAGGTATGGCGTCCGCCGGAGCACATGCCGATGACGCCCGCCTTGCCGCTGGCGCTGGCCTGGCTGCGCAGGAAGCGGAGAGAGGCTTCCACATCGCCCATGACGTCCTTGTCGGCCACGCCCCCGTCCTTCATGGCCTTTTGGGAGACCTCGGCGGGGGTGCCGTCCCCGTATTCCTCATAGATGTTGGGGCACACCACGGCATAGCCGTGGGCGGTGAAGCGACGGGCCGTCTCCCGGCACCACTCGTCCCAGCCCGGCATGTGGGGGATCAGGACGATGCCGGGAAAGCTCTCTTTCCCCAGAGGCCGGGAATAATAGGCGCGGATGGGCTTGCCGTCATGACCGGTGATGCCCACCGTCTCGGCGATCATGCCCTCATATTCGAATACCCGTTTACTGTTCCACATGAGTTTCACTCCTTTTCTTTTTCCGGTTTCTCTTACCTGCTGTTTATAATGGCATACTTTCCTCCGAAAAACATGGTCTCTTGCGTCCCAAAAGCTATTGAGGCAACACCGCACAATTCTGGTGCGCAGATTGCGCAGTCAGAATTTTCGTCAGATTGTCTGAAAATCGCGGGTAATACTTCCTGTATTGGCCAAGATTTTCGGGCAATATGACGGAACATTATGCAAGCAAGATGTGTACCGAGAATTGTGCGGTGTTGCCTTGATAATCCGGCATTTATTCTACCAGCCAATCCGCCACATCCACGATCTGCACACCCTCGTACTGATATGCTTCCTGTCGGGTACGGGTAAGGATCATCTTCGGATAGGCGTCCTTGATCTTCAGCAGGGGATCGACCTTGCGCTGGAAAGTGTCGGGATCGTCGATACTGCTGGCAACCTGGATATACAGCTTTTCGCTACGTTTGATGGCCACGAAGTCGATCTCTTTCTTGTACAGCACACCGGCATATAGCTCATAGCCCCGGCGAAGAAGTTCAATGGCAACGATATTCTCGATCATTCTGCCATAATCGGCGTTTTTCGTGCCCAACTTGGCGTATTTGAAGGAATGATCGCTTAGATAATACTTATCATTGGAGCTGAGACAGCGTTTGCCTTGAATGTCGTACCGCCTTACCTTGTAAAATGCGAAAGCGTTGCAGAGGTATTTGATATAGGCGCTGATTGTGCGGTCATTCGTTTTGACCTGCTCACTGGTGAACGCCGCCGCCACGCTTCGGGTGGATGTCTGGTTGGAAATGTTGTCAATGAGAAAGTCGCACAGACGCTCCATCAGCGGCATGTTACGCACACGATACTTGCGCTGAATATCCCGGACGATCAACGTGTTGAAAACATCCGAAATGTAATCATATTTTGATTCCGGCGTTTTATAGAGGTAAGAGCCGGACATGCCGCCCTCCTGAATATAGCGACGAAAGGCAGCGTACGGATCTGTCAGTTCGAAATACTGCATGAACTCACGAAAGGAGAATGGAAAAACCTCAATTTCAAAGGTTCGTCCTGTAAACAGCGTTGCCAAATCGCTGCTCAGAAGAAATGCACTGGATCCGGTGATATAAATATCATATTTCTCGGAGGCGTGAAGGCTGTTGATAGCTTTCTCAAAGCCGGAGCACATCTGAACCTCATCAATAAAGATGAAGTTGTTTTTCCCCGGAAGATAAGCATTTTCAATATGGTCATTCAGCACATGATACTCGGCGAGACTCTCAAAAGCATTCAGATTGAAGTTGATATGAATAATGTTTGCGTTCGGATCATTGGCCCGGACATAGGCCATGAAAGCCTCCAGCAGCTTAGACTTTCCGCTGCGTCGTACGCCGGTAATGACTTTAATGTCCGGGGTGCCCATGACATCCTTCAGCTTGTTCAGATAGAAGTCACGCTCGATCAATCGCACGGCAGGTCACCTCGTCCGTATTGTACCACAGCCTATTTCGCAAAATCAATAATTTTTCAAAAATGCGAAATAGAAATACACAATTCATTCTCAGTACCTATAAGCCACCCGGTACGATTCCATCTGTTGCAAAACACTTTTTCGGGAAAGCGTGTTGCAAAAACGGATTGGTAAAATATACCAAGCCCGCAAACCCTTGGATATAAAGGGTTTGCGGGCACTTGTCAGCCAGGGGAAGTCATTCCCACTCTTTTATTTTTGATCGATTTCAGCCCTCGGATACCATCCTCGCCAGGATGGTGAAGGCGTTGCGGCACCAGGTGCCGCCCGGGAAGCTCCCGTCCCCGGAGATGGGGTCCAGGTAGTGGGGGAAGCCCTTTTCCATCAGCGCGCCCAGGTAGCGGTCGACGATGAGCTTGGCTTCCTCCTTCTTGCCGCCCTCCCAGAGGCCGGTGAGGATGAACACTTCGCCCGGAGGGCTGATGGCCCCGGAGCCCATCCGCGTGCCGATCATTTCAAAGTAGTCGCTCTGGATGTCCTCGCTGGCGATGCCGTAGGGGGTCAGGAGATGGTCCTCCCGCATCAGGTCCGCGGTGAGCTTGTCCAGCACGTCCTTGGGCAGACGAGACCCCAGGATCAGGGGGATGTAGAAAAGGCTGGAGCCGGTGAAGACAGGCTCATGGGTGTACTGCTTGAGGCAGACGAAGTGCTCCCCGGTCCACATCTTATCCAGCATCCGGTCCAGCAGTTCCTTACTCATCCTGTACCAGCCGTCGATTTCCTCCTGGGGCTTGCCCAGGAGCTTTGCCAGGTCGCCCTGGACCTCGAAGTTCAGCACCTCGTAGGCGCAGAGGTCCGGGGTGGCCATGGGCACGCCGTCCATATAGGCGGTGATCTCGTCGAAGCCGGTGCCCGTGCCGGTGTCGAAGCCGGGGAGGCCGTCCTTGTCGTCGTCCCGGTATTTCATGAACCACATGGCCCATTTTCCCGCGCCGGCATACAGCTTCTCCAGGTCCTCCCTGGGCCACTCCTTGCCCAGATCGTGGTGGGCCATGACGTTCTTGAGGGCCCAGCCGTAGATGGGAGGCTTGATGCCGCCGGTCGCCAGCTGCGTCTCGTCATAGCCGTCGGCCAGCTGGCCGTCCGCGCCCTGGCGCTCCAGGGGAGCCATGAGCAGGCTGCGGGACAGATCGGGGATATCCTGCAGGGCCACGCCGTTCTGCACCAGCTGCCACTGGGAGACCATGATGCCGGGGAACATCTGCATCATCCAGCGGGGGGTGAGGTCCGTGGGCGCTACCAGCATGGTCCACAGATCATAGGCGGTCTCCTCCGCCTTGCGGGCATAGGGCTCCGCCAGCTTGGGATACTTGGCCCAGAAGGCCTCCCAGTCCGCCAGCATGTCCGCCTTGCCCTGGGCATAGGTGCCGTAGGGCGCAGGGGTCGTGACCATATAGGGGAATTCATCCACAGCCAGGGTGAAGCGCCCGTCGGGGCCGGGCACGGTGAAGCCGTCGATGCCGGCGACCCGGAAATCATACCAGTTCCAGCTGTTTTTGAAGGTGAAGGAGGAGCCCTCCAGCCCTTTGAAGCACAGGGGGCTGGAGCTCTGGGGAATGCTCTCCCAGGCCCCGTCCTGCCGGGGGCGAAGGGACTCGTAGGTGGTGGCGCTGCGGGTCCACTCCAGGCCCATGCCCGGATCGCCCTCCGCCATGAGCCGGCTGGCGCTGGCCCAGGTGAAGCGGATATCGCCGTGGCGGGTGTGGAGCACCAGCTCCGCAGGGCCGATCTGCTGGGTGGCGAAGGGCACCCGCCTGCCCTCGAAGGTGGCGAAGATGCGGAACAGCCTGCTCCCGTCGTCCGTCTGGCTGTGGACGCGGTTGCCCCGGCAGGTGGTGAGGGTCAGGGTGCCCTTGCCGTATTTCACGTTGTCGATGCTCAGGGCCATAAAAGCCCCGGCCCGAGAGAATTTATAGGTGGTCACGGGAAAATACTGGGGCGCGTTGCGGAAGAAGGGGTCGCAGGAAACGGCGGTCACCCGCTCCCGGATGTGCTTGGCCTGCTCGATCTCGTCCACCATGGCGATGGCGAAATCCGCATAGGAAATGTAGCTCTGGCCCATGCGGTTCAGGATCACCACGTCCCCGCCCAGGGTGTAGCTGCCGCTGCGGGCCCCATTGGGGTCGAAGCTGCCGGCGGGACTGAAGAAGGTCCAGTTCATGTCGGAAGCCTGGAACAGGTCCAGGGCCTCCTTGGCCGCCTGGGGCACCGCCCGGAAGGGCTCCGGGATGCCGTCCACCACCCGCCGGGTTTTCGTCTCATCCGTGAACAGGCTGCCGTAGCCGCCGATGGTGAGGAAGCGCACGTCGGGCAGTTCCTTGCCGATAGCGATGAGGAGCTTTGCCGCGTCCACATGCTCCTTCTCCCTGCCCGGCTGGTCGAAGGGGGTGCCGAAGGCGTTCACCACCGCGGCGAAACCCCTGAGGTCGGCGGCAGTGAGGTCGAACAGGCTTTTTGCCAGGACGGCGCAGCCCGCGGGAACGCGGCCTTCGCTGCCGGGCTTCACGATGGCCGTGACCTCGTGGCCCCGGTCCAAGGCTTCCCTTGCGATGAGACTGCCCGCCTTTCCGGCAGCGCCGATGACAGCGATCTTCATAGAATTACCTCCTTATATCCTGTATATTTCGTTTTTATGATTATACCAAAGAATGCGGGAAGATGAAAGGGGGAAGCGTTAACACGCAGTTGTCTCTTTTAAGCGCTTATGTTATACTCACAACTGATACGCAAACGATGGGAGAGGATACGATGGCCGCGCCCGCTGAAAACCGAAAACAGGCAGCGCAGGAAAAGCTGGGGACCATGTCCATCGGCAGGCTGCTCGTCACCATGAGCGTGCCGATGATGATCTCCATGTTCATCCAGGCGCTCTACAACGCCGTGGACAGCATGTTCGTCGCCCGGCTGAGCGAGGACGCCCTGACCGCCGTCTCCCTTGCCCTGCCCCTCCAGAACATCATGATCGCCCTGGCCGTGGGCACGGGCGTCGGCGTCAACGCACTGGTGTCCCGCTCCCTGGGGGAGGGAAACCGGCGCCGGGCGGAAAAGGCCGCCAACGTCCAGGTCTTTATCGACACGGTCTACGCGCTCCTCTGCGTGGTACTCGGCCTGCTCTTTTCCCGGCGCTTCTTCCAGAGCCAGACCGACGTGGAGAGCATCATCGAATACGGCGCGCAGTATGTCTCCATCATCACGGTCTTCTCCCTCGGCATGTTCCAGGCGCAGGGCCTGGAAAAGCTCCTGATCGCCACGGGAAACGCCACGCCCTCCATGATCAGCCAGGGCCTCGGCGCGATCCTGAACATCATCCTGGACCCGATCTTCATCTTCGCGTTCGGTCTCGGCGTCCGCGGCGCCGCCATCGCCACGGTCATCGGCCAGTTCGCCGCGGCCATCTGCGCGCTGATCTTCAATTGGAAGCGCAATACGGCGACACGCTTTGATTTCCGGCAGATGCTCCCGGACCTCAGGATTCTGAAATTCATCTATTCCATCGGCTTCCCCTCCATGATCACCGTGGGCCTGCACGCCGTCACCGGTTATCTCCTCAACGGCATCTATCTCTCCTTCTCCACGACGGCCACGGCGGTCTACGGCATCTGGATCAAGCTCCAGAGCTTCGGCTTCATGCCCGTCTTCGGCATGAACAACGGCACCCTCGCCATCTATTCCTATAACTACGGTGCACGGAAGCTGGACCGCCTGTTCCAAACGCTGCGGCTCAGCGTGATCGTCGGCGCGGTCATCACCCTGGCGGTCACGATCCTCTACGAGCTTATCCCCGTGCCGCTGCTGCGGCTCTTCAACGCGTCGGAGTACATGCTTTCCATCGGCGTCACGGCGGTGCGGCGCTGCGCCCTGTCCATGACCTTCGGCGCGGTGACGGTCATCCTCACCTCCTCCTTCCAGGCGCTGGGCCGCTCGAAATTCGCGCTGATGCTCAACATCCTGCGCCAGGTGGTGATCCAGGTCGCCGCCGCCTGGGCCCTGAGCCGGCTGGGACGGCTGGAGCCCGTCTGGTTCTCGCCCCTCATTTCCGAGGTCCTGACGCTCATCGTGGCGGCGTTCCTCTGCCGGACGGTCATCGCAAAGGTCCGCGCCGAAGCCGGGGAGCGCCCCATCGGCTGATCGTCAGATATCGGATTTACAGGAATACCGGATATCCGATCCGGAAAGAAAGGCGCTGCCTCCTTTCAGCTCTCGGCTGATTGGAGACAGCGCCGTTTTCTTTACCTTGCGGTGCTTTCCCGCGGTGACATTACGGGATCAGCAGGGTCTGCCCGACATGGATCAGGCTGGGACCGGACATGACGTCATAGTTGGCCTCGTAGATCAGGTTCCACTTGGCGCTGATGCCGTAGAACGCCATGGCGATGCTCCGCAGGGTGTCGCCTTCCTGAACGACGTAGGTAACGCCTTCGGGTTCAGGCTCGGGTTCGGGAGCGGGCGCTTCACCGCCCACCGTGATGACGCCGGGGAAAGCGGAGTAGGGCTGGGTGCCGGGGAGATTGGCAAAGTTGCCGGGAGCATCCTTCTCAAGGAGAAGGAGCATGTTGCCGTCATCCAGCTTCACATAGTACTCGCCGAAGCCGGCGACACTGTAGAACTCCCCTGCCTTCAGGGTGAAATCCGTGGCATTGCCCTGATAGTACAGGGTCGCATCCTGGTTGAAGGAGACAAGGCCGTCGGCATCAAACCAGAAGCCGTATTCGATGCCGGTGCCGTAGCCGATGGAGGCCAGGTCGAACGCCGTGAACAGGTCGCCCACACCGGTGCCCGTCATGGTCAGGCTCGCTCCGTTGAAGGTGGCGGCCGGCGTGACGGTCACGCAGTCCGCTTCGTCGGGCGCAGCCACAGGGGTGAGCACCTTGCTGTATTTCGCTGTGATGAGATAGGACTGATGGACGGGCGCTGTGAAGTCGAAGGGGACCTCCTTATAGTCGTTCCTATAGTACCAGCCGGCTAATTCAAAGCCCTCGATCTCAGGAGCTTCGGGTGCCGTGACGGTCTCTCCGTCTTCCACATACAGGGAAGACACGGTCTCATAGTCGCCGTAGCCGGTGCGGAAGCGGACCAGCCAGGGGCTTTCCACATACATCTTCAGACCGTCGAGGGTGTAGTAGGTGAAATCCAGGGTCTTGTCGGCGTTGATGGTGACGATGAGGCCCTTGTTGAAGATGCTGGCGGAGCCCTTGCCCGGGCCGGTGTACTCCGCGTCGGAGGTGCAGCCCGCGCCCAGATAGGTGAAGTTCACGGTGCACATATTCCCCTCGGCATCCAGGCGGATCTCGTCGCCGGGGAACTTGGGCGTATAGTAGCTGTCGTCATAGTCGCTGTGGTTGTGGCCCCAGAAGAAGATGATCTCATGATCGTCGCTGTACTTGTTCAGCACATTGACGACGTCCACGGCATGGGGGGCATAGCGGGTGTTGTACCAGAAATGCAGGGGGAAGTGGGTGAGGATGAAGATGGGCCGATCCGTGGGCGCGGTCGCCAGCCACTCGTCCAGCTTGGCGATGTCTTCTTCCATATAGTCGTTTTTGGACTGGGTGGAAACGCAGCTGCCCGCGCCGAAGCAGTAGATGATGTAGTCGTCGGTCACGACGCCTTCGCCTATCTGGCGCAGCCGCTGGGCGGATTCATAGTTGGCGTACTCCCGCAGGTAGTTGCCGCCAAAGGAGGGGAACCACTCGTGGTTGCCCAGGGTGTAGATGGCGTCGCCGATCTTGCCTTCGGCGATCTGGCTGTCCACATAGCTCATGACGCTGCCGGTCCAGGTCCAGTAATCCTCAGCGTTGGAGGCATAGGCGGAGCCCATGTCGCCGCAGAAACCGATGGCGTCGACATAACCCACACCGGAGTTGTCCAGCCAGGTCTTCAGGTTCATGTTGTCGCCGTCCCTGTAGTGGACGTCGGAGGTGAAGGCCAGGGTGATGGAGCCGTCCTCATTCTTGACGGCATCGCGATAAACGGTTTCCGGCGCGGGGAAGACGATCTCCTCCGCGGGTTCGGGCTCAGCGGGCTCTGCCGCAGCGGCGCCCTCTCCGGCAAAGAGCAGGATCTTGGCGGCCCCGGCCTGGTCTTCCGTCCGGCCGAAGCTCGCGCCGTCGAAGCTCAGATAGTACCTTCCGTTGTGCATGATCACCGTCTCGCTGGCGGCGTCATACACGAAGGTGCGGGGCGCCATGCTGCTGTCCCAGGTATAGAATCCGCCGCTGCTGGCGAAAACGAACTGGTCGGGCACGCCCACGTTTTCCAGATGGTCTTGTCCGTCGGGCATCCAGACAGCGCTGGCGTCCGCCGCAGTGACCTCCACTGCTCCGACGAGGCTGTTGGCGCCGGTGCAGGTCATGGCATAATACTTGCCATCCGCCTCGGTGACGATCAGATACTGCTTGCCGGCCTCCAGTTCGGTGGCGGCCGTAAAGCTGCCGTCCTCAGCGGGCTCCTCCTCAGCGGGCTCCTCCTCGGTAGGCTCTTCCTCGGCAGGTTCTTCCTCGGCGGGCTCCTCGGCAGCGGCGGCTTCGCCGACGGTGCCGGGGAACTCGGACAGAGGCGTATCCGCCGGATAAGGGGCGAAATTGCCGGGATCGTCTTTGTCAAGGATCATCAGGTTCGTGCCGTCATCCAGAGCGACATAGACTTCGGTATAGCCGTCGGCAATCTGATAGACCTCGCCGGCAGTCAGTTCAGCCTTCACCTGGCCCTGGTAGCTCAGGGTCACGTCCTTGTCAAAACAGAAGGTACCGTCGTGGTCGAACCACAGAGCATAGCTTGTGCCGTACCCGGTGAAATACGTGAACTCATCATCCAGGCCGGTCGCTGTCAGGGTGACGGTCTCGCCGCCGACTGTGGCGTTCGGCGTGATCGTCACGGCGTCCGCCGCGTTGACCACGAAGGCGCCGCCCAGCAGGGAGACGACCATGATGATGGCCAGCAGCAGGGACAGGGATTTTTTGCCAGTTTTCATGCTTTTTCTCCTTTCCGTTGCTTGGTTTTTGTATATATTAACCAATGTCCGTATTATATGACGAATCTATGACGATTTCAAGTCTATCTGTCATATTTCTGTCGAATTTGTATCTTACTTTCGCCGCCCGGACAGCAGATCACCCTTTGCGCTCCGGCCTTTTGGGACCGGAATGCAAAGGGTGACGCTATCTTTTCCCTGTTTTTTATCTTTAACAAGATATCGCGAACCGCTGACGGTTTCTGCGGGCTTATTCCCTTCTGCCCGGGATCCTGTCCTCGCAGGGGACGCCCACCATGCACTTGCCGCAGTTGCCCTTCTTGAATTTCCGGAAGAGCTCGCCGCTGTGGCCGCTGCACTTTTTCAGGTTGCGCATATGCTCCATGGTGATGGCGTTCACGGGACAGCGATGGGTGCAGGCGCCGCAGCGGATGCAGTATGCATAGGGATCCGTGTAGGCCCGCTTCGTGGGCTCCAGGACGCAGTCCAGCAGCAGGGTAACCATGGCGCCGCAGCAGCCCTTCTCCGTGATGATATGGCGGTGGATGCCGAAGGTGCCCAGCCCCGCCGCGTAGGCCACGTGCCGGGTGGACCAGGCCACGGACCAGTGGAGGTCCTCCTCTCCCCCGTTATCCCAGGGAATGGATTCGGAGGGGTGCTTCGTGTCCCAGGTGGGATTGAAGACCCTGACGCCCGCCTTCTCCAGGGCGGCGGTCATGGCCTGGGCAAAGGGGACCACCACCTTTGCGTGATCTCCGTAGCCGTTGACCCAGGCCTCGTCCATGAGTTCCGCGGAAGCCCGGTGACGGCTTCGGATCTCCTCCGAGAAGGAGAAGTAGAACACCGCGACGGTCCTGGCCTCCGGCATCCACTCCTTCGGCGTCATGAAGTTCTTCCCGATGACCTCCGGGTCCCGGAAGCTTTCGAAGATGGGATCGTCCGCGGCGGCAAAGCCGTAAATGGGCGCATCCATGATCGGCACGGTCACATCCTCCTCGGGAAGATGCGTCTGATTGTCCACGCCGGCAAAGGCCTCCTTCACGAGGCTGTCAAACGTCTGTTTGTCCATCATTTCCTCCAACTCCTCATTGCCGGGCATGCCGGACGGCAGTGCCCGGCGCTATGGATTTCCCGCGCTGTTCAGCGGCGCGGGGGCTGCAGCATTTCCGCGAATTCCGCCATGAGGGCGGGGATGTCGATATGCTGGGGGCAGATGGCGGCGCAGGCGCCGCAGCCCACGCAGCGCCGGGGATCCATGGCGCTGTCCGCCCTGTCCGGATCGTAGCGGGACATGAAGTCGCCGTTTTTCACCCCATTGTAGGCCGCGATGATCCCGGGGATATTCAGCTCCATGGGGCAGCCCTCCGTGCAGTAGCGGCAGGCGGTGCAGGGCACCCAGTGCAGCATGGAATCCGCCACCTCCGTCAGCAGCGCCCCTTCCGTCTGGTCCAGGGGGGCGGGGGCGGCGAAGGTCTCCACATTCTCTTTGATCTGGTCCAGCGTGGTCATGCCGGAGAGCACCACCGCCACCTCCGGCAGGCACTGGAGCCAGCGCAGCGCCCAGCGGGCGGCGCTGTCCTCCGGCCGCAGGGCCCGGAGCCGGGCCATCTGCTCCTCCGGGAGGCTGGCGAGCCTGCCGCCCCGCACGCCCTCCATGACCACCACCTTCACGCCGTGCCTGGTGATGGCCGCATACTTGCCCCTGGCGTCCTGGAGCTTCCAGTCCAGATAGTTCAGCTGGATCTGCACGAAGTCGAAGACCCCCTCGTGCCGGGTCAGGAAGTCGTCGATGGTGGCCGCGCTGGAGGCATGGGAGCTGAAGCCCAGGTGCCGGACCTTGCCCTCGGCCTTCAGCTTCTTCACGAACTCCACCACCTGCAGCTCGGGATCGTCATAGATGGCGAGGGACTGTTCGCTGACGTTGTGCAGAAGATAGAAGTCGAAGTAGTCCACCTGGCACTTTTTCAGCTGCTCCGCGAAGACGCCCTCCACGGTGTTGTCCGGCCATCCCGCCAGGCCGCCGGTGAAGCCCACCACGCCCCCTTCCTTTTTGACCATCATGTGGCCGGGGAATTTGCTTGCCAGCAGGAAGCTCTCCCGGGGATACTTCTTCAGCGCTTCGCCGATGAAGTATTCCGACTGGCCGCCGTGGTAGCGGTAGGCCGTGTCGAAATAGTTGATCCCGTGGCTCACGGCATAGTCGATGATCTCCTGCGCCTTGACCCGGTCGATGTTCTTATCCTGCCCGTCGAGGGTAGGGAGACGCATATTGCCCATACCCAGGGCGGAGACCTTCACGCCGGCGATTTCCCGATAATACATGCGAAACCTCCTTTTCCGTAGTTCTGCTTCTGTGTATGATGCGCCTCCGGCAGCGCGATGCATTGCGACTGCCGGAGGCGCTTTGCCTTTGGATTATTTCAGGCCCTGGGCCTGAGCGAGCGCGTCGTACCAGGCGCTCATGACGGCGGTGGCCGTGGTATCGTCGGCGAAGGACACCCGGAACAGGGTCTCGTAATCCTCGCCCTCCATGGTCACGACCTTGCGGATGAGGTTCTGTCCTTCAGGGGCGAAGAAGAAGTCATAGCGGGTGGCTTCCTCGGGCAGCTGCAGCACCGCATACTCCCCGTCGGGCGCTTCCGCGTCGTCCGCGTAGGTATAGGTCCCTTCCAGCAGCTTTTCCACGAAGGGGGCGGGGTCCACATCGCCGGGCTCCAGGGACAGGAACTCCAGGGTGCTGACGGCGTAGGTTTGCACGCCGCAGAGGATGCGGTTCAGAGTGATCTCCAGGTCGCTGTTGCCGCGGGTGAAGGGCTCCAGGCCGTTAGCATCGATCAGGGCGGCGGGGACGTCGGCAGCCCACTCATTCAGCTCCGCCCAGGCGGCGGTGTTTTCTTCCGTATATCCGTCCGCCCGCACCAGGCGCACGTCCGTGGGGGTGCAGAACAGATAGACATTGCCCTCGGCGTCCTTGGCGAAGGGGGTCACGCCGGACATATCATAGCAGAGCAGCTCCTGCAGGGCTTCCCCGGAGACCTTGCGGACGGCAAAGAGCCAGCCCGCGCCGTCGGTCTCCTCGCCCAGCGCCCGGGCAGCCTCCACGGAGGCCTTCTCGGCGACGGTGAACAGGGTGCCGTCCTCGCTGTCCTCGATCGCTTCGGCGACCACCAGCTCCGCCTTGTCGGCGGGGATGGCGAGGGTGAGACCGCCGCCGGTCAGGATCAGGTCCTCCGCAAGGCTGAGACCCTGGGCTTCGGCAATGGCCTTGTACCAGTCGTACATCACGGCATTGGCCGTGGCGTCGCCGGCAAGGGCCGCCTCGAACAGAGCTTCATATTCTTCGCCGTCCATGTCGACGACCTTGCGGACGAGGTTCTGCCCTTCAGGGGCGAAGAAGAAATCAAAGCGGGTGGAAGCTTCGGGGAAGGTCAGGACCACATAGGTCCCATCGGGCGCTTCCGCGCCGTCCGCGTAGGTATAGGTCCCTTCCAGCAGCTTTTCGATGAAGGGGGCGGGGTCCACGTCGCCGGGCTCCAGAGGTCCGAAGTCCAGAGTGCTGACGGTGTAGCCGGCCTCCAGGCCGCAGAGGATGCGGTTCAAATAGATTTCCAGGTCGCTGTTGCCCCTGGTGAAGGGCTCCAGCCCCTCGTTTTCATCCACGAAGACCTGGGGGATCAGCGCGGCCCAGCCATTCAGCAGGGACCACTGCTCCATATCCGCCTCCGTGAATTCGCCCTCCCGCTCGATGCGCACGTCCGTGGGGGTGCAGAGCAGGTAGGCATTGCCCTCGGCGTCCCTGGCGAAGGGGGTCACGCCGGACATATCATAGCAGAGCATTTCCTGCAGGGCTTCGCCGGAGACCTTGCGGATGTCAAAGAGCCACCCGGCCCCGTCAAGCTCCCCGCCCCGGGCCTGCGCAGCCTCCACGGAGGCCTTCTCGGCGACGGTGAACAGGGTGCCGTCCTCGCTGTCCTCGATCGCTTCGGCGATCACCAGCTCCGCGGTGGCGCCGGGAATGGTGAGGGTGAGGCTGCCGCTGGTCAGGACCAGGTCCGCGTCCTCCACGACGACGGCGGCCCGGAAGCGCTCCAGGATGACCATAGCCTCCGCGACGGACACGGTGCCCTTGGGGCAGAGGCCTTCGTCGGTGTCGGTGAGGATCTCGTTCATCACGACCCAGTGCATGGCTTCATCCGCATAAGGGGCGATCTCCCCGGCGTCGGGATAATCCAGCTGGAACATCCACATGCCCTGGAAGCCCTTGCCCAGCAGCTGGGCGTAGCGGTAAAGAATCGCGGCCACCTGCTCGCGGGTGATGGGATCGGCGGCGCCGAAGGACCCGTTGCCATAGCCCAGAACGACGCCCTTGGCAGCGGCCCAGTTGATGGCTGCGGCCAGCGGGCTCCCGGCGGGCACATCGTCGAACCCGGCCTCGGGGAAGTCTTCCTTCTCACCGAAAACGGTGTAAAGGGCGAGGATGGCGTCTCCCCGCGTGAGCGCCGCTTCTCCGACGGCCATGGCCGGCAGGGCGAGGGTCAGGGCCAGGGCCAGGATCAGCACCAGCACTAGACCGCGCTTCATTTTCTTCATCTTTCTTTTCCTCCTTTTCGGGCCGGTGCGCCGGCCCGTGCTCGGCAGAAGCGGGGCCGCCGGCCCCGCATCCGCTGTATGCTAAGAGAGTAGCACTTTTCCCGCCGCTTGTCCACCCCGGAAAGCACTTTAACCCCCGCTGCACGCGCACTTCGGGCCCCTTGACCGGCGCGCAAGACCGTTGTTTCCTTTTTCCGCTTATGTTATAATGATGCAAAAACCAGCCAGCGAAGAAAGGGAGGGGTCATTGGATGGAAAACCGATTTGTTCTGGAGGTCCTGAACCCGCGCAACGCCATGAAGCTGGAGGAGTGCCGGGGGCTGACCGCGCCGCGCCTGACGACCCTGGAGGGGAAGCGCATCGCCATCGTTTCCGAAAAGCCCGACGGATGCCTGTATCTGGCACAGCTCCAGAAGCGCCTGCGGGAACGGCACCCCGCTTCCGCCGTGGACATCCTCAACGGCTATATCTTCAAGCCGGAGATCCTCCTCGACCGGCTGAAGGACTACGATGCATTCATCTACGGCGTCCGGAACACCGCCGCCTTCAATACGGAGCCCGCCATCGTCTATGAAAAGGCGGGCATTCCCGGCGTGCACCTCTGCGTGGGCGATAACCTCTACGGCCAGACCAAACGAAACACTCTGGTCTTCGGCCTGCCCGGCCTGCGGATGATCCGCCTGCCCGCCGAGCGCTGGCCCGGCGAGGAGGAGACGGAGAACTTCGTAAAGCTGGTGGACGCCACCGTGGAGGAGATCGAAGGCGCGCTGACCGCACCCCTGACGGAGGAGGAGAAGCATCCCGTGCCCCCGGTCTTCGACACCGGGCTTCTCCGCTTCGAGGGAGCGGACTATGACGAAGCCTTTGAAAAATTCCAGTCCCACTTCTTTGAACGGGGCTACACCGACGGCATGGCCGTCGCGCCGCCCACGCCGGAAGCGGTGAAACGGATGCTCACCGGCACGAGCCGCGACCCCGCCGAGGTGCTTCCGGGCACCATGACCCCCGGCTACGGCGTCGTCACCATCGAGAAGATCGCGGCCAACGCGGTCATGGCGGGGGCCAAGCCCGAATATCTGCCCGTCATCATCACCGCGGTGGAAATGCTCTGCGACGAGCATTACTGCGCTTTCCACGTCATCGCCACGGTCTGCTCCACCAGCCTGCTCATCCAGGTCAGCGGCCCCATCGCCAGGGAGATCGGCATGAATTCCGGCTTCGGCTACCTCGGCCCCGGCAATCGCGCCGCCAGCGCCATCGGCCGCGCCGTCAGCCTTTGCTGCATCAATCTGGGGTGGATGGATTTCTCCATCGACGGCGGCATGAAGGGCCAGCCCTCCCGCTACTGCAACCTGATCTTTACCGAAAACGGCGAATATTCGCCCTGGGAGCCCTTCCACGTCTCCATGGGCTACGCGCCGGAGGACAGCACCGTCATGATCGACGAGATCCTGCACGTGGACGGCGACTGGCCCTTTGAGATAACCAGGATGCCCTCCTCCACCTGGACCTACGGCTGGAGGGCGGACCTGGACCGGATGGCGGAGCGGGCCGTGGGCGCGCTGCCCTCGGCGCTGGAATCCGCCGTCAGGGAGGTCCACGACATCCACAAGCTGGGGGGCGGCGGGACGGACGCCTTCGGCCTCATCAGCGGCCGCAACTACATCCTGGTCGTCTACCCCGGACAGGCAAGGGAGCTGGCGGAGAAGGGCTTCACCAGGGAATCCCTCGCCCGGTATATCGGCGACTGTCATCGCTTTCCCTGGGACGAGCTCAGCTCCGAGCTCCGGGCCAGCGTGCTGGAGACGGCGAAAAGCGGAAGGATACCCGGCCTCGGCCCCGACGACTGCAAGCCCGGCGGGACGGTGCCCATCTTCGACACGAACCGCCTGGCGATCCTCGTGGCCGGGCCGCTGCAGGGGCAGACGGTGGGCATGACCAGCATGGGCGGCTACGGGGGCATCCAGGCGCCCGTACCCTTCGACAAGCCGCCGCAGCGGCCGTTTTTCCTGAAGAAGATCACCGGGGCGACGCTGACGAGGGCCGGAAGATGACCGGGCGGGATCGGCGGGAACACAAAATAAGCGGAAAGAGGAACGGACCATGCGCGTGAACAAGGACAAGATCGAGACCTTATACGAATCCAGGTTTTTGAAATGCTACGACCTGCAATATGCCGAGGGAAAGCACTATTATGCGGCTTCCCGCCGGACGAAGGAGGACCTGGTGGCAAAGATGACGGACGCGGAATTCCGGGAGATGCTCCCTGACGCCGTGACCGTCGCCGTGGTGCTGCACCTGCCGGGAGGCGACACCCGCCTGCTGATGAACTATGAATACCGCTACCCCATCGGGCAGTTCCTGCTGAGCCCGGTGGCGGGGCTTCTGGACCCGGAGGACCGGCAGAGCCCGGACCCGCTGGTGAACGCGGCCATCCGGGAGATCAAGGAGGAATGCGGCCTGACCGTGGGGGAGAACGACCGGGTCTATGTGCTGAACCCCTGCGCGTTCTGCACGCCGGGCATCACGGACGAATCCAACGCCTTCCTCTGCGCGGAAATCACCCTGGACGACCTCCGGGACCTGAACCAGAACGGCGCGGTCGGCGCAGAGAAATTCGACGGCTTCGAGCTGCTGGACCGGGAGCGGGCGCAGAAGATCTTCCGCAGCGGCAGGGACGAACACGGCAATTTCTATTCCCTCTCCGCCTGGGCGGTGCTCGGCATCTTCCTTTCCATGTTCTGAAAGGAAAGTCAGCCTATATCCTATCACCATATCAGGAGATGACGATCATGCTTCTTACCAGCCGTCGTTCGGATGCGGACGCGGCGGCGTACATCGGCGGAAGCGCCGGCACGCCCGCGGATCGCCGCATCGCCGCCGAAAAGCCGGGCGCCATCGTTCCGGCATTCCCGTAAGGCGCGGCCATGGCAGCGGAAAAAAACGCCCGGATCGGCACGGACCTGACCCAGGGCAGCATCGCGAAAACGCTCATCACCTTCGCCCTGCCTCTCATCGCCACCAACCTCATCCAGCAGCTGTACTCCGCCGTGGACCTGGCGGTCATCGGCCAGTTCACGGACAAGATCGGCACTGTGGAGGTGGCCCAGGGCAGCGACGTTTCGGATCTGGTGGCCCCCCTGGCGATGGCCTTCTCCACCGCAGGGCAGGTCTACATCGCCCAGCTCACCGGGGCCGGGAACAAGACCAAGACCCGGCACACCGTGGGCACCCTCCTGAGCTTCATGCTCCTGCTGAGCGTCGCCTTCACCGTGGCGGCCCTGGCCCTGCGCTGGCAGATTCTGGGCTGGCTGAACTGCCCGGAGGAAGCCGTCGCCGGAGCGGTGGGCTATCTGGAAATCACCGCACTCGCCATGCCGGCGGTCTTCATATACAACGCCATATGCAGCGTCCTGCGGGGCATGGGAGAGAGCAAGCGGCCCCTGCTGTTCATCATCGTGGCGGCGGCGGTGAACATCGTGCTGGACGTGGTCCTGGTGGCCTGGTTCCATCTGGGCGCGGCGGGCACCGCCATCGCCACCGCCGCCTCCCAGCTGGGCTCCTGCGTGGCCGCCTGCATCTATCTGTATAAAAAGCGGGACGCTCTGGACCTGAAATTCAACCTGGATACCTTCAGGCTCCGCTGGCAGCCTCTGAAGATCATCCTGATCCTGGGCATCCCCCGGGTGGTGCAGAATATCGCCATCCACTTTTCCATGCTCTACTGCACGGCGCGGATCAATTCCTACGGCATCGTCCCCTCCGCCACCAACAGCGTGGGCAACAAGATCCAGCGCTTCTGCAATGTGTTCGTCATGGGCATCGACGGGGCGGCCTCCACCATGATCGGCCAGAACCTGGGGGCGAGGAAGCCCGACCGCTGCACCAAGACCATCCGGGGCACCCTGGTGTGCACCATGATCCTGGCGACCGTCACCTCCCTGGTGGGGCTCTTCTTTTCCGACGCCCTCTACGGCGTCTTCACCAAGGACGCGGAGGTCGTCGCCATGGGCAGGACCTTCATGCAGATCATGGTGGCCACCTTCTACTGCGGCGCCCTCATGGGCCCCTTCTTCGCCATGGTGAACGGCGCCGGCTTCGCCTCCATGGGCTTTTTCATCGGCATCCTGGACGTGATCTTCCGGGTGGGCATCAGCCTGCTCCTTGAGATGCTGTTCCACTTGGGAGTCTACAGCTATTGGTGGGGCAACGCCCTTTGCCGCGTGGGGCCCATGATCATCTGCATGATCTACTATTTCAGCGGGAAATGGAAAACGCGAAAGCTGCTCACCGAATAGAGCGCCGTTGTTTCCTAACAGCGCATGTTCTGTGCTGAACAAAAGCGAAGTCTGCCGAAGCATAAAGGAGACCGATCAGGAGGACGAACGCCGTGAAAGTGATCCGTATCATCGGAGACAACTATGCCGGAAAGTGGACCCGGTCCCGCACGGCCTGCCGGGGGATCGTGGTGCGGGACGGGAAGCTGCTCCTTTCCCACGAGACGGGCTCCGGCCTGTGGATGATCCCCGGCGGCGGGCTGGAGCCCGGCGAGGAGGAGAGCGCCTGCTGCGTCCGCGAGGTAGCGGAGGAGACGGGCTACCGCATCCAGCCCTCCCCCTGCGCCCTGGTGATCGAGGAATACGTATTCGACCTCCGGCACACGAACCGCTATTATTTCGGCACGGTGCTCGGTCAGTGTCCGCGGAACCTGACGGAGCGGGAGGCAAAGGCCGGGATGGAGCCCCGGTGGCTGACCCTTGCGGAAGCCAAGGCCGCCTTCACCTCCTATACCGGGGACCACGAAATGCTGAAAATGCTCTACCGGCGGGAATACACCGCCCTCTGCGAGCTCTTCGCCGGGGAGCAGCCCCCTTCCCTGCCGGAACAGAAAGGGTGCAGTTCAAAATGAACTGCACCCGGTGAGATGCCCGCTGCGCGGGGTGAACTGCGGCCTGAGGCCGCGGGATATCGTGCTCTTTGGGCACGGTTAAGGCAATCCTTTCGGGGATGATTGAATTTGATACTATTCACCGATAAAACGTTTTAAAGGATTTGCGAGGCAGATTTGTGTCAGACGAGGCGGAGGAGGCAGCCGGGCTGCCGCCCGGCAACGACGACAACGAAGTATGGCGCAAATATGACCGCAAAGAATGAAACGGTTTTATCGGTGAATAGTATGAGGCTGCTGTGGGTTTCTTCTCCGGCAGCCTCTTTTTCATGGCTGCCGCCGTATCCGTATCAGGCGATGCCGCCGGCGGCGGAGGCCTGGATGCGGTCCATGCGGGCATAGCTGCCCCCCAGGGCCACCAGCTGGGCGTGGGTGCCGCACTCCGTCACCCGCCCGTCCTCGATCACCAGGATCATGTCCGCATTGCGGATGGTGCTGAGGCGGTGGGCGATGGCGACGATGGTGCGCTGCCCGGCGATGGAGGCGATGGCGGTCTGGATCTGCCGCTCCGTCTCCACATCCACGGAGGCGGTGGCCTCGTCCAGGATGATGATGGGGCTCCTGCGCAGGATGGCCCGCGCGATGGCGACCCGCTGCTTCTGCCCGCCGGACAGGCGCAGCCCCCGCTCCCCCACCTGGGTGTCGTAGCCCTGGGGCATGGCCAGGATATCCTCGTGGATATTGGCGGCCCTGGCGGCGGCCTCGATCTCCTCGGCCGTGGCATTCGGCACGGCGTAGCCGATGTTTTCCGCGATGCTGCCGTTGAAAAGGAAGGTGTCCTGGAGGACCGGGGAAATGTTCCGCCGGAGGCTTTCGATGGTCACCTCCCGGATATCCTGCCCGTCGATGAGGATGCTGCCGCTGCTGGGCTCATAGAAGCGGGAGATGAGCTGGGTGAGGGTGGTCTTCCCCACCCCCGTCGGCCCCACCAGGGCCAGCATCTTCCCCGGCTCGCAGCGGAAGGAGATATCCTTCAGCACGGGGATGCCGTCGATATAGGAGAAGTTCACATGCCGGAATTCGATGGCGCCCTGCACATCCTTCAGTTCCCTGGCGCGGGGCATGTCCACGATCTCCAGCGGGGCGTCCAGAATGGCCACCACGCGCTCCGCCCCCGCCAGGGCCTGCTGCATGTTCTCCAGCAGGTTGGCAAGGCCGGTGACCGGGGCGTAGAACAGGCCCAGATAGAGGACGAAGGCCACCACGTCCTCCACCGCAAGCCCCTCCCGGTAGGCCAGCAGGCCGCCGAAGGCCACCACCAGGATGGTACCGATGGAGGAGACGAATTCCACGGAGGGGTGGAAGATGGCGCTGAGGCGCAGGGCGAACAGCTGGGCGTCCACCTGCTCGAAGTTCTTTTCGTTCACCCGCTCCGTCTCGTAATCCTCCCGGCCGAAGGACTGGATCTCATGGAGGCCGGAGAGGTTGTCCTGCAGCTTGCCGTTCAGCTCGCCGGTCTTTTTCTGGGTCAGGCGGAACCAGGGGCGCACCTTCTTGGAGAAGATCACGCCGGAGAGAAGGATCAGGGGGATGGGGGCGCAGGTGATGAGGGCCAGCTTCCAGTTGATGGTCAGCAGCACGGCCAGCACCCCCAGGAAGGTGACCAGGTTGGTGAAGCTCTCCGGGATGATGTGGGCATAGAGCTGCTCAAAATCCCTGGTGTCGTTCACCACCCGGCTCATGAGGTCGCCGGTCTGCTTGTCGTGGAAATAGCCCAGATGCATCCGTTCCAGCTTGTTATAGGTCCGGGTACGCAGGTCCCCCACCAGATTCCAGGCCGCCTTGTGGGCCAGGTAATTGCTCAGGAAGCGGAAGACCACCCGCAGCAGATAGAGCGCCGTCAGAATGGCGGTGAGGCCCCAGATGCTTTTGAGGGAAGCGCCGTCCACCCCCCGCGCCACGATGCCCGTCATGGCGGAAAGGACCTTGGGAGCCGCCAGGTTCACCGCCGTGAGGCAGAAGGTGGAGAGGATGGCGATGATATACAGGGCCTTATACCGGATCGCTTCCTTTCCCAGCCTCCAAAGGATTTTCATGGGTTTCTCCTTCCGCTCCCCTGCGTGAACGCCGCTCGACGCCGCGTTTACGCAAGAGGATGCTGTTTTTAAGGGCAGTATAGCATACGGACATATTCCTGTAAAGAATCAGGGGGAACGCCATGACCCGGCCGGCTGCGGGACCACGGTTGAGAAACGGGCGAGGATATGATACCATAGGGAAAAACTACGGGAAAGGAATCGATCATGGACAGAAATTCACCTTTATACGACGCAAGCCTGCCGGTCCCGGAGCGGGCGAAATGGCTTGTTTCTCAGATGACCCTGGAGGAGAAGCTGGACTGCTTCACCGTGGGGATATGGAATGAGCGCCTGGGCATCCGGGCTTCCACCTGCGGGGGAGAGGGCGCCCACGGCGTGCAGGCCCGCGCCGGCCAGCGGGAAGCCTATGCCCCCACGCCGACGACCTCCTTCCCCCAGCCCATCGGCATGGCCGCCTCCTTTGACCGGGCGCTGATCCGCGCCGCGGGGGATGTGACCGGAAAGGAATCCCGCGCCTTTGCCAACGCCGTCAGCAAGGGCGGCAACAGCCGCCTCGGCCCCACCGTCGACCTTTGCCGGGACCCCCGCTGGGGCCGGAATGAGGAGGGCTACGGGGAGGACCCCTATCTCACGGGGAAAATGGCCTCCGCCTATATCCAGGGCATGCAGGACGAGCACAATTACGACGGCACGCCCCTGGAGCCCGGCGAGCGGGGCGACCGGGTGCGCACCGGCGCGGTTCTGAAGCACTTCTACGCCAACAACCAGGAATGGCGGCGCTGCTACGATAATTTCGACATCAGCGACAAGGTGAAATACGACTACGAGCTGGAGCCCTACCGCTACTGCGCCCAGGAGGGGCACGCGGAGGGCGTCATGACCGCCTACAACGAAATCAATCACATCCCCGCCATGCTGAACCACGAGGTGCAGGATATCCTCAAGGACAAGTGGGGCATCCGCTACGCCATGACCGACGGGGGCGACTTCCTCCAGACCGTGAATTTCCACCACTATTACGAGACCCACGCCGAGACCCTGGCGGAGGCCGTCAAGGCCGGGGTGGACGCCATGCTGGACAGCCCCGGCGAGGTGGCGAAGGCGGCCAGGGAAGCCTGGGAACGGGGGCTCCTCACCCAGGAGGAGATCGACAGGTCGGTGCTCTGCGCCGTGACGCAGCTGCTGCGCCAGGGCTTCTTCGACCCGGAGGACCCCTATGCGGACCTGGACATGGCGGACGTGGGGACGGACGAAGCCAAGCGCATCTCCCGCCGGATGAGCGAGGAATCCAACGTCCTGCTGAAGAATGAAAACGGCTTCCTCCCCTTCGGGAAGGAGGACGACATCGCCCTCATCGGCCACATGGGGGACAGCTGGTATATGGACTGGTACGGCGGGAAGCCCACCTATACCGTGACCCTGAAGGCCGGGCTGGAGAAAAAGCTGCGCCGCGCCGTCCCCTATGACAGCGGCCTGAACCTGGTGCGCTTCCGGGTCGGGGACAACTATCTGGGCGGCAGCCGCAGCCCCATGGACGGGGAGGCGGCGGAGCTGGTGCTGACAGACCGGCCCGAGGACGCCGTGGTGTTCGAGCAGTATAACTGGGGCTGCGGCTCGAATTTCCTCTATGCCCCCGCCTATGGGAAATACCTCACCGTGGGGGAGGACGGGAAGATCTCCCTCGCCTCCGACGATCCCTTCGCCTGGTATGTATATGACAGCTTCACCATCGGCACGGCGGACGCCCTGCCTACGCCGGACCCCAGGAACGCCAACAGCATCGAGCTGACGCGCTACTGGCTCGACGAGGAGGGAGGCGTCAAGCTCTACTGCTTCGGGGGCCGCAGCGTCTATCTGGAGGACGGAAAGCTGAAAACGGACCCCCTTACGCGGCTTCAGCCCGAATCCAACACCAAGGAGGGCGGCAATGACGCCGCCGCCTGGGTCCGCTCCGAAAAGGAAGCGGCCGTCCTCACCGCGGAGACGGTCTCCAGCGGCATCCAGCGGGCGAAGGCCCTGGCGAAAAAGGCGAAGAAGGTCATCGTGGCCCTGGGCTGCAACCCCGTGGTCAACGCCAAGGAGGAGATCGACCGCAGCACCATCGACATGATCCCCATGCAGGAGAAACTGGTGGAGGCGGTGTATGAGGCTAACCCCCATGTGGCCGTTGTGCTGCTCGCCAACTACCCCTATGCCATCAACTGGATGCAGGCCCACGTCCCGGCCATCCTGCTCAACGCCACCGGCTCCCAGGACCTGGGCAACGGCCTGGCGGCGGCCATTTTCGGCGAAGCCAATCCCGCGGGACGGCTCCCCATGACCTGGTACCGCAGCGACGCCGACCTGCCGCCCCTGGAGGATTACGACCTCATCCGCCATCCCAGGACCTACCGGTATTTCGACGGGCCGGTGCTCTACCCCTTCGGCTGGGGCCTGAGCTACGCTTCCTTCGATTACAGCGGCCTGCGCACGGAAAGGCGCGGGGACGGGGGGCTGACGGTCCGCGTAGAGGTCACGAACAGGGGCAGCGTGCCCGGCGACGAGGTGGCGCAGCTCTATCTGCGGCGGCTGTCCCCCGCGGAAACCGTACACCCCCTGCGGAAGCTCATCGGCTTTGAGCGCCTGCATGACCTGGCGCCGGGAGAAACGCGGGAAGTCCGGTTTGCCGTGGACCCCGGCGACCTGGAAATCTATATGGAAAGCGCGGGCAGGAAGCGCATCGAGCCCGGCAGGTATCAAATCTATGCCGGCGGCTCCTGCCTGGACGAGCGGGTCTGCGGGGAGATCACGCTGTGACGGCCGGAAAGGAAGGAACGGCGGGCATGCCCGCCCTGGCCCCCTGCCGGGACTACGCCCCGGAAACGGTGTATCAGGCGCTGGAGGCCGCCATTGCGGCCGCGGGTGGGCTGGACTGGGTAAAGCCCGGCATGCGCATCGGCGTCAAGCTCAACCTCTGCACCGCCAAAAAGCCGGAGGCCGCCGCAACGACCCACCCCGCGGCGGCGGCAGCGCTGACGAAAATGCTGACGGAGCGGGGAGCGGAGGTGGTGCTGGGGGACAGCCCCGGCGGTCCCTTCGCCGCGCCGCTGATCCACCGCCTGTATGAGGTCACGGGCCTGCAGCTCTGCCGGGAAGCGGGCGGTACGCTCAACGACGACTTCGGCTATACCGAGGTGGACTGCCCGGAGGGAAAGGCCCTGCGGCGCTTTGCCTGCGTGGACTGGCTGCGCGGCTGCGACGCCATCATCAACTTCTGCAAGCTGAAATCCCACGGCCTGATGGGCATGACAGCGGCAGTGAAGAACCTCTACGGCGCGATCCCCGGCACCTATAAGAGCGAATACCACTACCGCTATGAGGACCCCATGCGCTTTTCGGACATGCTGTTGGACCTGAACGAATACATAAGGCCCCGGCTGTGCCTGTGCGACGCGGTGGAGATCATGGAGGGCAACGGCCCCACCGCGGGGACGCCCCGGCACCTGGGCCTGATCCTGGCCGGCGAGGACCCCTACCGGCTGGACCGGCTCTGCGCCGCCCTGCTGGGCATAAAGGAGCGGGAGATCCCCTATCTGGAGGCCGCAAAGCGCCGGGGCCTGCTCTCCCCGGAGGAAGCGGAAATCGCGGCCCTTGCCGCGCCCTACGCCCTGAAGGACTTCCGCCGCTCCGGGGCGACGGCCTCCTGGTTCGCCCGCTCCGAGGAGGACAAGGGGCTGATGAAGCTGCTCAAAAGCGGCATGTATGTGATCTTCCGCTCCCGCCCGGCGGCGGGAAAGGACTGCGTCGGCTGCGGCAAGTGCGCAAGGGACTGCCCCGCCGCCGCCATCACCATGCGCAGGGGGCGGGCGGACATCGACCGGAGGAAATGCATCCGCTGCTTCTGCTGCCAGGAATTCTGCCCTACGGGGGCCATGAAGGTCCGGCGCTCCCTCGTGGCGAAGCTCGCCGGGCGGTGAATGACGAAAAAGGGACCGGGCGTCCTTGCCGGACGCCCGGTCCCTTTGGTTCAGATTCGGTTATACCCGGTGCTCCGCACGGGAAATGATGTCGTTCTGCATCTCCGTGGTCATATCCACGAAGTAGGCGGAGAAGCCGGCGATACGCACTACCAGATTGTGGTAATCCTCCGGATTCTTCTGGGCCTTCCGCAGAGTGTCGGCGTCCACCACGTTGTACTGGATCTCCATGCCGCCCTCGTCGAAGTAGGTGCGGGTCATGTATTCCAGCTTCCGTACCCCGTCGTCGGATTTGAGGGAGGTGGGATGGATCTTCAGATTCAGGGCCATGCCGTCCAGATAATGGCCGTGCTCGAACTTCACGGCGGACTCGAAGACGGAGGTGGGGCCGCAGGTATCCCGTCCCTGGCCGGGGCTGCAGGCGTCGGCGATGGGATCGCCGGTCTTGCGTCCGTCCGGGGTGGCCCAGGTGATCTCCCCCTGCACCACATGGTCGCTGGCCCCGAAGGTGCCGCACTTGTAGGTGGTGCAGCGGCAGGTGGAGAAGGCGCGGGTGATGTTGTAGTACAGGTCCATGACGTACTTCATCTCGTCGTCGGCATAGGGATCGTTGTTGCCGTAGTGGGGGACCTCCCGCAGGACCCGCTGGCGCAGGGCCTCGTGGCCCTCCCAGTTGTCCAGGATCGCCTGAAGGAATTCCCGGGCGGTGACGAGCTTCTTGTCATAGACCACATATTTCAGGGCGGTCAGGCTGTCGGCGGTGGTGGCGAGGCCCGTGGCGGTGCCGCCGTAGGAATTGTATTTCGCGCCGCCCTCAGACACGTCCTTGCCGGATTCCATGCAGCCCTCCGTGGAGATGGAGAGGTTGGGGAAGGGGAACAGGCGGGGATATTCGTGCTCCGTCAGGTTGTTCAGGGACGCGGACCAGGTGAGCATCCAGCGGCAGATCTTTTCAAAGGCGGCCCGGACGTCGTCCATGGTCTCCATATCGTAGAGATAGCCGGAGCGCACCTTCGCCGGGCACTGGGCCCCGTTGATGGGGTTGATGCCGTTGTTGATGGCCATGATGAGGGCGATGGCCCAGAAGATGCCGTTGTGGCCCATGGCGGAGCCGTTGGGCGCGGGATAGTCGTTGCCGAAGCCGGTGATCTCCTGGCAGCCGATGAAGGCGAAGTTGCGGGCGTCCTCCAGGGAGAAGCCCACCTCCTTCATGAGGGCGGGGATGATCACGTCGTCGTTCTGCAGCAGGGGCAGGCCCCCCACGCGGCAGGAGGCCGCCATGGCGCAGTCCCACATCTCCCTGGGGGTATTCTTGGTGACGCGCAGGGAAATGGTGGGGTCGTGAAGGTCCAGGCGGGCCAGGGTCTCCAGCACCATGTAGCTGACCGGATTCACCGCGTCCTCCCCGGTCTTGGGGTCGGTGCCGCCGATGGTGGTGTGCTGGAAGGAGTTGCCGATGCCGGCGGTCTGGGCGGTCTTGCCGAAGGAGCCGCCGTAGAAGGTGTTGATCTTCAGGAAGAAGCCGTCCACCAGCTCCTGGGCTTCCTCCAGGGTGATGGTCCCTTCCTCCAGCTCCTTTTTCAGATAGGGCCAGGTATATTGGTCGAAGCGGCCCAGGCTGATGACGCCGGGATCGTTGTCCGATTTCAGGAATACGTCGTACATGAGGGCCATCTGGCAGGCCTCCCAGAAGCTCCGGGGGGTCTCCGTGGCGATGTGGTCCAGGCTCGCGGCCCGGCTGAGGAACTCGGCCTTTTTCTCCGGCGTCTCCGCCTTTTCCGCCAGCTCCCGCGCCAGGTCGGCATAGCGCCGGGTCAGGGTGATGGCCCCGTCGCAGGCGACGGTGGCGGCCTTGTAGAACATATACTTGCCGATATCGTCCCCCATGATGTTGCCTTCATGTTCATCCAGCCAGTCCTGGGCCTTTTTCCGGATGGCCCCGTAGCCCTGGCGCAGGATGTTCTGATAGCCGGGGGTCAGGTGTCCGGGGGGCAGGTAGATGGGCCAGCCGCCGATCTTCCCGGAGGGATTGGCCTGGAGCACGAACAGCTCCTGCACCCCGTCGGGCAGCCAGTCCTGCGCGCCGAAGCCGCCCTCCAGCTCCGCCCGCTCCCTGGACAGCTCCCGCAGCTCCTTCACGTCCTCGGGGGAGATGGCCAGCTTCTGATGGGAATAAAGGGGGTCCTCGTCCGGCGCGTGATGCAGCCCGTCCGCCCAGATGGGCCAGGTGTTCTCGATGTCCACGCTGAGCCAGGCGGAACCGCCCGCGCCGCCCCAGCCCTTGTTGCCCAGGCCGCCGAAGAAATACTCATCCTCGTGGAGGTTCAGGGGCATCCGTTCCAGGACATAGAGGGAGATGTAGGGCTTCTGGAGCATAGGGGGGTACTTGATGTACTTTTTCTTCGCCTCCAGCTGCAGCCGCGTCTTCTCCGCGTCCGCCACGATCAGCCGGTCCCGCACCGCGTCCCGCAGCCGCGCGACCCGCTCGGTATAGGGTTTGAACTTATACATGGATGATCTCCTTTCCTGAGAGAGTCTGTGTTTATGATTGAATTGTACCCCATTCAGGCCGCCAGTGCAACACTCTCTTTTTCCCTCTTTTCGTTTTCCCGAAACTGCGCTATAATAGGATAAAGAAACAAACGAAGGAGGAGCGCCCATGGTGCGGGAATGCGCGCTGGAAACCCCGGCCTTTGCGCAGCTGTGGCGCATCTGGCGCGGCCTGGACGACCGGGCCGCGGCCTTCCGGGCCGCCGGGGGCCGGGTGGTGGGCTGCCTGGGCTGCGACGTGCCGGAGGAATACCTGCTGGCCGGGGGGCTGCTGCCCCTGCGCATCGCCCCGGACCCGGAGAGCGGCCTGGCGGCGGCGGATGAAGTCCTGGAAGCCTGCTTCGATCCCATGGCGCGCAGCCAGTTCGACCGCATCGTCCGCCGGGAGGAGCATAAGCCCTGGGATTATATCGCCGTGTCCAATTCCACGGACGTGCTGGTGCGCCTCTATCTCTATCTCCGGGAGCTGCGGCGCACGGAGAAGGACGCCCCGGTGCCGGACACGGCCTTCATCGACTGGCTCTTCACCCGCTCCCGGAAATTCCAGCTCTACAACGAAGCCCAGGCCGGCCTGTTCCGGAAAAAGGCGGAGGAATGGGCCGGAAAGCCCATCACGGACGGGGACGTGCGGGAGGCTGTCCACGTGCTCAACGGCCAGCGCGCCGCCCTGCGGCGCATCTCCGCCCTGCGCCTGGGGGAAAAGCCCAGGGTAACGGGCACGGAGGCCCTCGTCATCACCGGCGCGGGCTTTTACATGGACCGGGCAGAGCACCGGAACCTGGTAAACGACGTCGCGGACGCGGCGGCAGCCTGGCCGCCCCTCACGGGACCGCGGCTCTATTTCAGCGGCACGGAGCAGTACGGAAGCGAAGTCTATGAAGCCCTGGAAGCGGATGGGGCGGTGATCGTGGCGGAGGACCAGGACTGCGGCATGCGCTGGTACGAGGGGGACACGGACCCCGAGCTGCCCCCGGAAAAGGCTGTCGCCCGCCGCTATATGCTCCGCAGTCCCTCCCCCAAAAAGGCCACCGTGGCGGAGCGGACGGAGGCCCTCTGCCGGGCCGCCGGGGAAGCGAAGGTACAGGGCGCGGCGGTATGCATGAATCAGTTCGAGGAAGCCGCCAGCTGGGATTTCCCGGAGGAAAAGCGGGCTCTGGAGGCCCTGGGCATCCGGGCGGCGGAATTCTGCAAGCTGCCCTATCCCCCCGCCCGCGACCCGGCGCTGAAAGCGCGCCTGCGGGACTTTGCCGGGAGCCTGAGAGGAGGGACGGCGGATGGCTGATGAGCTGCGGAAGGAAGTCCCCAGGGCGGTGAAGACCCTGGCGGCGGCGAAGGAATCCGGCGCTTACCAGAAGGAATGGTTCCGCTCCCTCCACGCCCGCGCAGCGGCGGGGGAGGATTTCGCCTATCTCAATGCGGACGTGCCCATGGAGATTTTCCGGGCCATGGACATCCCCTTCTGCGTGAACCAGTGGTGGGCGGCCATCTGCTCGGCCAAGCGCATGACCCCCCGGTATGTGGAGCTGCTGGGCAAGGTGGGCTACCGGGACGACCTGTGCTCCTATTGCAGCGCGGTGCTGGGAGAGAGCATGGACCCCGAGGACGCTTCTCTCGGCCCCTGGGGAGGCCTGCCCCGGCCCACCATGGCGGTCACCCGCCTCACCTGCGACTGTCAGGCGAAGATTTTCGGCCTGTTCGCCCGGAACTACGGGGCGGAGCTCTACCGCATGGAGAACACCCTGCCCAGGACCGTGCCGGAAAACTGGTGGGAGCTGGCCCCGGACCGCTGGGAGGAGCTCTACGACCCCGACCGGCTGGACCTGGCGGTGGAGGAGCTGAAGGAGCTCATCGCCTGGCTGGAACGGAAGACCGGGCGGATGTTCGACAACGACCGCTTCCTGCGGGTCATGGCCCTGGTGAACGAGCAGGAGGGCTGGTACCGCAGGACCCGGGACCTGATCGCAGCCGCGCCGAAGGCCCCGGTGACGGTGGTGGACACCATCAACGCCACCATGCAGGCCCAGTGGCAGCGGGGCACGGAGTGGGCCGCGGGCCACGCCCGGCGGATGTACGAGGAGATCAAGGCCCTGGCGGACGCGGGACACGCGGCGGCGCCCAATGAGAAATACCGGCTCATGTGGCTGGGCCGGGGCATCTGGCACGATTTCGCCTTTTATCAGAATTTCGAGGAAACCTACGGCGCGGTCTTCGTCTGGAGCATGTATCTCGCCATGGGAGCGGACGCCTATATCCGCAACGGCTTCGAGAAGGACCCCCTGCGGGCCCTGGCCGCCCGGTATATCGGCATGGAGGATTTCCTCCACATGCCTCCCTGGAACAGCGCCTGGTTCGTGCACGAGGCAAAGCGCAGCCGCATCGACGGCGCGGTCTACATGGCCCCCGCCAACTGCATGCAGGCGGTGGAGGGTTCCAGCTTCATCGTGAAGGCCCTGGAAAAGGCGGGCATCCCTGTCCTCCTGTTCCGGGGGGACCCGGTGGACGACCGGAAATGGAACCGGGAGAACATGACGGAGCTGGTGGGCAAATTCATCGAGGAACGGATCATAGGAGGGAAAACGCCATGAGGGGACCCCTGACGGGAGTGAAGGTGCTGGACATGACCCAGTTTGAGGCGGGCACCGTCTGCACGGAGACCCTGGCCTGGATGGGCGCGGAGGTCTGGAAGATCGAACGGCCCGTGCGGGGGGAGCAGGGCAGATACAGCTTCGTTTCCCCGGACAAGGACGGCTTCGGCTTCATCCTGCTGAACATGAACAAGGAATCCGTCACCTGCAACGCCAAGACCCCGGAGGGCCGCGAGCTGCTGAAAAAGCTGGCGGCGAAGGCGGACGTGTTCGTGGAAAACATGGGCCCCGGCAGCGTGGAGCGCCTGGGCCTGGGCTGGGACGTGCTGAAGGAGCTGAATCCCCGCCTCATCTATACCCAGATGAAGGGCTTCGGCATGGACGGCCCCTATGCGGATTATCCCGCCTTCGCCCCCATCGGCCAGTCCACCGGCGGCGTGCCCGCCATGACGGGCTTTGAGGACGGCATCCCCTGCCAGCCGGGGGTGAACGTGGGGGATTCCGGCATGGGCTATATGACCGCCCTCAGCATCTGCGCCGCCCTGTTCCAGCGGGAGCATACGGGGCAGGGCCAGCGCATCGAGGTGGACATGCAGGACACCTGCGTCTGCTTCGGCCGGGCCAACTGGGAGCCCTATTACTTCGCCGGGGGCAAGACGCCCAAGCGGGTGGGCAACGGCATGCCCATGGAGAACGTGGCCCCGGCGGGGATGTATCCCTGCAAGCCTTTCGGCTACAACGACTATGTGCACATCTACTGCTCCCGCCACCCGGGCAGCACCCAGTTCGAGCAGCTGTGCAGGATCATCGGCCACGAGGAGCTGCTGGCAGACCCCCGGATGAAGACCCCCCAATCCCGCTACCTGGTGAGGGATGAGCTGGACGCCATCATTTCGGAGTGGACCGGGCAGCACACGAAGCAGGAGGCCATGGACATTCTCTGCAAGGCGGATATCCCCGCCGGGGCGGTGCTGGACATGGACGACCTGACGAAGGACCCCTATCTCCGCAGCCGGGGCACCATGGTGGAGATCGACCACCCGGAGCGGGGAAAGCTGGTGGTGCCGGGCTTTGCCCCCAAGATGAGCGGCAACGACCTGGAATACAAATGCTCCCCCAGGCTGGGCGAGCACAACGAAAAGATCTACGGCGGCCTCCTGGGCCTGACGGAGGCGGAAATGGAAGCCCTGAAGGCCGGGGGGGTCATCTGAAGCGGATCAGCGCATACCATGAGAATACCAAAATAAACATACAGAAAGGAAAGGAAACCATGGACGAAAAGAAATTTGACCTGCGGAAAGCACAGGAGGCCCTGGCGGAGAAGACCTATATCCTGACGGAGGAAGCGAAGAAGAACTCCAAGTTCGGCAAGCTGGTCTTTGAATTCCCCCAGGAGCGCAACGAGGTGGTGGCCGAGGGCGACCCGGAGGATTTCGTGGTCAAGCCTCAGGCCTATTTCCGCGGCGCCAGCCAGATCCCCGGCTCGGAATTCAACCAGAGCTACCAGATCTTCGTGAAGCCCTTCTTCCTGGACCGCATCCAGCACCGCCACGTGAAGGATGAATTCCTGGTGTTCCTGGGCGCATCCTTCCCCAATGTCTTCGATTTCGACGCCAGGATCGAGTTCACCCTGGGCAAGGGCGACGAGGCGGAGACCTACGTCATCACCAAGCCCACCATCATCCGCATCCCCGCCGGCGTGTATCACTGTCCCCTGAACTTCAAGGAGGTCAACAAGCCGGTGCTGTTCCTGGCCACCCTGTTCACCCCCATGTTCGGCGGCGTCTACGACCTGCCCGACGGCAAGACCATGGAGATGTACTACAACGGCCCGGTGCCCTGCAAGTACAATCCCGACAAGAAGTGCGATTCCTGCGGCAAGTGCCTGCAGGAGAGCTGGGAAAACAAATAAGCCTCCCGCAAAGCGAAGACAGAGGGGGCGCTGCAAAATGCAGCGCCCCCAGTGATATGCCCGCTTCGCAGGCGTGATATCCCGCTTCGCGGGATGAAATACGGCCCAGGGCCGTGTGATATCGTGCCCTTTGGGCACGGTTAAGGTATCCCCTTCGGGGATGATTCATCATTTGCAGCTGTTGTGCAGCCCCGCGTGCGGAATGCCGAAAGGTAAAGGAACGTTCGCCGCGGCTGACGGGGGCGCTGCAAAATGCAGCGCCCCCAGTGATATGCCCGCTTCGCAGGCGTGATATCCCGCTTCGCGGGGTGAAATACGGCCCAGGGCCGTGTGATATCGTGCCCTTTGGGCACGGTTAAGGTATCCCCTTCGGGGATGATTCATCATTTGCGGCTGTTGTGCAGCCCCGCGTGCGGAATGCCGAAAGGTAAAGGAACGTTCGCTGCAGAGGCCGAAGGGTGCGCTGCATTCTGCAGCGCCCCCTTTCTTTCCGCTCTATCGTTTTTCGTCGGGGTGCGCGTCGTAATAGGCCTTTTTATCCGCGTACATGATGGCGTCGGCCTGGCGGAAGGCGTGTTGGATGTCCGTCGTACCGTCGGACCAGACGGCGCCGACGGCGAAGCTGACGATGCCCTGCTTCCGCGTGGCTTCCCGCAGCCGCTCCACCTTCCGCGCAAAGGCCTCCCGGGTGATGTCGGTGGCGATGACGACAAATTCGTCGCCGCCCGTGCGGTACAGGTCGCCGTCATAGAAGTATTTCCGCAAAATCTCCGCAGCGCTCATCAGCAGCCTGTCGCCGGCGTCGTGCCCTTCGGAATCGTTCACCGTTTTCAGCCCGTTCAGGTCCAGATTGACCAGGCCGAAGGGGATCGGCAAAGCGCTCTGCATGAGCTTCTTCGTGCGCTGGATCATGGCGTTGCGGTTGTTGAGGCCCGTGAGCGCGTCCGTATGGCTCATTTCATCCAGGCGCTTGAGCAGGATCTCGTTGTAGATCTCCGTTCCCAGGAAAAAGCTCATGAGCTCCGCCAGCTCGCGGACGTCCGTGGTCTTGTCGGGATCGAAATTGCAGAGGTAGAGATAGCCGATGCGCTCATGCTCATGCCGCAGGGGGATCAGCATCAGGGTCTCCACCCCGTAAGCCCGCAGGCGGCGGACCCAGGTGGGGTTCCGCTCCTCCAGCGCGCGCATCTCCTCCGGCGTCGTCACCACCAGGGAATTGCTGTGGCCGATCATTTCATCCCAGGAGCACAGGACCTCATAGGTGACGACGGCCTTGTCCGGGTCCTCCTCCGGCGCCTGATAATCCTCCGGGATATGGATGACGATCCGGTTGCAGTAGTTGATGGCCTGCCGGTTTTCATGGTCCGACAGCAGGATGCGCACATTGAATGCGCCGCTGAGCTCCATCAGGTCCTGCACCACCTGGCCCACCCGGTCCTGCAGGTCGCCGGTCCCGCTCAGGAGGGTAATGGCGCTGCGCAGCACGGCGCCGGCGGTGTGGATGGAAACGGCGGCCATGCGCTCCCGGTTCCGCACCTCGGAAATCTCCAGGATGAACTGGCAGTAGCCGACGTCCTCCCGGTCCGAATGGAGGGGGATGAGCTGCAGGTCGGCCCACAGGTCCTCCACCTTGGACTGCACATAGGTGTGGATCTGCTGCCGGAGGAAAGCGCAGCGGAAGCAGGAATATTCAAACTGCTGCACCTTGGGCACCAGCTCGCTGTAGAGCATGCCGTTGCGGAAGCTTCCGCCCATGGCTTCCTTGTATTCCCGGTTCGCGCAGACGATGCGCACCTCGCCGGGGGTCCCGTCGGGGTTCTTTTTCACGGAAAGGACGGCGCAGGGCTTGATCAGCTGGTCCGTCATGGCCTGGAAAACATCCTCCCGGACCGCCGGAGAAGCGCGGAATGCCGTCTCCCCTTCCTTATTGCCGGCGTCCGCGGCCGGCTTCCTGTTTTCCGTTTCCCGTTCCACGGCGGAGGTCTCTCCTTTCTTCATATGCTCTTGTCCTCCTCCGGCAAGGGCTCGGCCTTGGCGTAGAGGTAGCCCTGATAGCAGTCGCAGCCGATCTCGTGGAGGGCGGCGCGCTGCTCCTCCGTTTCCACATATTCGGCCAGCACCGTCAGATGCAGCGTGGCGGCCAGCTGCGTGAGGGACAGGATGATCTCCCGGCAGTTCCGATGGGTGAACAGGCCCTTGACCAGGGACCCGTCCAGCTTGATGAAGTCGAACAGGCTCTCCTTCAGATAGTTCAGGGAGGTCTGGCCCATGGAGAAATCGTCGATGGCAAGGCTGAGGCCCAGGGAGCGGAAGGCCCGGAGGGCCTGGGTCGTGCTCTCGTCGAAGGCCAGGGTGGCCTGTTCCGTGACCTCCAGACAGAGGTTTTTCCCGGCAAAGCCGTATTTTTCATCCATCTGCCGGCAGAACTGGAGGAAGCGGGGCGTCACCACCGTGGTGCCGGTCACGTTCACGCTCACCTTGATGCCCTGCCCGTATTTCCGCAGCACCCTGGGCCAGTCCTTCAGGGCCTGCTGCAGCACCGTCTCCTCCAGCTTGGGAAGGAAGCCCCCCTCCTCCGCCAGCTTGATCACCAGCGGCGGGTAGACCATCCCATAGACCGGGTGCTTCCAGCGCAGCAGCGCCTCCACGCCGATGCAGTGCCCGTCATAGTGATGCTGGGCCTGATAGAACAGGGTGACCCCGTCCTGGATGCTGTGTTCCAGGTCGGCGCAGAGGTTTTTGGCGAATTCCCCGTGGACGTTATTCTGGTCCAGCAGGCGGAAGCCGGTGCTGAAGCTCTGCTCATTCTCCCGGAAGTAGGACACAAAGGCGTCGTATTCCCTCCGGTAATTCTCCTCGTCCTGCCGTTCCAGCAGGCGCATAAAGGGCAGGTAGATCATCACGCCCACGGCGATGTTCACGACCTGCAGCAGGCTCCCCGCCAGAGAGCCTGTGGCATGGAAGCCCCCCAGGAGGACGGGCGTCGTCCACTCCACCGCCCCCGTGATGACCGGGACCAGGCCGGAGGCGATGGCGAGATAGGCCAGGGTGTAGCACACCAGGGGAACGCAGATGAAGGGGATCAGCAGAATGGGGTTGTAGATGATGGGCAGGCCGAAGACCATCAGCTCGTTGATGTTGAAAAGCATGGGAAGCGCCGCCGCCAGGCCCAGCCCCCGGCGCGCCCGGCTGCGGGAGAAAAGCAGGATGGCGAGGAGCAGGCAAATGGCCGCGCCGCATCCGCCCATGAGGACGAAGCAATCAAAAAACTCCTTGGTAAGGATCGCCGTCGGCGCCTGGCCCGCTTCGACGGCCGCCTGGTTGGCCGCCAGCCCCGGGGCGAAATAGGTCTGCATCACGTCCTCCAGGGTGTCGCTGCCGTGGATGCCGAAGAACCAGAGGAGGGAGGAGAGCAGGACGAAGAAGAAGCCCTTCGTAAACCCGTTTTTCCCGATGGAGAACAGCCTGTCGAAGGCCAGGATCAGAAGCTCCCGGAAGGAATCCACGGGGAACAGGCGGACAATGAGCATATTGAAGACAGCAAAGACCAGGGTGGTGAACAGGATGGGGAAAATGGAGAACATCATCAGGTTGAATTCCTGGTCTGCGCCGGTGGAATAATAGCGCCGGCGGCGGGAGGTGAAGGCCCGGTGGAAGCGGAGGTAGAGCAGGGTGGCGACGATGCTGGTGAGGATGGCGAGGAACATGGATTTGGGGCCGACGCTGGCCGTTCCGAAGCCGGGCTGATAGGCCCCCGCCAGGATGAAAAAGGACATGAGGGAGGCCATCACGGCGCCGATATCGGTGGCGGCGTCCATCGTCATGGCATTCTCCTTGAGGCGGACGTAGGCGCGGCTGATGAAAATGGTCATATAAATGCTGAGCATGCCGAAGGTGGCGCTGTAGACGAAGTCCAGAAAGGCCGGCCAGAGGCCCCCGGCAAAGGAGGAGATGAAGGTCTGATAGGCGACGGCGGGGAAGGTTTTCAGGACGAGGGCGAAAGCGCCGATGATGAGGACCGGCGTGATGTTCACAAGGCCGCTGCAGATGGCCCGGACGGCGGTCAGCTGCTCCGCTTTTTTGATGACATGATTCAGTCTGTGCGTCTTTCCCGGACTGTTTTTCATGGTTCTCACCTTCGTCTAAAAGTTCTCATAACTTTCCAATTTACTATATCAAACGGGGAAATGCGATTCAACAAAAAGTTGCGGCCGACGCCCCGAAAAATCAAGAAACTTTTTTTCGCGGGAGGTAGCATCTGCGGCGCATTGCAGCTATAATGGTAAGGGAATGCAAACCGAGGCCCGTCTGCGGGCAGAGCCTGCCCGGGAGCATCGGCCTTTGACGGATAGAGAAGGTAGAAAGAACATGACAGAAAAGCGGGGACGCCATCCCCATGGCTGGTATATTCTCAGCATCATCCTCATTCTGGCGGCGGTCCTGGTGATCTTCACCCTCAGCCGCTGGGAGCTGCGCGTGACCCTTCGGGGCGAGGCGGTAACCACCGCGGAATACGGGGAAATATGGCAGGACCCCGGCGCGGAGGCGCACTTCGGCGGGGCGCATGTCCCGAAGCTCTTTCCCGCGCCGCCGGTCTCCTCCCGCGGCACGGTGAACACCCTTGCCCTGGGGGACTACCAGGTCCAGTATTCCGCTTCCTTCCTCTGGTTTTCCGCCGGCGCGACGCGGACGGTCCGCGTGGTGGACACCACGCCGCCGGAGATCACCCTGTATGCTTCGCCCGGCAGCTATACCCTGCCGGGAGGCGTCTATGAGGAGGAGGGCTATCTCGCCTGGGACAGCCTGGACGGGGACCTGACGGACCGGGTGGAGCGCCGGGAGGAAAACGGCAAGGTGATCTACCGTGTGACGGACGCCGCCGGCAACACCGCCCGGGCGGAGCGGCAGATCGTCTACGACGACCCCATCCCTCCCATCCTCACCCTGCTGGGGGGCGACCATATCACCCTGCCCTACGGCGAAGCTTATACGGAACCCGGCTATACCGCCATGGACAACATGGACGGGGACCTCACCGCCTTCGTCACCGTCGCCGGGGCGCTGTACCCCAACGTCGCCGGGGACTATGAGCTGCACTACACCGTGGAGGACAGCTGGCACAACCGCTCGGAGGTCATCCGCACCGTCACCGTGACGCCCAAGCCCGCGGGCGTCGTCTACCTGACCTTCGACGACGGTCCCAGCAAATATACCCAGGACCTGCTGGATATCCTGGACAAATACGGCGTGAAGGTCACCTTTTTCGTGGTGAATTACGGCTATAACGACGTCATCGGGAAGGAGGCCGCCGCCGGGCACGCCGTGGGCGTGCACAGCGCCACCCACGACTATCATGAGATCTATGCCAGCGAGGAGGCCTACTTCGACGATCTCCAGAAGATGAACGACATCATTTATAAGCAGACCGGGAAGTATGCCGACATCATCCGCTTCCCCGGCGGCAGCTCCAACACCATCAGCAAATTCAATCCCGGCATCATGACCCGGCTGACCCAGGCGGTGGTGGATCGGGGCTACCAGTATTTCGACTGGAACGTGAGCAGCGAGGACGCCGGGGGCACCACCGACCCGGACGAGGTGTATCAAAACGTCATCGACGGCATCTCCCGCCACGAGACCAGCGTGGTCCTCATGCACGACAGCAAGAGCCATACGGTAGAGGCCATCGAGCGCATCCTGATCTGGTGCCTGGATAACGGCTATGAGCTGCGCACCCTCAACAAGGACTGCTACGCCGCCCACCACGGCGTGAGCAACTGATACGGCAAGGAATGATACGGCGGAGACGGCCCGGGAAGGGCCGTCTCCGCCGTTTTTATGCCTTTTTCGTTATGGCCTCAGCAGCCGATGTTCCGGGCCGCCGTCCAAGCTTCGCTGGTGGTGGCCATGAGGTTGCGGGCCCTGAGGCAGTCGCCGATCTGATAGAATTCCGCGGCGCAGAAGCGGAGGGCGTCCGCCTCGTCCCAGCGGGGCGTCATGCCCAGGGCGTTGATCACGGTCTCGCAGGGGATGAAGCGCTCGTCCTCGTCCACGCGGACCCGGACGCCGTCGGACAGGATCGCGTCGGCCCTGGCGCCGTATTCCACCGTGAGGTCATACTTTTTCAGCTGGGCGGCATAGGTGCCCGCCGTGCCCGCGGCCTCCGAAGCGCTGCGCGCTTCCAGGATGCGCACCTCCCTGCCCAGGGAGGCCAGGTAGATGGCCAGCTCCAGGCCGGTGGTCCCCGCGCCGAGAATGACGCTCTTGCCCCTGGCGAGGGAAGCGTCTGTGAAGACCTCCACGGCGGTCTTCACCTTTTCGCTGTCCAGGCCGGGGATGGGCGGCGTCGCCGTGACGGCCCCCAGGGCGGCCACGATGGCGTCGGGTCTGATCTCCGCGCAGAGCTCCGGGGTGACGGGGGTATTGAGGCGCACCTCCACCCCCAGCTTCTCCAGCATATACTTCTGCCGCTCGATATAATCGCCGATGCGCTGCTTGAAGGGGACGTCCTTTTCGCAGAGGAGCACGCCCCCCAGCTCGCTGCCCTTCTCGCAGAGGATGACCTCATGCCCGATGCCCCGGGCAGTGATGGCCGCCTGCATGCCGGCGACGCCGCCCCCGGCCACCAGCACCTTCCGGAGGCTCAGGGGCTGGGGCGGCCTGGCGGCCTCCCGCTCCTTGCCGGAGGAGGGGTTGATGGCGCAGAACAGCCGCCCGTCCTGGTAATCCTGGCCCACGCACTTGAAGCAGCGCAGGCACTTCCGGGCTTCCTTTTCCCGGCCGGATTTCGCCTTGATGGGCAGGTCCGGGTCGCAGATGAGGCCCCGGGCCATCTCCACGATGTCCGCCTTGCCGGAGGCGACGATCTCCTCCAGCACGTCCAGGGAGGTGAGCGCGCCGATGGTGGCGACATAGGACTTTTTCACATGCTTCTTGATCTCGGCGGCGTACTTGACGTTCATCCCTTCCTCCTGGAAGATGCCGGGATGGGTGTGGAAATCCGTGCCCGGTGAGAACAGGTTGCCGCAGGAGACGTGGATGATGTCCGCGTGGCCGTCCAGCTGTTTGGCGATCTCCACGCCCTCCTCGATGCCGTAGCCGCCTTCAAAGGCCTCGCTGCCGCTGATGCGCACCTCCACGGGGAAATCCCGCCCGCAGCGCCTGTGGATCTCGTCGATGACCGCCACGGTGAAGCGGCAGCGGTTCTCCGGATTCCCGCCCCACTTGTCCGTCCGCCGGTTGGAATTGGGGCAGTGGAACTGATGCAGCAGCCAGCCGTGCCCGGCGTGGACCGTCACCATGCCGAAGCCCCGGCCTTTGGCGTATTCCGCGGCGGAGGCATAGGTGTCGATGACATGGAGGATCTCCTCCTCCGTCATGGCCCGGCACTTGACGCGGCTGTCGTAGGGGTGCGGGCCCTCGCTGGGGCTGAGGACCATCATGCGCCCGGGCTCGTCGCTTTGGATCCGGCCGGTCTTCTGCAGCTCGATGGTGGCCACCGCCCCGTTCCGGGTGATGGCGTCGGCCAGCTTCCCCAGGGCTTCCTTGTTCCACTTGCGCTCCGAGAGATTGGGGACCTCATAGCTGTTGGGGGAACCGACGCCCTCGTCGTCGATGTTGCATTCCCCGATGTTCACGGAGGCGCAGCCGCCCTTGGCCTTCCGCTCGAAATAGGCGATGTAGTCGTCCGTGGGGACCCGGTCGGGGGTCAGGTCGTAGAGCCCGGTGGGGGCGGAGAAGAAGCGGTTGCGGAACACCGTGTTCCCGATGCGCAGGGGCTGGAGGATGTGTGCGTATTTCATGCCGTTTTCCATGTGCATTCTCCTTCTTTTCAAGTTGTTTTTCCATATGGTACCAGCTTTCCGCTCCCTTGGCAAGCCCCGGGGCATACGACGGCAAATTTGCACATTTGCATAGCCTCGGCGACCTTTCTGTGTTAGAATGGTTTCAAAAGAATCCTGACATGCAGAAAGGAGGCGCGGATCCATGGGGCTCATCAAAGCGACGGCGGCAGCCCTGTCCGGGACCATGGAGGACATCTGGAAGGAGATGTTCCTCTGCGAATCCCTCCCGCCGGATATCCTGATGCGCCGGGGCGTGAAGCACGTTTCCAACCGCAGCGCCAACACCGGCGGGGACGCCAACACCATCACCCACGGCTCCGTCATCGTGGTGGCGGACGGCCAGTGCGCCCTGGTGGTGAACGGGGGCAAGGTGGTGGACTACTGCATCGAGCCGGGGGAATACACCTTCCAGGACCCGAAGCACGTTCCCGGTCTGGGCGGCCTGCTGTCGGAGGTCGGGCAGCGTATCTCCTTCGGCGGCGATCCCCCGCCGAAGCTGCAGCGGGTCTACTACGTCAACATGAAGGAAAGCACGGGAAACGTTTTCCGGTCGGATATCCCCGTGGGAATAAAGATCATCGGCTCCGCGCCCGTCACCGGGATCGTCACCGTGAGCGGGATGTATTCCTATCGCATCAAGGACCCCGCCCTGTTCTACCGGCTGCTGGCGGGGAACGTGGCGGGCTCCTACACCCGGAAGGAGCTGACCGGGCAGATCACCTCTGAGCTGCTTACCGCCCTGGGCCCCGTGATGGAAAGCCTGGGCGTCGAGGGCAGCTATCCCTCCGATCTCCCCGCCTATACGGAGAAGCTGTCGAAGGCGCTGAAGGAAGCCGTCGCCGAGGGCTGGATCGGCCGGCACGGGCTGGAGCTTTTCTCCGTCGCCGTCAGCGTCCTCTCGGTGGAGGGCATGGGCGGCATCGCCCGCATGCAGGCCGCCGCCGGACTGCTGGGCAGCGGCGCGCCCCCGGCGAAAAAGGAAACCCCGCGGGAAGCCTGGACCTGCGTCTGCGGCGGCGAATCCACGGGGGCCTTCTGCCCCCGCTGCGGCCGGGCGCGGAAATGGACCTGCTCCTGCGCTGCGGAAAACCTGGGGCGCTTCTGCGTGAATTGCGGCAAGCCCCGGCCCTGAGCTTGCCGGACGCGGCGGAGCGTGCTATAATGAGCACTGTCATTGAGTAAAACAAAAAAGAGGGGTGAAACGCATGGACGAGGCGATGCGGGAGATCATGCGCAGGCGCTGGGAATTTGCGGCGGCCTGCGGCGACGAAGTGAACAAGGCGATCCCCCTGTATGAAGACCCCACCCGCTACCCGGTGGAGGAGCTGGTGGCCCTGTTCCTGCTCCAGCAGGAGATGATGGACGCTCCGCCGGACAAGCGTGCGGAGCTGAAGGCGCAGTTTTCGGAAAAGCGCAGAAGCATCCGCCTCCTGCCTGACGCGCCGGAGCGCATCTACCTCTGGCCGGAGGGGAAGATGCCCATACAGACGGACTACAGGGAAAACCCCGGCTGGCGCAACGACCACGAGCCGGATTTCAAGCCCTATCTGCTGGAAATGCTCCTGCCGGCGGAAACGCGGCCCGTCGGCGCGGTAGTCACCATCGCCGGGGGCTCCCACGGGGCGGGCACCATCAACGAATGCTATCAGATCGGCCTGGAATTCAATGCCCTGGGCTACCAGTGCTTCATCCTCCAGTGCCGGCCCAACGGCTGCCCCTGGAACGAATATGAGACCGGGGCCGACGCGGCCCGGGCCCTGCGCATCCTCCGCTCCCGCGCGGAGCAGTACCGCATCCGGCCGGACAACATCGCCATGGCGGGCTTCTCCAACGGAGGCATCACCATTGACTTCTGCATCGAGCATTTCTCCGGGGCTAAGCGGGTGAAGGATGCTTTCCCGGACTATGCGCCCGACGCACTGGACGCGCTGGACGGCGGCCCGGACGCCTATCTCTGCATCTACGGCGCCCGTCACGCCGGGACGCCCTACGACTATACCGGCGTCCGGTATCCCCCCACCTTCTTCGCCGTGGGACGGCTGGACTCCTGCATGGACAACCTCCACGCCCTTTATCCCGACCTGCTGGCCCGCGGCGTGCCCATGGAGGTGCACACCTTCGCCGGGCACCCCCACGGCTACGCCGGCTGGAAGATCATCGACGGGAAGGGCAACCCCAATTTCGACCTCTGGGTGACCCACGCCGACGCTTTTCTCCGGGACGTATTCAAGAAAGATGAATCATAAAATACAGTGAAAGGAAGCGAGATCGATGCTGGCAAAAGAACTTCTCGACAAGCTGCAGCTCCACGGCAGGACCCTCTTTGACGAGGACAGGCAGGCTCTTTTCTTCAACTGGACCTGCGCCGGTTTCACCGTCGTCTTCAACGGTTCGACCCTGAAAGGGCGCTTTACCGCCATGGGGGACAAGGGCCCCGCCTTCCCCGGCATGCCGGAGCCCAAGCCGGACTACCCCTTCTTCGGCGTGGTGGCCGACGGGGGCGAGCTGGAACGGCGCACGGAGTGCGCCGAGGGAGAAGCCTGGTACACCCTCTATGAGGGCGAAAAGGGACAGCACAGCCTGCGGGTGGTGAAGCTCAGCGAGAACGCCCGGGGGAAGCTGGGCCTTCTGGAGCTGGAGACCGACGGGGAATTCCTGGCTGCTCCGAAAAACACGAAGCCCGTCATCGAAGTGGTGGGCGACTCCATCACCTGCGCCTTCGGCAACGAATCGGAGGGCAACTCCATGGAATTCAAGACCAGCGAGGAGAACGGCTGGATGTCCTATGCCGCCCTGGCCGCCCGGGAGTTGGGCTGCGAATGGAGCCTCGTCTGCGAAAGCGGCATCGCCGCCAGCAAGCCGAAGCAGTCCTTCTTCATGCAGGCCCACGCCATGGACGATATCTACGCCTACACCGACGAGCTCTATGACAAGCGCCGGGGCGCTTCGCTCACCCCCTGGGACTTCGCCGCGAACCCCGTCGACGTCGTGGTGATCAACCTGGGCACCAACGACGCCACCCCCATCCGCTTCTCTCAGGACCCCTTCGTCATCCCCGAGCTGGAGGACCATTTCCAGGAGAAGTTCCGGGGCCTTATCGAGCAGATCCGCCGCCTCAACGGGCCCAAGCCCTGGATCGTCTGCTCCCTGGGCAGCATGGACTACTTCCTCTTTGACCGGATCGTCGCCGCGGTGAACGAATACAAGGCCGCCGCCGGGGATGAAAAGGTCTTCGCCTTCAAGTATCTCCCCATGAACAACATGTCCGAGGGTACCGGCGGTGGCGGCCACCCCTCCATGAAGAGCCACCTGCGCATGGGCAAGGAGCTGGCCTTCCGTCTGCGCCCCTATCTGGGGAAGTAACCGGCCCGCGCAGCGGGGCTGCGGCGCGGCCGACGGGTTATTTTGTGCGAAAAGCTTACAGGGCACAGCCTGACCGGCTGTGCCCTGTAATGCGTATAGTCAACGCGTATAACGCATATCCAACGCATATCCAACGCGCAATTACGCGTTGGCTGCGATGGCTGCGCGTTGGATTGCGCGTTGGCCGTTTTTTCGCTCATTCTTCCCCAAGGAGCACCAGGCAGTCCCCCGGCTCCAGCAGCAGGGGAACGTCGTCGTCCAGCACGCGGAAAGCGGCGTCCTTCGTCCGGATGCCCAGGGGGATGTAGCCGTAGGCATAGACGCGGCTGCGCAGCTCCCGCACCGGCATGCGCTCCCCGGCGACGCCGAATTCGGCGGCGGGCTTCAGATAAATCTCGCAGCCCTTTTCATCCAGCAGTTCATTGAACAGGCTCAGCCGCCGGGGGTCCTCCGCCACCTGGGCCAGCATCATGGAGGACAGGTCGGAGGCCACCACGATATCCTCCGCGCCGCTTTCGCTGATGAGCTTCCGGTTGTTTTCGCAGCGCATTTCCGCCGTGATGGTAAAGCCCAGGCCCCGCCGTTTCTTCAGGTTGCGGAGGCGCATGATCTGCATCAGGGTCCCGGTGTCCGCCGCCTCCTCCCCCTTTTTTCGGTCGGAGAGGACGATCAGATGGGCGGCGTTCTCCACCAGCTCCGCCAGGGTCTCCTCCCCGTCCGTGCTGCGGTAGTCCGGCACGAGCGCCGGGGAAGCATGCGCCTCCCCGGAGAGATACTCGTCGAAATCCGCGGGGGTGATCCCCGCCAGGCGGATGCGTCCGATGCGGTCCGGCAGTTCCCGGATGACCGTGGCGGCGGAGGCGTTCAGGCCGAAGATCACCACCTCCGGGATGGGCGGCGCCGGCGGCAGGGGCTCCCGCGCCGGGCGCTTCACCTTTCCCCGGTCCTCCAGCTTCGCGTCCCCCGGCTTTTCCTCAAACACCGCCAGCAGGTCCCCGTGGGTGATCACGGCATCCGGCGGCGGATTCAGCAGCACCCTGCCCTCCCGGTAAAGGCCGACGGCGACGGCGTTGTTCACGGATAGGAGCGCTTTCCAGAAGGGCATGCCGATCAGCTCCGGCATCCCTTCAAAATAGAATTCATAGCCCTCAAAATCGATGATGTCCAGAAACGCCTCAAAAATGCCGGGCTGGGTGGCGGCGTGGGCGATGATGCGGGCAACCACGCTGCCCGTGTGGAGCAGGGAGACCTCCTGCCGGGGCAGCAGATCATCCGGGAAGTCCGAGGCGTCCGCGTCCACCGCCGTGACGATCTTCGGCTTCCGTTTTTCCTTCTTCAGGAGGGCGTTCACCGCCAGATACGCCTTGACGGTCCTCCCCGCCTCCCGCGTGTAGATGATCACGGTACCGGCGTCGCCGATGGCGCAGCAGCTGAGCTCCGCGGCGATCTCCGGGCTCGCGTTGATCGCCACCAGGCGGATGTTTTTGGGAATTTTGACGTTGGTGCGGATGGTCTGCTCCATCTCCACCCGCTCCAGCTTTTCCACCACCGCGATGGTGCGCTTCTTCCCGCCGGCGGCGTTCACGAGCTGCCGCAGCAGGGCATATTCGCCGGGCCGGAAGCCCAGGACCACCACGTGGCCCTCCTCCAGAAGCTCCGGGTTTTCCGTCTGGAGCGCCAGGAGCTTGCCCCGCATGGAGGTGGAAAAGATGCCGATGAGCATGCCGGTGAAGACGATACCCGTGAGGCCCAGCAGCGTATAAAGGATGATATGGCCCACGGAGCCGGAATCGGAGGCGGGAAAGGTGGTGCTCATGGCCGCCCGCAGATTATCCCAGAACAGGGCCAGGACGCTCTTTCCCTCCTCCTGCTGGCCAAACACCACCACCAGCAGGGTCACCACCGCCGCCATGAACAGCACCACGGCCAAAAGCAACTTGACCATGCTGGAGGTCCCCTTCGCCATATGGAGCTCCAGCCAGTAGCGGAAGCGTTTGCGCAAGCCGGTTTTCTTCAAATCCTGTCCCCGCAAATCAGTACTGGGTCAGCGTGTAGAACCACTCGATCTTGCCCGCGGAGCACTCGAACCGGATGCAGATCGTTTTGCCGAGCTCCTTGGTCCTGTCGGGGATGGGACCGCTGAGGACCATGGTCCCGTTCATGTCGCCGGTGAGGAAGTTCGTGTTGGATTCTCCCGGCCAATAGCTCTTTTCCCCGTCGGGACCTTTGAGATAGCCCCCGAATCCGTCGGAAATGCTGATGGCACCTGCAGGCGCGGTGCACCGCTTGCCATCGTTTTTTTCGCCATGGAAATTGGCAACCCGATAGTTGACCTCCAGGGTGATCTCGCCCCCTGCAGGGATCATAGTGGGCGGCGTGTCGCAGCCGAACACAAGGTCGGCATAGGTATATTCGTTGCCGTAGCTCCAGCGGTAGAGATACTGCATCCACTCCTTGCCGTCCTTCTGGCCCGCATAGGAATACTGATAGGTATCCGGGTAAACGGTATCGTCCACGATGACCTTCATGTCGGTAAAGACCCAGTAGTAGCCCTGCGGAGGCTTCTCGCCCAGATAGATCGTCCTCGTCTCGCCGTCATAGTCCACTTCCTTGCCCAGGGCCTTGCCGATGGCCCGGATCGGCAGATAGGTGGTGCCGTTGTAGTTGGCGATCTCCACGGGGTTGCCGTGCACGTCTTCGGGCTGGACGGTCTGCCCGTCCACCACGAGGGTATAGCCCCCCACCAGCACGTCCCAGGTCTGCCAGACGCCGCTCGCGCCCAGGACCGGGAGCGCCAGGGCGACCACCAGGACCACCGCCAGCACGCCCACCAGGAAGGATTTCCAATGGAATCTGCTTTTCATGTCGCGCCTCCTTGTCTCATGTTTTCCGATGTCTGTATTTCACAATGGGATAATATCTCTTCAATTCTACTAAGGGAGCGGATTTCTGTCAAGCGACGCGGGCGTTACCGGCTGTCTTCGGTGTCCTGAGGGGCGAAATAGTGGGCCTGGGCATAGGCGAAACGCTCCTCAAAGCGGGCGATGGCCTCTCTCACGATCTTTTTCGCGGGGAAAAAGAGGTCGTAGGCGTGGAACCAGCCGGGATACACGTCGAGCTCCGCCTCCACCCCCGCTTCCCGCAGACGGCGGACATAGTCCGCAGTCTCGCAGTAAAAGGGCTCGATATCCCCCACAAAGGTATAGCAGGGCGGGAGGCCGCGGTAATCCGTCCGGCGGGCGGGGGCGGCATAGCAGGAGACGAGGTCCGTGCCCCAGGCCTCCCGCAGATAGCGCTTCCAGGCCTTGTGATTGCGCTTCGTGTTCCAGTTGGGGGCGTGATTATCCGCGGAGGAGGGAGTGTCCCGGTCGTCCAGCATGGGATACAGGGGCATCTGAAAGGCGATGTTCACTTCCCCCCGGTCATGGGCCAGCATGCACAGGGCTGCGGCCATGCCGCCCCCGGCGCTCTCTCCGCCCACCATGAGCTGGTCCGGCCGGAAGCCGATCTCCTCCGCGTGTTCTTTCATATAGAGGAGCGCCGCGTAGCAGTCCTGCAGGGCGGCGGGATAGGGGTGCTTTTTGGACAGGCGGTAATCCGGGGAAACCAGGATCGATCCGTATTTCACCACCAGAGAGAGGGCCCTGGTGGCAAACACATCCTTGGCGGAGCCGGACTGGTAGCCGCCCCCGTGGACCCAGAGGACGCCCGAAGGCTTTTCCCCGCCCATGCTCCGGGGACGGAGGATCAGGAGGCGGATGCTGTGATCCCCCACGGGGATCGTTCGCTTTTCCACATGAAACAGATGCTTTGCCATACCGCGCCCTCAAAAGAAGAAGTGCTTTTCCAGCGCGTGGCGGAGGGGCCGGATCATGCCCGACAGGAGCAGGAACAGGCCCACCACGCCGAAAACGGCCAGGGAAAAGAGGCTCCAGCGGAACATCGCCGTGCCGAAGGTGAGGTGCTCGAACAGCTCCACCAGCACGGTAAAGCCCCCCAGCAGAATGAGGAAACCGCCGAAAATATAGAATTTGCCATGGCGGACATATTTCAGAAGGCAGATCAGCGCCGTCGCCAGGAGGCAGCTCATGAGCTGCACGGGCAGGGCGAAGCTGAGATACCAGCTTCCCCCGGTTTTCAGGCAGATCAGCAGCGTAAACAGGGAAGCGGCGGCAAAGTCCACGGGGACGAACACCTCGCTTCGGGGCTCCCGGAACCAGCCGGGCAGGATCGCAACGATATAAAACAGCAAAATGCCGCCCACGGCATAGCTGCCCCAGCGCAGCGCGCCGTAGAGCCGGAAGCAGACGATCATCACCACGGCCAGGGCGATCACGCAGACCACCGTCATGGCGGCGGCCCCCGCCAGGCCCGATTCCCGGGTGTGCCGGGGGAGACTGTCGGGATAGAGCTCCTCCTTTTTGTTTTCATCGGGATTCCATACCGGCGTCCCGCACAGGGGGCAGCCGGAAACCCCCTCCTGCAGCTTCACGCCGCATTTCACACAGTACATAGCCTATCTCCTGTCGTTCGTCTCGATATCCACCGGCAGCCCCAGTTCCACCAGAGCGGAAAAGAACCGGCGCTCCAGCTCCGATTCCCGGATGTTGCGGATCATGTTGATGCAGGTCTTCTCCCCGAAGCTGACCACGGAGCAGTTGTTGGGGTAGCTCCGCTGGGGGCCGATGATGAATTCCAGCCGCTTCACCAGGGGACGCATGGGCTCCGGCAGCTCCATCCGGCCCAGGTTGGAGATGCACAGGCTGCCGCCCCCCTCCCCGCTCTGCCGGTAGACCAGGTCCATGACCAGGTCCTTGAGGAAGACCGGGGCCAGGCGCAGGGCCGTGAGCTGCTGGGGAAGCACGTTGGCCGCGATCATGCCCGCCATATTCTGCCGGGTAGCCTCGGCGCTGAGGCGGTGCCACACCAGCCGGCACAGCTCCTCCAGGGTGTAATCGCCGAAGCGGGGGTCCGCGCCGATGTTGAGCACCAGGGAAAAATTCCGCAGGGTCCGGCTGCCGAACAGCCGCCGCAGGTCCACCGGGATGGTGATCTTCACCGGGCGCTGCCGTTTTTTCCGGCGCTTCAGGTCCTGCATGCCGATGATGCTTTGGGCCATGACCGCGGCCAGGAAGGCCGTGACCGACACCCCGTACCGGTGCGCCAGGGCCAGCAGCGCCTTCGTGTCCACGACGCCCGTGGTGAGGTGCCGGTAGCCGCCTCCCTCCCGGGTTCCCCGCAGATGATAGGACTTTGCCTCCCGCCGGGAGGCCGCCGCTGGCGCGGCGTGCTTCAGGAAGCTGTCCTCCAGCTCCTCCGGCTCCGGCGTCTCCGCGAGGGAACGGACCGTGTCGTCCTTGGGGACGTCCAGCCCGTAGCGCAGCTCCAGATACCGGGCCGTCAGGCTGCACAGGAACACGCTGCCGCCGTGCCCGTCGGTGAGGGCGTGGAAAAATTCCGCCGCGATGCGGTTTTTATAATACAGGATGCGCAGGCAGCTGCGGCGCAGCTCCCGGCGGCTCATGAAGGTGAGGGGATAGGCGAAGTCCGGCTGCACGGTCACCGGGGGGCTTTCCTCCAGATAATACCAGAAAAAGCCCTTGCGCAGCCCCACGAAAAAGGAGGGGAACCGGGCCCGCATCTCCTCCGCGGCCTTTTGCAGCAGCGCCGGGTCCACGTCTTCGGTCAGGGTCGCCGAGAGGCGGAAGCCGTTGGACCAGTCCCGCCGGGCGATGGCCGGAAAAATGAGCGCGGCCGTATCCAGCCGATACCAGTTTTTCTGCATGACGGTCCTTTCTTGGAAAAAAGATAACGCCGGAGTCACGGGCTCCATGCTAACACAGGCCGCAAAGCTCTGTCAACAGGCCGCCGGACCTCCGGCAAAAAAGCACCCCGGCGCAAAGCGCGCCGGGATGCCGCTGCAAACGAAGCGAAAAATCACACGTCCACGCCGCCGTCCACGCGGAGGAGCTGGCCGTCGATGAAGCTGGAATCCGTGGTAGCCAGGAAAAGGGCCACGGTGGCGATCTCGCTGCCCTCGCCCACGCGCTTGAGGGCGGTGCGCTGGATCATGGGGCCGAAAGCGTCCTCGCCGCCCACGCTGTCCAGCATGGCGGTGCGGATGGCGCCCGGGCAGATGCCGTTGACATGGATCTCGGGGGCCAGCTCATTGGCCATGGCCTTGGTGAGACCCACCATGGCATGCTTGCTGGTGACATAGCCCACGAAGCCCCAGTGCGCGGCCCAGCCAACGATGGAAGCCACGTTGATGATGTGGCAGCCGCCCTTGGCCTTCATGATGGGAGCGACCTTCTGGGAGAGCAGCAGGGCGCTGGTGACATTCACGTTGATGGCGGTCAGGAACTCTTCGGGGGTGATATCGGAAAACTGAGCCAGGGAGAGCATCCCGGCGTTGTTCATCAGGATATCCACGGTGCCGTAGGCGGCCATGGTGGCGTCAAAGATCTTCTGGGGGGCGGTCAGATCGCTGGTGTCGGCGATGACGCAGATGGCTTCGCCGCCCTCGGCCTTGATCTTGTCCACGACGGCCTGCGCCCGCTCGGCATTGCGGCCCGTGACGACGACCTTGGCGCCTTCCTTGGCGAAGAGATAGGCGGTCTCGCGGCCCATGCCGGAGGTGGAACCGGTGATGATGGCAACTTTTCCGTCAAGCTTACCCATGTTTTGTTTCCTCCAAATCTTATTCAATTTCGGCGGTTTCGCTCCCGCCGTTTTCATCTGTGCGAATTGTAGCATGAAACGGATGCGCTGCACAATTCGCAGCCTCCACAAATCGGCGGCGGAAAATCGCAAAGATTCCGTCAAGCCGCAAAAAAAGGATGAAAAATCGCCGCACTTCTAGTATAATAAGAGCGAATACGACATACACGGAGGCGTTGGCCCTTGTCCCTGGGAGATAAAAAGCTGTTCCTGCTGGATATGGACGGCACGATCTACCTCTCCGAAACGCTTTTCGACGGTGCGGCGGAATTCCTGCAGACCGTGAAGGACCTGGGGGGAAGGTGGATCTTCCTCACCAACAACTCCTCCCGGGGGACGGAAGCCTATATCGCCAAGCTGCGGCGCATGGGCGTCGAGACGGCCCCGGAGGACTACCTCACCTCCGCCGACGCCGCCATCCCCTATCTCCGCAGCCTGGGGGAGGACCGGTGCTGGTATGTCTGCGGCACTTCTTCCCTCAAGGGCCAGCTTCGCGCCGCCGGCGTCACCGTGGCGGACAGCCGGGAGGCGGCGGAGGGCGTGCTTCTCGGATATGACACGGAGCTCACCTACGGGAAGCTGGAGGACTGCTGCATCCTGCTGGGGCGGGACATCCCCTATGTGGCGACCCACCCGGATATGGTCTGCCCCACCTGGTTCGGCAGCGCGCCGGACTGCGGCAGCGTCACGGAGATGCTGCGGACCTGCACCGGCCGCAGCCCCCGCGTCATCGGCAAGCCCAAACCGGACATGGCGCTCCTTGCCATGGAGAGAGCCGGCGCGAGCCCGGCGGAGACCTGCCTTATGGGGGACCGGGTCTATACCGACATTGCCTGCGGCGTGAATGCGGGCATCGACACCATTTTCGTCCTCTCCGGGGAGGGGACGCGGGAGGATATGGAGAAATACGGCGTCGCGCCCACCTGGGTCTATCCGGACGTGGCGGCGGTGCTGCGCGATTTGAAAAGGGAGCACGGCATATGAAACTCAATTACAAACGCACCATCTGCGTGGGCTTCGCCTTTTTCCTGATCAGCGCCTTCTGGCAGGCCTACGACACCATCGTTCCCCTGATCCTCACCAACAAATTCGGCCTGAGCCAGACCGTCAGCGGCGTCATCATGGCTCTGGACAATGTGCTGGCCCTCTTTATGCTGCCCCTTTTCGGCGCCATTTCCGACCGGAGCCGCAGCCGCTTCGGCCGCCGGACCCCCTTCATCGTGGTGGGCACGGTGATCGCCGCGTTGGCGTTCGTCCTGCTTTCCTTCGCGGACAACGCCCAGCTGAAGGCGCTGGGCGGCGTCGCCCGGATCGACGATCCTTCGGCCCTCTCCGCCATCTATGAGGCGGAAGGGCAGGAAACCCTTCTCACCCCAGACGGAGAGAAATTCGTGCTGGCGGAAAAATTCACCGAGGCGGAATTCGCCTCCATCCAAAGCCAGCTCGTCAGCGGGGAAAAGACCGTCACCAACCCGGACTACACCAACTACGTCGTGCCCGCCCGCCGGGCCTACGCCGCCGCGGCGACCGCCCGGCACAAGGGGCCCGTCATCCTGTTCATCGTCCTGCTTCTGATCGTGCTGGTGAGCATGGCGGTGTTCCGCAGCCCCGCCGTGGCCCTGATGCCGGACGTGACCATCAAGCCCCTGCGCAGCAAGGCAAACGCCGTCATCAACCTCATGGGTTCCTTCGGCGGCATTCTGGTGCTGGGCCTGGGCATCGTCTTCGCCACCAGCAGCATCCGCAATTCCCTTATGAGCTACACGGGCTTCTTCGCCGTCATCGCCCTGATCATGGTGCTGGCCCTGGCCGCTTTCCTGCTGACGGTGCGGGAACCCAGGTTCGCGCGGGAAATGGAGGAGGACAGCCGCCGGTATGGGCTGACGGAGGAAGCGGAGGACAAGGGGAGCGGCCGCAGGCTCTCCGGCCCGGAAAAACGGAGCCTCGTGTTTCTGCTGCTGAGCATCGTTCTCTGGTTCTTCGGCTACAACGCCGTCACCAGCAAGTATTCCGTCTATGCCGCCAATATCCTCCACAAGGACTATAACCTGACCATCATCATCGCCCAGGCCGCCGCCATCATCTCCTATCTGCCCGTGGGCATCGTGGCCAGCAGAGCGGGACGGAAAAAGACCATCCTGGCGGGCGTCGTGATGCTGGCCGTGGCCTTCGCCGCCGCCGCCTTCATGCGGGGCGACAGTCCCACGCTGCTGATGAACGTCTGCTTCGCACTGGCGGGCGTCGGCTGGGCCACCATCAACGTCAACTCTTTCCCCATGGTGGTGGAGATGGCCTCCGGCTCCGACGTGGGCAAGTACACCGGCTTCTACTACACCGCCAGCATGGCCGCCCAGGTGGCGACCCCCATGATCTCCGGCTTCCTCATGGACAAGCTGGGCATGACGGTCCTGTTCCCCTATGCCGCCGTCTTCGTGGTGCTGGCCTTCCTCACCATGCTGGCCGTCCGCCACGGCGACAGCAGGCCTGAAGCCAAAAAGGGCCTGGAGGCCCTGGATGTGGACGATTGATGATGATGCATATCGTTTTGGAGATTCTTCTTGCGCTTGTCCTGCTTTTCTGCCTCTGGGTGCTGCTTCTCCGCTGCCGCCGCAGCGGCCGGGGCTGGGAGAAGCTGCTGGGCCGGCGCTATGCCCACCGGGGCTGGCACGACAAGCCCGCCATTCCGGAAAACTCCATGCCCGCCTTCCGCCGGGCCCTGGAACGAGGCTGGGGCGCGGAGCTGGACGTGCACCTTCTGCGGGACGCCACCCTGGCCGTGTTCCACGATTCGGAGCTCCGGCGCTGCACCGGCGCGGCGGGGAACATCGAGGATCTGGACCGGGCGGGCCTGGCCTTGCTCCGGCTGGAGGGCACGGAGGAGCCGGTGCCCCTGTTCGACGAGGTCCTGGCGCTGTTTGAGGGAAAGGCCCCCCTGATCATCGAGCTGAAATCCCACGACAATAACCACAAGGCCCTGACGGAGGCGGTAATCGCCCGGCTGGACCGGTATGGCGGGGACTTCTGCGTGGAATCCTTTGACCCCCGGGTGCTCCGCGTGCTTCGGAAGGAGCGGCCGAACATCCTCCGGGGCCAGCTGAGCATGGATTTTCGCCCCGGCGGAGAGCCGCTGCCGGGCTGGCAGCGCTTTGCGCTGCGAAACCTGCTGATGAACTTCCTCACGGTCCCGGATTTTATCGCCTACCGCTTCGAGGACCGGCAGTGCGCCGCCCTGCGGCTATGCCGCAGCCTATGGGGCGCGAAGGAAGCCAGCTGGACCCTCCGCAGCATGCACGACCTGGAGGCGGCGGAAAAAGCGGGCTCCATGCCCATCTTTGAATGCTTCGATCCCGGCGAATGACCGCCGGCTTCCTTTTCACTGACGCATGCGCCGACGGCGCAAGGACGCGCCGGGCCGCGGCCCGGCTTGCTTGGAGGTAATACTATGGCAAAACAGGCACCCATCGTTTGTTTGAAATGCGGCAAGTCCATCAGCCAGCCGGTGAAATTCTGCCCCTACTGCGCCGCCGCTCTGCCCGGCACGGAGGATGACGAAGCCGCCCAGGAGCAGGAACACGGCTACTGGGATTTCTATGGAGCTGCCCCGGAGGGGGAGGCGCCGAAGGAAGGGCCCGTGGGGAAGCGCGGCTGGCTGCGCTTCATCGCCGCCTGCGTTTTTGTGGCCGCCTGCGCCCTGGGCATGGCCCTCAACGGCTGGAGCTGGGGCTTCCGCTGGACGCGGGCCTCCCTCATCTGGGCCGTCGGCGCCGGCATTGCCATCCTTCTGTTCATCATCTCTTTCTTCTTCAAAAAACCGGAATGAAAGGGCAGCCCCATGGATGAACTGAAAGCGAGCTTTGCCGGCAACCTGATCCGGCTGCGCACCGCCGCGGGCATGACCCAGGCGGAGCTGGGAGAAGCGCTGCACTACACCGACAAGGCCGTATCCAAATGGGAGCGGGCGGAGTCCGTGCCGGACGCCTGGGTGCTGACGGAGCTGGGGCGCATCTTCGGCGTCACGGTGGACCAGCTCCTGAGCGCCAACACCCACTGGTCGCCGCCCCCCACCCTGCGCACGGAGAAGGAGACCTACAGCCGCCTCTTTATCCTGCTGAGCAGCATCGCCGCGGTATGGACCCTCTGCATGGTGGAATTCGTGGTGGTATGGATCGTGCTGGGCGCCATCCAGTGGATCGTCTTCGTGGCGGCGGTACCCCTGTCCCTCATCGTCCTTCTGGTCTTCAATTCCGTCTGGTTCAAGGGCCGGGGCAACATGTTCATCGTCATGGCCCTGGTGCTGAGCCTGGTGCTGCTCATCTACCTGATGCTGCTGAAATACAACATCTGGCAGGTCTTCCTCATCCTGGCCCCGGCGGAGGTCCTGGTGTTTTTGGCCTTTCAGATCCGCCATCACAGCCTGAAAAAGCGGGATTCTACCCCCGGTAGAGAGGGAAACGAGCCGTAGAGCGCCCGTTTCCGACGGTAGCTTGCCTTTTTCCCGCCCCATAACGTACACTTGCCACAGCAATCGAAAGGAGACCGCTATGGCAAGTTTTGTTTTGAGCTGCTGCTCCACCGCCGACCTGACGAAGGCACATTTTGAAGAAAGAGACATCCATTATATCTGCTTCCACTACTGGCTGAACGGGGTGGAGCATCCCGATGACCTGGGGCAGACCATCCCCTTCCCGGACTTTTACCGGGCCATGGCCGAGGGAGCCGACACCAAGACCAGCCAGATCAATATTTCGGAATACCTGGAGTATTTCGAGGGCTTCCTCTCTCAGGGGCTGGACGTGCTCCACATCACCCTCTCCTCCGGCATTTCGGGGACCTATAATTCCGCCTCCGACGCGGCCAACATCTGCCGGGAGCGCTTCCCGGAGCGGAAGATCTATGTCGTGGACTCCCTGGGGGCCTCCTCCGGCTACGGCCTTATTATGGACGCCCTGGCGGACAAGCGGGACGAGGGCCTGGGCATCGACGAACTGCGCGCCTGGGCGGAGCAGAACCGGCTGCGCCTGAACCACTGGTTCTTCTCCACGGACCTGAGCTTCTATGTGAAGGGCGGCCGCATCTCCAAGGCGGCGGGCCTGTTCGGCGGCATCCTGGGCATTTGCCCTCTGCTGGATATGGACGCCCAGGGCCGCCTGATCCCCCGTTTGAAGATCCCCGGCAAGAAGCGGGTCATCAAGGAGATCGTGAAGAAGATGGAGGAATGCGCCGAGGGCGGGCTCCAGTACGGCGGCAAGTGCTATATCAGCCAGTCGGAATGCATGGAGGACGCCCGCGCCGTGGCGGACCTGATCGAGGAGCGCTTCCAGAAGCTCTGCGGCAGGGTGGAGATCAACTACGTGGGCAATCTCATCGGCAGCCACACCGGCCCCGGCACCGTCGCCCTGTTTTTCTGGGGGAAGGAACGGACGTAAGCAAAAGGAGGATGCATTCATGGGCAATTTCGGTCTGGACATTCCCTGGACGCTGATCGAACCGGCGGACCCCTCCGGCTCCGACATGGTGGACGTGGGCGGGGTCAAGCGAAAATGGCTGGACGTGCCTTACGCCGCACAGTCCCCCAGCCAGGTGCTGGACATCTATCTCCCGGAGGAGGGGGACGGTCCCTTCCCCACCTATATCTTTATCCACGGCGGCGCGTTCATCGCGGGGGATAAGCAGGACGTGCAGTTCCTTCTGGCCGCGGACGGCGTCAACCGGGGCTATGCGGTGGTCAGCGTGGAATACCGGAAGGGGTTTGAGAGCAAAGCGCCCAACGCCCTCTGCGACGTGAAGGCCGCCCTCCGCTTCCTGCGGGCGCACGCGGCGGAATACCGCCTGGACCCCGAACGCTTCGCCCTGGGCGGGGACAGCGCCGGGGCCTACTACGCCGTGTTTGCCGCCGCCACCGCCGCTATCCCCGCCTTTGACGGGCCGGAGCCGGTCTTCCCTTCGGAATCCGGAGAAGTGAAGGCCGTCGTGGCACAGTGCGGCTGCTATGACCTGCTGCGCCTTGCCCCGCCGCCGGAGGCGGAGGCCGCCGCGCCCAAGGAATTCGTCCCCGGCACCATTCCGGCCAATCTGATGACCATCTACATCGGCGCAAATCCCCGCCTCTTCCCGGACTTTGCCGCCTGGCTCAATCCCATCACCTATATCACCGGGGACTTTCCCCCCACGCTGGTGCAGGTGGGCAAGGCAGACGCCGTAGTGCCCTGCACGGAATCGGAGAAGCTGGCCGCCGTCATCGGGGAGCGCTGCGGGGAAGACAGGGTAAGGCTGGAGGTTTTCGACGGCTGGAATCACTGCGCCCTCAACCACATCGTGACCAAGGACTGGTTTATGATGGCCAATATGGACCGGGTCTTCGGTTTCCTGGACGAAGTGCTGTAGGCCACGAACCGCGGCCGGAAGGAAAGTTCACCCCGCCTGCCGGCTCTGGCAGGCGGGGTGACGCTCATCGGAAATCCCGCTTATTCCTTTTTCTCCGCTTTCTCCGCCATTTCCTTCTCCAGGGCCAGGCGGAAGCACTTGCCGCAGTAGGTGCATTTCTTGCCGGGGGTCAGACGGCAGGTGCCCATCGTCTCCGGTCCGCCGTAGATGAATTCATAGCTGCCGTCTTCCTTCTGCCGGCGCACCACCCGGCCGCAGGTGCCCGCCAGGTAGACCGCCTGGAACATGACGGGCCTGCCCACGCGGACGAATTCCATGGGACAGTGCCAGTAGCCGGCGGGGATGCGGACGATGGTGGGCTTGGTGATGGTGAAGAACTCCATATGGTCCGCGTCCTCCCCCAGCCAGAGAGTGATCTCCGCGTCGAACTCCTCGGGGTGATACAGGTCCCCGTTCATGAAGACCAGGTATTCCTCCTCCCGGTGGAAGTGGGCCTCCCGCTCCCAGCAGATGGGCTCCATGATGAGCTGCCAGCCCGCGTTGTACTGGGCGCCGGGGATCTCCTCCTCGCCCCGGAAGTACAGCTGGGGGGAATAGCACCAGCTTCCCCAGCTGGTGTGCTCCACCTTCATCTCGTGCACCAGCGGCGCAAATTTCTTTTCTTCTGCCATGATCGTTTCCTCCCATTTCGGAAAAGGCCTCCGCGGTTCCCGGCGGGATCGCGGAGGCCCTTCCGTTATTTTGCCTGGTTTGCGGGGCTTCCGCCGCCCCGCGGGGGGTTCAGACCCGCTCCGTATCCACGATGGCGGAGGAGCCGGCGTCGCAGTAGATGATGGCGCCCACATTGCCGCGGGCCGCCGGGGTGACCATGAAGGCCAGCGTCGCGCCCACGTCCATGGGCTGCATCAGGTCCCGCTGAAAATAGACGGTGGGCATGGGCTGGGCCATGGTGGCCGTCTCAAAGAGGGGACCCGTCTTCATATCGGGGATGATGGTGGTGTCCACCCCGCCGGGGGCCACGGCGTTGATGACCACGCCCCGCGCCGCCCAGGAGGCGGAAACGCGGCGCACCCAGCGGGCCAGGGCAAATTTGCTGGACACATAGACGGTCTGCGCTGCGTTTTCCGGGGAGACGCTGTCCATGAAAGCGCAGATGCGCTCCTCATCCCCGCAGTCGGTCAGCAGCTGGTCCACGAAATACTTGGTCCGCTCCGTGTAGGCCACGGTGGCGGAGATGGTCACGGCGACGGTCCCCTTCTTTTTCTCCAGCAGGTCATACAGCCCCTGCACGACGGCGACGACGCCGAAATAGTTGACGCGCAGCACATAGGAGACGGGCTTTCCCGGCATCCCGGCGACGCCCGCATTGGCGATCAGGGCGTCGATCCCGTCGGGATAGCGCTCGCGCACTTCCCGCAGGACGGTCTCCCGCCCCTCCGCCGTGCCGATGTCGGCCCGGATATCGCCGCTGCTGCGGGCCGCGGTGCAGACCTCCCAGCCCTGCGCCCGGAGGCAGTCGGCGGCGCACGCGCCGATGCCCTTGGTTCCGCCGATCACGATCGCGATCATAATACCACCCTCCTTACGCCGGACAGACGGTGAGCTTTCGGATCAGCCCATCCCCGTCCAGTTCCTCGATGCGCAGGCGCGCGAACACAAAGGGGCCCTCGTACGCGCCGAAATAGCTTCCCGTCCACTCATCCTCCGCCACGGGAGAGGCGGCCTCGAAGCGGCCCTGGACAAAGCGGTTGCGGAAGAACATCTCCACCGCCTCCCGGCCGTAGACAAAGTAGCCCTGCTTCCCGTTCAGCAGCGGGCAGTAGTCGAAATAGCGGCAGTCCCGGCTGAAAAGGGCGGCCATGCCCCGATAATCCCCCCGGCACAGGGCTTCCAGCAGTTTTTCAACCACGGCTCAGCCCTCCTTCCTTTCCGTTGTATTTATATACTGCATATTATACATGGCTCCGACGCCCATCGCAAGCCAAAAGAATGGTATGATTTGACAGGGCCGGACCGCCGTTGTAGAATACAGCGTGAAGCCGCACAAGGAGGCGCAGAATGAACATCTGCCTGCTGAACGATTCCTTCCCGCCGGTGATCGACGGGGTGGTCAACGTGGTGATGAACTATGCCGATTATCTGGTCCGGGACCGTCAGGCGGCGGTCGTGGTGGGCACGCCCCGCTATCCCGGCGCGGACTACGGCCAGTATCCTTATCCGGTGGTGGCCTACCCCAGCCTGGACACCGCCGGCGTCGCCAGCGGCTACCGGGCGGGCAACCCCTTCGGGGGGAAGGCTCTGGCGGAGCTGGCCGCTTTTGGGCCGGACATCATCCATTCCCACTGCCCCGCCTCCTCCACCGTCATCGCCCGGCTCCTCCGGGAGGAGACGGCTGCGCCGGTGGTCTTCACCTATCACACGAAATATGACATCGACATCCGCCGGGTGGTCCGCCTGAAGCTGGCGGCCAAAGAGGCCATCGCCGTCATGGTGAGCAACATCGAAGCCTGCGACGAGGTCTGGACCGTCAGCCGCGGCGCGGGAGAGAGCCTCAGGGCCCTGGGCTTTTCGGGGGATTACCGGGTGATGCCCAACGGGGTGGATTTTCCCCGCGGCCGGGTGGCGCAGGACCGGATCTCCCAGGCCACGGCGGGCTATGATCTGCCCGAAAACGTGCCGCTGTTCCTGTTCGTGGGCCGCATGATGACCTATAAAGGCCTGCCCCTGATCCTGGAAGCGCTGAAGAAGCTCTCCGACAGGGGCGTGGATTTCCGCATGGTCTTCATCGGCAAGGGCCCGGACAAGGAGGCCCTGGAGACGCAGGCCCGTGCCCTGGGTCTGATGGGCGCCCCCGGCGGGGACAGGTGCTTTTTCACCGGCCCCATCTATGACCGGGACGTCCTGCGGGCCTGGAACAGCCGGGCAAACCTGTTCCTTTTCCCCTCCACCTTCGACACCAACGGCCTGGTGGTCCGGGAAGCGGCCGCCTGCGGCCTTGCCAGCGTTCTGATCAAGGGCTCCTGCGCCGCGGAGGGCGTCACGGACGGCCATAACGGCTTCACCATCGAGGAATCGCCGGAGGCGCTGGCGGCCCTGCTGGAAAAGGTATCCGGGGACCTGGGATATCTGCGGCAGGTGGGAGACAACGCCATGGAAGAACTGTATCTCTCCTGGCAGGACTGCGTGGCCCTGGCTTACGAACGGTATCAGGGCGTTCTGGAGGACAAGCGGCGGGGTCTGCTGCCCGCCCGAAAGAAGCTGCCCGCGGACCGGCTGGTGGCCCTCACCGCGAAGACCATGGAGGAGCGGGCGCGGCGCAGGCGGATATACAGGGAGCTGTTCCGGGATTTCCGGGAGACGGCGGTGGGCATGATGGAGAACATCCAGGAGGCGGAGGAGACGGCGGAGCATTTTCTGGATCAGCTTTCGGCGGACCTGCACCGGGGCTTCGGAAAGGGCCGGAAGGGATAAAGCGATGGAGCAGTTCGATTTTCGGCGCATGGCCTTTTATCAGATCTGGATCCGCAGCTTTTTAGACGGGAACGGAGACGGCATCGGGGACCTCTACGGGGTCTATGACAAGCTGGAGTATATCGCCTCCCTGGGGGTGGACGGCATCTGGTTCAGCCCCATCTATCCCTCTCCCAACGCGGATTACGGCTACGATATTTCGAATTACCGGGATATCCACCCGGACTACGGCACCCTGGAACAGTTCCGAAAGGTGCTGGACCGCGCCCACAGCCTGGGCCTCCGGGTCATCATGGACCTGGTGATCAACCACACCTCGGACGAGCACCCCTGGTTCCTGGAGAGCCGGAAAAGCCGGGACAATCCCTACAGCGACTACTACATCTGGCGGGACCCCAAATGGAAGGGAGAAGCAAGGCTGCCCCCCAACAACTGGTACAGCCAGTTCGAGGGGCTGGCCTGGGAATACTGCCCGGAACGGGAGCAGTATTACCTCCACGTCTTTGCCAAAAAGCAGCCGGACCTGAACATGGACAACCCCAGGGTGCGGGAGGAAGTCAAGGGCGTCATGCGCTTCTGGCTGGATATGGGGGTGGACGGCTTCCGGGAGGACGTGATCACCTTCATCTCCAAGCACCCCCAGCTGCCGGACGGGCTCCCCTTCGTGCCGGTCATCAACGGCATGCCCTTCTACAAGGACGGCCCCAACCTCATGGCCTATCTCCGGGAATTCCGGGCGGTGGCAAAGGAATACGGGGCGCTGCAGATCGGGGAGGCGCCCATGACCCCCGTCAGGACCGCCCTTACCTATCTCACGGGGGAGGACCGGGTGCTGGACATGATGATCCAGTTCGACACCATGATGGCGGACTGCTTCATGACGGAATTCATCCACCATCCCTTTTCCCTGCCCAAGCTCAAGCGGGCCTTTTCCCGCTGGCAGTACGCCCTGGCCGGGAAGGGCTGGAACGCCCTGTATCTGGAGAACCACGACCATCCCCGGGTCATCAGCCGCTACGGCAGCGAGGAATATCGGCGGGAATCCGGCACCATGCTGGCGGCAGCCTACCTTTTCCAGCGGGGGACGCCCTTTATCTATCAGGGCCAGGAGCTGGGCATGACCAACATCCGCCTGGGCTCCATCGAGGAATATCAGGATGTGGCGACCATCAACGCCTATCACGGCTTCCGCCGCCGTCAGCCGGAGGAAAAGCGCCTCCGGCACGTCCATCTGGCCTCCCGGGATTCCGCCCGGACGCCCGTGCAGTGGTCCGGCGGGGAAAACGCCGGCTTCTCCCCCGTGAAGCCCTGGTTTGCCGTGAACCCCAACTACAGGGAGGTCAACGCGGAGAAGGAGGAGGCGGACCCGGAGAGCATCCTCAATTTCTACCGGCGCTGTCTGCGCCTGCGCAGGGAAAGCGACACGCTGCTGTGGGGGGATTACAGGGAATATTTCCCCCTGCATCCCCATCTCTATGTCTATGAACGCAGCTACGGGGCCGAGCGCATCCTGATCGTGTGCTCCTTTTCCAAAAAGGAGCAGCGCTGGCAGCTGCCCAAGGGGTATGCCTGGGAGGGCGGCTCCTTCCTTCTGTGCAACTATGCGGAAGGACCCCGGCGGGGGGTTCTGCGGCCCTACGAGGCCCAGGTGATCCGCTGGAAAACCGGGCGATAGAGAGAAATCAAAAATAGAGATAATAAACGGAGGAAGAACGATGTTTACTGCGGAAATGATCGCCCCCTGCGGGCTGGACTGCAGCCTGTGCATGTTCGCCCACGCCAAGGAAAAGCCCTGCCTGGGCTGCGTCGAGGGGGGCGATACCCGGCCCGAATTCTGCGCCAGCTGGTGCAAGATCGTCCCCTGTGAGAAGCGCGTGAAGAACGGATACCGCTTCTGCGACGCATGTCCGGACTATCCCTGCGAGGACATGATGGAGCGGGAGACGCGCTACACGACGGCCTATCCCCTGCGGGAATCCCCCATGGAAAACCTGAAGGACATCCGGGAAATGGGCCTGGATAAATTCCTGGAGCAGGAGAAGAAGAAGTGGTCCTGCGAAAAATGCGGCGGGCCGATCTGCGTCCACAACGGCCTTTGCCGGGACTGCGGCGCAAAACACGAACCCGCCGCGGATTGAGGGAAATCCGTCATCAAGCCGCAGCGTCGGGCGCTGCAGGGAGGCATACCCATGGGACTGTTTGATTTCTTGAAACGGAAAAAGAAAAAGGCGGATGCCGCGGAGGAGAGCGAAAGCGCCGTGGTTCTGCCGCTGGAGGAACCCGGGCTGGAGGGGATCGACCCGCCGGAGACCCGGTACACCCAGGAATACAAGGAATTCCTCGACGCGCAGGAAGCCGGGGAAAACGCCGGGGCGCAGCCCGAAGAAGACGGGGCGCAGCCGTGAGGGACGAGGGGAGACAGCCGGAGAATAAAAACGGCGGAATCAGGGAAATCCCCACCGGGGGGATCGCTTGGCTGGAACCCCTCGTCGGCAGCGGCTGCTGGATGTGGGGCACGGATCACACCTCCGGGGACCTGTATGAGGCGGAGGAGCTTTACCGGGACGGGCACCGCATCCGCTCTAACCGCCTGATTTTCGTCCGCTGCCCGGAGGGACGCACGGCGGAGCCGGTCCAGGCAAGGGAGGGGCAATACTTCGGCCGCCCCGCCTTCGACGGCGGCTGCCCCGTGATCCTGCTGGCGGATTTCCCGGCGGAGGAGATTTGCATCCTGCGCTACGATGACGAAAGGGGCGAAGTCACCCCCATCGTCACCCTCCCGCGCTCTGCAGCGGAGGACTGCTACAACCTGATGCTCCACCGCGCCCCCCTGATGCTGACGCGGCAGGCTTCCGGGCGGTTTCAGGTCCTCTGGCCGGAAAAGGCGGATTTCCCCATCCACGCCGCGGAATCCTTTGTCTTCCGGGCGGGGGACAAGCTCTATTTCAGCCGCTGGTATGAGGACCCGGATTACCGGGAGGAGGTCGTGGTGCGCCGCTTCCCCACGGGGGAGATCGTCGATCAGTTCCGTGGCTCCCTGAATGAAATGCCCGACGGGCAGCACTGGCTGCTGACGGAAGGGCCTTCCGCCGGGAAGGAAAGCGCGGCGTCGGAGGAAACAGCGGACGGGGAGCAGATCGCCCGTATCCAACGGATGGAGGAAAAGCTGGATCGGGCGACGGCGGCGGTCCGCGCCCTGAACCGTGCCCTGGACGGCTATCTGGCCGCCGCCGGCGACCTCCGGGACCTGGACGCCTACCTGGCCGGGGAAGCCTGGAAAGCCGATTTTGCCGCGGACGAAAAGGGGCTGCTGCCGCCGGAGCTGAAGCGCGGCGTGCTATCCGAGGACGGCATCTATGATCTGCTGGAAGCGGAGCGGGAGCTGCGCCGGCGGATGCAGGACCCGGATAATCAGGAGTTCCCGCCCGCATGACCGGTTTTCCCGGCCTGCGGAAAACGGCCGGTGACAGGAGGGCCCGATACGCATAACTGCGCATCGGGCCCTCAGCTTTCATTGGAGGATCATTCCTCTCCGCCCCTCAAATAGGTGATCACGTCCGTCAGGCTTCCGAGCACCGCCTCCGCCAGCTGAAACATTTCCGCATTCGCCGGAAGGAGGTCCGGCACCATGATGGGACGGAGCCCGCCCCTCCGGGCCGCGCGGATGCCGTTATGGGAATCCTCGATGGCATATGTCCTTTCCGGCAGTGCGTCGATCTTTTCACAGGCCCGAAGGAAAATATCCGGTTCCGGCTTGCTTTTCGCCACCATGTCGCCGGTGATCACCGCTTCAAAACTGTCGAGGATATGGGCGTCTCTCAGCTGATCCAGCACGGTCTGCCGCCTTGTGGAGGAGGCAAGGGCGATCCTTTTCCCGTTTTTCGCCAGAAACTCAAGGATGTCATAGACCCCCGGCTTCACGGGCAGTCTTCCGCCGTCATACTTCTCATGATATCTGCCGGAAGCCTCCTTTGCCACCGCGTCATAGGGAAAATCCTCTCCGTAGGCATCCAGCATGATCTCTCTCGTCCTGGCGGCGTTGGTGCCGATGCAGGCCATATAGGGCTTTTCCAGATCCCTGATTCCGCGTTTTTCCGCTGCCTCCAGCCAGCACTGCATCATTCCCCGCTCGGAGTCAAAGATGACGCCGTCCATATCGAATACCACCGCGTCAAAGTCTCTCATAAAATCTCCATCGCCGAAGGCGACCTCACGATCATTCGTTTTTCTGATTCACAAAGGGACAAGGGGATATCCCCTCGTCCCTCCTTCATATCTCGATCCCGTCCGCCCGGATGAGGTCCGCCAGGGCGTCCGCCAGGCCCTCGAAGGGCACGGTGCGGAGCTTTTCCCCCTTGCGGAACAGCAGCCCCCGGTCCTTGCCCCCGGCCACGCCGTAATCCGCCGCGGCGGCCTCGCCGGGTCCGTTGACCACGCAGCCCATGACCGCCACCCGGATGGGGGCGCGGCAGCCGCGCAGCTTCTCCTGCACCGCCAGGTACAGCCCCTCCAGGTCGATCTCCGTGCGCCCGCAGGTGGGGCAGGCCACGAATTCCGGGGCGTCCTTCCGCAGGCCCAGGGCCCGGAGGATTTCGATGCCCACCTCCGGCTCCCGCAGGGGGTCGCCGGTCATGCTGACCCGCAGGGTGTCGCCGATGCCCCGCAGCAGCAGGCTGCCCATACCTGCGGCGGCCTTTATCACCGCCATCTCCCCGCCCCCGGCCTCGGTGACGCCGATATGGAGGGGATAATCGGTCTTCTCCGCCGCCAGCTCATAGGCCGCCACGGTGGCGGCCACCTCCGAGCATTTGAGGCTGAGGCAGATATCGTCAAAGCCGAATTTGTTCAACAGGCGCACGTGGCCCAGGGCGGATTCCAGCATGGCCTCCGGGGTGGGGCCGCCGTATTTCGCCAGCAGGCCCTTTTCCAGGCTGCCCCCGTTGATGCCGATGCGGATGGGGACGCCCGCCGCCCGGCAGGCTGCCGCCACCCGTTCCACGTTTGCTTCCCCGCCGATGTTGCCGGGATTGATGCGGATCTTGTCCATCCCTGCCTCCGCGGCGGCGACGGCCAGGCGGTAGTCGAAATGGATGTCCGCCACCAGGGGCACGGGGCTCTGCTCCCGGATGGCGCGGAGGGCGGCGGCGGCCTCCTTCGAGGGCACCGCCAGGCGCACCAGGTCGCAGCCCGCGGCAGCCAGGGCCTTCACCTGCCCCACCGTGGCCTCCACATCCTCCGTCTTCGTATTGCACATGCTCTGGACGCTGACCGGGGCCCCGCCCCCGATGGTGACGCTGCCCGCATGGATCGCTTTTGTCATGTTGTTTTCTCCCTGACTCTTTTAGCCTCGCAGAGTTCGCGCCCGCAGGCGCGAAAGAATCGGAATCATTTTTCGCACGGACATGTGCCGGGCGAAAAAACCATCTCGCGGAGCGGACTGTTCGTCGTCGCAAGCTTCATATCATTCGCTTCGACCCAGAGGGTCAAAGCTCATTCATTCCGCTGCTCCTCCTCTTCAAAATGGAAGCGGCGCTTCCATTTTGAGAAGAACGTTTCGCCGGAATGTTCAAGCAGTACCGCTTGCGGTGCTGCGCCGGATTCCGGCGAATAAGGACGCGGCCTGCGGGGAGCGGAGCGCAAACCCCTCTCAACGCACAACCCAGCGAAGCGGTTGTGCGTTGACTATTAAAACAGCTTTCGGATATCGTTGAACATGACGAACGCCATGAGCCCCAGGAGCAGCACCAGACCGGCGGTGTGGATATAGCCCTCGATCTTGGGGCTGGGCTGACGGCGGATGAGCTTGCCGATCAGCCAGAAGACGAGCATGGAGAAGATATGCCCGCCGTCCAGGGCCGGGATGGGCAGCAGGTTCATCACCGCCAGGTTCACCGCGATAAAGGCGATGAGGCCGAAGACGTTGGCAAGGCCCTCCCCCACATTGGCGGACTGGGCGCCCACCTCCCCGATGGTCTTCACGATGCCCACGGGGCCGGAGAGGTCGTTGATCCCCGCCCGCCCGCTGATGAGGTATTTCAGGCTGACCCAGACCACGCGGGCATAATAGGCGCAGTCATACCAGGCCTCCCGCAGGGCGACCCCCAGGGTGAGGGTCTCCCGGTCAAAGAGCAGGCCGTATTTCAGCACCGTGTTCCCCGCCTCGTCGGTGTATTCCCGCAGCTGCAGGGGATAATCCTCCAGCTTGACGCGTTTCCCGTCCCGCCGGAGCACCAGGTCCACGGTCTCCCCCCCGTCCAGGGACATAAAAAGGCTGAAATCCCGGGTGGAATTCACCCGCCAGCCGTTGACGGAGACGATCCGGTCCCCGGTGAGGAGCCCGTCCGCGCCCTCATAGGGGCAGCCCTCCATGAAGCCCGCCAGCCGGGCCGTGGGCACCATATAGTCCCCGGCGGCGCAGTAGCCCAGGTAGAGGCAGAGGGCGATGATAAAACCCGTCAGCAGATTCGCGCCGCTGCCCGCCAAAAGCACGCACACGCGCTGCCAGATGGGCTTTTTCGTGAACGCGCCGGGGTCGTCGCTCTTGCCGTCCTCCCCCTCGATGGCGCAGAAGCCCCCCACGGGAAAGGCCCGGAAGGAATAGGCGGTCTCCCCCTTTTTCTTCTGCCAGACGGCGGGGCCCATGCCGATGGAAAATTCATTGACCTTGATGTGAAAAAGCTTGCTGACGGAAAAATGGCCCGCTTCATGCACGGCGATGAGCACGCCGAACATGAGGATGCCGATCAGGATATAGAAGACAGACACGCTTTCAGTTGCCTCCTTGCCGCTTCATCCGCGGCGACGATCTCCTCCAGGCTGCCGCCGGGCAGGCCGGAAAGCTTTTCCAGCGCCTCGGCGGTCAGGCTGTAGATTTGCATAAAACCGATTTGGCCCCGGAGGAAAGCGCCTACCGCCTCCTCGTTGGCCGCGTTCATAACGGCGCAGTCCGCCGTTCCCGCGTGGCGGGCGCATTCCATCGCCAGCTTAAGGCAGGGGAAGCGCTCCAGGTCCGGCTCCTCGAAGCTGAGGGGGGAAGTCTTCGTCAGGTCCAGGGCCGGGGCCGGGCTGGGCTTCCGCTCCGGCCAGGTGAGGGCCAGCTGGATGGGCAGGCGCATGTCCGGCGTCCCCAGCTGGGCGATCACCGCCCCGTCCGCAAATTCCACGGCGGAATGCACCACGCTCTGGGGGTGCACCAGCACGGTGATCTTCTCCGGGCTCAGGCCGAAAAGCCACATGGCCTCGATGAATTCCAGGCCCTTGTTCATAAGGGTAGCGCTGTCCACGGTGATCTTGGGCCCCATGCTCCAGTTGGGATGCCTGAGGGCGTCCTCCTTCGTGGCGGTCCGGAGCTGTTCCCGGCTCCAGGTGCGGAAGGGGCCGCCGGAGGCGGTCAGCAGGATGCGCCGCACCTCCCCGCCCCCCTGGAGGCACTGGAAGATGGCGCTGTGCTCGCTGTCCACCGGCAGCAGGGGCGCGTTTTTCTCCTTCGCCAGGGCCGTCACCAGCTGCCCGGCGCAGACCAGGGTCTCCTTGTTGGCGAGGGCCAGCTTCTTCCCCGCCTCCAGAGCCCGGAGGGCGGGGCGCAGCCCCACCGCGCCGGACATGGCGGCCAGCACCGTGTCCGCTTCCTCCATCGAGGCGGCTTCCAAAAGCCCGCCCATGCCGGAGAGCACCTTCGTTTCCGTGTCCGCCAGGCGGATCTTCAGTTCGGCGGCGGCGGCCTCGTCATAGAGCACCGCCAGCCTCGGCCGGAAACGGCGGGCGGCTTCCTCCAGCTCCCGCGCCCGTCTGCCCGCCGCCAGGGCGCAGACCTCCGTCCCCAGGTGCGCCGCCACGTCCAGCGTCTGGCGGCCGATGGAGCCGGTGGCCCCCAGGATGCTCAAAGCCACCTCAGAACACCTCCAGCAGTCCCAGCAACACCAGCACCGTGGGGGCGGCGAAGGAGGTGCTGTCAAAGCGGTCGTAGGCCCCGCCGTGGCCGGGCAGGAGATTGCCGTAATCCTTGGCCCCGGCATGGCGCTTGATGAGGGAAAAGCTCAGGTCCCCCAGCTGGTCCGCCCCGCCGGCCAGAAGGCCCACGATGGCCAGCTTCCAGAGGGAGCCGGAAAGCCCGAAGGCCCGGAGCACCAGGCCGTAGAGCACCATGCCGAGGGCGGAGGCGGCAAGGCCGCCCACCAGACCGGCGACGGTCTTGTTGGGGCTGGTATGCGGGCTCATCTTCCGCTTGCCCAGGGCACGCCCGGCGAAATAGGCCCCGCTGTCCCCCAGGAAGGTGACCACCAGGGGGGCCAGCACCAGGAGATGCCCCTTATCCCGGAGGCGTAGGGCGGTCATGGCGCTGAGGCCCAGGGCCACGAAAGCCCCGGAAAAGAGAGACACCGCCAGCCCTTCGACGCCGAAGGGCTCCTCCCGTTCATAGTATGCCACCCAGCAGGCAAAGAGAAGCAGGCCGAAGGGCAGGAAAATGATCACCGTATCCCCATAGCCCCGGAAATACACCGTGAACTGCACCGCTGCGGAGCAGGCCATGGTCAGGGCCAGGGCCCCCAGCCGCTTTTCGATATGAAAGATATGGTAGATTTCCCAGCTGCCCAGGACCGTCACCGCCGAAAACAGCAGCGTCACCGCCCAGGGCGGGGCCAGGATCAGCAGCGCCAGCAGCAGCGGCAGCCCGATGGCCGCCACGATCAGTCGAGCTTTCATAATACAGCTTACCTTACCTTCTTTTCCGACGCCTTCACGTCCTGAACGATCCCCCAGACAAGGAAAGCGACGCCCAGGACCAGGGCGATCACCGCCGCGATGGACAGGGGCGAACCCACATGCTCCAGACCGCTGCGGAACAGGTCCCCGCTCCAGCTGACGACGCCGCTCATGAAAATCGCAGCGGCCAGGTACTTTGCGGCCATCAGCAGCGCCGCGATCAGGCAGAACACCGCGCCTACGCCTTTATTGTTCATAAAAAACACTCCCATAATCCAGGGGCCGCACCCCCGCACCGCGGGGATGCGGCCCTTCTTATCCATTGTTCGCGGTGTTGCCTTAACTCTCGATCTTTTCCATGACGAAGGCTTCGATGATGTCGCCTTCCTTGAGGTCGTTGAACTTCTCGATGGAGCAGCCGAATTCGTAGCCCTCGGACACTTCCTTCACGTCGTCCTTGAAGCGGCGCAGGGACGCCAGCTCGCCCTCGTGGACCACGATGCCGTCCCGCACCACCCGGACGCCGGAGGATCGGACGATCTTGCCGTCCTGCATATAGCAGCCGGCGATGGTGCCCACCTTGCTGACATGATAGGTCTGGCGGATCTCCGCGTGGCCCGTGAGGACCTCCCGGAACTGGGGAGCCAGCATGCCCTTCATGGCGTCGCTGATCTCCTGGATGCAGTCGTAGATGACCCGGTACATCCGCATATCCACCCCGCTGCGGGCGGCGCTGTCCCGGGCGGCGGCGTCGGGCCGCACGTTGAAGCCCACGATGATGGCGTTGGAGGTGGCGGCCAGCATGATATCGCTCTCGTTGATGGCGCCCACGGCCCCGTGGATGACCCGGACCCGCACTTCGTCGTTCGACAGCTTCTCCAGGGAGGATTTCACCGCCTCCACAGAGCCCTGCACATCGGCCTTGACGATGAGGGTCAGCTCCTTCAGCTCGCCCTCCTTGATCTGGGCGAAGAGGTCGTTGAGGCTGACCTTCCGCTCGCCGCCGGTGGTGGCCTGCTTGTTTTCTTCCTTGCGCTGCTCCACCAGCTCCCGGGCCATGCGCTCGTCTTCCACCACATTGAAAATGTCGCCGGCGTTGGGGGCGTCCCGCAGGCCGGTGATCTCCACCGGCACGCTGGGCCCGGCCTCCGTGAGGCGCTGGCCCTTGTCGTTGATCATGGTGCGCACGCGGCCCACGGTCATGCCGGCGATGATGATATCCCCGGAGCGGAGGGTGCCGTTCTGCACCAGCACCGTGGCGATGGGGCCGCGGCCCTTGTCCAGGCGGGCTTCGATGACGGTGCCCTTGGCCTTGCGGTCGGGATTGGCCCGCAGCTCCCGCATTTCGGCGGTGAGGGCCACCATCTCCAGCAGGTTGTCGATGCCCTCGCCCGTGCGGGCGGAGACCTCGCAGCAGATGGTGTCGCCGCCCCAGTCCTCCGGCAGGAGCTCATAGTTGGTGAGCTGCTGCTTCACGTTCTGGGGGTTGGCTCCCGGCTTATCCATCTTGTTGATGGCAACCACGATGGGGATGCCGGCGGCCTTGGCGTGGTTGATGGCTTCGATGGTCTGGGGCATGATGCCGTCGTCCGCCGCCACCACCAGGATGGCAACGTCCGTCACCATGGCGCCCCGGGCGCGCATGCTGGTGAAGGCCTCGTGGCCCGGCGTATCCAGGAAGGTGATGGTCTTGCCGTTGATCTCCACCTGGTATGCGCCGATATGCTGGGTGATGCCGCCGGCCTCGCCCTCCGCCACGTGGGCGTTGCGGATCTTGTCCAGAAGGCTGGTCTTGCCGTGGTCCACGTGGCCCATGACCACCACCACGGGGCTGCGGGGCTTCAGTTCCTCCGCCGTATCCTCGTGGTCGTCGATGAGCTTCTCCTCGATGGTGACCACCACCTCGTGCTCCACCTTGCAGCCCAGCTCCATGGCGATGAGGGCGGCGGTCTCGTAGTCGATCACATCGCTGAGGGAGGCCATGATCTTGTTGCGCACCAGGGCGCGGACCACCTCCGCGCCGGTTTTCTTCATGCGGGAGGCCAGCTCGCCCACGCTGATCTCGTCGGGGATCTCCACCTTGGTGGGGGCCTTCTTGGCGATCTCCAGCTGCAGCTTCTGCATCTGGGCCCGCTGCTCCTGGCGGCGCTTCGCGCCGGAGGCGGCGGTCTGGGGCTGGCGCTTGTCGCGGCGGTTGGCGAACTTCTCCTTGCCCTGCTTGGCGTTGGCCAGCTTGTCGGGCACGAACTTATCCAGCCGCTCGTCGTATTTGGCGGTGTTCAGGGTGGTGCCGCGGGTGTCGATGAGGCGCTTCTGGGGCACCTTGCTGGAATCCTGCTTCTTCTCCGGCTGGCCCTGGGGCTGCTTGGGCCCTTGCTGCGGCTGCTGGGGCTTCTGCGTCCCCTGCTGCGCCTGCGGCTTCTGGGCCTGCTGAGCCTGCTGGGGCTTCTGGCCCTGCTGCGCCTGGGGCTGCTTGGGCCCCTGCTGCGGCTGCTGGGGCTTCTGGCCCTGCTGCGCCTGGGGCGCTTCGGCCTTGGGCGGCTGCGCCTCGGCCTTGGCTTCCGCGGGCTCCTGCACCGGGGGCGCGGGAGGCGGCTCCGGCGTTTTCT